>JACCDW010718700.1_pt1 | contig 29091 bp, 30 predicted proteins | sample 7449781 | NCBI WGS metagenome assembly JACCDW01 (sample SAMN15323449, study PRJNA562643) | freshwater metagenome | isolation source: river surface water | place: USA:Blue River Watershed | collected 2017-08-18
ACGAAACAATCTTTAGAGCGACACCACTATCGATTTCCTTTGTGTAGAAACTGGAAAGGTGGTGATGAGCCTGTTTTAGAACAATCTGTATACAGCTGGTCTTTAAATAAGATTGAAGAAGCTCTATGTAAAGGAAGCTGCAGAACGTGTCGCTTTTGTGAAAAAGAGTTTTCTTCTGTCGGAAATTTTCACAAACATTTTGAATCTGCGACAGTTTGTAATCGGTTAGGAATGCAGGAAATTAAGAATACATTTGCGGAACCAAAAGAATAAAAAATCTTCCCGGATGGGTTCAACCAAAAAGAACATTTTGCGTGTTTTTGGTTTAAACAAATTATTTGATAGGGTATAGAATGTCCACGCAAGCTGAACTCTTTACGAAAGACTTAAAACGCTTTCATTCAGAAGAAAAACATTATTTAGATGCCTCTGGTAACTTTATTGGATACAATGCGACAAGGGGTGTGAGAGCTGCACCTTTGCCCGATGAAAAACAACTTTTTTTTGATGATAAAACATATTTTAAAGGGTATGGCGTAATCACTGATCCCACGTGCGAAATGTCAGATCCTACACTCCAGGGCGGGAAGCCTGTTGGTCTTTCCAATCTGAACTTTGGTCATATTACCAATCCTCAAGAATTTGGTGGAACAATGATTCAAGAGTTAGGGTGGGTGGACGCGAGTTCAAATCAGGGATTGGGCTCAAAACGAGTCTTGCGAGTGGGACGAGGAGTATTGCGAAGCAATGATTTATTTATCGCTCCGAACATTGGATTATATATGAATAATGAGCAGATTCTTATGGAAGGTGAACTCACAGCACCTTTGGTAGAAGCTCAGGATGAACAAGGGTCTGAAGAAGAAACCCAATGGCACTGCAAAGGCTGTTCCAAGTTTTTTGCGACGAAAGCTTCTTTGAAGAGACATCACGAACGCAAGAAAAGCTGTAAGGAATTGGCAGAAAAACCTGTTATCACAGAAGCTACTTTGCCAGACAAGCCCTACATTGTCGACTGGGTGGATCAACTGATGAGCAAAGCCATATCAGGAGACTCGGAGAAACCCTATTGTAAACATTGTGAAATCGAATTTGCGAACAAGACCAATCTGAACAAACATTTAAGCAAATCGGTGGCGTGTGACAAGTTGGCCAAACAGGAGTTTCTCAAACTCCTAACCAACTAAAGGAGATCCACGATAGATTCTATAATGGACTATGGGGATACAACCGATGGGGCCCTGGGAATCGTCTTAGGGTTATCCCTCTTTTCCTGTGGCTTAACTATTTTTTTAACGGCTCTCTTTCCGTGTTCCTGCAGGCCTCGTCGCGATTGTCGCAGAAATTGTTCTGATTGCCAACGCGATCGAATCAAATGTCGACAAAAATGGTATGATTGTTGTATCCGAAGGGAAAGAGCAAGTACTGAAGAAGAATTAATCTCTCCTATTTAGTTTTCGTGTGAAGCGTGTACCCCCTTTGGTTTTGGCCCCTACATATTGTTTCGCGAGGGATATAATTTTCATAGCGTGTTGTATAGTTATCTCAATCCCTTTTCTTTTTTCTGTAAAATAATCTGTTTGAATGGGATTCAAGTCCCTTACAAATGGAGCTACAGCTTCTTTGATATGTTTTATATATCGTTCTACTTCTGCACTTGCTTTTGTCTGAAGATCACGAATCACTTCCTTTTTGGCTTCTTCTGTCTTGAATTTTCCTTTTGCTTTGACTTCCCATCCAAGACTTTTATCTATGTCTGCTATAAGTCCTCTCATTTCACTTCCTTCCTTAAAAAGCGCATCTAAAAATTTGTCTACCACGTCTTGTTTTTCATATCCTTCCTTTTTTATCCTCTCGCGAAGTTCTTTATCATACTGACGCATCTCTATGTACTCTTCGGTGTCTTTTGCTTTGAGTGAAGGATCATCTGCAGAGAGAATGCCGACAAACACAGAGGGATCTAAATTCGGTGTGGTCGCCATCACTTCCCAATGGGATTCAATGATCTGATTTGGTTTAATAGCATAAGGAGGCATCTCAGGAACCTCTCCTTTTAAATTCTTCTCCAACTGATCCAGAAAGTCACTCAGACGCATACGCGAGCCCATAAATCGTTGTTCTTTAGAGGTTTTCTTATGCATAGCACCTGTAAGATGTTGTCCTGTTCCCTTGTTGAGATTACCAGTGGCATCTTTCACAGCTTCATAAAAGACAAATGTCTTCTTTGGGTCTACACGAACTATCGCAATTCCTCCCGAAGGAAAGCCAGGAGTGGTTGTCTCTTTTGCAAGGCGTTCCAGAGAACTTCCTCCAAAAAAGAGTTGTGCTTCGTTCTCCTTCCCCAAAAAATCTCTCCAAGGACCCTTGGAACGAAACTTGCCGTCTTCATAGACAAAGGGTGCAGTAAAGGGAGGTCGGAAGAAAATGCGATTAAAATGATCTTTGTCTGCTTCCAAATAGCCTTTCCGTGCGGATGCATTAAAATTCATACCTTCGTTGTTTGACTCATTGTCTGAGTTTGAAGTAGGATTTGTAGAGGGTTTTTTCTCTTTTCGGGAAGGAGCGACGATTCCTTTGTTTTCCAAGAGATGACCACTTGACTTCAATCCTTCTTTTTTCACTTTTGTAAAAAGATGCTTTCCAATTTCAGACCCAATGGGTTGCATAAATCCAATCGTATGAATCAACAAGACACCCTTTTTCTCACTCTCGGGATCTTTGGGATCTAGGATACAAATATTTTCGTCTTCGTAGACACAGCGCGGCATAGACTCGCTTTTAGGTGTGGATCTCGATCTTGGTAAGGATCTGGATCTGGATCTAGATCTAGAACGTCTTGGGGTCCCTGAGCCTGACATCTATTTAAGAAGGATATAGAATAGAAATCTATGGAGCCTGTGCTCTGTGAGATCTGTAAAAAAGTTGTCTCACCCTTGAACTGCTGGTGCGTGATTGATACACGACAAAAGACAAGACATTATGAATGTAAAGACTCATTCGGCTGTAAACCTCCAAACCCAAGACCAGAAACTACTCCTCCATTACTGGATGCAGCACCCTTTGAACTAGACATCCCAGATGAAGAACTCCCAGATTCTTATATATATACAGACTCCGTACCTCAATGGGCTGAGGCCTATCCAAGACCAACTTGGTTGCAACGTATCAAACAATGGTTCTTTACACCCCCAGGCTATACCAAAGTCAAAACGTCGTAAACCTAAGACAACAAAAAGACTCTAAGAAGAAGAAGGAATGTCCTCGACTTCTTATAGTATTGAAGGAGCGTTATACGAGTTGGTCGCTCGTGGAAACAAAGATGTCTATTTTATTCGAGACGACAATGATGCAAAAAATGTGTTTGACAATCGGTACAATCCGACACCTCCCCAGATTGCTGAACTCAGGCGCTTACCACCCTTAAATCAACCTGGCTTTGGCAGATCTTTTGAGTTCCAAGTGGAAATCGCTGGTGATTTCTTTGTGGAACCGACATTGCTGATTTCTCTTCCTTCGTGGCTGCCTCCACCCCAAGCCTTGGTCAATCCAACCTCGGTCATCACGGATGGATCAGGGGTGTCCTATGGCTACACCAATGGGATTGGATTTTTCTTATTTGAAAAAATTCAACTTTTACAAGACAATATCCTGCTGCAAGAATTTAGCGGGGATGCGCTTTGGGCAACATCTCGGAGTAGGGGAACATTGAACTCAGCATTTCTAGATAATCGTCTGGCAGGTCTTCATTCTGGGTCTCCACTTTCACTGGGACGGAATGCAACACCTGGTCTATTACGCCTCCCCTTACCTTTATTTGGATGTCAAAGTCTTGATGATGGGGGATTTCCTTCTTGCTGTATACCCCAACAACAATACCGGATTCGTTGTTTTTTGCGAAAGCTAGAAGACCTGGTTGAGGCTTCAGATGGAAGGGTGAAGCCAACGCCTTGGAACCAATCTGGTTGGTTAGTGAGATCGAGCGCTTTAGGACCAACGAGTACATTTTCTACCTTACCTCTCCAGGAAATTCAACAGCCCTCAATTTTACTGGAAACCAGACACGTCTACACGGATGCCGAAACACGTTTGGGTCTCCAACAAGTTCGCAATGAAATTCCCTTTGAACGCGTCTACGAGAATATCTTTACCCAAAATCAGTACGATTATGCTCCGATTGAGAGAGGCGCTACTGCTTCCATTACCCGACGTCTGGAAGGGACCCATCCTGCCACACGAATTGTGAACTTCTTCCGCAGCAGGGTTGCACTCCAGAAAAATCAATTGTGGAATATCCAAAATGATATTTCAGGTGGTGAATTCTATAATAATCTTAAACTTGTCATTGCGGGCAAAGACAGAGAGACACTCTTCCCTCCCTTGGTTTGGCACTCCCTTGTTCAACTTGCCAAAGAAGAGCGTGATTCTGGATTACCCTTTGCGATTCTGAATTGGTCAGTAGGTGATGTGCGATCCAGGCGACAACCCTTTGCAAGACAGCCCGACGGGTCTGTAAATTTCACTACTGCCGACAGACCAACTCTATATATTGAGCTGAACGATACCATTGGGCACAATTCTGTCTTGCATTCGATTGTGGAGACGTGGGCGTGTATGGTCACGGAAAATTATAGAGCAACCCTCTGGTTTGGAAACTAAAATCTCAGACGAAAGTAGTATGGCTGGCTTCTTTAAAAAACTCTTTCAGGGGGAAACAGCTCAAGAAACGCAAAGAGCTGCAGCACCCCCACCTATTCGTCAACTTCAACAGGAAAATAGAATAGTTCCTTCTATACAACAAACACCTTCAGTAAAGATTTCAAATGATGATATGAAAAAACGAAAAAGACTCTTGACATATATTAAAGTGCTTCAAAAAAATGATGACAAGCTAAAATCCTTAACTATAAAAAATACTGATCCTCCTGAAAAAAAGGTACTCATGTATAATACAGCCAAACAGATTCTAGAAAAAAAACAAGAAGATATAAAAGGGTTTGCTCCTTTTTTTAGAGTGGATCCCACTCAGGATCCCACTCTATTTCAAGATATCTTATCTAAGTTTGAAAAGGTGAAAGAAGAGACAACAAAAATGTTGGAAACGTTACAATCCTTAGAAGAAGACTATAAGAAATCAAAAATAAATGTGGAACTATTTCGACAAGAGAAACACCTCATAACACCTGAGCAATATAAGCAGCGCCAAGCCACAGAAGCATCTGAAGTAGACAAATTACAAGAGGAAGCAAAGGCTATTTTTCAAACCAGAGGACCTCTTTGCGATAGCGAAGGATTTTATCAACATGTAGGGGAATGTTGGAGTGATGCACTGCAACAAGTTATTCTAAATGCTGATGGTTTGAAAGAAGTAATGCAAACAAGACTCATTACAGATACAAATATTGGGTCAATACAAGTGCCTTCTCACGTTTTTTATCCTTACTTTATCAAAAATCAAACACCGAATAAAAGAAAAAATTTTAATGAATGGGCAAGACAAGAAGGAATGATTGAATTTCAGCACCAAAAACAATGGGTTACTATTTATTTGAAAGAAATTCAGAAGCGATTTTTACGTCATTATGTTACTGAAGCGACCCGCAGAGAATATCTTGCAACATGTAGTATAGATCAACCTGCTGAAGTAGCAAAGAAAGAACTACAAAAAATATCGAAGCTGCGCAGAAAAGCAGGAAAAGAAGGAATTGACACAGCGATTTTAGGCAAACTTGGGCGATTTAATTATATTACAGACAAAAATAAAAATCGTCTTAAGAGTCAACAAGGCTTTGCAACATTATCACCAGAAGAATATAGAACATCAGAATCATATGCAGGTGGTACTGCTGCTGATATTATTATTATACTGAATGTAATTAACCACGTGTATTTTGAAAATGAAATTCTACTTGAATATGTTGCTGTAAATGAGATACCTTCTATTCAACAATTAAAACAAACTATTGGTGAAACGATGGATCGTTCTAGACCGACAGGCCTGTTGATTGCGGTGAATATGTTCAATACTGAGGGAGAACGAACCGCTGGCCATCAACTCGCCTTGTATACGTGTGGTGGAAAAAACTTCTTTTATGATAATAATGCAGGTGTATTTCCTTTTGCGTGGCGTGAATTCATCTCTACATACGTAACTACACCTGCTGTTCAGTTGCGATTTATTTCATTCTCGTATAGCAAAGGAAAAAGTTTCTATCAAACAGCATTTTATCCTGTTATCACATCAATCAAAGAAGGCAAATCCTATTATACAACATTTGTTGCTTCTGAAAAAGTAGAATTTATTGGAGGAGACTATACAAAAGAAGAAGGTGATACAAAATTTACATTTATTGCGAAAGGAAGCAAACATATATTAAAATATATTATGTTTTTATCACCACCTTCTCAAGAAGACGTAAAAAATCTTGCATACCAACACCAACTAAATGCTAGGCTTGCGTATCGCAGATATACACAAGAAGATTTAGATAAAGCATTTAAGAAGAAGGATGAAGATGAAGTGCTAGATATTTTAGAAGGCATTGATCTATCCAAAACGAATACAAAAAATATATTCGTCAAAAAGAATGATGATTTCGTAAGCATTGTTCTCCTATCAGTCATTATGGGTATGGAACGGGTGACACAAAAACTTATTGACTTAGGAATCAGTACAACGAGTCTTTCAAATCTATTTGTTCAACTAATGCAAGAAGAAGCTACAGACAGAAAAGAAACAGATGCAAATGATGCTCTTGCAGCAAAACTCTTAGAGTATATTCGTATTCCTCCTGACTTTACAATTCCTGATTCGAATGGAGAACCAGATCCTGTTCTTTCCGTCGCAGTGTGGAAAGGATACAGCTCTGTTGTTACAGAACTTGTTCATCAAGGGATTGATTCATCCCAGTTTCCTATTTTCCTTTTTATTGGAATTGGTGCTCCTCCTGAATTCTTTAATGGATTACAAGCCTTGGTAAACATTGGCTACAATCTAAATAGTCAAGACCCTGAAACAGGGTGGACACCTTTAATGATGGCCGCGAATAAAGGAGATAATGACTTTGTAAAGTTTCTTCTTTATAACAAAGCATCTATGAGCACTCGAGATCCTGTTGGAATGTATGCTATTCATACAGCGTGTATATCAGGTCAAGAAAAAGATACAAGTAAGGTTGTATCTCTTCTCTTAAAAGCAGGAGCAAATATAAATGCAAAGACTCTCGAAGGGGCAACTCCCCTCGCCCTTGCAACACGCTACGCACATCCGAATGTTGTAAAGCTCTTATGTTCTAGAGGGGCCATAGCTAGCGCGAACGGAAAAGACCCGTGGGATAAGAATATTATCAACACCTCAAATGTCTGTGCAGCCAAAGGAGGCAGACGTTTTCGCAAGACTCAAAAACGGAAATACGGAAAACATACATCTACACGTAGACATTAAGAATTCTTTCGTGTTTTATTCTTTCTTTTGCGTCTCCCCCCTTCGGATTTTGAACGGCCTCGCGTCAAGGTATTTTTCATCTTCGACACGAATCCTGGTAAGGAAGGCAAAGAGAATCGTCGTTTGCTTTGGTTTTGCTTCGGTGATTTGGGCATCTCAGGATACATAGATAAGGGCGTATTTGTTGGTCGTTTATAGATACCTTTTTGTTCATACTCTCTCAAAAGTTCCTGAATCCGCTGGAGTAGTTTTTCCGTGCGCTCAATTCGCTGTACTGCATTATGAAGTCTGTATTGATCAATATATACGTCTTTTAATATACCTTCATACAATGTCCTAGGATAAAATTCTTTTTCTTTGAAAGTATGAATCACGTTCTCCGTGTTTCCAATCGGTTGCTTTACTTTTTCTTCAAGAAGGCCAATAAGAATTTCAAGCTCAGTTTCTAACTCATTTTGAGATCCCTCAAATCCTTTTTGAAGAAGCTCTTGTTTGATTCTTTCTTTTTTTGCATTGGCTTCTGCTTTTCGGAGAGCTGAATTGTTATCCATCTACTTAGTCAGCCCAATATTCACAGCCTTCCTGTGGAGTCAGTATAGGTGAATTAATGAGACCCGTAAATCCCTGTTCGGTCAAGTAATCTGTTACATTTTTGTTGTATTTGTCCATAAACTTACTCACGTTGCGTGCTAGGACAAAGAGAGTGAGTTTGAGGGGATCCGAGACGATACTATATTGGTATTCCTCTTTCTCCACCGGTCCTAGCTGATAAATCCAATAAGGTGCACCAAAGGCTGTCGTCTGCAAATGAACAGTGAGTTCGCCAGGCCTAGCCGAGTTTTCGGTATCTGCCCATCCATAAATCTCACGCTCAGGACCTGTCACATTGTATTGTCTCTCCCTGTTTAAAACACTAATGGTAGTATTGGGATACAGGCCGTAATCCGCCGTATCACAGAAGGAACGATTCTCAAAGGTCGCATCCACAAACAAATCCGAATAGACTTGGTACCAACGTCCAAGATACTGCGTTGTATTGAGTTCAGTGACTTGTGCAAAGGCAAAGGCGGAAAACAAAGCAGCCAAGAGAAGACTCATCCTATAGACTCTTCTCACCACGACTTTAGCTTCTAAAGAAAAAGCAAAGATCCCCAGTAGCAGATGGCTGGCTCAGCACAAAGTTTTAACAGACCTGCAGGAGATATTACAACTCTCCTGGATCTAACGGATCGCGATGCCCAAGACAATGCCTATTTTCCTCTCAAAGCTACACAAAGTTGGTTTGCACGGAGTCCCGATCGCCGTGTCAATCCCTATGTTCCCATCGTACAAGACTTTCAATACAGAGGTCCTGCAGCCTTTGGACAGCGCTTCTCCTTTGATCTTGCATCTCAGACGTGTGGAGATTTGCTTTTGGGAGCAGTCCTCCAGCTTCAATTGACCAGTTGGTTGGATGTCACGAGTGTTCTGAATCTTCAATCCCAAACCTATCAATACCAAACTCCCAGTGAAGCGTGGTATTATGCCAATTCGTTAGGACAAACGATTCTCCAGCAGGTGGAATTAGAAATTGATGGAACGACGATTGAAATGGTGGATGGAGATTTGGCAACCGCATTTAGTGCATTGTATCCAGATTTTAATACCCAAGTGGGTCCTGGGGTGGATCATTTGGGTGTGGCCTCTCTCCCTCAAATCCTGAATTGGCCCTCCTATCGTGTCTTCCCAACAGAATCAGGATATCTTCAATGTATTCTCCCTCTCTTTTTTCAACGAATGCGAATGAAAGAGGGATTACCCTTAGTGGCTTGCAAAGAAGGAAGCGTTCGTATTCATATTACACTCAGACCCTTTACAGAAGTCCTACGACAAGCAAGAGGATACAGAGACTCTTGTGATTCTACACCTCTCAATACAACGATTAATCTCCTCAATGTGACACCTCCCTTCAACCAAGTAGTTCCTGTTCAAACCTCCGAATCTGAACCGATGCTCCAAAATGTGCGACTCATAACGTACGGAGCAATGCTGGGTGGCAATGTGCGAACAGCAATGATTCGTCAACCCTTTGAAATTCTCCATCGACATATTCAAACATTTTCCTTTGAAGAACCCTTAAAATATGTTGTGGCAAAGTCCTCTACTGAAAATACCATCCGCATTCAACTCCCGTTAGAAGCCAACCATCCGTTGGAAGAAATCTTGTGGTTCATCCGACGCAAAGATGTGAACAATAACAATGAATGGACAAATTGGTCTAGTGTTCTGAATAAAGACTATAATACAACTTACAACCCTCGTCAATCAATGATGGTCTATGGTATTCTTCAAGCCAATGGAATTACGATTTTAGAAGCAGAAGAACAATTTTTTCGTCAACTCATTGCCCGACACCATCGCGGAGGCATCGTAAGTTACAATCAGTTTCTCTATGGATACCCCTTTGCAAAATGGCCTGGTGATATGCATCAACCCACCGGATCTATCAATGCGTCTCGTCTCCAAAATCTTCGCTTGACGCTGGATGTGAAGCCTCCTCAGAATCCAGATGGAACCGCCGCAGCCTGGGAAGTCAAAGTCTTTTGTGTAGGCTTAAACTGGCTCCGATTCCAAAATGGACTTTGCAACCGCTTGTTTACCGATTAAACGTGCCCCTAAAGAACATTTAAGAAGTCTATGCATAGATCCAAAGGAATCTATGGATTTGAAGAAGTTTTTTTTCCCTCGATACCATCCTCCTGTTCCACCTGTAAAAATTCCAACCTATGAAACATTTATGGGTGCAGGATGTGTCTTTACCGATGGAAACCACGTATTAGCAGGATACCAGCCTCATAAGAAATATCCCTGTATCAGTGGTATCGGTGGACACACAGAGCAAGGTGAAACCTATTTACAAACAGCCTATCGCGAAACGATTGAAGAGCTTTTTGATGTCAAAGAAATACCCATCGGCCTCTTGGATACACTCATTCGCAAAATGGCGCCCAAACACATCAGTATCAAAAAAGGCTATGTTCTTGTTCGCTTTACGTTTCAGGATCTAGAGAAGTTCCTAAAACTTTGTCGGAAAGCCAATCTGCAATCGCCTTTGTACCCAAAGATTCCAAAGAATTTGTTGCAGCTCATCCAACGAAGGGGACAAACTACAACTTCTGAAATCTCTTCTCTTTGTCTTTTACCGATCGTGAAACACACGGGAAAACCAGGAAGTTTTGTACATCCCGCCTTTGTCTCTGATCTTTCCGATATGGCAACCCCTTAGTCTAAGGAATCTTCAAACAATCTCATAGAATGGTGGTATCCCTTCTTCAGATTATCCACACTGGTCTTCAAGATCAACGATTACTTCCACCGAAAGGAAAACCCAAAATCCAATTTTTTCAGAAAGTATTTATCAAAGCAGGACGCTTTACAACCGCGTGGGTCCGTCTGGATTTTGATACGAGGCCTAATTTTGCCTCGCAAGCCTCTATTACATTACCCCGACAGGGACACTTAATTACACGATTGTATCTCGTCACGACTCTGCCAGATATAGTAGGACCCCAGTTGGAAGCGAGAGCAAAGGCCACCACCAGCTTTGTGGGTCCTACCTTTGGTTGGACAAATAGTCTGGGTCACGCACTCATTCAAAATGCCACCCTCGACATTGGAGGCGCACGAGTGGAACAACTTAATGGAAGACTGCTTGAAGTTTTGGATGAATACAATACGCCTTTGGAAAAGGTCACCTTGATGAATAGTCTTCTGCCTCGTCTTCAAAATGGATTCAATACACAGAGCATTGGATGGACGCAGCGACCCACACAAGCCGTGACCCCTTTGCCCTTCTGGTTCTCCAGAGGAGATCCTGGTGTAGCCTTACCTATAGACGCCATTAACAATGATCAAGTACGTGTGAACATTACCTTTGCTCCTTTGAACTCATTGTATGTAAGTTCTGCTCAAGTTGATTTTTCAAGTACCACGAGTCCTGTGGGTGGCGAAGCCTATGCACCTCTGTTAAACTCTCCCTTTTATCAATCAGGAGGAACAACCTCCGTCTCAGGTCTCACGGGCAATCCCAACGTGACCACCCAAGTGACAAGAATACCCAATGTGCAAATGGCCAGTTCCTATATCCTGGGGGATACGTACATCTTAGCGGAATATGTCTACTTGGATAAACCAGAGGCAAATAAATTCCGTATTTCGGATATTCAGTACCCTATCGTGCAACATTATCTCTTTGAACCCACAGATACCAATGGTCTTCCCAAAGTCAATATTCCTTTGCGGATTCCCAATCCTACACGCGATCTTTTCTTTTTCTGCCAACGCTACGAGGCACCTGCTTACAATGCTCCTTTCTTATCCTCTCGTGATTTGAGTGGTCAAGGTGTCCTGATTGCTCCCTGGTGGCCTGATGCAAGTGGTCTCAATCCTGTGAATCTAGACTATCTTGTCCCTGCCTTCTCTACTCGTCAATCCGAACCTTTACAGAGTTTAAGTTTGGTCTATGAAAACAAACTCGTGCGGTATCAAAATCTTGCTCCCCAAGTCTTCCGAAGCCTTTTGCCTGCGATTGTGCAAAAAAAGACGCCTTGGGTCAATGCCTATTATTACAATCTCTGTTTTGGAATGGAACACGGAATCCTTCCTCCCTCCATTCCGATGGGAGAAGCTAATCTGGACAAAGTTGAAAAGGTTGAACTTCGATTGGAACTCAAACCCTTCTTGGGATCTATGGATCCTAACAATGTGCCTCGTTATATAGTCTATTGTTTTGCAGAAACCTTCAATATCCTTCGTATCTATGGTGGTCGTGCAGGCTTGTTGTTTGCCTTCTAAGCAGTATCTAAACATTTCACACGAGGACCCCTAGATGAATTCCATCACGATTGATAGCACCCAGTGTCGCACGACGCTATGCCAACTCTGTGCACGAGAAGGTACAGACAAGTGTCCCTTTAATTTAAATGGACATCGCCATCCTTACACGGCTCCTTATTCTCTTTTTTTTGAGCCCTTGAAACATAAACCTATCAAGTTTGCGGAAGTTGGTGTTTATCGTGGAGCCTCCGTTCGTGTTTGGCGCGCTTTCTTTTCTGAAGCTAGACTCTATGGATACGATATTGATGAACAAAATCTAGAGATTATTCGTCAAATGAACTTGCCCGACACTCATCTCTATCGTCTTGACGCAAGTACGTCCGAAGCTATTCAAGAGCGCTTTCAACAAGACACTCAAGATGGAGAACTTTTTGATGTTATTTTAGATGATGCATCACATTCTGTACAAGATCAATGCACAATGATAGAAACAGCACTTCCATTTCTAAAAAAAGGTGGTTTACTGATTATTGAAGATATTTATCGTGAAAGACCGATGGAAGACTTTCAAACAGCCATTTTGAAGATTCAACATTTGGTGAGTTTTGCAACATTTATCCGTTGTGATCACGCTCTGCGATATTCTCCTGGATGGGATAATGACCGATTGCTTGTGTTTGTTCGCAATTAGGCAACTTCTGTTTCGTTCGGGTCACACAGCGATTCCTCAGGCAGCGATGCAACTGAAATACAATCTTCTTCGTACTCATACTCAGAAGCTTGGTCATCAAACAGCATCGTCTTGGTAGGATTGATCCCATAACGTCGGTAGAAACGCTCCATCCGTTGTTCTTCAAAGCTTTTCGGTGTGAAACGCGGCATTACAATGGGATTTGATGTATCGGTCACCCACCAGGGTGCCTTGAATTCAGCGTCTGCAGATGGCATCTTTGTCTTGAGAGGAAGAATCGTACACGATTCACGAAAGATATCTTCAGGAGTTTCACCCTTCTTAATCCGTTTGAGAATCGCTGCTTCCTCTTCTGCAGCAATCACTTCCTTCAGTTTTGCAGCAAGAGAGGTTCCTGCAAAGGCGGAAGGAGCTTTTTGGGACTGCCCTTGCACCAAATCAGGGAACTCGCTCACAGAGGAGATATTCACTTCTTTCTTGATAGCCTTTCCATCGGCTGTCACCTCTTTATTTTTCCAGGCTTTATAGCCTGCACCTGCCACAGGTGCTCCTTGTGGAGGAGCCTGCGGCTTAGACTTTTCTTGGAATGCACTAAATCGGTTTGCGTAAGACATTGGTTCAGGGGGGGGTTGTACCTGTTCAAGGGAGTGAAACCCGTTCAATTTTCGCGGTGCCTAAAATTGTTTCGCGAAGGCTTTCTAGGGTAGGTACATCATGGTAAATCTTGTTATCGTAGAATCCCCCGCAAAATGTTCAAAAATTCAAGGTTTCTTGGGATCCGGATGGAGAGTCCAAGCAACCTTTGGACATATTCGTGCTCTTCAAGAAGATCTTGATGCAGTCGGCATCGATCGTGATTTTGATCCGAAATATATGTTTCTAAAAGAAAAGGCAAAATCCATTCACGCCCTTAAGGAAGCAGCCAAAGATGCCGACACTATTTATCTTGCAAGTGATGACGATCGTGAAGGCGAGGCCATTGCTTTTAGTGTGGCTGTTCTTCTTGGACTCAATCCTGCCACAACACCTCGTGCAGTCTTTCACGAAATTACTGCGAGTGCAGTCCGCAACGCAGTAGCGAATCCACGATTTATCGATATGAATCGTGTAAATGCTCAACAGGCACGGAGTGTTCTCGATATGATGGTGGGGTTTACCATTTCTCCTCTTCTTTGGTCGTATGTAGGTCCTGCACTTTCTGCAGGACGCTGTCAAACACCTGCTCTCCGTCTTCTCTGTGAGCGTGAGGACCAAATCAAAGGATTCACCAGTCAAACGGTGTGGAAACTCCGAGGAGAATGGCAAGGGTTGAAAACGGCCTTTCAGTTCCCTGCAATCTTGAAGGATGAATTGGAAGACAAAGAGTCCGCATTGAATTTCCTTGAAAATATTCATTCAGATTCACCCGCAACTCTCTTTTCTGCGGCCACCAAACCCTGGGTTGAATCACCCCCTAAGCCCTTAATTACGAGTACACGACAACAAGAGTGTTCTGCCTTGTACTCGATTCCTCCCAAGAAAACAATGAGTATTGCGCAAAAACTTTATGAACAAGGACATATTACCTATATGCGTACGGATCACCCTGTGCTTTCCGATGAAGCAAAAGAATCTGCTGAACAGCTTGTTACCAAACTCTATGGGGACAGCTTTCTAGGGGTAGCTCCTCAGCCCAAACAAAAACAGAAAGCCTCCAAAGAGACTATGGCTCAGGAAGCACACGAAGCGATCCGTCCTACTCACTTTGATATGGTAATGCTCTCTCCTTGTGAAGAGAGATGGGATGCGCTAGATCAGAAAGTCTACCGACTCATCTGGGCTCGTGCAATGCAGAGTGTAATGGCCCCAGCCAAAGGAGATGAACGCACGATCGTCTTTGTTGCTGATGGAGATCCTGGGGAATTTCCCTGGGAAGCCAAGTGGCGACGCACAACCTTTCCAGGATGGCGCAAAGTAGGTGTAAGTCTCGCACAACTGGATGAAACAGAGGCTGCGGCAGAAGCAGAAGCTGTGCAAGCTACGTGGATTCAGGCCGTGTCTCTTCGTGAAGGAGACAAACTTGTGTGGAAAAGTTTGGAAGCCGCTCCCGTGACATCCAAACCCCCACCCCGTTACAATGAAGCCACTCTTGTTCGTGAACTTGAAAAGAAAGGAATTGGACGTCCGAGTACCTACGCAAGTCTTGTGGGCACCCTCCTTGAAAAGAAATATGCAGAAAAACGGGATACACCTGCAACTCCTCTTACTTCGGTTGTTTACTTGCTCTCATCGCTTGGTCAGTGGCCTCCCAAAGAAGACAAAGTCACAAAGCAGATTGGTGCGGAAAAAGACAAAATGATCCCCACGCCTCTTGGAACGTCTCTCTTAGCCTTTTGTCTTAAAGAATTTAGGAATCTCTTTGAATATGACTTCACAGCGCATATGGAAACACGATTGGACAGAATTGCCCAAGGTGTAGAGCCGTGGAAACAAGTGTGTCGCGATACGTGGACATCCTATAAAGATCATTATGCTGAGCTCAAAACCACCAAAAAAGGATCCAAAGGTGCTGAATTAAAAGCGGCGAGAGCAGCCGATGCCGCAGCCAAAGTCAAAGAGTTCTCCAATGGATTGAAGGCAGTTCTCGGTCGCAAAGGTCCTATCTTGCTCAAAGAAGATCCTGAGGGAAACAAAGAGAAGACTCTCTTCTATGGCTGGCCTGAAGGAACAGACTTTGCTGCCTTGACAGAAGCCAAGGCCTTAGAGTTTGTGGAATCTCTCAAAGGCCCCAGTCAATGGGGGTCCTTTCAAGGATCTCCTATCGTTGTCAAGAAAGGACCCCACGGATATTATGCCCAAGCGGGAGGTATTAATGTGAAGGTTGTCGATGGCGATACTGCTGAAACACTGCAACAAAAATTTGAGGAAAAGACGAAAGCGTGTCTTCACACTCTCGGTGAGTTTGAATTCCGTCAAGGGCAATTTGGACCCTTTATGTACAAGAAACCTGCCAAAGGAAAAAAACCCGTGTTTGTTAGTCTGCCGCAAAACTTGGATCCGAAAGTCTTAACCTTGGAAGCCGCGGAACAACTTTATCAAAATGGAATGCAGAAGAAACCATCAGGGCGCGGTGGTGGAGGACGTGGAAGAGGTCGCGGGAGAGGAAGAGGAACTGGGTAAATTTCTAAAGAATCACTAGATGTCTGCTCCGAATACACCAGTTCCTGGGCGTTCCCGTTCAAACTCCGATTTATCAGGAAATCCAATGAAGAAATTTAACAATGGTTGGACAAAACAACAAGAACTTTTGATGGCGGAATGGGCCGACAAGGCAGGTTGCTACCGATGGTTGCACGATCGTTGTGAAAAGAAGTATAGCCAACTCAATATGGGAATTACGATTCCTGTCATTATTTTATCCACGCTTACGGGAACTGCAAACTTTGCCTTGGACGGGTTCATTTCACCGGATGATCAAGATGCAAAAAAATATGCACAAGCCGCCATCGGTGCCGTCTCTATTTTTGCAGGAATCTTAACCACGTTAGGAAATTTTTTACGCTATGCGCAAGGATCGGAATCCCACCGCGTCGCGGGTATTGCGTGGGGAAAATTCCAGCGTCAGATTGCTGTTGAGCTCGCAATTGCTCCTAAGGATCGTATTGATTGTATGGATTTCTTAAAAATCTGTCGCGCCGAGTTGGATAGACTTATTGAACAATCTCCTCCTGTTCCTGATGATGTCATTGCAGAATTTAAGAAAGAATTTGAAGACAAACCTGAAGTCAAGAAACCAGAGATCTGTGATGGTATGGAACACACAAGTATTTATGACAATCGTGAGTCTGCCTTGCGGCACATTACTGCGGAAGCTGCCATTACATTGTTCCACAAGAAAAAAATGTTACGGGATGAAATCGTACCTGATCTGAATAAGATGATTAATAAAGAAGTGTATAAACAAATGTATGATTTATCAGGATCTGTTATCGATATTTTTCAAAGACGACAGGAAGCCGCTAATTCTCTTCAAAGCCGTCGCAATTCCCTCGTGAATACATTGTCTAAACCTTTGATGAAATCAGGCAAGGGAGTTGTAGATAATTGGAGACGCAAGGATAGAAGTGTATCGCCTTCCACAAGAGTTTCCACCCAAGAGCGACAGAACACGACATCCGAGATTCATATTGATATCGTGGGTCAGGAGAAGGATGATATGCACTACGCTTAAGCGGAGGATGCTTAGCCACAAAGGCTACGCATCTCAAAGTAGGTGAGCTTTCCTTCCGCGAAACGACGCAGAGCATCCGCTTGCTCATCAATATCGGGAATTTGTGCACGCATACCAGCATCATTTTGAATGGCGTTGGCAAATGTGCGGAGATCCGAGTTGGCAGGGAGCGAGTTAATGAAGCGGTCTGTATTCACCGCCTGCGTGAGAACAGAGGCCACGGACGCAGCAGGAGCAGCGGCAGCAGCAGGAGCAGGCTTTACGCCTACGCGCTGCACATAGGCATCCCAGCCATTCTTTGCAATAAACTGGAGAATCCGCATCGTGCAGCCATAGCTACCACCGCTGTGACCGCCATAGAACTTGTCGATGGCGGTATTGATCTCCTCCATTTTGGGAGGGGGAGAGGAAAACATAAATCCGCCGTCTCCAGGTTCATAGGTGCTGAGGAAGTCCCAGCCACCAGGGACGGACTCCACAGCTTCAAAGCCAGAGGAGATCATTTCACGATCCCAGTCATCCAGCTTGAGAGCGTCAAAGGTACCACGAGGAATAGAGAGAGAAGAAGACATCTTGGAAAGAAAGGAAGGTTCTACAAGGTCCTAGGACAAGGAAGCCTTCAATTTTACTGCAGCAAAGGAATAGGGAGATTTACTTGATTCCATCTTTGCGCAGTATCTCCCCACGCAGTTCTATTCTTATCAAGGAGACGGAGAACACTTGGAAAGAGCTTTACGGGACCCGGATAGACAGGAAGATCATACCGAAGGTTTGGCTTGTACATTCGGTTGTCAGGATTCAAGATCCACTCGACCTTGTCTGTCCGATGATTGAGAAACATATAGCTCATTTCGGATTCATCTTCAAGAAGATCATCAAACCGCTGCGCGACAAATTCAACTTGACCCCAACAAGGTTCCGAATGTTGAATCAGATAGTCCAATCCATCTTCACAAATCGCGATAATTTTGTTTGTCAGAGGAAATCCAAGAGGAGCCCACGAGCCATTGGTGATCAGTGTATGATCCCAAGGAAGTCCGAACATCGACTTCGTCGTCGCACCCAAGACAAGACGAGGTGTCATTGTGTACACATCGTCTTTTCCATAGACTGAAACGCGCATTCCTGTGAAAGCGAAGCCACGCATAGGGTCCAGAACAGGAACACGCCAAAGCTTCGATGCATCTTCCAAGGCGATGCGATGCGTGTAAATTTCCTTGTCTGAGAGATTCTTGTTGTTCGGATTCCAAGGCCATTGAGCCTGTAGTTCGTTTAGAAAGACCATAGTTGCTGTACTATCCCCTTGCACCCTTTAATGTTCAATTTTACTCCAATAGCATCCTCCCTCAATCCACGATGCACCCAGAGGAGTTTCCGTGTCCTTGGGATACACCCACGCATCATTCCAGAAGGTAGAAATCACAGAATGATGAAGCCATCGCTGCCCTTTGATACCGAATAAGACTTGTGTTGCACCTCCTAAAACAATGGCAATCACTCCTCTTCTCTTCAATTCAGCACCGATACACATTCCCAATGCTCCGCAACCAATAATCGCAATACTGGCCTGACTTTCCACAACGCGCTTGACGACAAAGTCCACCGCCACATCCCAACTTGATATCTTTGCTGGCCATCCAGCAACGCCTTGTGCTAAGGCTGGTGCATATCCTGTACGGATCGGTACCCATTCCACATTGGAAGGCAAGAGGCTTTCCGAATCTGTCGGCCAAATTGCAGTGGACTTGTCCACTTGCTCCTGAATGGTTTCTGCAAAGGAGGAGACAACGGCGACACGCTGTCCTGCTAAGAGATTTGTCCAACGTTTCTCTGGTGCCACATAATAAGGTTCAAGACTTCGCAACGGAATCCGAGGAGCAAGTGTATTGACCTGCTGAAGAAGTTGTATTTCTTTCTCTTTGAGAGGTTCATACCATCCTGCAACAAGAACATCACACAGACGAATGGTCTCTACCATTTGAAACACCCATTTGTCTAGACTTGATTTTGTGGTAGGCCAGATACCTGCGTGGAGTTCTATCCGTTTCGCGATCGATGCAGGATAGGATTGATTCGGACTTGACTCATACAACCGAAACAAAAGTGTTTCCAGTTCAATCGTTCCATTTCGTCCAATGAGAGCACCTTCTTTCCTTTGCAAGGCATTGGCCAGTGTGGAATAGATTTGATCTGCACCTTCTTCAATGGACATTGCATAAAAAATACACTCAAGGTTTAGATTGTTGATTCTGAATAGAAATGCGTCTCGTTCTGAAAGTAGGCCTTGTTCTTTTTCTTCTTGTTGTCTGCTGTTTTCACAGACAACTCCGTGAAGGATTTGCTGCGTTGAAAGAAATGAATTTGCAATTATCAAAGATGGTAGGACAACGTGGATTGGAAGTAGATCAACAAACATTGCCCTATCAGGCGATCTGTGCTCGGTTACCCTCTGGAAAGGGTCAGTGCAAACCTCCTTATGAATGCAAGACGCCTTCGGAGCTGCAATACGGGAATTGTTTATGAGCGCCTCGGTGGAGGAAGCCCCCGACGCCATTCAGGCATCTCCGCATTGGATCCACCCAAGAGTCGCCCTTCTCCCTGAAAGGCTTGAAATCCTTGGGGTTGTGTTGGCGGTTGTGTTGGGGGACCCAGAAAACCTTCAGGAACCATAAGATCCGTCGACAAGACGGGCAAAGGTGCAGGGATAGGAGTAGGGGGTCTGGGCGGTGAGATTTGGTCCACAGGCTCTTCAAATTCCACCGCAACTTCTTCGCCATCACACAAGACAAGATTCGCTGGTTCTGTTTCACTTACAAAGACCTCCACTTTGTAACCACCCAGAGCTTCTACAGGAATTTGTAGGACACTATGTTTGCGAATGACACCAATGGAAGACAAAGCTGTTTCTAGTTCTCCTTTTATATCCGCATTGTAAAAGGCAGAGTCAATCACACGGAAGACGATTCGTGTGGCTTCAGGAAAATTCTCTTCACTGAGAACCTCCAAAGTTGTTGTTTCCCCATCTCCATTGAGATGTGCAGCATCAATCATCCAGAGAGGAAGAAAGACATCATAGATATCTTTCTCTTCTTCTGAAATCGTCACAGGGTGGCCAATCGGTGCGATCCAATCCTCCAACCCTCCAGGATGTTCAATGCGAAGAAATTGACGCCTTGCACCTTCTGGTTGCATCGCTTGCTGCCATATATGTTTATCAACTTGAATGCTAAAAGAATCTGTATCAGGTGATGGCGCATAGGCCTTTGACCAAATTCGTACTGGAAAGTTCATCGTGTGGGATACAGGTCCCTTCCAATTCAAACACTTCAACTTTATACATATACCAATAGAATGAGCAAAGGAAGACCTGAAACCTTTGAACTTGCTCTGCAAAAAACAAAACTGGATGACCTTCAAAAAATTATCTTTCAACAGAGATTTATTGAAGTTCTGAAAACCTTTGAAAAGCGCTGTTGGCATATTTCCTGGTTCTTTCATCTGCTGCGCATACTGATTTCTGTAGGATCGCTGATTGTTCCTGCATTGTTGTCTATTCAATATGCTGATACATCTACAACCAGTAGCATAAAAGATCCAGAAAGTTTTGCCTACGAAATTTATTGGGCGACGTGGGTCATTAGTCTTCTGGTCACGACAAGCAATGGAATCGTCAGTGTTTTCAAGATCGACAAAAAATATTTTTTTCTTCATACAACGATGGAACAATTACGGAGCGAAGGATGGCAGTATCTAGAACTGAGTGGTCGCTATAGTGGGTTTCATACACCCACAAAGACACCTACACACGACAATCAGTTCATCTATTTCTGTCACGCGGTAGAAAAAATAAAGATGCATCAAGTGGAAGAGGAATATTTTAAACTTACAGAGTCACACGCTCATAGTACAAATGCCACAAAACAGGATGGAAAAGTGGAGATGAAAGACAATCCATTGTATCATCCTACACCTCAAGCCTCCCTAGAAGAACTTGCCAAAACTCTTCCTTTGGAATTGAGAAAGCAATTGAAATCTGTAATCCAAGTAGATGGCGCCATCGCCCCCTCGTTGTCAGTGTCAGCCGACCTGCAAGCGGCCTCCACACAAGAAAAGTCACTTTTGCGCGTTCCATCAAACACGCAAGTGTCCGAGAATCTCCCCGCTTAGTGGATGGGAACCCAAGTATGAGCCCGATCGGTGGAATCGACGCAAAGAAGTCAGAGAAACACATAACTGCTTCGCTTATGCGATGAATATCCACGATCCCAAACAATTTACTGCGTGTTTTAAATCCAAAGATTGCAATGTTCCTTTTCATCAGCCAGGAGCAGCCTCGGGTCACGAAAAATTTTCATCTTCTAAGTTGAAGACCTGTTCTGATATGCTTGGACGACTCCTTGGAGACAATCCAACGATGAAGATGACATCCTTTACTGGAAAATGTCCTGCTCATACCTCAAAGATTGCAGTTGTTGTTGATGCTGATGAAGATTATCACTTTTATAGACAAGATACCAATGGCTACTGGTCACACAAACCTGGAGGCACTCCTGTAACCAATAAAGATGCAGATGGTGCTCTCATTTATGATCCGAAGCTCGCCAATCGCAATTATGACCAAAAAGGTTCAAAGTTAAATTATGATATTTTTTGTTCGTATATGTGTATTCCTAGAGACAAACCCCTTTATTTAAAGATAGGAGGCGCTCGACGACGCTTTCTTACTCGGAAACGCAGAGTTTAGATCACTGCAATAAAGCATTGCGCGCTTACGGGCAAGACGAGAGGAACGACGAGGGCTGTCGAAACAATCCCCATCGGTTTTCTTTTCAGGAGCACTCGGCTTTCTGCACATTGCTGATGCACGATAGACAAGATATGCTAGAATACAAGTGACAACAACAAAGGGCATTGCCACATTGGAAACATCTTCCCAGGTGATCGTATGGGCTTCAAAGACAAGAGAATAGAGAAAGCGGCTGACATTTTCAAAACTCGTAATGACGTAACTTGCTGCGTAAAGGACACGGGATGCAAGATATCCGAGTGCACGTGCAAGAGTTCCAACAGAGAAGGCAAGATCCTTGATAGCGGTGAGTGCATTTCCCATTGCCATCTGGACGCTCATTCCCGTTCCCTGAATCCAGACAACGAGTTTCCGAAGAGATTGAACAAGTTCCACGACAACAAGAGTAGTCAGATATCCAAAGAGAACCATCCCTTTCACTATCGTATCAGCAGCCATAAGAGCATAAGGTCCAAAAGGTTTGAGAAGAACCAAGGCTTTGGATCCGAGAGGAGCAAGAATGGCTACGGCCATGGATAGAACAGGTTGTAGAACAAGAGCCGTTGCATTGACAACAGGTTGCCATACATCTTTTGTAGTCTCCAAGACCACCAAAGTTGTATTTACAAAACTCTGCACAAGAGGATTTTCCATTCCGAGCATCCACAGCTTGATCGCCACAGAGATCAGCGCAACGCGCATCATACCAAACATCATCACAGCAGAGACTCCTGCGATAACGTCAAGAGCAGAAAAGGTTGAAATTAGATCCATCATCTTTTGGGGTATACCTCGATCCCGGGGCTTTCGCTATTCAAATTTTACCTTTTCGCTGCTGTTTTCGCACCTGGAGCCATTTTTGACCAAATCTGTTTAACCAAGGGTTGCCTGGATCAAACAAGGCTAAGGCTTCAATACAATCCAGACGATCTCTAGGATTCGGATCCAGCAATCCGCGTAAAGTACTTAAGACACTCACACGTTTTTCCGCAAACGATCCTTTTAGGAATTCAGGAAACAAGATAAGCTTTGTAAGAGTATCCATACAGATACATCCGATCGACCACGCATCAAATCCTGGCCAATAAATCTTCCACATCTTGACAAAGTCTCTCTTCTGTGCAAGATCACTTGTCTTCCAGAAACGAACCATATCCTTTAAACAAGACTCTTTGGAAAGTCCAAGATACTTTTGCATATCCTGAAAGATCTGTTTTCCTTCAATGGTTAACCCAATCGCTTGTTCAATCGTAAACTCATTCCGACGAATCGCATTCATTACAGTAATTTCAGGAGGCTCTGAATTGTGATTGGCAGGATGCCCCGCATTTTCTTCAAATCCGAAGCGAAGACGTTTCCAACGTCCCTCCAATGTTGTCGAGGATATATTGTTCACAGGAAACGAAAGACCAAAATCTAAGATACGAATCACTTTTTGCTTATCGACTAACATATTTCCAGGATGGATATCAAAATGCACGACGCCTGCCAGAAGCAGTGTAGAACCAGCTTCCAACATATGGCGGAGGAAGCGGGAAAAATCAAACTCTTTCGGCTGAAACGTTTGTTTACGAAACATTTCATAAAATGGCAGCGTTCCACCAAACGGCATTACGATTTGTCTCATCTGCGTGAAATGTAAGTCTTTTTCATCTTCTTCAAATTCGGCTTCACAAAGTTCCAGACCCGGATCCACCTGCTGTGATTCCTCTTTGAGGTCACATGATTCCGGTTCAGGAAGCAAAAAATAGTTCCGGGCTAAGGGCACTCTGCGAATCCGATTGGCCACTTGAATTTCAAGCTCAGCAAAGCGATTGTCTGTAATTTTGCCGACTTTTCCAGTCATAGATTTTGTCATTCCTGATGCACACAACAAAGGGGGTGAAAATGCACATCCATATGTACCTGCTCCAAGGAAGCGTCCGCCTTCCATACTACTGAAGTGAAACATCTTTCTGAGGTTCTATCCGAGCCCTCATTTTGGTCTATCTTGGTAGAGATGATCGGTATTACTCTGGTCTTAATGATATTAATGACATTAGCCGTGGCGGAGCTGGTATGGCCTCAAAAGATAAGAGAAGGATTTGAAAGTTTGGTGCCTGTCTTGAGTCCGCGTGCAGGATATTTTGCCAAATTTGTACCACGACGTGGTGATATTGCAGAGGGATCCGAACAAGAGGGATATCTTCAAGATCCTCGATATTTCTTAGGATATGCTGATGTTCAGCGCCTCGGATTTGATCACGATTTTTGCCGTATGGTTGAATCCAAGAACGATGAATCTATCAAGTTTTTTGCCTGTGCTCTCGCTGGAACAGAAAATCTGAATAGTATCAGCTTTCGCACACCTTCTGTGCGCGATGGGTTTCGTTTATCTCGCGATGACTATATGAGAGATATTGAAGGCAAAGGACGAGCAGCTTATTGTCGCATCCTGAAGGGCAAAGATGGTCAATACCAAGCGCTTTGCAATCGAGCAATGGATACAGACTTTGATCCTGAACTTGTCTTGGATACGGAACCTCCTGCCGATATTCAGACACTTTTACGATTTTATGAAGGATGTGTCTTCTGGTATCGCTTCCGCGATGATATGATTGATTATGTAGAGAATACCCGACTTTTGAAGGCAGGTGGATTGAAGGTAAAGGAGAAACCGAATCCGCCTCTTGCTGAAGGTCTTTCTTTCAATGGTATAGATCAATTTGTCCGTCTGGGAGATAATGTAGAATTAGAACTAGGCTCTGTTGTGCCTTTGCGCAGTTTGCGTGGACTGATGATGTGGGTCTATTTTGACGAATTTACCAACAATGCACATATTCTTGATTTCGGAGATGGTCCTGAAAAGAACAATATAGTCCTAGGAATTCTTGGTCGCGGTGATGCGAATGTTTCGGATGCAGGTGTGATTCGTCCACCTTTGCTCTGCGGAGAAGAAACAACAATCCCTGACAAACCTTCAGGAGCTCAGCCCTGCGAAGTTATGTCTCCGCAAGAACTGATGAAGACAACCTCGGCCAATGTGAATCAATTTGAATGTGTCGAGTTTGAGGACAATCCGCGACGTCTTCCTCCCTCTCGCGTCCGTGATAAGACGATTCAGGGCCCCAAAAACAAAGCCACTCTCTTGTTTGAAATCTGGGAGAATCAACAACGCAAAATGCGGATCACGATTCCTGGTGCCATTCCCAAAGGAAAATGGACTCATATCTGTATAACGGCGAAGACAGATGATGCCTTCCGTCCAGATATTGCTGTCTATCTTAATGGTGAAATGTCCTTCTTGCAACCGAGTGGATTCTTACCCCAAGCCTCCACGATGTCCAATTGTTATCTGGGGAAAAGCAATTGGAGCAATGTGACATCGCAATATGAAAATAAAGATGAGCTATTCAAGGGGAAACTCTTTGATGTACGAGGCTACAAAGTCTCTCTCGCTGACAATGTCATACAAGAATCCGTTGCGTGGGGCAAACAAAAACTTGGATTGCTTTCATAAAAAATTGATTTATTGTTGGGTGATGAAAGAAGTATAGACAATGCCTGGAAATTCCGAATTTACACAATCCTTCTTTGAAGCTTCTTCAAAAGCTTGGAAGAAGAATAAAATCAAATATGATCAATCGTGTTATATCTATAAGAAAGATGCATTCAAGGGGACAGAAGAACTTCCTGCTTGCAAGGCTCCAAAAGCGGCTTTGTTGAAAAACGAACGGGAAATCAACAAGAGATTGCATCTTCAAGAAGAAGCGCCTCTCCCTACACGCAAATCACCGCGTTTGAAGGAGCAACATTTACGCGAGACATACGCTTATCCGTGATGAGGAGGACGACGACGACGAGTCTCATCGAGGAATTCGTCTCGCATCACGGACCGATAAATATCGTGGCGATGGTATCGGCGAAGACGACGGAGTTCTTCGATTGCCCGATCTAAGAAGGGCATCTTTTCATTATTGGACATCTGATTCCAGCGATTCCAAAGACGCTGGCAGTACTCAAGAATAGACCCCTCGTGAAGACGAGGATCCTGGTCGAGAAAATACTGAATCCCTTCCATCAAGAAAATCGCATAGGCGCGTTCATCCACTTCAACTTGTGAGAAATCGTGACTGGTCATTCGAAGATACAAAGGCTATACAGGATAGTGGGTGGTCAACGTGTTCAATTTTAAAAATTGAATATAATTTTTAGGAGAGGAAAGGTACAGCAATTTACGATGTCTGAACTCTTACGAAAACTCGGTGATGATTGGCACGCCTCGAATGTGTATGAGAAGATGATTCTCGCAGTCCTTCCTACCACAAAGCACAAGGACCGCATTCAAGATTACCTGTACAGGATTTATGTGGATTCCCATTACGACTATAAGATTTGGCGTCAGCCATCTCCAGGGACATTGTATGATGCCGATATTGATCTCTTCATTGGAACGAAAAAGGCACTTGAAGAGAAGTATGCCAAAGAAGAAGACACCTTCAAGAAGCTCTGTGAGAAATTCCAAAGTCTCGGTGGTAACGAGGGAGAAGGTGATCATGCAGAAGGGGAGGAAGAAGAGGAGGAGGATGAGGAAGAAGTTGTTGAAGTACAATCACAGAAAGATACCAAAGTAATGACGAAAGGTAGCCGCAAGGGAGCCCTTCAACAAGCCAAGGAAAAAGAACGTCTTCGTCAGGTCCAACTCAAACAGACAAAGGCCAATATGGCCACGACCCAGCAGAACCTTATCGACATCCAAAAAGAAATCGAGACGCTGGATACCAAGATTGAGTATTATGGGCATTACCAGTATGCAGACAGAGGATTGTCTCTCAGTCTCCGCAAGATCATCCTTGAGTATGCAAACACTTTGGATGATGAAACTCTTATCCGTCAGCTCGATGATCTGATTGACTATCACGAGATGATCAGAAGTCGATATGTCCCTAAGGATCCTTGTCGTGGTGGAAAGGGTCTCTGCGGAACCCACTATCTTCCTCTCTTTGCCACGAAGTGGTCCAAGGATGGAGAAGTTCTTGCTGCTCAATGCTGTGTATCACCATAAGTCCAGAACCAATGATATATATATCTAATGAAATCATCTTTTTTGTGGAAACTTTCCAAAAAAAAGATGCTCCTTCTGGGGATTGAACCCAGGACATTCGCCTATCGCTGCATATGCATACTGATTCTAGTATAAGAGCGACGCTCTACCAACTGAGCTAAAGGAGCAATATCCCACAGAGGGATGTGTGCCTCCTCTGGGAATCGAACCCAGGACCTTCTGTTTCCATTAAGATGACGTTGACAGGCGTCATCCCCCGTTTTTGACAGGGATGTTTGGGCGTACCAAACAATACAAGACAGATGCTCTACCACTGAGCCAAGAAGGCAAAGACAATTTTTCTCGACGCTTGAGTATTTCCAACAAAGCTTCTGGTGGGGATCGAACCCACGATCTTCCGCTCACGTTCCGAAGGACGGCCTATCGGTAGAAGGCGGACGCGTTAATCCACTGCGCTACAGAAGCATTCGGCGTTGTCGCCTACCTTTCCCTACGGGAACTTCCACCTCAAATTTTACGCTGCAAAATTAAATATCCTAAAAACAATCCGTAAAAGTTCTTTGCAAAGATATCCAATACATTATACATTATATTTTTTTCTCTGGATTGCAACATCGCTGCAACACCATACAGACTCCAGACACTAAACATAAAATAGAAAAGGCCTTGCTGTTGAGGAGTCTTCGATACAAATTGTTTATACAAAATACCAAACGATCCTAACAAACTTACATATCCAAACAGACTAGACCAGACAATAGAGAGAGCACCTATTTCTTGTAAATACCCAAACAGCAACATCATTGCATTACAGAAAAGCATTAACCAGATCCAGTATGAATGTTCTTGAAAGAATTTTCTAACAGAAAAGGGTTCTTTCCCTGGTTGTTCTTTTGCATCCAAATATCCGTAGTACGAAGCAGTAGAAAAGAGCATCGTCGGAGTCGTAACAAACCAATCGTAATAGCGGAACTGAGTTACATCGAATCCATTCCCAAGAAGCTGTCCACGATACCAATTATAAAAGATGAGCTCTACTATCTGGACTGCAGTCTCTAATCCTAAAATCTCTTTGAGGGCAAAGTCCCATTTGTCAACAGGAATAAAAAAAGCAAACAAATTCAAAAGAAGAGTGACAATTTGAATAAACAAAGAAGCATCTATGGTTTGCTTTACAAGACTTACCATTACTTTACACAAACAAAAAAAACCCGCAACGACTCCAGGATTAAGAGACTTCCAAACATAAAAAAACATCGCATGTGGGGCTCGAACCCACGACTGCGAGATTAAGAGTCTCGCGCTCTACCAACTGAGCTAATGCGATTTGTTCTGGTGATCAAGATGTAGAACGAAGACACCGCCTGAGGGGATCGAACCCTCGACTGCAAGATTAAGAGTCTTGCGCTCTACCTCTGAGCTAAGGCGGTTGAATGGTATTTTTTGATTTGCAGAAACCCAAAACTGCAGAGGTCATACTTGTAAGAGGTGATGACTGACCATGGGGCAAAAGCCCCAAATGCGAAGAGTGGGAATCGAACCCACGAGGCTTGCGCCACGCGAACTTGAGTCGCGCTCCTTAACCGCTCGGACATCTTCGCAGCTCCTTTCGGAGGAAATTTGCAAGATGTGGGATTCGAACCCACGAGGATTGCTCCACCACGACCTCAACGTGGCCCCTTAACCTCTTGGGTAATCTTGCTCGGACAGGTTCCAGATAAATAATAAGCAATTATTGTTGGTTTGCTGGATGGAACCTTTGTAGGCTTTTCAGCCTGCCTTCCCACCAAGGGAAAATTTTTTTCAATTTTCAAACTTTGATTCAATTTCAACACTACAAGGTTGATCTCTGTTCCTCTTCTAACAAAGATGCGTGAACTGGGAATCGGACCCAGGTCAAGGGTTTGGAAGACCCCCATTCTACCACTGAACTATTCACGCGGAGCGCTCATAGTTAGGAACTATTGACGCAGAGCGCACATAGTTAGGAACTATTCACGCGGAGCGCACATAGTTAGGAACTATTCACGCAGAGCGCACATAGTTAGGAACTATTCACGCAAAAGGAACTTTTTCTACGTTGAGAAGTTCCAAACTCCAATTG
>JACCDW010393291.1_pt1 | contig 29089 bp, 53 predicted proteins | sample 7449781 | NCBI WGS metagenome assembly JACCDW01 (sample SAMN15323449, study PRJNA562643) | freshwater metagenome | isolation source: river surface water | place: USA:Blue River Watershed | collected 2017-08-18
ATTGAGTTATAACTCGAAGTTCCATTATTACAAATAAAGTTGTTGCAACCACCCCCAATAAAATTATGAACCATATCGCTTTTCCCACTAGCATAATCTATCATTCTATTTTGTGTGCCACCACCTATTGTGTTTCGTGATGTTGATTTACCACTATCAGAAGAATTACAATTTTTTATTATATTTCCACAACCACCTAAAATTGAGTTGTAAGCAACACTATTAGCAGAACAGTTAGGGTAAGCATCTATTATTTTATTGTAACTACCTCCTCCTATTATAGACACTTGTGAATCACAAATACTGTTACAATATCCACCAGTTATAACTGATTGATATGAAAAACCGTATGAAGGCGTACCGCTTATTGTATTACATAACCCACCCAATATTGAAGAATCTTTTGAATAAGGTTTTATACAGTTATAATTACCCCCTCCAATAAATGACATATTGGATTTTGCTTGGGCAATGTAATTTAATTTACCACCAACTATTGAAGATTGTTCTGATTGAATCATATTACTTACTCCCCCTCCAATAAAAGCTCTATTGCCATCAAGACAAATAGTATTGCAATTACCACCTACAATAACAGAACTATAAGCATTACAAATATAATTAGATTGACCACCGCCTATAAAACTATCACTTATATCTTTAATTTTATTATAACAACCGCCTACAATTGATGAACGTGAATCTCCTACATTATTACAAAAACCACCACCGATAAATGAAAAACCACCAGTTAATAAATTACAACAACCGCCTACAATTGATGCCCAATTAGAAGTAACATTATTAGAACTACCACCTACAATTAATGAATTTATATTTGATACACAATTAGCATTACCACCTCCAATAAAAGACAATGGTTGCGTAATACTATTTGCATTACCACCAGCAATAATTGATTGTCCTTCGCTTATAGAGTTAGAAGTTCCCCCAACAATAGAACTTCCACTTTGAGTTGTGGCTATTGTATTAGTACCACCTCCTCCTATAAAATGACTATCTCCAGAACTGATGTAATTATTAAATCCACTTGCTATTCCATTAGCACCACCAGAGCCAACAGCACCAATAATTCTATTCGATATACCACCACCAACAACTGAATAAAAATTACATGATTGATTGTTACCACCTCCATTAACAGATGAAAGTTTACAATTAGTTCTATTTAGACAACCACCAGCAATTGTTGAATAAGAACCCATTACACAATTTCTAAAACCGCCACCAATAGTAGATAATCTACCAGCATTGCAACAAGTAATTGCACCAGTCAAATTACCAGTTGTTGTACTAAAAGTACCGCCAGTAGTATTATGTCCAATACCACCTCCTATTGTTACACCAAAAGAGCAACATTCGTTAGTTGGCGATTGAATTATATTTCTATTACCACCGCCTATTGTAGAGTATCTTGCGTTTGTAATATTACAAGTTCCACCTAAAACTGATGATTTTGATGCTGATGCACTATTAAGTAAACCACCACTCACTATCGAATGTATGCCACCCGAAGTATTATTTTGACCACTTAAAGAGCCACTATAATCTCCATTTGAAGCATTACCAACTCCAGTTCTAACTGATGAGCCAACACATGCACCTAAAACAATAACTGCACTTGAACCTACATTTATCCCTGAACTTCCTGATGAACCACTTGTACCATTTATACCTGAAGTACCGTCTATACCTGATGTACCATTTACACCATTAATACCCGAAGTGCCATTAATACCTGAACTTCCTGAAGTTCCATTTACACCTGATGTTCCATTTGTTCCGTCAGTTCCTGAAGTTCCGTTTACACCACTTGTTCCCGAAGTTCCATTAACACCACTTGTGCCGTCAGTTCCCGAAGTGCCGTTTATCCCTGATGAACCTGAAGTACCATTGATACCCGAAGTACCATTAGTTCCATTTACGCCTGATGTTCCATTAATTCCTGATGTTCCATTTATTCCTGATGAACCCGAACTACCTGATGTACCATTAACTCCTGATGTACCTGATGTTCCGTCAATTCCTGTCGTTCCTGATGTTCCATTTACACCACTTGTTCCTGATGTTCCGTTTACTCCACTTGTGCCGTCAGTTCCCGAAGTTCCATTTATACCTGAAGTACCCGAAGTTCCATTAACACCACTTGTTCCGTTTACGCCTGATGTTCCTGAAGTTCCATTAACACCACTTGTTCCGTCAGTTCCCGAAGTTCCATTTGAACCCGCAGTTCCTGAAGAACCACTTGTTCCGTCAATGCCCGAAGAACCCGAAGAACCCGAAGTACCTGTTGTACCGCTTGTTCCGTCAGTTCCTGAAGAACCACTTGTTCCGTTTATACCGCTTGTTCCGCCTGTTCCCGAAGTTCCGTCAGTTCCCGATGTTCCATTAATACCCGAAGTACCGCTTGAACCATCTCCACCCGAAGCCCCATCTAAATTTACAGTCCAAGATGTATATGTTCCTGAACCAACTGTTCTTGTAGGTGCGCCAAATACTAAAGCACCTGTACCTGAATTATATGATATAACTTCACACTCTTGAAAATTTGAAACGTCAAAAACAATAATAATAGATTGCGCAGGTGTATAAGCAAGACCTGTGCCTACTGTTAAAGTTCCCGCATTTCCTAAAGTGAATGAAGTTGTTGATGTTGTTTTATAGAAATCTCCGTCTAAACCGCTTGTACCACTTGTACCACCTGAACCCGAAGTTCCTGTTGTACCTGATGTTCCGTTTATTCCTGAAGTTCCACTTGTTCCGTTTACACCTGATGTACCTGTTGTGCCTGAAGTTCCGTCAGTTCCCGAAGTTCCGCTTGTTCCGTTAACACCTGAACTACCTGATGTACCGTCAGCACCACTTGTGCCACTTGAACCCGCAGTTCCCGAAGAACCACTTGTTCCGTTTACACCTGATGTTCCGTCAGTTCCCGAAGTTCCGTCAGTTCCCGAAGTTCCGTCAGTTCCCGAAGTTCCTGTTGTTCCTGATGTACCATTAGAACCATTTGTTCCTGATGTACCTGTCGTTCCCGAAGTACCGTCAGTCCCCGAAGTTCCGTTGATACCTGATGTTCCGTTTAATCCACTTGACCCCGAAGAACCCGAAGAACCCGAAGAACCATTTGTTCCTGATGTTCCGTCAATCCCTGATGTTCCGTCAATACCCGATGTTCCGTCAGCACCATTGATTCCGCTTGTACCATCTAAACCTGATGTTCCACCGCTTCCCGCAGTACCCGAACTTCCTGATGTACCTGATGTACTACCTACGGCAACGCCTACTTGATTAGCAACAATTATTACAGACGGGGCTAAAGGAGATATATAAGGAGTAGTTGTTGCAGGTTTAGCAACTAATCTTGCAGTTGCATCAGCAGAGGCAAAAACAAATTCTACATAGTCGTTTGCTTGTAAATCAAAAATGTAAGATACAAAAGGTAAAAATTCAGCATTTTGTCCGATTAATTCTATATAAGAAGCAGTTCTTACTTCATCTACTCCATTAATTCTCGCCCAAATTTTAACTTCGTCATTACCACCACTATTTTTATCTACTTGTGCTGAATATCCGATTTCATAAATTCCTGCGTATGGAAAAGTAATTCGAGAACTACTCGTAACGGTAATACCATTACTTAATTCTGTTGTATTATATGAGATTACAGTAGGCGTATTGCTTCCTGTTACTGTTTGAGTAGTTGTGTCTGAAAAACTCGCATAATAATTAGCAATACCTGCGCCCGAAGAACCATTTATACCCGAAGTTCCTGCACTACCATTAGTACCTGAACTTCCTGTCGTTCCACTTGTTCCGCCCGTTCCTGATGAACCTGATGTTCCGTTAATACCCGAAGTTCCATTAATACCCGAAGTACCCGAAGTACCACTAATACCCGAAGTTCCGTTTATACCCGAAGTTCCATTAATTCCCGAAGTTCCGTTAATTCCTGAAGTTCCATTCGTTCCCGTAGCACCATTTGTTCCCGAAGTTCCATTTGTACCTGAACTTCCTGAACTTCCCGAAGTACCGTTTAAGCCTGAAGTACCGTCAGCACCCGAAGTACCCGAAGTACCGTTAAGACCCGAAGAACCATTAGTTCCCGATGTCCCACTCGACCCCGATGTTCCGCTTACTCCTGATGTACCACCGTCAACATACTCTGATAATAACTCTATGTTTCCATAGATGTCCTTTACCATAGCCTGATTGCTAATGCCGTCAATAAAGACCGCTAAACTATTACCATTAGGGGATTGTATATTTGACTTACCCGATTTACTTACACTACCCATATTTTAATTTTATAAACTACACTATTGAAAGAACTCCCTTATTATTCCAAATAGAATTTTTAGGTAATCCTTTGCTTGATGTAGGTAATTTTGTAATCGAAAGATTTTCGACAAATGTCGTATCGTCCCTATCTGCAACAATGTTAGAACCGATTATATGAGTGTTGATATGTTTTTGAGTTTTATTATTTTGTCCTGCCAAAACAGAAGAAAATCTTCCGTTTACTGTATTTCCACTTCCACCTAATATTACTCCAAATTCAGAATCAACCGTATTTCCTTTACCGCCACCCACAACAGAGTATCTGTTAGAAGTCGTGTTTGATTCTCCACCAACTACGACAGAAAAATCGCCTCTATTAATATTATATTCTCCACTTAAAATAACACTATTTTTACCATCTAAAGTATTGCTTTCACTAATAGCAACTAAATAAAAACCACTATCGCTATTTTCTTTTTCTTGAGAGTTTTTTTTGATAAATTCGGACAAAGGTTCAATATTTCCATAAATATCTTTAAGCATCGCCTCCCCTGTTGAATTATCAATATAAATCGCTAACCCACCATTAGTAGGTGCTTGTACTGTTCCTGCGGTTGCTTTTATTACTTGTCCCATATTATTTTAAAATATTTTGTCCCAAAATTTCATTAATAAAGTCCAAACCCCACCTAAAACGATACTACCGCCTATAAGTTTTGATTTAAACCCCTTGTCTTGCTCTATGTAATCTGTATGCTCTTTTACTTGAGTTACTAAACCTATCTGCCCGTAAGCAGGGTCGCCAACTATCGTAGTGTTTAACTTCGTAGTTGTTTTGTCAATAGTGTCAACCTTTTCCGTTAATTTACCTAACGTGTCTTTTATCCAAGCAATATCTTTGGCATTTACCGTAATAGTTTCCTTTGGTTTTCTCGTTGTAGTAACTCCCGCCATACTTAAATATTTTTATAATCCTAACTCCTCTAACTGTTTTGCGAGAAGTATGTTTTTACCATTTTTATACCCGTTATAAAAAGCCAAGCCAACTGTTTCTTTGTGTTTCATAATAAAACAATTTACTTCAGAAACCTCACAACCTGCTTCGGTTGCGAAAATTCCTAATGCTTTTTTAAGGAAAGGCGATGCTAAACCCTCGTAACCGAAAAAGTCCATTCGCTTATCCAAAATATTCAAAAAAGTAACTTGCTCTACATCTTTGAAGTCTTTACACATAGTGTAAAAAACATTCCCATCTACGTCATCAGTAACCTTAATTTGAACATTGTCATTTGACGTGTCGTATGATTTTGCATACTTATTTATACCCGTCATCATAATTTTTTTAACAATACCCTCTACCATAGTGTTTTAGTTTAAATAATTTCTTGTGTCAAAAATAGTAAAATATTATCTTTTTTTATTAAAAAAGAGTTTTTTTATTTTACTTTTTTTGTTAAAACCATACTTAAAAAAAATAAACTATTCAAAAATTATTTAACTCCTATAAGAGAAAAAACTTTAGGGTATTTTGCTTTTAATCTTTCATAAGCATTACCTAATTTGTAATCCTCAATCAAATCAATACTATAATTGAATTTTTGCTTGTCAAATTGCAAACTTGTAGGAACGCCTAAAAACACTATATTTACTACTCCTGAAACAGAAACATCAATTGGTTTTCTTGCTAAAACATCTTTTATAAAAGGCAAAAGAATTACCTTTGACTTGGTAAGATTTATTTCTCCATAACCAACTATTTCAAACGAAGAGTTAGGTTGTATAGTTGTTTTTTGAGTAGATACAGTTTTAGCAAAAGGAGTGTCTTTGAAAAACAATTGTAAATCATATCCTGTTACATCAACTTTAAAAGAAGATTTATTAGTTATTTCAAAAGTAGCAGACACTTTCATAATCTCGCCCTCTTGACTTAAAATTTCAAAATTTTTCAGTTTATAGTCATAATTTAAAGCCAAATCAATTTGGTATTTAAAATATCTGTACAATCCGAAACCTGCTACGGCTATACCGCCGAATAATAATAATTTTTTCATTTTTATTTTTTTCTTGTTGAGTAAATACTTACTATTCCAATTGCTACCGCAAATATCGAGATACCAATATAAAACCTTTGGTTTCTTTCTTTTATGCTTTGACTTTCAATTCTTTCTTTATCTTCTTTTGTTACCGAACTGTAAATATCTTCTACATTGGTTTCTACATAATTTTTAAAAACTTCATCACAATTGTTTTGAGCATATTTTTTTTTGTAATCCTCAACATAGGCAAGATAACCATAGCCTTTGTTTTTGGCAAGTATTTCAAGACTTGATTTCAACTTATTTATACATTTGCATTTTTCATAAGCAGAATAATTCTGAAAATACTTATCGTCCATAACAGGCATATTTGTATTTTCACTTATTCCACAAACTTTATTTGAGTGTATAATTTCTGCCATAATATTATTTTTTTACAACTGCATATAAGCCTGTTAATAAAATTAAAGAACCCAATGCTATATATGTTTTTTGTTCTGTAAAGCCTTTACCTAAAATACTTTCTTCTGCTTTAATAGCACCTTTTGTTTGTATGTCAACTAAACTTCTCGTTCTTACGGCTTCTATTTTATCTCTGCAATTAAACTTATTGAATTTATCCTCTACATCTTTTTTAAGTTGTGTATAAAAAACTTTTAAAATTTCTGACGGATAAGCATACCACGCTCCTAACTCTTTCATTAATAAATCTAATTCCATACAATTATTAGCCCTTAACTCTCCTGATGGAGTGTAGTACATTTTCCTATGTTTACTATAACCATATAAATACAAATCTTTATCGTCATTAGGAGCAGAACTTAAATCTATTACACTTATGTCAACTAAAGGTTCTGTTACTTCGGTTAATTCTTCAACACCATAGCATTTTTTTAATAAACCCTCACTTGGGGTTTTCCATTCAGCACCCTGTACATTTCCAACTCTACCAATTGATTCCGCACAAAGTTTAGCCAAATCTTCATTATAGTTTTTGTTTTTTATCTCTACACCATTAAGAAAAATTTTTGTAGTTTCTTTTGGCTCAACAACAGGTTTCTTTTTAAGTAATAAATAAGCCATAGCACCAATGCCACCAAATATAATTACGTTTTCTATTACTTTTCCTGATTCCATTTTTATTTTTTTCTTGTTGCCAAAATAAATAAACCTAAAATAACAAGAGAACCTACGCCAATAATAATGTATCTTTTGGTGTCTTTTTCCTTTGTGTCCTTTTGGTCTGCCTGTTCAGTAAGGGTATTAAATCTATTGGCGAAATCTTCTAATCTTGCCGTTTCATTAACATCGTATATCCTACCTGCGGTATCTGAACCTATATCTGTAAAAGTCATAATTACTTAATTTACTTTTATTGTATCTATTTTTTCAACTTCTACTGAATCTGTTTTAGCACCAACTAATTTCTGAAAAAAACTTTTTTTCTTCGGTACTTTAACACTTGTTTTTAAAACCTCAAGTCTTTGTTGTGTTGAAAATAAAGAATCTTTAGTGGATTTTAACTCTACTTTTAACTCTTTGTTTTCACTACTTAAAACCTTAACTTCAGTTATTTTGTTTTTGATTTCAACATCAATGTTTTTTGTTTTTAAAAGAGCGACCTCAACGCTATCAGCGTAACTAACCAAAACAGAATCTTCCGTAACAACAAAATCATCTTTTTTATCTTCTACTTTCTTTGCGCAAGAAGATAAAACTACTACTAATATTAATAAATACTTTTTCATTATTTAAGTCCTTTAATTTCTGCTAACATTTCTAATTTAGCACCTGCTCTCGCCAAAGTACTATCACTCTTTCTTAATCTTTCTTCAAGAACATCTACTTTTTTGTAAACTTCTTGAACATTTTTATCACATTTTTCAATTTGTGAATTTAAGTTCATCTTGTTATCTACATACAGATAACCGACCGCACAAACTACTAAAAACATAATTGCTTTTAGCGGGTCTTTTGCAAATTGTTCAAAACTAACAGGTAAAGCCATAATTTAATTCTATTTTAATTATTTTATAAATTCTGATATATCTAAATATTCCACTACTAATCCTTTTCTTAATAGTTGTATGTTTTCGTATGATTGTTTTCCATTTCTTACAATTGTTCCAAATTTCACTCCCCAATCTCCAATAACTAAAAATTCCGAAGTTCCATTTATTTCAACTATGTTTCCAAAAGGTAATTCCAATGTAGCAAATCCATTTTCTAAATCCGCATCTAAAACTATTACTTTTGGTTTCCAAACGTTATTCACTAAAAAAAAATAAGCCCCCGATAATGCAGTTATAACAGTAGCAAAAGCAACGACTTTTAAAATAAGTTTATTTTCTCTTTCTAATGACATTCTACGGAGTTTTCTTATTAAAAAATACTTTATAAACCACTAAAGCACCAATAATTCCTACAATACCATAAACGAAGTATTTCGTCATAGGTTTTTTTACAACAATATTAGAATCAGGCGTAGTTCCACCACCAACGTATGTTTTTGTTTCGTCAGTTGTAGCACTTGGCTCGGAATCTTTTACAGGTTTGGTATCAGTACTTCCACTTTTAACAGGCGGATTTTCAACTACTTCTTCCGATACAATGGGTTCTATTTGCTCTATACTTGTAATACTTGTTCCTCTTACGGGAGTTTGATTTTGAGTATAAATAGGCATAATGATTTCAGGCTCTAAAACCTGCGAACTACCCCCGTTATTAACAAGCATATCGTTATTAGGCATCATTTGACTATCATAGTCAGAAACGTACATTTTGGTTAAATTTGTATCTTGTCGCATATTCTTTATTTTTTTACTATTACGTCTTCCCTTAACCAAAAATTATCAGTTTTTGCAGTAAGAAGTAAGGGTGTATCTTCTTTAATTTGTTTAACCGCTTCAGCAGACGGCTTGATTTTAAACCAAATATAAACTTTTCCTTGAGGATTACTTAACAACCCTTTGTCTTTAGAAACTTCCGTAACAATTCCTGCCAAAGTTCCTTTCTGTGTTATTTTTCCACCGACCCCGTTATTTACAAACCAACCATTATTTACATAAGGAGTTTGTCTTGGATTTACATTATCTACTTTAGTGTAAACCTTTTTATTTAACATTTTTAATTTTATTTCAGCAAGAGGCAACTTTAATATTTCAGTTAAAGTCGGGTCAATAATAGCCTGTTCTGTTGATATTGTATCTCCGCTTGGAGTTACTACCAAATCCATATCTTCTTCTTCTCCCTCAACAGTACTTGTGTCAGCGGTATCTAACAAAGGTTTTTTCTTTGTTATTATTACATAAGCAACCACCGCTAAAGCAATAGCCAATCCTGAATATAAATATAATTTTTTATCGCCGTTCATCGTGTTATTTTTTAGCGTTATCTATTTTTTTAATCAAAGCATCAAAATCCGCTTTTAGTTGCGGGTCATTTGAAATATCTTTTTTGTCTGCTTTTTTGAAAGCAAAATAAAGCAACCCTAAAACGATTACAGAGGTTGTTGCGATTACAATTACTTTTTTATTTTTCATAAAATTTATTTTTTAAACGATTTATAAACATAGGCAACACCTACAACACCCGCAACAATCGCAACTATGCTAAACGTTTTTTTAAAATTATTACCGCCTAAAAGAGAACTTACACCCCCAAATAAACCCGAACTAACATCAGGTACAGTATCAAGTCCTCCTAAAACAACATCACTTGCAGTTCCATAACCTTGTAATATTGGTGTAAATACTCCTGCGCTTTCAAATGGAGATAAGCCATTCTGTCTTACATATTCTCTAAAATCAGAATTAAATGTGCGACAATCAAGATTACCGCTTAAACTACCCGATTTAACGTATGCGTAGTTCCAAATATCATTAGCGGTAGGTTTGTTGAAATGCTCAACTAATCTTTTGTGCCAAGTTATCCAATCTTGACAATTCCACCAAGTATCAACACCCCATTCATCGTAGTCAGGAGTAGTATTCCAATTTATTACTGCCATTTTAATTTTATTTTTTATTGAACAATCACAAAGTTAAGAAAAAATTAAACAATCTTAACTATATTACCATTAAGTTCCGTATAGCCTAAACTATTTAAAACTTTTTCTATGTCCGCTATTTCTTGGTCAATTTTTTTGATTTGACTATTAGCAACAGTTAGTAGCGCGTTAGTATTTATAATGCTTCCAATAGGGAAAGATTGTCTTGGATTAGATTTTAGTTTATCTCTTTTAATTCTTAAATCATAAATCTTTTTTGCCAATCCTTTAGCATCTGCAATTTTTTTAGCGGTTTCTGCAACTTGTTCAGGAGTTGACAATGTCGTACCTTTTGGCGGAACATTTATTCCTGAACTTGGGTTTTCCAAAAGACTTGCATCTACACCTTTTGTGTTTTTAGGTCTAAAATACAAATAAGCCCCAACACCTAATACGGCAACCGCCCCTACAATTAATATTTTTTTTGTGTCCATATTACTTTTTATTTATACAGTAAAAACCGACTTGTTTGTACTTGCCGTAGTTTTTGCTTTGTTTTTAATTATTGTGTTGTACTGATTAAGAGTGATTTGAGTTAATCCCGTTACATTTTTCAATCTTGCCTCTGTTAAATCCCCAAAATCTCCATCTACGTCTAATTGTTTTAATGCTCTTTGAAGAATTTCTACTTCAGTTCCTATCGAGCCTTTTTTCAGTACTTTATCCCAATCAGATTTAGTTGTTTGACTTTCGCCTACTTGTTGTTTTTCTTCTTCAGCAGTAACAGAATCTTGTTTGCTTTGTTTGTAAAAGAAATATAAGCCTAATCCAATTAGACCTACTGATACTAATAATATTTTTTGATTTTTGTTCATAACTTTTTATACTAATGGTGATGTTGCTAATGGTGGGACTTCCATAGGAGGTGCTAAATTATCCTCCAAATCTTCTTCTGCTACACTTTCATCTCTAAAATTGAATGTAACATTTCCGCTTTTGATTTTGTTGTATAGGTAATAACCTCCTAAACCAAGTAATAATGCGCCAACTATGTAATATCCTTTACTCATCTTATAAATCTTTTAATGCTATTTCAGAAACTTGTTTCGCTTTAACTAAACCTGCTAAAGTATATGCGCCAAATATTCCGTCTATTCCGTCTTGATTCTCCCCAAAAGTACCTAAATCCTGACCATACTTTTCAATAAGTATTCTTTGCATTTCAGCAACTTCAGGGTTTTCTGAACCTTGCTTTAAAACTAAATTGACATCTAAAGTGCTTTCAGGAGCAATTTGGTCAGGTTTCACTTCCATAACCTCAACGCCTAAAGGTTTATTTTTAAACAAGAAGTAAATGAATACTCCTAACCCTAAAACTATTCCGCCAACTATCATAGCGGTTTTTTTGTCTTTTAAATCCATATTATAAATCGTTTAATGTTATTTCTACTACTCCTTTTGCTTTTTTCAATGCGACTTCCGTGATTAAACCAAAATCTCCATCAATACCGTCTTCGTTAACACCCGTATTACCTAATTCAGCATTATAATCTTTCTTCAAAATTCTTTGTAGTTCAGAAACTTCTGCACCTTGAGAACCTTTGTATAAAAGTTTTGTTCTATCTAAAGAATCTGATTGTAAATCAGCAGGTAGAGGTTTTGGTAAACTATGAAGCCATTTACTTATTATGTAAACACCTAATACAACCGCCCCTCCGATTAATAAATACTTTTTCTGTTTTGCGTCTAATTGCATAATTTCTATATTTTGTTTTTTACAAAGTCTATCTACCTTTTGGCGCACTCATAGGTGGCGGAAAATTTCCATAATCTACTTTTGGTCTATTGCTTAACCAAGTAGAAAATTCAGTTTCTAATTTCAAATCTTTAATTTGAGCGTTTGCCAAATCTACTGATTTTCGATTATTTTCTTCCCATTCAGGAGGCGGTGCAACCCCACCTTTCCAACTATTAATTGCTTTTTCAAACAACGCTATTTTTTCTTGTTCAGTTAAAGGTGCTACTGCATTTACAACAGTTTTGTCTTTGTTTTTTTTCCAAAGGTAATAAGCAAGAACCGCTACTCCAAGTCCTATTATTAATTCTTTATTTTTCATAGTTTTTATTTTTAAAATGGAATTATTGACATTGCTTCGTCAATGTATTGTTGTTCTGTTATTTCTGTAACGTTTCCGCCTTTAGGAGCAAGAAGACTTTCAACTCTCTTAAAATACTTGTTATTTTCTGAATACCAACTTGTAAAAGTATCTCCATCTTGTTTAATAACTCTCATAATAGGGCATTTTTTTGTCGTTTTGTTACAATTAGCAATATCGTAAACTACTGACAAGCCATTACCTAAATCTTTCTTTTCTCCTATTGGAGAACTTGGCGTATTACTCTCAACAGTCGGTTTAGTCATACCAATAAAAGCATACAATATAGTTTCTTCTTCAGGTGTTGAAATTCCCGCAGAATTATCGCCCATTTGATTTCTTTGCATTTTTCTAAAAATATTAAGCATTTTATCAACGTTTGCTCTGCTTAAATCTTTACCGTTTGTTTTTGCTCTTTGAATTAGTTCTAAAATTTCTTTTTTACCTTTTTCAAGTTCAACAGGATTAGAGTTTGGATTTACTTCCAACGCTCTTTTTCTCTCTTGAGCAATAAAGTCATTAGCAACCTTATCCAATTCCGCATCTGTGTAAGGCGTTGCTTGAAGTTTTTTCTTTTGGTTTTGATTATATAAACAATAAACCACAACGGCTACGCCAAATCCTATTAATAAATTTTTATTTTTCATAACCTTATTTTTTCTTATTCATATTAACCACAACAACATCAGCCCTAAACCAACGTAATGTAGGGTCTATTGGCTTTGTAATATCCCAACTGAAATGTCTTTTTATGTCAAATAATTGGTTTGAATTTTCTTCATTTACCCCAAACCATATTTTTTTATCTTCTCCTAATTGAGCCGTAACTACCTTTCCTATAAATGACTTTTTTTTAGGTATTGTACCCGCTATGTTATTGAAAAATCCATTATTAACATTTGCACCTCTTCTAACATTCACATTGTCTTTTAAAGTATAAATCTTACGACCTAAAAACTTTGAGAATTTTTTATCAGTAACAGTTTCTTTTACGGATTTATTATATTCACTAACCGAAAGCGCAAGTCCATCTTTAAAGCCACCGCTTCTAACAGATGAGCCACTTGCGTTTTCAAAATCAAAATCAACTTCTTCATCATCAATTATTCCGACAGGTCTTCTATTTTGCTTGTCTTTATATAAAAAATAAGCGATTGCTAATCCTGCGACTGCTAAACCACCTATTAATAATATTTTTTTTGAACCTGCTTTCATATCTAACCTGTAACGATTTCAACTTTAGGAGTTCCGTCTTTTTTCAAAACATCTCTACCCCATTTTCTTAACCAAATATTTTTACTGTCAGCGTGTAACTCATACCCATTAAAAGTAATTATATCAACGCCTTTATCAGTTGTAAATTCTTTTTTAACTCCGCCTAAAGAAGCAATTCCACTACCGTCTTTTTTGATGATAACTTTTGCTTTTGGCGGTAGGAAATAAAACACCAATCCTGTAACGGCTACTAATCCGCCTAAAATATAAATTACTTTTTTGGTGCTACTCATCTTAATCGTTGCTTAATAAGTACCCTAAAATAAAAGCACCTATAATAATTAATTTTGTTTTATTCTCGTTTCTTCTTTTTGTTTCTATTGCATTTTCAATAGCATTTGATTTATCATTACTATTAAAAACTTTAAATTCATTAAAAGAAAGAACGGGTTTGTTGTTTTGAAATCCTGAAGCATCATAAGGGCTAAATGTTCCTGAAACAATATATCCTTTCAATATTTCGCCTTTATTAACCGTTCTACAAGGATTATATTCCATAGTTTGAATTAACGAGCCATCAGTTTTACATTTGCCAATTTGCTTATCAACTAAAGATTCTACTGTAACAATATCTAATGGTTTTAGTTTGCCATCTTTTAATGCCACGTTATATTGATTTTGCAAATCAACTTGATACGATTCAAGAGGTAAAAATATTACGGTGTTTTTAGGTTGAGGGAGTTCTTGAACTCCTGATTGCCCCATTCTATTTTCCCATTTGTTCAAAATATTGAATTCTTGAACAACTAAATATGGTTTTTTCTGAACTAAAACATTATTAGACGAATCATATTGAGGCATAGCAACTTTCACATCGCTTACCATAGGCGGTAAACTATTTCTATAATCAAGCAAACTTTGAGATAATTGATATTCTCTTGTTTGTTCAGCCAAAATTTTTTTTTGTTCAGCCAAACTAACCGCTTGTTGTAAATTTTGAGCATCTATATTAACTCCTGCAAAACTTCCCATAATAATTATTGCTTATTAAACTTATTATACGCTACATATCCTACTAAAATAGCAAGAATACCAATCATTCCATATTTTAAATAATCAGGCTTAACTTCATTAACAGGTACAATATTTTGAACTGTATAATCAGGTTTATTTAAACCCTCTCCTGAACTACCATTTGCACTTAACAAATCGTCAGTTTCATTATACGGTTGATTGTTCAAATACCCATATAATTTTTTAGTTTCTTCTGCCGACATTGTAAATCCTTTTTTGTAATGCTTTAAAACTCTTTTCAAAGTACTTAAAGGATTTACCATAGTGTTTAAAACTAATTTTTTGTCTTGTAAATCTTTCAAAGAATTTTCCCCGTAGTAAATTTCTTTACCGTCAGTTGCAAACATTGATATAGTAAAATCAAAACGAGAAATAGTTTCTTTTGGACTTGCATTAAATATTTTTATCAAATCAAAAGTCTTACCTTTATAGGTAACTTTCATTCCGTTTTCACTTTCCCAAATTGTTTTTGCACCTTTTGAGGTTAAATACTTCTTTGCTTTATTGAACTCATCAACATTAGGAAAGAAAATATCACAATCAGAATTTAGTGCCTTTTCAGAGAAATAATCTCTCAAAGTTCCACCTGCAATCCAAGCGTTTATACCATTTTTTCTTAATTCTCCAAGAATTAAATTATTGAAGTAAACAAGTGTCAATGGTTTGTTTATTTTTAAGACTTTTGCCATTTTTTTTTCTTTTTAACTTGATGGTGTTTCTTTACTGAATAATACATAGCCTACTAAAAAAGCACCTACAATCATCAATAAATTTTTGTTGTCATTTGCTACGGGAACAACATTACCGTTATTATTGTTTGTATTGGTAGTAACTTCTCTTGTTAAATATTCAATAGGAATATTTATAGAACCTGTATTACCATAACCTTTTACTGCAAGAAAATCTTTTTCAACCGCATTAGGCATAACACTTGCGGGAGTAAATATATTCTTTTGTGGGGTAGTGATAGTTTTAAATAATCTTCCTGTAACTTTAGTTCCTGCTTTCAGGATTGAATATTTAGGCATTTCTATTGGTGCGCTAAATCCATTAGGATTATATCCTCCTCCTATTGAACTATACCCTGAAATATACTGAAAATCACTATTTAAAACAAAAGTTGCGTTTTCTTCAAGTATAACTTCACTACTAACTTGTGGAATTGGCTTGATTATAGAAATAGGTTGTGGTTTTGGATTAGCACCAAAATTAATTCCTGTTTCGATAGTTACAGGAACGGAATCGTCAACTTTTTGTAAATAATCTTTAGGTATAGAAAATTCTTTTTGGTTTTGCAAAGTAGTTATTCCTGACCAAAATGATTTTGGAGCATCAGGTGCAGGTTCTTTGTAATTTGGATTTTCAATAATCGCATTAGAACCCTCAAAACGAATTACGTTAACTACATTTCCTTTTGAAAAAGTACCTACTTGTGATTGAGAACTAAAATAGGAACTGAAACCAACTGCGGTTTTTGGTAATTCAGAAGATTGTTTAATTTCTTCTTTTTTGATTCCTGTGTTATTAGGCAATAAAATACTTGAAGATTGTAAAAGTGTGTCCCAAAAATTAGACACTTTGTAATCATAAACAAACTGATATTTACCTAATCTTTCAACAACGTCCAAAGGATATGTGTCTATAATTGACTCTCCCCCCTTAATTGGGCGTATCATTTGTATATTACCAATTTCATTTTGTAAAACCAAATTTTTATAATTTTCCATAACCCTATTTTCTTTTATCTGAATACTATATTGTTTTTCTCAAAGTTGTCGATAAAATTTCTAATCTTATCAGCACGTCTTTTATTCTCTTGACTTGGGTAATGCTCAAAAACTTCTAAAAATGCTTCAAAAGCCTCAATTCGAGGATAACCAAGTCCTAAATAAATCAATAATCCGTTCATATCTGCTTCGCTCTCATCTGTCATATCTTCATTAACGTAGAAATGACTAAATTCGTGACAAAGAATAGCAAATCTCATTGGTACTGTGTATTGGTCAAATTGTTTTTTTGACACTTGAATACGACCTGATATTCTTGATATTCTCGCAGGTGTTGTAAGTTCTTTTCCTTTTGCATCAATTATGGTTGGCAAATATTCAATCATAAAACCTCCGTTATCTGATTGATATGATTTGTTTGCCTCTAAATATGGTGCATTATAACAAAATCTTTGTGCAAAATCTACAAAATATGCAATGGTAGGATTGTAAATGTCAACTACATCTATTCTTTTTTGTAAAGGAGTTTTATCAACCGATACTACTTTTATATTTGCGTCTTGAGATTGAGGCGTATTGCCTTTTTTATCATCATAAACAGAAATTATAATACTTTTAGAGGTAATTGGCATACGCACATAAAAAGTGTAATCTGAATTAACGGTTTTGTACCTGTCTGTAAAAACGATTTTTGGCTTTTGCTCATCAAAGATTTTGATTCTGACTTTAGTAGGCATTGTAACTGCTACTTTTACTACCAAGCACATTTCTTCGTATCGTGTGTCTAACCTTAAATTCATACTACTTTCTTTTTTGGTAAATTTTATATCCTATTGCTCCAATTATAATAAGTCCTGATAAAATCAAAACAGTTTTATTTAAACCTATAATAGTATTGTCTTTTTTGTTTGTGTCAACAACAGGCTTATCAATTCCTAAATCAATTCTTGCTTGACTTTTAACTTTTTCAATCCAAGAGTCGCCGTCAAATTTACCCTGTACATTTGCAAAATTTTCAAATTTTTTATTTGCTAAAAAAGCACCCTTATCCTTTTCTCTCTGAATCCAATCAGCAAAACTTAAAGAAGTTCCGCTTTCCCTCCAAAGTTTATTTGGACTTTTTGTTTTAGTTTCCATAAATCTTATTTTGTTGTTGTTGTTGTTGTTATTGTTGGAGAAGTTTTGCCGTCTTTTACTTCGGCATCAACTTCCATTCTTGGTTGATAGAAGCCTTTGTATAGGTAAACTAAACCACCTATTGAAGCCCCTAATATTATAATTCCTATGATTTTTTTAGTGTTCATAAGTTACTTTTTTTTATGATTAGATTAATTCTCCTGATAAATCCAATTGTTTTTTATCCGAAATAAATGGCTCAAGGATTTCGCTTTTTAAAATAGGTCTTGGCGGTTTAATTCCACCTGTTCCTGTTTCTAAAACACTAACGTCATCTACAAAAGTACCCGATGTTGAAGTGGGACTTGTCATTGTTTTTTCAGCATTTGCTTTGTTTTTTTTCCAAGCATAGTAAGCAAGTAATCCACCTGCAACTAACAATCCATATAACATCGTGTTCTTATTCATAATAATATGTTTTATTTATTTTTTAATCCTCTGCAATTCCACTCAACCTCCACGCTAAATACCAAACGGCAATTCCACCTGCGGTTATTAACAATGGAGATGTTTTTTTAGAGTCTTCTTCTTTTTTTTCTTTAAACAAATGATACCCTGCGTAAATAGGGATTGCAAATGTTAAGGTTACAAATGTAAAAGAAGCAAGTCCTTTAGATACTGATTTTACCGAATATTCGCTTTTTTTACCCATTTTTTTTAGTTTAAAGTTAAATTATGCAGTTTGACTTTTTTTCCAAGCACGACCTACAAGGTAAACTACTCCAAAAAGAGCCAATGCTGATACTCCAATATACACCAAGTTACTTGTTGTGATTGAATTGTCTTTTTCATCATAAAATGTTCCCATCTTTATAAAATTTTAATTGTTAGTATTTTTTTTTATGTTTAACCTCTTCCTCCCATACTTCTTGGAGGTGCAGTTCGACCATCATCACTACCGATAGTTGCATATTTTTTTCCACCATCTGCTCCGTAAAAACCCTCTGAATTGGTTTTCTTTTTAGGTTTTAAATACATAAATAAAGCAATTGCTCCTACGATTGCTAAACCTCCGATTACATATTCCTTTTTCATTATTGTAATTTTTTAGTTTTAGTTACTGATGAAAAACAAGAATCTCCGCTTATACAATAGCCTGATTGCGCAAAATAAGTTGTTCCGTCTTGTCTTTGACAAACTTTACAACCTAAAACATAACGACCACTTGCATTATAGAAGCCATCTGAATTTAATTTCTTTTTTGGTTTTAAATAAGCAAATATTGCTATTGCACCTACTATTGCTAAACCTCCGATGATATATTTTTTTTCCATTCTTTTTGAATTTTTAAAGTTAATTATTTTTGACTTGCTTTCCAAGACTTACCAATAACATAGGTATATCCGTAAACTACTCCAAGAGAAACTACTAATCCTACTACTGCCAATAAAATATTTGGTTTTTTCATTTTTTTATCTTTTTAGATTACTTTTTATTCACAATTATACTTGTTGCAACACCACCAATAATAGCACCGACAAGACCTGTAATGTAAATATTTTTGTTTTTCCAATAACCAAGCATAAGACCCAAAACAAGTCCTGTAACCGCACCATTTACAGATGCTCTTGTAGTTACCATAAGAACTTCTCTTTTGTCTTTACTTGCTATTTCTTTTGCTTGTGCTAAAAAATCCATTTTTTTTTATAAATTTAAGATTTATTTCTCGTTACTGCAAAAATAATAACGCCAACTACCAAAACACCCCCAAGACCTAAACCTATATAAAGAGGTAAGTTGCTTTTTTCTTCTTTAGGAGCGTCTTTACCTAATTGATTCATCAATTGGATATTCTTTTCGTTTTGTTGCGCTATTGCATACTGTGCGTTAAGTGCTTCTTGTTGTGCATTTGCTTGTCCTTGAGCGTTTTTGACTGCTTGATTATTCATAATCAAACCTGTTCCTAAACCAACAACGGCAGGCGCAATTGCTTTTACTATTCCTCCCCAATCCCAACTCATATCTTATTTATTTAAAAAGTTAATGTGGTTACGACTTGCTCTAACCAAGAAGTATATTCTTGAGTAAAACTTGGATTTTGATTTAAACCGACAAAAACACCCTGTACCAATTGGTCAAGCGTGTATTCGGGAGCGGGTGCAAGTACATTATTATTTACAAGCATTTTCGCTACATCATTTGGGTACATTCCAACAGAACTCCCAATCATATTTGATAACATTTGTTCATCAATAACCATAACCGTTGTTGTTTATTTACTCTTTTGGTCTTGCCACAAAGTAGATTATTGTTCCGATAACTGCAATACCAACTAAACTCAATACAACGATTGTAGTTGTACTCATTTTCTCGTCAGGATTTTTTTCTTTTCCACCTGAACCTGTATCTCCTGAACCTGTATCTCCTGAACCAACATTTATACCCGTGTTAGCACTTATTTGCGCTTGAGCGTTTGCAATTGCACGGTCAGTTTTATTTTTGTCAATTTGACCAAAAAGATTCAAACCATCGCTTAATATGTTTCCTAAATTTAAACCTGACCAAAAACCTGTTTTTGGAGGAGTATTTGTAGTTGTAGTTGTTTCATCATCAACACCCTCTACTCTAAAGTATTGAGCATTTCCCTCTTGCTTACCTGCAAATCCACTCGCTCTTAAATATTGAGCATTTTGAGAAAATCCACCTGCAAGAACTTCGATAACTTTTGGATTTGAAATAAATCTTTGCAAGTCCATTGCAAAAGATTTTGAAATCTTCAAAAGATTAGCCATCATAGTTGCAATTTGCTGATTTGAAGCACCACTTGGAACAGTAACGCCATTTTTCAACAACAAATTAATCATTTGACTTCTATAATTCGCAACAAGTAATACTAAACTCATCGCACCTGTTTGAATCGTTGGATTCATTAATTTATAATTCATTTTTTCTATTTTTTTAAGATTAATGCAGTTGCTATAAACAAAGCAGAAACTACTAAAATAACGTTTGTTTGATTAGCCAACAAATGAGTATTTGTTGTAGAATTTGTTGCTTTTTCATCAGCAAATTTACCACTTCCTGTTACATTAAGATATTGTAAATGGTCATTCATCATAGTTCTATTTCTACAACTATCGCAACCACATTCTTTATCTTTAGTGTTCTCACTTGCGTATAATTCTAAAATAACATCTTTGTCGGGGTGGTTATCCATAACTTTTTTAAAAGCAGGTTCTCCTACTTCGGCTACTAACTCACTCAAACTCTTGCCTAAATCAGATTTACTTGTAACGTCATAACCAAAAGAATTGATTATTTGTACCGCACCATTTGGGTTAGACTCTGCAACATATTTGAATACGTTCATAATTTTTTGTTTTTAAGCAAAAAAGAGCAAGTAGAAATGAATCACTTGCTCTCTTTCTAAATTATACATTAATTCGTTATATCATTTCTGATAATTACGCTCTTAACTTGATGGTTTGACCATTAGTTACAGGAGGCGTTCCGAATTGTCTGCTTACAGGTTGTCCACCTAATGCTCTCGCAAGGTTGATATTATCAGCAGGGTAGAAGTATAACGATACAGTAGCATTTGCTAACACTTGAGCAATTGTGATTTTTGTGAAACCATCAATTCTGTAAGCATACTTCATCGCAATAATCGTAGTTTGTTGCTGATATGGGTCAATTGTAGGCACTAATGTTTTTTGTGCCAAGTTACCATTCGCATCTCTCGTGTTAACCGCTAATGTTTGTAACACTTGGTTAGCAGTAGCCGATTGAATATAAGTTAAACCAACTGAATAAGGATTATTCATAAATTGGTATAACATCTCTTGGTAAGAAATGTTAGGGATTCCTGAACTAATAGTTACAGAACCGATAACTAAATTACCACCCGCAGTAAATCCTGCGTTGTTGATGTATTGGTATGAACCTAATACGTCAAAATTAGCAACTGCTGACCCTGATGTAGAAGTCACGTTGATAATATATGGTTGAGATGTTTGAATATCTCCACCCATTGACATTCCACCGTCTGCTCTGAAGAAATCATCTCCTGTGAACGACAAGTCTTGGTCGATAAATCCGTCTGCATTTGAGAAAGATTCCATTGCACTCTGACGTGCATTACTTAAATATCTTCTTACGTTTGACATTTTGTTTTGTTTTTATAATTTAATAACTCTTTTTAAACTCGGTTTGACACCAAATTATACTGTTGTAGAAGCAGGGGCAGTAGTTTTTTTCGCTAATAATGTTGTTTGAACATAATTTGCAACTAAAACACCTACAACAACTACGGCAACACTTTTCAATAAAGGAACAATTTCGTTTTTCATTACAGAATGATTTTTTAATTAAACTTATTTTTAATGATAATTATTTACAGAAATAATATCAAGTCAAAAGTATAATATAAATTTACGTTATCACTATGTTAATGCCTACTTTATCTTAAACTAATTTTTTTCAAACTATTTTAAATTATTTTGTAAGTATTAGAATACCCGTAGAAGCAATCCCTAATAAAGACAAAGCCTTATACAGAAAAGTAGTTCTTTTTTGTTTAGATAAATCTTTCCTGAACGAATCAGATATGTCTTTTTGTAATTGAAACTGTTTGTCTTTTTCAGAAATGATTGCGTTTAGATTAAATTTTTGTTCTTCTAAACCTTTTATTATACTATCCTTTACAACTACCTTTTTTTCAGTTAAAGATAAATTCTCTCTAACTAACTTTATTTCTTCTTTACATACATCTCCACTAACAAGGTCGTTTGCTATCTTTTTCGCTATGATTGTGTCTATACGAACGAAGTTCTTATTCTCCTTGTTGTTCTTTGTCTGCGTACCTGTCTGCGAAATAGCGTTCCCACATATCAGTATCATAAGTCCTAAAAGAATCTTTTGTGTCTTTTTCATATTTCTTTAGATTATCAATTTTCGTGTTGTTTATAGTGATGTCTTTGTCTATCTGCGTTATTACAGATTTAAAACCGTCAATTTTCTTGTCGATTTTTTCGTTTTCTTTATAAATACCATCTACGTTTTCTTGGATAGTGTTTATTTGGTTCTTTAATTCCTTTACATTGTGATTTGAAACCAAACCGTTAAACATAATGTAAAAAAGTAAAAGCATAAAAATCACTCCGAAAAAATATATCGGAGTGAACTTTTTTGAAATATCTTCTATATTATTCATTTTTTTAAAGCATTATTTTATTTTTAGACATACATCATAGATGTTTTGTTTTTATTTGTACCATTCAGTTGAGATTTTAAAGTTGTGTGCTTTAAACCTTTTGCTATTGAAGCCTCTTTTGCACTTTCATAAAAAATTCCTGTATTAAAATCTATAACTAATTTAGCCAAACCTTTTCCGTTTACGTTTTTCATACCTTTATTCCAAGCGATACAACCTTTTTTACCGTCACTCATTTTTTTTAAAGTTTCATCTGAATAAACGCCTTTTTTTCCTTGATTCCAAACGCTTCTCCCTTTATTTGATTGACTGATTCGTTCAATGGTTTCTTTTGGTAATCTTTTTCCATACATAGGATTATTAACCCCGCTAAATCTTATTCTTAATAAGTTTTTTTTCTCTTCTGAAAAAATTATTCCTAAACTACCATCTCCTCCGTCTGTTAAATTACTTAAAATACCTGTTTTATTATCTAATCTTCCATATAATTTAATAAATTCAATTTCCTTTTTACAAGCGTCTTCCCAAGTTAAGTCATCTAATATTATTTCTACTTCTACTTTAGTTTTTAAAGATATTCTATTCCACAAAGGATTTCTTCTTTTACTTCTTAATTCGTTGGCTCTTATGTATTTAGCGTCACTTCCTATACCGATGTAAAACGGTTCGTTTTTATCAATTCTAATATGTCTATAAACATAAGCCATAAATAAAATTATTTATGAGGAGTGTAAGAAGTTTTACCCCCGACTTTAACTGCATTTAAAATTTGTTTACGTTGTTTCCCTGATGGATTATAAGAAACGTGTACCCAAGAATAATCAAACTCATTTATAAGTTGGTCAAAATTCAAATTCTCTTTGATATAATCAAAAACCATTTTATTTGTAACTCCGTTTTTAGTCCCGTCCATATCAAGGTCAAGGGCTTGACCCAAAAGGTGTTGACTTGATGTTGCGCCACCAATTGCTTTATTAAGTTCTTTGCTTCTGTAACCTGACGACACAAATATTGGTACGCCAAAATGTTTGCGTATTGGCTCAAAAATGTTTTCTGCCAATTTTTTAAAGTTTTCTAAATGTTCAGGAGTAGGCATATTACTTACCCCTAATCTTTTTGCCATATCGCTACGAGTAACTTCTGACAAGTCTAAATGCTCTGATAATTTCATAATTTTTAATTTTTAATTGTTATTTTTTTTCTTCGTCTTTATTTGATGTTTGCTTGACCCTGTTGAACTGATACCCGAAAATAATTAGCACAATGTTTTTAATTAAATTGAATAGTTCGTCACTCATTAATGGAGTAAGCAAAGGGATTTTAAATGCAATTACTTTATCTACAATAAACAAACCTAATAATGCGGTTAATAATATTGCCGTAAATTTAGTAAGCCATTCTTGTTGGTTTTTTGCTTGTATTTTTGAATTTACAAACCATATAAAAGCGATTATACAGGCAATTGCGAAAACAACCCCTAAAACCATTATTAAGCCACCTGCACTAAACATTATTCAGCCGAGTTGTCTTCGTTTTTAGAAACAGGTTCTTTCTTTGAAAATATTCTTTCAACACCTGTGATACCTAATGCTCCGAATGATAAAAGTGCTACTGCTTGAACTAAAGCATCGCTTGGTGCTTTGTCAACGTGAGAGAAACTATTCGCAAAAAGGGTTACGAATAATGCGAATGAACCAAAAATACCTACGAGTCTTTTAGAACTTGGTTCGTTTTTTTCACAAAAAAACTTTGTGATAAGCCATCTTTTTTCTTGTTCTTTTTTTTGCATAACTTTAATTTTTAATTGTTTATTAATAAATTAAAGTTTCTTGGTTGCGTAAATTACAAAATATTGTAATTATTTATCAAAAATAAATAAATAATGCGAGATTTGTTCAAAACCTCGCATTTTTTTTATCCAACATACTGTTTCATAAGTTGTTGTGTTTTATGTTTTAACGCTCCCTCAAGCGTTAAAGGTTTAGAGTTCTTGACAAGCGGGTTTTTTAATGTCAAAGGAACTAAAAGTTTCTTTTGATTAGCAATTAGGTAAGTTTCAATTATTTTTTCAAACCTTGCTCTATCTTTTACTAATACTTTTTCATCGTCAATGTCAACATAAGTAAAAACCCTTTTGTCGCCCTCTTCGTACTGCGTATTAATATAAGATTCTACTAATAAAAGTAATTCTAATTTTTCCTCAAACTTATTCCTGTGCTTAATTACATCATCTGTAATTTTATGAAATCTAATCCAATTCAAATTCTGCCAAATTTTAGGAGAAATCCTACCTATTGACTGAAAGTGAAGAATAATGTCTGTGTCCGTGTGTCTGTTAGTACAGATTGCGCCAACAAGGTCATTCGGAAGATAATCCGAAACATACCTGTTGATGTCTTCGATAAGTAATAATCCACCTCTATAATCGTTTAATATTTTAAATAATACTTCTTGAATTTCTCTTAAAGTCATTCTAACACCGTTATCGTGAAATGGTCTTATTCTTCTTGCTTCAATTTTAGGGTGCGCCGAAAACCTAACAATATCAGATTGTTTTAATGCTTTAATATCTTCAAATTCATCATTAACGTCAAGTATCAATGCACGTCTTGCAGGAACTCCTTTTGCGGGATTTCCTAAAACATACTGCTTAATCATCTTGGTAGTAGTATAGGTTTTTCCACAACCTTTTCTTCCTACCGCAACTCCTAATTTTGGTTCTCTAATTTCCATAATTAAATAGTGTTGTATAGTTTGTAAGTAAAAAACAAAAACCAAATAAATAACAACAACAAAACAACCCAAAGAGGATTGTTATTGTTGTTTTGATTATTTGTTACATTGGTTGCCATTATTTTTTACCTCTTGGTTTTTTAACTGCGGTTGTTCTTTTCTTTCTTACAGGTTTGCTTGGTTCGTTACCACTTAATCTTTCTAATTCAGAAAGTATTGCGGGGTCGCCGAATTGTGGCATACCTGCTACGTCTTTAAAGTCATCTGTAAATCCGCCGTTATCTTTTAAATTACTGTAAACACCTTGTTCTTCAGGTTCAAAATAAGCCAACTGTTCGTCTAAATTAGTTTTAGGCGCACTTCTCTCACGTTTTCTTGGTGTTCTTGCGATAGGCTCTGAAATAACTTCTGCTATATTTTCTGTATAAGCAACATCTTCATTGTATATTGGTTCGGCATCAGTTTCGTTAATATTTCTCGGTCTTGATGTCGTATCTCTTACAGGTTCAGGTCTTGGTGGTGTTGGTGCTTTTGGCTCTTGTTGTTCTCTAATAGCCATAGTATTCTCTTTTAAAGAGTCTAAAATGCTATTAGTAGTCTTTCTCAACATAAATGCTTGTGCGCCTTTTGTAGCAATGTCAGTACCGAAGTAGTACATCAATAATTGCTCATCGGTCATTCCTATTCCACGTTTTTTGAATACACGAATTAAAGGGGCTTTTACTTTATCCTTAAATTCATCCGTAACAACAAATGCTTCTTTAATACTATCATTAAATTCTACTGCAAAGTCTTTAATTGGCATCTGTCCTGCTTCTGTTTGAAGTTGGATTGATGGGTCAATTTCTCCCTCTGCAATTAACTTGTCTATTTTTGCTTCGCTTAATTCAGGAATTTTACCCATATAGAAACAACCTTTTTCATAAATGTCCAAAGTCATTTCAGCCATCATTTCAGCACCCATAGTTTTTTCCTTACCGTCTAATTCACTATAAGACTGATTAAAAGGTCTTTCAGGTTCAGGAGATGCTTCTTCGCTATCTCCGTCAAGGTCTGCGAAACTTGGTCTTTCAAAAGTGGGTTCTTCCAATTCCCCCATTTCTTCTAAATCCCCTAATTTGTGTTGAGTGTACGACCTTTGTTTTACAGGTGCGTCTAAAGGCGAGAAATCGTCATTGATGATTTCAGCGTCCTCTATGTTTTCAAAGTTTTCTTGGTTAATCATTATTGAATAATTTATTTATGTTAGCATTAATTTTGTCGATTTTTTCTAAAATTTGTCTGTCAGACGGGTGTTTTGAGTTTAACCTCAAGATTTCTTGTTTGTACAAAGATACTAAAGTGTCAGGTTTTTTCAAAATATAGGATATGTTTGAATTATCAAGGTTTAGTTCTTTCTGTATTACAAACGCACAAACGCCTATTGATATTCTTCGATTGTTCTTTCGCTTCATATCAAAAATATCCTCTAAACTGATATTAAATTCATTACAAACTACTTGAACTAACTTTAATGCTTGTTCAATTTGCTCCTGATTTAAAGTTGGAGGATTTTTTCTTGAGTATTTTAAAATTTCAATTAGTTTTTCCGTTCCGATTACCTGAATTGTCTTGTCTAATTCTTTGAAGACAATAGACACGTTGTTAGTTTCTTGGTTCATTTATTTTTATTTTAAGCAATCATAAATTGTAATTTTTATAATCCCCATATCAATAAACAAGCATCTCTTTGTTCTTGATTAGTTCTTTTTTTATATCCTGTCATTTTTTTGAAATAATCTGAATTAGATTTTGTTTTAGTAGGTCTTACTTGTATAAATTCTATTTTTAAATACTCACACATCTCACATATTTTTTTTGCTATTTCGTGATTTGCACCTATCCTTTCCCCTATTTTTGAATTTAAAGCGAGTGAACCGCCAAATACTTTATGTCTATTACCACCATTTAAAAACCCACATTCAATGTAAACTTTTACATTTTCTGTCTTAAAATTAGATAGAAAATCGTAAAGTTGAAAGAAAGTCATATTATAAAGTTGCAATCCATCATATTTAATTGCTACACCTGATTTTTCAGTATCAGGGTCAATACCTATTAAAATGTTTTTATTAATCATTTTTTGAATATCTACTAATTAACATTTCAATTTTTTCTGTATTGTAATTTGACCTGTTTTTCCAATTAGAAATTCTTGTCCTATTAATTCCTGAAAGTCTTGAAATTTCGGTTACAGATAATATTTCTCCTTTATAATTATATTTTACATTGTTGTTTCTATTATTGCAATTTTCAATTCTACTCGACCATTTACAATTATAAATATCATAATTTCCGTTGTTATCAATTCTGTCAATTTGATAATCTTTATTAGGTTTAATTCCCATATCTAAAAGAAAATTGTCGAATTTTAACCAATTATCACAAACCTTAATTCCTCTGCCACCATAATTTTTAAAACTTGTAGATTTTTCATTTAGACATCTACTTAACATAGATTGCCAAGTTTTATATGTTGAGGATTTACATAAACCGTGAGTTTTATTTAATTTTGAAGTTTTTTCTTTATTTAAACAACCACAACTTTTAGTATGATTATTTATAAAATGAGGTTTTCTAACAACTACTTCATTGCCACATAAACATTTGCATTTTACTAAAATAACTGTTGATTTTGAGTATTTTATTCTACCACAATCTTCTATGTATGTTAATCTTGTTTCCATATTTTGTTGTTAGTTGTTCTTGGTTATTAAATTCCGTATTTCTTCGTAAATTCAGGGTGTTTTAAAATTGCTTTTCCTAACTCCCTACCCCCATCGTTATCGCTTGGGTAATGATGTCCTAAATAAACTCGGCTATACGATATATCTTCAATCAATTCCTTACAGTATTGATACTCTGTCGGGTATTTATTTCCTATTACATTTAAAATCACTATCGACTCAATCGTATGTCCTGACGGATATGACGGAGTGTGAGCAGAATGACTTTTGTAAGGGAAAAGTTTTAATTTATGATATTGAGCCAACTGAAAAGGTCTTGGTCTTTGATGATGGAATTTAAGTTTATAAATTAAATTCTGAATATCTTTAACCACTTCTATAATTAGTTCTTCTACGTCAATGTTTTTTTGTTTAAATATCGTTGTTAACGCTTGAATTAAATGCCTATCATACGCTAAATACCTTTTAAGATAATTTTGATTTTCGGGTTGTGATACAATATTTAAACTATCTGTAATTTCGTTAAGTTCGTCCTTAACTAATTCAGAGTTGTTTTTAGGTATTACCGAATCTTTAAAAGTATCGAATAAGTCATCTACTAAACAAGAACCTTGAATAAAGGCTAATTGGTCTTGAGTTGGATTTCCGTATGTTATGTCATTAAATTCCATAGATTAATTTCTTTATGATTGTGCTACACAAGTAGTCATATAGTTGTTATAAGTACTTTGCATTTGTTCTTGCGAAGTAAATTTAACGGTACTTGAAAACTTTAACCATTTTTCTTTACAAGCCTCAATTTTCGGG
>JACCDW011949084.1_pt1 | contig 29089 bp, 26 predicted proteins | sample 7449781 | NCBI WGS metagenome assembly JACCDW01 (sample SAMN15323449, study PRJNA562643) | freshwater metagenome | isolation source: river surface water | place: USA:Blue River Watershed | collected 2017-08-18
AAATGTCGGCCAATATCGCCCAAGCCCGCCGCCCCAAGTAACGCATCCGTAATCGCATGCAGGAGCGCATCGGCATCGGAGTGACCTTTTAGACCGTGGGTATGTGGAATCGTCACACCACCCAAAATCAAGGGCCGGTCTTCAACCAGAGCGTGCACATCGAAACCTTGACCAATCCGCAAAGAAAAATGACTCATAGCCAGGATTCCACCCATTCAAAGTCGTCGGGCCACGTGATCTTGGTGTTACGACCTGATCCGGGTACGAGTAGTGGAGCATAGCCCGCTGCTTCCATCGCTTGCGCTTCGTCTGTCGGCACAGATTCGGCCTGTGCCGCGCGGGCCAGAACCTGCTCTAGCGCGGAGCGCAACAAACCAGCACGAAACATTTGGGGCGTCTGGGCAAGCCAGAGCCGCTCGCGCGCAAGCGTCGTTTCCACGGCAGCAATGCCTGAGGCAGCTGTGGCCGACGTGCGGGCACGTTTAACCGTGTCGGGGACTGGTAGCGCAAGCAAGCCCCCTACGCCGTTCGGAAGACAGGCATCGATCAGGCGACCTAACGCCTCAGCAGGCAAGCCTGGACGGGCAGCGTCGTGCACCAACGCCCAGTCGTGCACCGCAAGTTCAGCATCACACAGCGCGTTGTAGACCGTCTGTGCCCGGGTCTCACCCCCACAAGGCACACAGACAACGCGTGGCAAGCCTTGCAGCACCTCGACAGCCTGATCGTCCTCAGGCGCGACGGCCACTCGCACTTGGTCAATCCGAGGATCCGCTAACAATGCCATGACGGAATGCCTAAGCATAGCTTTGCCGGCGAGCAGGCGATACTGCTTCGGAACTTGGGCGTCCTCTGCTCTGAGCGCGCGCGCGCCAATCCCTGCGGCAGGCACAAGGGCGATCAGGCGATCTTCGCGTTCTGAGGATTCTGTACGGGTCATAAGCGCTTGATTTTATAATTAAGTGTCTGACCGTGCCCACCTGGCGCGCGCGCCCTTCTCTGGCTGGTCCTGAATGTCTGTTGTAGCACCCTCTATTTCTGCCTTACTGGCCGCCCTAAAACCTGGTCAACGCTATACGCACCCCACGCCACCCGGCTCCGGTGACGCGTGGTTACTCACAGAATTAGCCCGCGCGGCGGGCAAGCCAATTGTCGTGCTGACGGCCGAGCCTCTCGAGTCACAAAGGCTAGCCGAAGAGATCCCGATTTTCTCAAGCACCCTGCGTGTGCGTCCCCTGCCCGACTGGGAGACCCTACCGTACGACAGTTTTTCTCCGCACCAAGACCTGATCTCCGAGCGTCTGCGCACGCTCCACGCCCTGATGCTGGGTGAAGTAGACGTCTTAACGGTTCCCATCACCACTGCCCTTTACCGCCTAGCACCCCCAAGTTTTTTGGCGGCCTACACGTTCTCCTTCAAACAGAAAGACAAGCTTGATGAAGCTGCGTTACGCGAGCAACTGATGCTCGCCAATTATGCGCATGTCTCACAAGTCACCGCACCAGGCGAGTTCTGCGTGCGCGGCAGCCTAATCGATTTGTTTCCGATGGGCTCAGTCGTACCCTATCGCATCGATTTGTTCGATGATGAGATTGAATCGATTCGCGCCTTTGATATCGACACCCAACGAAGCCTATATCCCGTAGGATCCGTGCAGTTGTTGCCCGGCCGCGAGTTCCCAATGGACGAACCCGCACGCAATCATTTTCGTGCGCAGTTCCGAGAAGTCTTTGAGGGCGATCCATCCCGCGCGCTGCCCTATAAAGACATGGGTAACGGCATCCCCTTTGCAGGCGTCGAATACTACTTACCCTTGTTCTTTGAACAAACAGCGACACTCTTCGATTACCTCAAACGAGATACCTTGGTCGTCACGCTAGGCGATATCGACGATGCCATGCGTCGCTTTACGCAAGATACTGCGACCCGTTATAACTTTCTCAAGAGTGATCGCGAACGCCCTGTCTTGCCACCCGAAGCGTTATTCCTGCAAGGCGAAGCTCTCTTCGAGCATCTCAAGTCTTTTGCACGTCTGGCGCTAACCGCAGGCGAGAGTCACCCGGACTACACACGCGCACCAGATATCGGCGTATCGCGTCGAGCCGAGGATCCACTCGCTAAATTACGCGCCCTCTTAGATAGTCCAGCACAAACGACGTCGACCAAGCCAGCACGGATTGTGCTTTGCACAGACTCCCATGGGCGACGCGAAACAATTTTGCAGATGCTCGGCGAACATCGCATTGCGCCAGATGCGCAGACTGAGTCTGTCGCAGAATTTCTGTCACAAGATTTGCACTTTGGGATCACGGTTGCACCACTCACAACCGGCTTTACGCTCACGCGTGATGCGCTGACCTTTCTGACCGAGAGTGACCTCTACCCAGGGCACGGCACAACAGCCCGCCGGGGCAAGCGTGATCAGGAACGCGCTAGCGACGTACAAGCGATGGTGCGCGACCTCTCTGAGTTACGTGAAGGGGATCCCGTTGTGCACGCTCAACACGGCATCGGGCGCTACCACGGTCTGGTTAATCTTGATATGGGCGAAGGCGAGATGGAGTTTCTCCACCTTGAGTACGCCAATCAAAGCACCCTTTATGTGCCCGTCTCGCAACTCAACGTCATTGCACGCTATAGCGGCAGCGACCCAGAGACTGCACCGCTGCACCTGCTGGGCTCCGGGCAGTGGGATAAAGCGCGCCGCAAAGCCGCACAACAAGTACGTGACACGGCCGCAGAACTTTTAGATTTATATGCCAAGCGAGCAGCACGGCAAGGCTTTGCCTTTAAGTTACCTCTAGGCGATTACGAACTTTTCTCTGAAGGGTTCGGCTTTGAAGAGACCGCGGATCAGGCCGCAGCGATCCAATGTGTGATCGCCGACATGACCTCCGGCAAACCGATGGATCGCCTCGTGTGTGGTGACGTAGGCTTTGGCAAAACCGAAGTTGCGCTACGCGCGGCGTTCTTGTCTATTGCCAATGGTAAGCAAGTGGCTCTGTTATGCCCCACAACACTGCTCGCCGAGCAGCACGCACAAACCTTTGCCGACCGCTTTGCGGATTGGCCCGTCAAGGTCGTTGAGCTGTCACGCTTTCGTTCGGCCAAAGAGATCAACAGCGCAATTGATGGGATTCGTGACGGAACAATCGACATCGTCATTGGCACCCACAAAATACTGTCGAAAGATGTCAACTTCAAACGCCTCGGCCTTGTCATCATCGATGAAGAACACCGCTTTGGCGTGCGCCAGAAAGAGGCACTCAAAGCCCTGCGCGCCGAGGTCGATGTACTGACACTGACCGCCACACCGATTCCCCGTACGCTGGGCATGTCCCTTGAAGGCATCCGCGACTTCTCTGTGATTGCTACGGCACCACAAAAGCGACTTGCCATCAAAACCTTTGTGCGCCGTGAAGACAACAGCACGATGCGCGAGGCGCTCTTGCGCGAACTCAAGCGCGGCGGCCAAGCGTATTTCTTACACAACGAAGTTGAGACCATCCATAATCGCCGCGCGCGCCTCGAAGAACTCGTGCCTGAGGCGCGTATTGTGGTGGCGCACGGACAGATGGGTGAGCGCGATCTTGAACAAGTCATGAAAGGCTTCTACCAGAAGCGTTTCAACGTCTTGCTCTGCACAACGATTATTGAAACCGGCATTGATGTGCCGAGCGCAAACACCATCATCATTCACCGCGCAGACAAATTTGGTCTGGCCCAGCTGCACCAATTACGCGGCCGAGTCGGTCGCTCGCATCACCAGGCTTACGCCTACCTCATGACCCCTGGTGAAGACGCCATCACCAAAAACGCCAAAAAACGTCTGGAAGCGATTCAGGCGATGGAAGAGCTGGGCTCTGGCTTTTTCCTGGCGATGCACGATCTAGAAATCCGCGGCACCGGAGAGGTACTGGGCGAGTCTCAGTCCGGCAATATTCATGAGATTGGCTTCTCTATGTACAACGACATGCTCAACGAGGCAGTCAGGGCACTCAAGGCCGGAGTGGAGCCAGATCTGGATGCTCCCTTTAGCGCGGGCTGTGAGGTGAACTTGCATGCACCTGCACTACTGCCCTCGGATTATTGCGCTGACGTGCATGCGCGACTCTCACTGTACAAGCGACTGTCAAACGCCACCGACGAGGACGGGTTGATCGCTATCCAGGAAGAACTCATCGACCGCTTTGGCAAATTACCCGAGCCCGGTCGCACCTTGATCTCAACCCATAAACTGCGTTTACTCGGTTTACCACTCGGGATTCAGAAGATCGATGCCAGCGAGTCCCAAATTTTGCTGCACTTCAAGCAAAATACAACCGTCGATCCGCTTCGACTAATCGAACTGGTACAAAAACAAAAGCATATTCGTTTCGCTGGACAAGACAAGTTACGCGTTGAAATCAAAGCCGCGGACGTGCAAGCTAGATTTGAAGCAACACGCACGGTATTGCGCTCTTTGGTTTAACCCACACGACCTATTTACCTTCAACACTATCTCGCCATGACCACATACAACCTCGTCGTTCAATCTCCAGCGCTAACTTCAGATCTGATCGAGCAAGCTGCGGCGATCGCCGAGGCCTCTGGGGTACAACGCATCGGCACGACTGCAGCAAGGCTGCTCGCCGTGAACGACAGCGCTGATACCCGAGCCGAAATCCTGACGTGGGGCGAGCGCAGCCTGGCCGATACGGCTTATGTTGCGGCAGGCAGCCGCCTGCGCGACTGTAAAGTACTGGCCATGGATATGGACTCAACACTCATCAACATTGAATGCATCGATGAGATTGCAGCCTTTGGCGGCGTCAAAGAGCAAGTCGCATCGATCACCGAAGCTGCTATGCGCGGTGAAATCAAGGACTTCTCTGAAAGTCTGACACGTCGCGTGGCGTTTCTAAAGGGACTCTCCTCAGACGTCTTGCAGTCCGTATACGACCAAAAACTGCGCTTTAACCCTGGTGCCGAACAGTTAGTAGCGACTGCAAAGCAAGCCGGCTTAAAGGTATTGCTGGTTTCGGGTGGCTTTACTTTCTTTACTGAAAAGCTCAAAGCACGGATTGGGCTGGATGCAGCACATGCCAATGTACTTGGCTCAGAAAACGGCCTCCTAACAGGGCAAGTCGTTGGACGCATTCTGGATGCACAGGGTAAAGCGGATACCCTGCGTGCGTTTGCAAAAGATTGTGGCGCCACGGCAGATCAAATCATTGCCATTGGCGATGGCGCAAACGACCTAAAGATGCTGGGCCTGGCCGGCTATTCTGTCGCCTACCGTGCAAAGCCAGTCGTACGCGCCCAAGCGAAATTCGCGCTCAATGTCGCAGGACTGGATGGCGTGTTGAATTGGTTTGAAGCTTGAGACGTAAACGTCTGCGTTAGCTAGTCAACGCTTCAGAAGATAACGTACGACGAATCCGGGAAACGCCATCACCAAAAACAAGGTGAAAGTCGTGGCAAAAAACTCCCATTTTTGAGCGAAGGCATTGCCAATCATCCGCTCGAGTGTCATACCCACAAGACCGACCAAAAAGTACAGCACGATCAATTCAATCACGCGCACCAGAAATGGCTTCGCGCCTTTGAGTGCGTACAAACCAAAGACTCGTTCGTTTAAAAAAGGCAGGTTGGCCGCCGCGAAGGCCAATACAAGCAACAGCCAAATCGCGGCACTTTGATTCATGTCGGTCTGTCGCTATACATACGCAAGGTCGGTAGCCTTCAAAACGACAGCGTTGCGCGCATTGCCTGCAAGCACAACGCGATCAAACCACCAGGCATCAAACCCAGACCCAACACAAGCAAGCCGTTTACCAGTATCAGTGCACGTGGCACCAACGGCGCTGCAGGTGCTAGTACCGACTTATCGGCAGGTTCATCAAAGTAAACCACTTTGATGATGCGAAGGTAGTAGAAGGCACCGATCAACGAGAACAAGACTGCCACAACAGCCAACCAGAGACGGTCAGACTGCAGCAGACCCTGCAGAATCAATAGCTTGGCATCAAAGCCGACTAACGGTGGCAAACCTGCAAGCGAACACATCAGGATCAACATCATGCCAGCAACCCAAGGGCTGCGACGGTTCAGACCCTTGAGGTCATCGATGCTTTCGCACTCAAAACCATCTCGCGCCAACAACATAATCAAACCGAAGGAGGCTAGCGTCGTCAGCACATATGTGAGGATATAAAAAAGAGCTGAACCGTATGCCGAGGTGTCTGCCTGAATATCACCGTCAAGCGAACCGGAGGCCAAGCCCAACAGCACAAAACCCATATGCGAAATCGTTGAGTACGCCAACATCCGCTTGAAATTGGTTTGCATGATCGCTGTGAGGTTACCTACCGCCAGCGACAGCACAGCAAGGATTAACAACATTGGTTGCCAATCAGCCGCGAGATCGACAAAGCCAATCACAAGAATGCGCAAGGTGATCGCAAACGCAGCAAGCTTGGGCGCTGCAGCCAACACAAGCGTGATGGCTGTGGGCGCGCCTTGATACACATCAGGCACCCACATATGGAAGGGAACAGCACCCAATTTAAAGGCTAGACCGGCGATCAGGAACACCACACCAAAGGTCAGAGGAAGGTAGTCCACCTGACCGGAGTTAACTGCATCAGCAATGTTGCGCAAATCCAGATTGCCTGTTGCGCCGTACATCATCGACATACCGTAGAGCATGAAGCCTGAGGCAAGCGCGCCGAGTACGAAGTACTTCATTGCGGCTTCGGTAGACTGTGCATCGTCACGACGGATAGCAACAAGCGCGTAGAGCGCGAGAGACATCAACTCTAGGCCAAGATAAATTGTCAGGAAGTTACCTGCGGAGATCATGACCATCTGTCCGAGCAAGGCAAACAGCACCAGAACATAGAGCTCGCCACCACGCAACATATCACGCGTCTGGATGTACTCACGGCCGTAGATCAGCGTTAAAGCGACGGCAATGTATGAGGCCATTTTGAGCAAATGCGCCAGTGGGTCTGCGACATACAGGCCAAAGAAACTTTCGCCGACTAGGCCGACGCTCCACTGCCAGGCTGACAGCACAAACAAGATGGCCAAGGTGGCGAGCGAAAGCCCGTAAGCCAACGCACGGCGTGGGGCTTGACTAAACGCATCCAGAACCAGGATGAGCATACCCATCACCGTCAGGAAAATTTCCGGTGCGGCCAGGGCGAAATCAAATTGGGATTGCATCATGGCGAGGCTTACAGTTTTGAAATGGACACGTGTTGCAAGAGGGCCTCAACCGAAACGTGCATGACGTCGGTAAAGGGCTTGGGATGAACACCCATATAGATCACAGCAAGCGCCATGACACCAAGAATCAGGAATTCGCGGCTGGACAAGTCCTGGAGCTCGCGAACATGATCATTTGCAATGTCACCAAACGCCACACGCTTGACCATCCACAGCGAGTACGACGCACCAAGAATCAGCGCAGTCGCAGCCAGCAGACCAATCCAGAAGTTGTATTCCACGGCACCCATGATCACCATGAATTCGCCGACAAAGCCGCTCGTCGCAGGCAAGCCTGCATTGGCCATCGAAAACAACACAAAGAACGTCACAAAGCGAGGCATGGTGTTGATCACACCACCGTAATCTGCAATCTTGCGGCTATGCATCCGGTCGTACAGCACACCGATACACAGGAACATCGCAGCAGAGACAAAACCGTGCGAAATCATTTGAACGATTGCACCTTCGACACCTGCTGTGTTGAACACAAAGAAACCCAAGGTCACGAAACCCATGTGTGCGACCGATGAATAGGCCACGAGCTTCTTCATGTCATCTTGAACGACGGCGACCAAGCCGATGTAGATCACGGCAATCAAGGACAGCGCGATGATCAAGCCAGCCATCCCCGTCGAAGCATCTGGGGTGATCGGCAGGGACAAACGCAAGAAGCCATACGCGCCAAGCTTAAGCATGATCGCAGCCAGCACCACCGAGCCGCCAGTCGGCGCCTCAACGTGGGCATCTGGCAACCAAGTGTGCACAGGCCACATTGGTACCTTGACCGCAAATGCCGCCAGAAAGGCAAAGAAGATAAAGACCTGCGGCGTGTAATCCAACGGCAAAGTGTGCCAGGTTTGGATATCAAACGAGCCGCCTGATACGTTCCAAAGATACAAGAACGCGACAAGGGTGAGCAGCGAACCCATCAAGGTGTAGAGGAAGAACTTAAACGCGGCATACACGCGATTGGGGCCACCCCAGACACCCACAATGATGTACATCGGGATCAGGGTTGCTTCGAAGAATATATAGAAAAGCAAACCATCAAGCGCGACGAATACACCGATCATCAACCCTGACAAAATCAGGAACGCTGCCATGTACTGCGAGATACGCGTCGTAATAACTTCCCACCCGGCCAGCACAACAATGATCGTGATGAAAGCAGTGAGCAAAACAAACCACAACGAAATGCCGTCAACGCCCAAGTGGTAGTTCACCGCAAACGCTGGGATCCATAAGACCTTCTCGACGAACTGCATGGCTGCAGTCGAACTATCGAAGCCCGTATAGAGGGGGATCGTGACGAGGAAGCTGAGAATGGAACCGATCAAAGACAGATTGCGTGTCAGACCTGGGCGATCATCGCGCCCTACGGCCAGCAGGATCAAACCACATACGATCGGTACGAAGATCGACAGTGTGAGCCAAGGAGTATTAAAAGAAGCCATCTCGCTCGCCATCATTTGGAACCAAAGATTATGTAGGTGATCGCAGCCATCAAGCCGATGATCATCGCAAACGCATAGTGGTAGATATAGCCGGTTTGCAGGCGCCGCGTGATTGCTGCGATTGCACCGATCACCTTAGCTGAACCGTTCACCAACAAACCATCAATCAAGCCGCGGTCAGCCTGCTGCCATAAGCCCTTGCCCAGCATTCTTGCGCCACGCGCCAACACTTGCTCGTTGAACCAGTCGAAAAAGTATTTGTTTTCGAGGATGCAGTTCACGCCCTTCAAATGATGCTGAATTGCTGCTGGTACCTTGGGATTGATCAAGTAGCAGTACCAGGCAGTCACTGCACCCGCCACGACGAGCCAGAACGGCAACGTAACAAAAGCATGCAAGGCATAAGCAACCCAGCCGTGCCAGTGCGATGCCAAATCAGCCATCGCCGGATGCTGTGCGGCCACCACGATGACGCCTTTGAAATAAGAACCAAACAACAACGCGTCTGCCAACCATGCCCCAACAAAAATCGAAGGCACAGCCAACAGCACGAGCGGTAATGTCACGACCCAAGGCGACTCGTGAGGCACACCGCCATGGTGTCCATGATGGTCGTCATGGCCGTGGTCATCGTGCCCGTGTGCATCGTGTCCATGCGCAGCATGACCACTGGTATCGAAACGCTCTTTACCGTGGAACACCAAGAAGTACACGCGGAACGAATAGAGCGAGGTCACGAATACGCCAATCAAGGTTGCGTATTTTGCAAAGGATGCACCCCATACGTTTGCAGACGCAGCGGCTTCGATGATGTGCTCTTTAGAATAGAAGCCAGAGAAGAACGGCGTTCCCACCAAAGCGAGCGTGCCGATCAGGAACGTGATCCAGGTAATCGGCATGTACTTACGCAGGCCACCCATATTACGGATGTCCTGGTCGTGATGCATACCCATGATGACCGAGCCAGCACCGAGGAACAGCAAGGCTTTAAAGAACGCGTGCGTCATCAGGTGGAAGATCGCAACCGAGTACGCCGAAGCACCCAAGGCAACAGTCATGTAACCTAACTGGGACAACGTGGAGTAAGCCACCACACGCTTAATGTCGTTCTGGATGATGCCCAGAATGCCCAGGAACAATGCGCCAATCGCACCGATCACAATGATGAAAGACAACGCTGTGTTCGAGAGCTCAAATAAGGGCGAGAAACGCGCCACCATAAAGATACCAGCCGTCACCATCGTCGCTGCGTGAATCAGTGCAGAGATCGGAGTTGGGCCTTCCATCGAATCAGGCAGCCAAGCATGCAGTGGTACCTGGGCCGACTTACCCATCGCACCAACAAACAAGCAAATACAAGCAACGGTAATGAGCATCCAGTCTGTACCGGGCAAAGTCAGCGCTGCCAACTTATCTGCCTGCTTGAAGACGTCACCGTAGTGCATCGTGCCGGCATAGGCAAACAACAAACCGATTCCCAGGACAAAACCAAAGTCGCCGACCCGGTTGACCAGGAAAGCCTTCATGTTGGCGAAGATGGCTGTTGGGCGGGTGTACCAGAAACCAATCAACAAATAAGAGACCAAACCTACCGCTTCCCAACCGAAGAACAACTGAACCATGTTGTTAGACATGACCAGCATCAACATCGAGAACGTAAACAAAGAAATGTAGGAAAAGAAACGCTGGTAGCCTGGATCTTCCGCCATATAACCGATCGTGTAGATGTGCACCATCAAAGACACGGACGTCACGACCACCATCATCAGCGCTGACAATGGGTCGATCAGGAAGCCAATTTCTAACTTAGCCTCACCCAGCATAGACCAAGTATAGATAGCGCCATCAAAGCGATGACCATTGAGTACATCAAGCAGAACGAGAATGGATCCAACCGCTGATACAGCAACCAGGGCGATGGTGATCATGTGCGAGGTACGCCGACCGATTTGTCGTCCGAGAAAACCCGTGCCAAACAAACCAGCCAGAATCGCGCCCAGCAAGGGGGCTAAGGCGATAACCAAATAAAGTGAAGGTGAGCTATACATATTGTTCTGTGTTCCGATCAGCCCTTGAGGCGGTCAAGTTCATCAACGTTGATCGTGCTGAGGTTACGGAACAGCAGCACCAGAATCGCCAAACCGATTGCCGCTTCAGCCGCAGCCACCGTCAAGATAAAGAAGACAAAGACTTGACCAGCCGAGTCACCCATCCAAGTCGAGAAAGCAACGAAGTTCATATTGACAGCAAGTAACATTAATTCAACTGACATCAACAACACGATCAGATTGCGACGGTTCAAAAAAATCCCGAACACACCAATCGCAAAAAGAATTGCACCGAGCACCAAAAAGTGCGGCAGGGTCAGCGTCATCATGCTTGCTCTCCTGGATTGGCATTCGCCGGTTTCGCATTCACCGCTTCCTGACTGGGCAAATCAACCAGTCGCACGCGATCGGCAGCCCGCACACGCACTGCAGCGGCGGGGTCGTTGTATTTCACATCACGGCGCTTGCGAAGCGTCAACGAAATCGCTGCGATCACTCCGACCAACAACAACACTGCACCCACTTCAACCGCAAACGCGTACTCGGTGTACATCGACTCGCCCAGTGCGCGCGCATTGTTGTAGTCGTCCCCCATATCAGCAGCCGGTCCGACCTGGCCCCAGGAGGTCGCAAGAACAAAAGACATTTCCGCAACCATGATCAGGCCAACGAGCATCCCCAGCGGGAGGTATGTTTTGATGCCAGCGCGCAACTCTTCCATCTTGACATCCAGCATCATCACGACGAAGAGGAACAACACCATCACCGCGCCTACATAGACAAGCACCAGCAATAGCCCCAAGAATTCGGCGCCGAGAAGCATCCAGATCATCGCAGCGTTTGCAAACGCAAGGATCAGGTGCAAGACCGCTGTGACTGGGCTCGAGGCCGTAATCACACGAAACGCCGCCACGACTAAAACAATGGCTAGAACGTAGAACAGAACAGTAGTAAAGATCATTTGGCTTCTAGTCCTGACGATCAGCGATAAGGCGCATCGATGGCACGATTACGAGCGATGTCGTTTTCATAACGATCACCCACGGCCAACAACATGTCTTTGGTGAAATACAAGTCGCCACGCTTCTCGCCGTGGTACTCATGAATATGGGTTTCAACAATCGAGTCAACCGGGCAGCTCTCTTCACAGAAGCCACAGAAAATGCACTTGGTTAAGTCAATGTCATAGCGTGTTGTGCGACGTGAGCCGTCTTCGCGCTGATCCGACTCAATCGTGATCGCCATGGCAGGACAAACCGCTTCGCATAATTTGCAAGCAATGCAACGCTCTTCACCGTTGGGATAACGGCGCAACGCATGCAGACCACGAAAACGTGGAGACATGGGTGTTTTTTCTAGCGGATACCGCAAGGTGATCTTGCGCTTGAAAAAATACTTGCCCGTGAGCTTCATGCCCTTGAGCAACTCAAGCAGCATGAGACTACCGAAAAAATCCTTGATCGCTTCCATAAATACCTTTTCTTCCTTCGCCTCGCGGGATTACTTCCAGATGTTCCAGGGCGTCTGCATCCAGATCGCCACAACCACCAGCCATACACCCGTGAGTGGGATAAAAATTTTCCAACCTAAACGCATGATCTGGTCATACCGATACCGGGGAAACGACGCACGGAACCAGATAAACAAAGACACCACAACAAAGGTCTTCATGCCAAGCCAAAGCCAACCAGGCACCCAGGTCAAGGGTGCAAACTCCACTGGCGCAGCCCAACCACCTAGAAACATGATCGATGCCATGCAGGATAAGAAGATCATGTTCGCGTATTCACCGAGGAAGAACAGCGCAAACGCCATCCCGGAATACTCGACCATGTGACCCGCAACAATTTCGGACTCGCCTTCGACCACGTCAAACGGATGGCGGTTTGTTTCTGCGACTGCCGAGATCACATAGATCACGAACAGTGGCAGCAGCGGCAGCCAGTTCCAGGACATGAAATTCAAGCCCTTGTCAGCAAACCAGCCGCGGGTCTGTACGTTGACGATCTCTGTCATGTTCAAACTACCGGACACCAGCAGAACAGTCACAAGCACAAAACCAATGGCGAGCTCATAAGACAACATTTGTGCCGAAGCGCGCATGGCCGCAAGAAACGCGTACTTAGAGTTCGACGCCCAGCCGGCAACGATGACCCCATAGACACCAATCGAGGTAATCGCCATGACGTACATCAAGCCTGCGTTGACATCAGCAAGCACCATCTCCGGACCAAACGGCACCACGGCCCAGGCTGCGAGCGCTGGCATCAACGTTACAACGGGGGCAAGAATGAACAGGATCTTATTTGCCTGACTTGGAACAACCACTTCTTTCGTCAACAACTTAAAGACGTCTGCAAAAGGCTGTAACAACCCGCGGAAACCAACACGGTTTGGACCCAGGCGAATATGCATGAAACCGATCATCTTGCGTTCCCAATAAGTCAGGTACGCCACACAAAGAATGATTGGCACAGCGATAACCAGAATCTTGATCAGAGTCCAGACAACCAACCAAGGGGTCTCGCCGATTAAATTCGACCCAAACGACTCAAGAACGTTCAGCCATTCCATCAGGCACGCTCCACTTGAAGTTGACCAAAGGCGCTACCGAGCAAGGCCGTTTGCGCAAAGCCAGCCGCAATACGTACTGCTCCGGCGGGCAACGTATCGTCTTGGACTGCAACCAATGTGACGGCACCGGTCGAAGACTTGATGCGCACCGAATCGCCAGCCGAACAACCAAGGCTTGCTAGTGTTTGTGTATGCATCCGCGCAGCCGGCGCACGCGAGGCGCCGCTTTCTTGAAGGGCTGGCGCGCGACGCACTAACGCATCGCTGCGATAGATTGGCAAATCTGTCACGCGTTGCAAAACGCCCGACGCGTTTTGCCCTGCTACAACGGAGGCAATCGGGGCATTGATCTGATTAGAAAGACGATTTGCCACACCACCCGATAACACGCTGTCGCGCACGGACTCAGAGGTTTCGTCATCAAAACCAGCAAGGTGCAACACGTTACCGAGTACACGCAATACTTTCCAACCAGGGCGAGTCTGTCCGCGTGGCGCGACAGTACCCTTGAAACTCTGAGCCAAGCCTTGCGCATTGACGAAGGTCCCAGAGGTTTCTGTGAAGGGTGCAATCGGCAGCATGACATCGGCCCAGTCAGCCACATCCGAAGCGAAGGCTGTCAAGGCAACCACAAAATCTGCCGCCTTTAAGGCAGCAACAGCTTGCACACCATTATCGGTATCTAACAGAGGCTCAGCATGCAACACAATGTAGGCTTTCAGTGGCTCAGCCAACATTGCCGCGGCAGACTTACCACCCTGCGCAGGTACTGCGCCAGCCAAGTAAGCGCCGACCGTATTAGCGCCTGCCGTCAAGAAACCAAGTTTGCCGCCAGATAGCTGAGCGATTGACTGCGCCAGAGAGGCGAGCTGCGCAGCATCTGGAGCATTGACTGCGGCATTACCCAACAGCACCGCAACACGCTCACCAGTTGCCAAGCTCTGTGCAATCTGTTGGGTCGTCGCGTCTGCTTGAACACCAGCCAGTGTGGCAGGTACTTCTGCGCCTTTGATTTTTGCAAGTGCAACGAGCACTTGCGACAAAGTCTGCGCGAGTGCTGCAGGCAAAACAGTAGCGCGGTTCGTCAACTTGAGCAGAGGGTCGTCCCCTGCTGTATCGATGGCGGAAATCTGCGTGCCGCGCTTGGCAGCCTGACGCAGACGCTGTGCCATCAAGGGGTGATCTTTACGCAAGAAAGAGCCGACTACCAACACGCGATCCAAGGTGTCAAGCGCCGCAATCGGCATACCCAACCAAGGCGCACCTGCGAGTGCTGCATCAAACTTTGCATCCGTCTGGCGCAAACGTGCGTCAATATTTTCAGAACCTAGGCCACGCGCGACGCGACCCAGCAACGCCAATTCTTCTAAGGTTGCATATTCGGTCGCCAAGGCACCAATTTGCGCGCCACCCGAAGCGTCACGCACATCCATCAAGCCATGCGCCGCAACCTGCAACGCGTCAGACCAGGAAGCCTCGCGCCACTGACCATCCTGCCCCTTCACCATTGGTGTAGTCAGACGGTCTTGATTCAAACCTTCGTACGAGAAACGATCACGATCGCTAATCCAGCATTCGTTAATCTCTTCGTTCTCAAAAGGAACAACGCGCACGACCTCGTCACCCTTAACCTGCACAACCAAGTTCGCACCCAAACTATCATGGGGGGATACCGAGCGACGACGTGCGAGCTCCCAAGTGCGTGCCTGATAACGGAAGGGTTTGGAGGTCAACGCGCCAACGGGACACAAATCAATCATGTTGCCCGACAACTCGGACTCGACAGAGCGTCCGACAAAAGTCGTGATCTCGGAGTGCTCGCCGCGACCAATCATGCCCAGTTCCATCACGCCCGCAACTTCTTGACCGAAACGAACACAACGCGTGCAGTGGATGCAACGCGACATTTCTTCAGCGGATACCAATGGGCCCAGGTCTTTGTGGAACACCACACGCTTTTCTTCCTGATAGCGCGACGAAGAACCACCGTACCCAACGGCCAAGTCCTGCAGCTGGCATTCACCACCCTGATCGCAAATGGGGCAATCAAGAGGATGATTGATCAACAAGAATTCCATCACGCTTTTTTGCGCAGCGACGGCACGCTCAGAGCACGTGTGTACCACCATGCCATTGGTGGCAGGTGTTGCGCACGCAGGCATTGCTTTGGGAGCCTTCTCGACTTCAACCAAACACATGCGGCAGTTCGCGGCGATAGAAAGCTTCTTGTGATAACAGAAGTGCGGCACGTACACACCAAGCTTGTGTGCGGCGTGCATCACCATGCTGCCTTCCTGCACTTCGACTTTCTTGCCGTCGATGGTTAACTCAACCATAACTTTGTCCAAACCTTAGAGATAGGGGGCCACCACACAGCGCTTATGCTCAATGTGATAGGCGAATTCGTCGCGATAATGTTTCAGGAAACCGCGCACCGGCATGGCTGCTGCATCACCCAGAGCGCAAATCGTGCGACCCATGATGTTGCCTGCGACCGAGTCCAGCAGATCGAGATCTTCAGGACGACCCTGACCATGCTCAATGCGATTGACCATGCGGTAGAGCCAGCCCGTGCCTTCTCGGCAAGGCGTGCACTGACCGCAGCTTTCTTCAAAATAAAAATACGACAGGCGCAAGAGCGACTTCACCATGCAACGCGTGTCATTCATGACAATCACGGCGCCCGAACCAAGCATCGAGCCCGCTTTCGAGATGGCGTCGTAATCCATCGTGGTGTCCATCATGATGTTGCCGGGAATTACTGGAGCGCTCGAACCGCCAGGGATGACAGCCTTGAGGGCCGAACCGCCCCGCATACCACCGGCCAACTCAAGCAACTTCGAGAATGGCGTGCCCAGTGGGATTTCGTAGTTACCAGGACGCTCGACATCGCCCGTGATGGAGAAGAGCTTGGTACCACCGTTATTGGGCTTACCCACTTCGAGGTAGGCCGGACCACCATTGCGAATAATCCACGGCACAGCCGCAAATGTTTCCGTGTTGTTGATCGTCGTGGGCTTACCGTACAGACCAAAGCTAGCGGGGAAAGGTGGCTTGAAACGTGGCTGCCCTTTCTTTCCTTCCAGCGACTCGAGCAAAGCAGTTTCTTCACCGCAAATGTAAGCGCCGAAGCCGTGGAAAGCATGCAACTGGAAATTAAATTGCGAGCCCAGAATGTTGTCGCCGAGGAACCCTGCTTTGCGCGCCTCTTCCAAGGCTTCTTCAAAGCGCTGATAGACCTCAAAAATCTCACCGTGAATGTAGTTGTATCCGACAGGGATTCCCATGGCGTAGGCTGCGATCGCCATACCCTCAATCACGATATGCGGATTCAAGCGCAGAATATCGCGGTCTTTAAATGTACCGGGCTCGCCTTCGTCGGAGTTACAGACCAAATACTTTTGACCTGGGAACGTGCGGGGCATAAAGCTCCACTTCAAACCCGTCGGGAAGCCTGCGCCACCGCGACCACGCAAGCCTGACGCTTTGACTTCAGCGATCACATCCTCTTGGGTCATCCCGGTCGTCAGAATCTTACGCAAAGCCTCATAGCCACCGCGCTTCACGTAATCAGCCAGCCGCCAGTTGTTGCCATCCAGATCCGCCATGATCTGCGGGCCGATATGACGGCCATGCAAGGCCATTGAATCAGCAGGTGTGCCAGGCGAGGCAATCAGGCCCTGACCGTATTTCGAAAGAATGGCTGCGGTGCTCATACGGCACCTCCTTTTGCAGCCGCGCTCAGATCGGCGATCATCGCATCAATCTTGTCGGCGGCCATGCGCACACACATGTGCGTGTTGTTAACCAAAAGCACTGGTGAATCACCGCAAGCGCCCATACACTCGCCTTCAACGAGCGAGAAGGTGCCACACGCTGTGGTCTCACGAAAGCCGATACCGAGTTTCTGTTTCAGGTAGTCAGCTGTTTTTTCACCATCACGCAGCGCGCATGGCAAGTTTGTACATACACTGATCTTGAATTTGCCAACGGGGCGCACGTCAAACATGTTGTAAAACGTGGCGTTCTCCTGCACAGCAATCGCAGGTTGGCCCAGGTAGTCTGCGACATCCTGAATCACTTCAGGCGATACCCAGCCTTTTTCCTCTTGGGCGATTGCCAGCGACGCCATGATGGCCGACTGCTTTTGATCAGCCGGGTACTTGGCGATCTCGCGGTCGATTCTTTTGTAGGCCTGTTCAGAGAGCAGCATGTTCAAATCCGGTAGAAGCTTAACGATGACCGTTAGCGGTCAATCTCACCAAAAACAATATCCTGGGTACCGATGATCGTGACGGCATCGGCAATCATGTGGCCACGCGACATTTCGTCGAGCGCCTGCAAGTGCACAAAACCTGGAGCACGGATTTTCAAGCGGTACGGCTTGTTGGCGCCATCCGACACCATATAGATGCCAAACTCACCCTTGGGGTGTTCAACGCTTGCATACGCCTCGCCAGCCGGCACATGGAAGCCTTCAGTGAAGAGTTTGAAGTGGTGAATCAACTCTTCCATGTTGGACTTCATGTCAGTACGCTGTGGCGGGGACACCTTGTGGTTATCCACCATCACCGGGCCTGGGTTGTTACGCAACCACTTTACGCACTGCGCGATGATGCGATTACTTTCGCGCATTTCAGCCACGCGCACCAGATAACGGTCGTACGAGTCACCGTTGACACCCACTGGCACTTCAAACTGCATGCGATCGTAGACTTCGTAGGGCTGCATCTTGCGCAGATCCCAAGCAACACCCGAGCCACGCAACATCGGCCCTGTGAAGCCAAGCGCTTTAGCGCGCTCAGGATCCACTACACCGATACCAACCAAACGTTGCTTCCAAATCCGGTTGTCGGTCAGAAGCGTTTCGTATTCGTCTACACAGGCAGGGAAACGGTTTGTAAAGTCTTCAATAAAGTCGAGCAGCGACCCTGAACGCGCATCGTTCATCGCTTTGAAATCTTTTGCCGAGCGGTATTCGCTTGACTTACCGTACTGGGCCATCGCATCAGGCAGATCACGATAGACACCACCAGGACGGTAGTAGGCCGCATGCATACGTGCGCCCGAGACCGCCTCATAGCAATCCATCAGGTCTTCACGTTCGCGGAAAGCGTACAAAAACACTGCCATCGCGCCAACGTCTAGCGCATGCGAACCTAAAGACATCAAATGATTCAACAGACGCGTGATTTCATCAAACATCACACGGATGTACTGTGCGCGCAACGGCACCTGGACACCCATCATTTTTTCGATAGCCATTACGTAGGCGTGCTCGTTACACATCATCGACACATAGTCGAGGCGGTCCATGTAAGGCAGCGCTTGCAAGAACGTGCGGTGCTCAGCTAATTTTTCAGTGCCACGATGCAGCAAACCAATGTGTGGGTCGGCGCGTTGAATCACTTCGCCATCAAGCTCAAGCACCAAACGCAGCACACCGTGCGCAGCTGGGTGTTGTGGGCCAAAGTTCAGCGTGTAATTTTTAATTTCAGCCATGATTAACGTCCCATCCCGTAGCCGTCTTCGCGGATCACACGTGGTATGACTTCGCGCGGATCAATCGTGACGGGCTGATAGACCACCCGACCCTGCTCAGGGTCATAGCGCATTTCGACGTTGCCATAGACAGGAAAGTCTTTGCGGAAAGGATGACCAATAAAGCCATAGTCTGTCAGGATGCGGCGCAAGTCAGGATGGCCTTCGAACACGATACCAAAGAGATCAAACGCTTCGCGTTCGAACCAGTTCACACTCGGCCATACATCAACAAGCGAGTCCAACACAGGAAACTCTGTGCTCTGCAAGAAGGTGCGTACACGCAAGCGACAGTTATGAGTTAGTGACAACAAATGTGCAACGACTGCAAACCGACTTGTTGGCACGACTGCCGTCGCAGGCGTTTCACCGACACGCCCTGCCCCATAGGTCAGATAATCTAGACCACATAAGTCAATGCAGGTTTCAAAACGCAAGGCAGGCTCATCGCGTAAACGTTGGCACACGGCCTGCCACTGGTCGGGCGAGACCTCAAGCGTGATCTCATCTGTCGACAGAGTCAGCTTGGTGTTCTCACCAAGCATAGTCATCAATTGTTGTTGCAGGTTTTCTAGCCTGGACATGTCTTAAGCCTGTGTAACGCAACGTGCACGGGGCAAGCCCGCACGTTGTTTAAATTAACGAGCGATCGTGTTTGTTTGACGGATCTTGTTTTGCATTTGCAAGAGGCCATAGACCAGCGCCTCTGCAGTCGGGGGGCAGCCGGGTACGTACACATCTACCGGCACGATCCGATCACAGCCACGTACCACCGAGTATGAATAATGGTAGTAGCCGCCGCCATTTGCACAGGAGCCCATTGAAACCACCCAGCGTGGCTCAGGCATCTGGTCATACACCTTGCGCAAGGCAGGAGCCATCTTGTTGCACAACGTACCAGCAACAATCATCAGATCAGATTGTCGTGGGCTAGGACGAAAAATAATTCCGAACTGATCAAGGTCGTAGCGCGCAGCGCCTGCGTGCATCATCTCTACCGCACAACATGCCAGACCAAAGGTCATCGGCCACATCGAACCGGTTTTTGCCCAGTTGATGAATTTGTCTGCGCTAGTGGTGATGAAACCTTCTTTCAGAATGCCATCGATTGCCATATGTAAGCTCTGCGTTGCCAGGAGTTACTCCCAGTCAAGCGCACCCTTTTTCCACTCGTAGATAAAACCCACAGTCAAGATCGTTAGAAAGACCATTGCCGTGACGAAACCAACCATACCCACTGCGCCATTTGCGATGGCCCACGGGAATAAAAATGCGATTTCAAGATCAAACAAAATAAAGAGAATGGCGACGAGGTAATAACGCACGTCGAACTTCATGCGCGCATCACCAAACGTTTCAAAGCCGCATTCATAGGGTGAGAGTTTTTGTGCATCGGGTCGATGCGGACCAATCAATGATCCAGCTGCGATCAACGCAAAACCGATGGCGCTACCCACGGCGATAAAGAGCAGGACAGGGAAATATTGTTGCAGATTCATCCAAAGTCTCGGCTAGTGCACAAACCTCAAGATTGTAGCACTCTCACTAGGGTTTTTACTCGTCTCAATTGCCCAACCTACATAGGGCGATCATGCTCAAAAAGAGATCAAACAAAACAAAGCGGGCCACTCCGAAGAGTGGCCCGCTTTTTTAAGCTACTACTGATGGCTTAGCCGAAACTAAACCAACGTTCTAAGCAATTGCTTAGAACATGTGGCGGATACCAACACCGACAACGGTGCTCTTAGCTGTGTCAACTGTTGCGTAGTTAACCGTCTGACCAACGTATGTGTACAGGTTTGTACGCTTCGTGAAGTCGTAGGTGTAACCCAGGTTGAACGAGCTCTGGTTCTGTGCGTTGTAAGCGTCTTTCATGTTTGTGTTAGGAGCAATCATGGTCCATGACAACAAGACACGCGAAACAGCGTTCACAGGGATCGTTGCACCAACGATGTAGCTGTTGTAACCAACGCTAGGTGCGAACACCAGTGCGCTTGAGCTGCCCGAAGGAGTTAAAGCGATCGTTGCACCGGTACCACCAGCACCTGAACCAGCCCAGAAGCCGTCACGTGTCTGGCCGTATGCAACACCAAGCTTGACCACTTTCAGGTCGTACGATGCGCCGATGTTCCAGTTGTTAACCGACTGACCATTCATCGCTGTCGATTCAGCAGCGTAGGCTTTTTCGTATGTTGCGGCAGCATAGAATGGGCCGTTAGCATACTTCAAACCAGCTGTGATTTGACGCGAGTTGTTCGATGTAGCGAAACCGTAACCTGTTGTGCCGCCGTTCGAGGTCAAACCTGTTGCGAACGAATAGCCCAAACCAGCTTGGAAGCCGCTCATGGTTGGAGTGCGATACATCAGGGTGTTGTCCAGACGGACTGTGTTACCCGATGTGAAAGCGTGACCCATGTTCAGCTGACCGAAGCCCGCTGCAAATGGATCCAAACCACCGACCATCCAGTCAGAAGTCAGGTTGGTCATACGGCCCAGGCGAACATCACCCCAAGCGTTGTTCTGCAGACCGACCCATGAAGCACGACCAAACAGACGGCCGCCTTGTTGACCAGCGCCGTTACCCATGTCGAAACCGCTTTCGATTTGGAACATTGCGTTGTTGCCGTTACCCAGGCTCTCAACACCTTTCATGCCCCAACGGTTGCCGGACTGAACGCCGTAAGCACCGCCGAAGTTTGACACGCCGTCGCCGTTGGCGAGGCTAACTGACGAATAGCGCAGGCCGCCATCCAAAACACCATACAAAGTTACTGACGATTGTGCCGAAGCGGCACCAGCAAAGCCGGCTAGCAGGGCGGCAGCGAGCAGAGTCTTTTTCATTTAAGAAATCTCCGTTGATTTGAGTGACAAGAGCTACAAACATTATTGTCTGCGGCCCCCCTAACTCCGCTAAGGGAAGTTGACGCTATTGCATCAAAAATACGGGTCTCTGGCTATGAATCCCGATAGAAAAGAGCCTGGAGGAAGTGTTTTTGTTGGGTTAACGCAACAATTTGTGGTTTAAATACAAAATACATAGGGTTAACCCGCATTTATTGATGCCCAACTAGCTGTGCCCTCAACTACTCAGAATATTTCCCTTCCGCCCGAGCGGACCTATTCAGTTGCTGGGTTTTTAAGTACCATCGATTAACAGCTCTCTTATTTCACCTCAGAGGAAAGGAACTCACTATGCGGCACCAGCGCTCAGGCATGACTGTACGAACCAAGACTTTCGCATTGCTGACAGGCATTGCGCTGGCCACCTCCTCGTTGGTTAGCGCGAACGTTTCTGCGCAAGAGACCTTTCCGAACAAGCCAATCAACATTACCGTGACCTTCCCTCCTGGAGGGGGCACTGACATTTTGGCCCGTCTAATTGGCAATTTCATGAACGAGACGATGGGACACGCTGCTGTCGTCGAAAACAAGCCCGGTGCAAGCGGTAACGTTGGCGCCAAATACTTGGCTGACCGCGCTCCAGACGGCTATTCACTCCTAATGGTGAACAGCTCGTTCGCAATTAACCCAGCCGTCTTCTCAAAAATGCCTTTCGATCCGAAAAAGGACTTTGTCCCGATCGTGAATATGGCCTGGATTCCTTCAGTTCTAGTCGTGCCTGCGAACTCGCCTTATAAGAACTTGGCAGAATTGCTCAGCGCGGCGAAGCCCGAGAAAAACGAAGTGTCCTACGGATCATGCGGCAACGGCACGCCACAACACCTTGCGGGCGCTTCCCTCAACATCTACGCCAAAACACACATCACGCACATTCCTTATGGTGGCTGTGGTCCTGCACTGAAAGATGTATTAGGCGGGCAAATCCCCCTGGCAATCATCACTGCGTCAAGCGCGATGGCGCAAATCAAAGCAGGCAAACTACGCGCCTTGGCTGTTACGTCGCCTGATCGCTCTGCCCTGTTGCCCGACGTACCTTCAGTCGCCGAACAAGGCTACCCCGGCTATGAGCTGAACCAATGGCATGGCTTGATGGCCCCAGCCAACACGCCCCCAGCCATTCAACAAAAACTGTTCGAAGGGATCAACAAAGCCCTACAGCTTCCAGCAGTCAAAGAAAAGCTGATTAGCCTTGGCTACACCCCTGCGTACGACGGCCCTGCTGCGTTCAAGAAAATCGTCGATGGCGACATCGACAAATTCGTCAAACTCGCGAAGGACATTGGCCTGAAAGTCGACTAATAATCGACTAATCAGTTCATTAAGCGTTCGCAGGCGCGCTTTAAACGCGCGCAGCCTTCGTCGAGCACAGCCATCGACGTCGCAAAAGAAAAGCGAAAGAACGGAGCGCACCCATAAGCCGCTCCGTGCACCCCCGCCAGCTTTTCTGAGTCTAATAGATAGAGCACAAAGTCCTCGTCGGTCTTGATGATCCGCCCGTCTGGGGCTTTTTTGCCGAGAAGACCCGCACACGAGGGAAACACATAAAACGCCCCCTCTGGCGAATGGCATGTGACACCTGGGATTGCGTTGAGTTGAGCGACGACGGCATCGCGGCGGTCTTGAAATATTTTTGTACGCTCTGCAATAAAGTCTTGGGGGCCCGTCAGCGCCTCAAGCGCTGCCGCTTGACCAATCGAGGATGGGTTAGACGTGCTTTGCGACTGGAGCTTGGTGATCCCCTTGATCAGCTCAGCTGGCGCTGCGCAATACCCAATACGCCACCCCGTCATCGCATAAGCTTTCGATACGCCGTTAACCGTGAGGGTACGTTCTTTGAGCTCCGGCGCCACTTGCGCCATCGTGCAAAACTCGCGGCCATCAAACAACACGTGTTCGTAGATATCGTCCGACAGCACCCAAACATGGGGATGACGAATCAGCACTTCTGCCAGAGCTCGCAGCTCTTGCCGAGAATACACAGCGCCACTGGGATTGTTGGGCGCATTCAAAACCAGCCAACGAGTACGTGGCGTAATGGCACGCTCAAGATCTTCAGGTTGTAGCTTGAAACCTTTTTCAGGGGGGCACAGCACCGGGACGGGCGTACCGCCCGCCAACAAGACGATGTCGGGGTAGGAAACATAAAAAGGCGCCGGCACAATCACCTCAACGCCTTTTTGCACAGTCGCCATCAAGGCATTGAAGATCACTTGTTTACCGCCCGTCCCAACAATCACTTCGCTTGTCGAATAGGTCAGCTGATTTTCACGCAGAAACTTGTCACATACCGCTGCTTTTAATTCGGGGGTGCCGCCAATATCCGTATATTTAGTCTTGGATGCTGCCATCGCCCGCACAACGGCCTCAACCACATTAGGAGGGGTATCAAAGTCCGGCTCGCCGGCCGTTAAACCGACAACGTCGTGACCGGCAGCTTTTAACGCACGCGCACGCTGTGTCGCCATCGAGCTCGGTGAAGGTTTAATTCGGTTTAAGCGATCGGCGATAAAAGACATGAGCATGCACCTTGATTTGATGAATACGAGGCAAAAAAATACCTCGCGAACGAGGTATTTTAGAACGGTGCGCTCACTGGGCGAGCGCGATCACGCAGAATTATTTAACCAGCAGCACCGATTGCTTAGACATCGACAGGACACGCTGCGCAACCGAGCCCAACAACAAGTCGGAGACAGCATTGCGCCCCTTGGATCCCATTACAACCAGGTCGTATTTGCCCTTTTGCGCAGCTGCGACGATTTCCGCGGCAGGCTTACCAACAACGATAATTTGGTCATGCTTGATTCCCGCATCGTTTAACACCTTCATAGCGGACTTCAGGTCTTTATCGCTTTCTTCACGCAGGTAATCAGCGATCGCAGATTTACCAACGAAAGACTGCGCGTGACGCAAGCCAGCGTCATCATGCACACTCATGAGAGTGATCGAATTCGTTTTGTCTTTGTTATTGGCCAAAAGAGCAGCGGCATACTTCACTGCACGTAGCGCATGCTTTGAACCATCAGTGGCGGCGAGAATTTTCATGAGTCGTCCCTTTTAGTGTTGAAATTACTTAGGCCCAGTGTAGGCTTGTTTCAACAACAATAGACAACTCAGAACGAAATTGGTTTGATACAGATCAAGACGAGCGTCTTTTTGATGGTGCCGACGGCGAGACTCGAACTCGCACAGCTTTCGCCACTACCCCCTCAAGATAGCGTGTCTACCAATTTCACCACGTCGGCGGTGTGAATACGCTTACGATTGCTACCTACGCGTACTCGATAATCAAGCCCAAGATTGTAGCACGCAGAGCGACAAGCGCTCTGCGCGAAGACTTTACTTCGCTGCGGGCGCGGGCACACCCGGCACGACTGCTGGTGCTGGCGCACCTGGAACCGCTGGCACGCCTGGTACGGCATTCGCCGGGGCTGGAGCAGGGGTCGCCGCGCTCGGTGCAGCAGGCGCTACGCCGGGAACCGCTGAGCCGGGAGCCGGTGCTGCAGGTGCCGTTTGCGTGAAGTTTTGCATGATCCCGGTGTCCTGGCCTTTATTGCCGCGGTTTGCGACATAAGCCAAGCCAATCGTCGAAATAAAGAAAACCACCGCAGCCCATTTCGTGACGCGTGACATGAAGTTTGCGGCGCCCGTGGCACCAAACAAACTGCCTGCCGAGCCGCTACCAAAGGCTGAACCCATGTCGGCGCCCTTACCCTGCTGCAACAACACCAGCGTGATGATGGCCAACGACGACAAAATCTGCACAACCAGCAGAACTGTAAACATCCAAGACATTAAAGTGCTCCGAAAACTGAAGGGCTTAGCGACTGAGAACCATGATCTGCCTTAGGCAGCGATGGTCACAAAGTCTTCTGCCACCAAAGATGCCCCACCAACGAGTGCCCCGTCGATATCAGGCATTGCAAACAAACTTGCGGCGTTAGATGCTTTAACGCTGCCACCATACAAAATCTGAATATTGCCAGCGCCGGCCGCAACCAATGCGGCCCGAATCGCTGCATGCACTTCCTGCGCCTGCTCCGGCGAGGCAGTACGACCTGTGCCGATCGCCCACACGGGCTCGTAGGCAACGACCATTTTCTTAACGGCCTCTGCCCCAAGCGCTAATACAGGTGCCAACTGCCGGGTAATAACCGCTACGGCTTGCCCGGCATCACGCTCGGCCAAGGATTCGCCCACACACACAACCGGAGTAATTCCACTCGCAAGTGCCGCTTTGGCCTTGTCTGCCACCAACTGATCGGTTTCGCCATGCAGCGATCGGCGCTCAGAATGGCCAACCAGCGCCCAGCTACAACCGAAATCAGCCAGCATCGCACCCGATACTTCACCCGTAAACGCACCCTGAGCTTGGGCGCTAATGTCCTGCGCACCCCAAGTAATGTGCTTGCCTTTGAGCGACTCAGCAGCCTGGGCTAAATACGGAAACGGCACACAGACGGCCATCTGCGTACCAGACGCAGAACGAGGTGCCGCGCACAATGCAGCCAGTAACTTAGCGTTCTGGCTCAGATTTCCGTGCATTTTCCAGTTGCCCATGACAAGGCGCGTACGGGTATGACTCATTGGGTGGAGCTCTAATGTCGTTGCGTGATAACCCAACATTGTATCCTGTCAGGGTCCGACGGGGAAACGGATCAATAAATCGTTTATGATGCAGGCCTTCCTGCTGGAAGCGTGGCCGAGCGGTTTAAGGCACCGGTCTTGAAAACCGGCGAGGGTTCACGCCCTCCGTGAGTTCGAATCTCACCGCTTCCGCCACTTTGCTGCCCAAAAGCAAGCCAAGCCGGCGCGCAACAGCTAAATATCTAATGGTAGTCAGATCCTGCATGGTATAAAAAACCATAAAAAGGAGACACGCCATGTTTGCAGCACCACCAGCCATTACGGCACGGGTATTTGCCCGCCTTCCCGACAAGTTCTGCCAACCCGGTCGTCGATCCGCTTTCGCCGATGTGCAATTTCATGGCGCAGAGTTACCAAGCTTCTTGGAAGGCCCCTCATTTGATCGCAGCGGCAACCTTTGGGTCACCGACATCCCGTTTGGTCGACTCTTCAAAATTACACCCAGCGGCGACATCAGTCTCGAACTCGAATACGACGGCGAACCCAACGGGCTGAAGTTTCACAAAGATGGGCGCGCCTTTATTACCGATCATAAAAACGGGTTAATGGTCTTTGATCCAAAGACTGGAAAGATTGAGCCCCATTTTGACCGTCCACTCCTGCAACGCTTCAGGGGCCTCAATGATCTGTTCTTCGCTAGCAATGGCGACATCTATTTTACCGACCAGGGACAAACAGGCTTGCAAGATCCCAGTGGGCGTTTATATCGTTTGCGTACTAATGGGCAACTCGATTGCCTACTGAACAATGTGCCGAGCCCCAACGGACTGGTATTGAGTGCAGACGAGAAAATCGTTTACTTATGCGTGACGCGCGACAACGCCATCTGGCGTGTGCCGATCATGCATGACGGCACTGCAAGCAAAGTGGGCGTTGGAATACAAATGTCAGGAGGCGCAGGGCCAGACGGTATGGCGGTCGACGCCGCCGGCAACTTAGCCGTCTGTCACGTGTTGTTCGGTGCAGTTTGGTTGTTTAGTGCAATTGGTGAACCGATGCTTCGCATTAACTCACCAGAAGGCCTGCTCGTCACAAACTGTGCGTACGGTGGCAAAGATAACAAACAGCTGTTCATCACTGAGTCGAAGTCCGGCACAATTTTAGTGGCCGATATGCCCGTCGCCGGACGTCCACTTTACTCACACGCCTAAGCATGCGATTTACCGAAACAGTCGTTGATGGACTCTATGTCAATTTTATTGACATGACGTTGCCCCACCACGTCGGGGCAGAAACTTTGGTTTTTCATCACGGGGTAGGTGCTAACAACGAACTTTGGTCGCAGTGGTTAACAGTTCTTGCCCCGCACTACAAAATCGCTAGGTTTGATATGCGCGGGTTTGGTCGGTCCGCTGCGGCTATCAAGCAAGATGGTTGGTCACTTGAGAGTCTGGCACAAGATGTGCTGCAGGTGGCTGACAGCGTGGGGGCTGCGGATTTCCATTTAATTGGCGAGTCGATTGGAGGCACCATTGCACTCGCAACAGCTTTAAAAGCACCAGGGCGCGTTCGAACTCTCACCATGAGTAATGCCGCGTTTAGAGGGGGTGCCGTACAAAACGTGACGCAATGGCAGACTCTTTTGCGCAACGAAGGTACGCTTGCCTGGTCGAAAGAGATGATGGCCGCTAGATTTCATCCTGAGGCCCTGAGCGAAGAACAATGGCAATGGTTTGAACAACAACAAGCAAACCATCCCATTGAATCAATTGTGATCGCCCGAGACATTCTTGTCGGCGCAGACCTCGGGCCGCGCTTGCAAGACGTTCGACTTCCCGTGCTGCTTATGCACGGGGATGGCAGCCCGTTCGTTCCTGTCCCACAAATGGTCGAACTGCGTGACAAGTTACCCAACGCAGAGCTGCATATTTTTGGACATGCCAAGCATGGACTTCCCTACTCCCATGCGATCCCTTGCGCTGAAACCTTGCTGCGATTTCTACACCGCAACAAGGCTTAACACGGTAACTACTTCCCGCGCATCGTTTCTGGCAACCATGTCGCAATTTCAGGCCAGATTGTCAGCAAAACAATTGCAATCACCATTAAAAATACATAGGGCACGGAGCCAGACACCACCTCAGAAAACTTCGCTCCGCCAGATATTCCATGGATCGTGAAAAGATTCAAACCGACCGGAGGCGTAATCTGACCAAGCTCGATCAAAATAGTGATGATCACGCCCAACCAAATCAAATCAAATCCAAACACCTTGATCACTGGAAGCAGCACCGGCAGCGTCATGTAGATCATCGAAATGCCGTCTACAAAACAACCGAGAATGATGTAGAGCACCACAAGAATGGCAAAGAACTCCCATTTGCTAAGCCCCAGCCCCACAATCCATTCACTGATCTCTCGACTCAGTCCGGAAAAAATCAACGCCATCGACAGAATCTGAGCACCGATGATGATCATCGCCACCATACACGTGGTCTTGACGGTCGCCATCACCGAATCGCGAAATACTTCCCAGTTCAATTTACGGTACCCAGCTGCCAGCAGCAGAGAGCCGGCGGCACCGACTGCTGACGCTTCAGTCGGAGTTGTTAAACCAGAGTAGATGCCTCCTAGAACAACGACGAGTAACGACACAATGGGTACAACATCCCACAGCGCGCTCGATAAACTGCTCGAAGCGAGCTCCGAGGACATCTTCTCCGCTTTTG
>JACCDW010136375.1_pt1 | contig 29069 bp, 30 predicted proteins | sample 7449781 | NCBI WGS metagenome assembly JACCDW01 (sample SAMN15323449, study PRJNA562643) | freshwater metagenome | isolation source: river surface water | place: USA:Blue River Watershed | collected 2017-08-18
CCTTGTCCTTGATACAAACCTGGTGCTGTTCCACCTAGATTACCAGATGTTCCTGGCTGATTCTTCTCTATATTTTGTTCCGACATATTGTCACCTCCTGTGATTTTTCTAACTGAATAGATCGGCTGTTTTGAGGAAACTACCGCCCCATAGGGATTTTTCAACCGTTTCAGGTTGATTCTGTACTATCTCGCCGAGATCGCCAGACTTTCGGAAAGCAGTGTCTTGCTCTACAAGTTCCACTCGCTTACCAAACTCGTTAAATGCATTTGTTGCTGATGCAATATCTTTTGCAACTGCTTCAAATGAACTCTTTGCCACGTCAACATCAACCTTGGTAGACTTTAATAGTTCTACTTCTGCTTGTAATGACTTGACTGTTTCTACTAGATCGCTAAAGGCTGATGTTAGAGTATTCTTGATTTCTGCAATTGACTCTACAATTACTTCATCTGACTTAGGTGCCATTGGCTTCTTATCTTCCGCTTCTTCATCCCCTGGTTTTTCACCAGCGTCTTCAGCAGGAGTTTCTTCATCAGCATGTGGCTTTGCAGCCTTCTCTGTTGTTTCTTCTTCTACTTCTACGGTATCTGCCTTTGCATCTGCCTCTGGAGCGACCTCTACTGCTTCAACTACTTCAGTAGTCTCAACTACTTCTGCTACAACATCAGTCTTCTCAACGATTTCTTCTGTTGTCTTTTTTGTTGCTTTTGCCATAAGGTTTTCCTCCTTGTTCATCTTAGAAGTATTAATGCCTTTAGCACTATCAACTAAGAATTTTATCATTTCTGTTTTTTCGTTATCCGTTTTTTCAACGAAACCTATGTTCTCCATTGGAGAACCTGTTGTTGGACTTATTTCTGATTCATTTTCTGAAACCATTACAAGTCCTGATTCTTTATCATAAAATACATTTTCCAAAACTGTTTCATCAGCCTTGATAACATTTACTCCGTCAACTTTTTCAACTGATACAATATTTGCAAATTGATTTGCTGGAGAGTCTACAAGACTTAACTCAACAAGATCATATTGCTTAATAATTCTAATCGACTTATCTGACTTCTCATCATAACCATCATCCCACTTATTCATTCTACCGCCAATAGAAAAACCAGTTAAAGTTCCGTCAAGAACTTTTTCCCAAGTATCTTGTGCACCCTTTGATACATATGCAGAAACAAAAACTCCATTGTAGAACTTCTTTGTTTCTGGATCAAAGTACTTGTCTGCTTTAAATGAAACCATTTTACCTACTGCAAGTGGTTGGTGCATTTCACGAATGTTTCCACGGAATCTTGCAAATGCATCCATTGATGCTTCTGCTGTAACAATATCGTCTTGCTTATCTATATTGTCTAAAGAGGCGAAACCTGAAACGATGCGACGCTCCTTGTCCACCTTTGTAAGTGGCATAGAAAGACGAAGATTTTCCCCATCAGAATCCCAATGGGCTTTGGTTATATTGCTCACCATTATATTATAAACCCCTTTTTACAATTATATCACAATATGGACATATCGGACTCGTCATCCATTTTGCGTCCTTCACCCTTTGGGTTTCTTCCCGTAGTGGTTGATGGACTATCAGAGTTGTTGTTAACCCGTTCTGCATCCCTTTGACGATTTGCCGTAGCATCTGCTGCTTGCTGAGGCTTCAGTTCTAGTGGTTGATCGCCACCTGGACGCATTGGCATTCCAAGTTGCTCTCTTGCTTCGTTAGGAACAATAATCTGATTCTTAACATATCGCTCAAGAATTTGAGACTGAGTAATCTCATCTGTAAGTGTAAGTTCATTAAACTTAAACTCAAGAATATCTGTCTTCTCACGAATTATCTTGTTAATGTGTTTTTCAAGTTGTCTTTGTGATGGTCTTGCTACCTGCTCTTTAAAGGTTCTGTCTTGTGCTAGTGCTGCAGCAATTGCAGATGAATCCCCTCCTCCAAGTTTAGAAAGAGGGACCTGATGTGCTACTAAAATATCATCACGGTTTTGCTTTCGGTATTCTTTAAACGAACCCTCCTGTATTCCATTTTCAATTGGCTCCATCTTAAACTCAACCTTGTTTGTATCTGAGTCTGGAGGAAGTGGAATGTATAGTGTTCTGTGGTTTTGTCCTTTAAGACCTGTTTGCAAAAATCTAAACATTTTATCTTCTGCTTCTGCTGATAACTTTGCACCCTTTAGTGTAACAACATATCTAGGAACAGCCTTATTGCTAAAGAAGTCAATATTATATTGTGAAGCAAGTGCATCTCCATACAATGAATTAATTGCAGAAATAATATCTGGAACACCATAGAATGTGTTTAGTGGAGAGTACTGCTTAAAGTGAATAATCTCGTTTGGTCGTGGATCAGTTCCTAGTGGGTTTGGATTTGTTGCTCCAAAGTTACGGAAGTAAACAACCTTATTTCCAATTACCTGGACAAAACCGTCACGCAATCTACGAACACGAACTGTTGTTGCTGGAATATGACCTACATATCCGATATCGCCCTTAACTGTTCTACCAATTTCTAGATAGGCATTTCCAGTTGCCTGTAAATCTGTATAAACCTTTTCCATTGTTGAAGTAAATGAGTCATCACTATTTAAACTTTCAAGCCAGTCACGAACTTCAATCTTTGCTCTTTCAATTCTCTTTCTTGCTCTGCCTGTTGCTGCTGCGTCTGTTGATGCTTCAAGTTTAATCATTGTTCTTGCAGAGATTTCAAAATCATATCCAAGCCCTACAATATTTTCTACCTTTGCATCAATTGCAGCATGATTAGCGAATGATGTATCGTAATAGTTTGCCAACTCATAGAGATTCCATGGTGGCGTAATAACATCAAATAATCCATATCCATTACGATAAATAAGTCCTGGATTAATTTCTTTAGATGCTGCCCCATTGATACCAGTACTGATTGCCATTGCACTGTCCATGTACGCTGGTGTTGCATCAGCCTTTGACATTCTTTGTGCACGACGCTTAAAATTATTATCTAAACCACTTAGAGTTTTTAAATCATCCCAGTCTTTATTGAATGGATCTTGCTTTACAAAAGTGTCGTCTGCTTTTGGCAACTCGTCAAGTCGTGCACCAATTCTATATTCCATATCTTCACTCATTAGTCATCACTTCCATATTTCTTAAATGTATCTTGAGCAGCCTTCCATGCTCCAAGGTCGTTCATGGATGGAATAAGACCTTCTGCAAGTCTTTGCTTTTGCTCTGAATATTCTTCTTCTGAAATCCTAGTTAATCCTGGTACGAAGATGCACTCTCCATCTCCTTCATCGCCGTAATAAATTGCTGCCTCACGCAACTTTGCAATCTGAGAGATGTCGCCTTTCATTGACTCAATATTAAGAATAGAGCCAGTTCCATCTGTAAACCATTTTCCATTAGACTTTTTGTAAACATATAGTCCCCAGTCATAGTGCTTCTCGATAACCTTCACACGAGATTCGCCTACCTGCCCCTTCATCTTGGGCAAGTTTTTACGCTTTTTGTTTGGATTTTGAATATTCATAACCATAAGTATACCATATTAAACTGGGTCAACTACTATTTGGTTCCAGTTAACATCTGAATATGTCGTATATTTGTAGTTTCCAAACCGCAAAACCCTTGTATCGTCAATTATTATCTTGTTGGTTCCCGTATAACTCTTGTAGACTTCTTCTGGGTTTACTCCATAATAACTGGTTTCTGATAAAACAAGCACCTTGTTCCAGTTAAAGGTTCCAGTATTCCAGAATTTCCAGTCTAGTTCGCTTGAATTCAAAACCTTAACTCTAAACCATGGTCGCTCAGATACATTCTGGACTTCTTGTAGATTTGTAGACTGATAGAAGGATATGTTATTAAATAGTAGTGGGCCAGTTAATCTTATCGCCCCCTCAAAATATGAAAAATCTAGACTATCTGCAAAATTAATTCCAAGGAATCCCCAGTCTTGCAATGTTAGTACTGGCTCTTTTACAACTTTTCCATTCCAATAAAAACCAATTCCATTCTGAATTAAACCAGTTTTTGTGTCAATTGCATAAACTCTTGCTCTTCTTCCCTGTGGATCACATGCCACCATGTAGAATTTTATATATGATCCCTTACTCTCTATTTCAAAAATTTCAGTTGGAGCATATGGGAAGTAGTCTCCATCAAACCTAACGGCAAGTTGCATAGCAATAACTTTAAACCCATCGGATCGACTTGCATTGATAGGAACTAGTAGTCCTCTATTTATGAGAGGATCGTATGCGCCCTTTAACTGTATACCGCTTGTTTTTGTTAAATATAAATATGGAGATGATGCATTATATATTGCAAATGGATTATTCTTTTTAAAATCATAGTATATGCCAGACTTTGTATATGGGTATATAGGTGTTCCAAATCTAGTACCAATTGGACTTGCATCTGCTTCATTAAGTGCTTGTGATGCGTAAGACATTTTTTTAACACTAACATTATTGACTGATGAATTTTTTAAATTAATATCTATATGTGTAACAATTGACAAATCATTAAAGTCAACTCCTGAAGGTGGATAAATAATCATGTTATCAACAACTTCATATTTTGTTGTCATCCAATCAGTTCCTGGAATTAGTACACCATTTCTTGCTGGCCTTTCAACTTTAGTAAAATATTCAGAAGTTGCATTTGCTCCTAATTCTGTATACTGAAAAGTTACATATGTTTTTACTAGAGCACCGTCAGTATCATACCTATAATCTTTAGATACTTTGTTTTTTAAATCTTCGTAATCATTGTATCCAGTAAACAAATAGTTATCTAGAGATTCGTATGTTCTCTGTATTGGTACACCGTACTGGTTGGCAAGTTCTGCATAGGACCATTCAACTGGATCTGTCTCTATTGCAATAGTTTTTGTTGGAATTGGATAATTAATATTAAACTGTATAAAGTCAAGATCAAAATACTGATCTCCTCTTTTATCAAAAACTGATTCTGCAAAATACGTAAGCGGTAAATTATCTTCCCAGTAAGCATTTGAAGAAACTGCAAGAGTGTAATTATCAAATATGATATCTGGAACTAGAGTATAACTTGCTGTATGCTCAACTAAGAAATCTTCTTCTAATAGTATTACCCCGCCACCAGAGATTGCTCCTGGTGACACATCAGTAAGCCCTCCCGAAGGTGGTTGAGAAGTTGTGTCAAGCCCTCCATCAATATTAATGATTTGGTTATTTTGGTACGCAAAAAATAAGTCTTCATTAAGTTTTGGTACACCGACCTCATTAAAAAGGTTTTTAATTTTTTGAAAGTTATACTTTGTTGCAAAACCTATGTTATACATTTTGCCTGTAAAAGTTTGTGTATTTGTTTTATCTCCACCAATATACATTCTGAGGTCTGATAGTGAACCAAAGAAGTCTGATGTAGGGTTTCCAAATATTTCTACAAACCTTGGAATATTTACCCCTACTTCAAAAAACTCATTTGGATTTAATACTTCAGATGTATAAAGAATTTCTGATGATCCATTAGTGTTAATAATATACTCAAGTATATTGTTTTTTACTTGTATTTTAAAATAATTAGAGGTATTTTCTTTTTCTATTTTAAAAAGTATTTGTGGATCAGTTACACTTGACTTTAACTGGAAACAACCATAGAAAGCAGATATTGGAGTTTTTAGCATATCAAATTTTTCAAAAAATAGGTATGCCCCTATATTGTCCCAAGAAGATGTTGGCCTAAATGTAAAGTAGTCTCTTTCATCGTATAAAAAGTTTTCTGTGTTAGTTATTAGATTGGCAGTTTTATTATTTGCAAAAAGTTCAGATTCAGTTTTTGAAGATAAAATAATATCAGGAAGGGGGTGAGAGATTACAGACAATGCTTTATTTGTTGTTGATATGTTATCGCTAAACCCTTGATTCCATGATCCAGTTTTTGGATATGAGTAGTTGGCAGTATAGTCTGCAAAAGAATAGTCTATTGCAATAGATGTTCCACTATAAGATGTATTAATGTTTTCTGGTATTTCAACTCCTTGACCAAAAACATATCTTCTTTTTGCAACCTGACTAGCAACCATATATGGATAGATTCCAACACAGTCTACGTCTATTGGGGATATGTCATCATAAGCATAAAACCCAATCCAGTCTTGATTTTTACCATCTAGATATTCTTCAGGAAGATTGGCTAACTCTTGTGAATATGGAATAGATATAACTTCTTCTCCATTAATAAGTAATGAAGCAGTATCTTTACCAATTTTCATATGAACAAGCATCGGCCTTGTCCATTCTCCAATATAGTTTGTCTTATACTCGCTACCAACTTTTAAACCAATTGCTGGACCATCTACATATATTCCGTCCAAAGATGCAATTGGTCCAATAATTCTTTTTCTTCCATTTGTATATGAGTTTACTCTAAGCCATGTTTCAAATGTATACTGTTTAAACTGACCAGCCTGATTTAACATACCAGATCCAGGGACTATTAAAGATGGCAAGCCTTCGTTTTCAACCAATGTTGTATGGCCAGTTGTTCCATACACCAATGGGATTCCAGCATTTTTTGCTTTTATCATGTTGTCAGAAACAAGATAGTATCCATTTAACTCTTGTAGTCCATAGCACTTTGCAACAATACCTTTTTGTGGAGCAATAGATATTGTTGATGGTATGTCAACAACGCTAGTACCTAAAGATGTAGAGGCAAACTCTTCAGACCATTGTCCAAGCGTTATTCCATTAACCCTAAAAGCATGTTCTACATCGTTGTCTCCAACAAAGTTAATTTTAAAAACAATCTGAATTGCTGAATCGTCTGGAGGGGTATCAAATGTTTCCGATATGAAAAGCCAGTTACTATTTACAACTGTATCAAAATTTTTAATATGTAGAATATCTGTATCGCTAGTGCTATCTCTATATTGATAGCCAATTGAAAAACCTGAGATATAGGAACTTTCTGAATAAAAATATCCGCCAACAGAAAATGTCTTAAGGTAATCGTTTAGACTAGAGATATTTATAATTTCTGGACTTATTGCAGTTATTGAAGCAGTCTTACTAGGACTTTCGTCAGCAACTATTCTACCGACATAACTGTTAGTAAAAGGTTCGCCAATTGACTCAGTATAGGTAGAAGCCGTGCCACCATATATTGTCCATGGAGTTAGATCTCTTTGCTCTTCTGATATTAAAGAGATATAGTCTGCATTATCATCAAGTGCCCACAAACCTATAGGGTGTTCTGAAAACACCTTTTCTGCATATAGGTTTGATAGAGTAGACATTATAGGTCTATTTTACCACAGAGACTACTTATTTATTTTAATCTCGCAGTAGTCTGTTGTGCAGTATGATTCACCTTGAGCCTCAAGATTATCAACACCGTCATAAATTGCACCAAAGTCGATGTGCTTCAACTTTCCAATATATGACTCATATTCTTCTTCAGTAATCTGAGTATAAGGTTGCTGTGGATAAACTGTATTTCCCATTGGAAGGAATGATACTGCCTTCAACTGACCTTCATACATATGAAGTGCTGGAACAACATGCTTTGACTCTGTTTCCTTGTCAAATGAAAGTGTTACGGAAACTCCATTATCAGACCAGTACTTCTGAGCAGTTGCAGCAAGTGCAATCTTTTCAAATAGTGTTACATCCTTTTCAGATCGTGGATGACCTGACTTGATTGGGAAGTAGACTACTGATGTATTTGCTGATACTACGTCATCTTCAATTGTGTACCCTGCTGCTTTGAACAAGTGCATCATTGGGTCTGTGTTTCCAAATCGAACTGCACGAAGGAAGAAGTTTCCTCCAGGTCCCCAGTGAACTCCAGGAGTTGCACCAGAAAGAATTGAAACTGATCCTGATGGCTTAACTGTTGTTACACGAATTGATTCACGAACACATAGCCATTCTGAATACTGCTTATCGTATTTACGAATTGTGTTATATCCTTCATCCATCCATTCACGAACAATAGGAAGACCCTTTTGATCAGCAAATGAAGCAATACCTGTAAGCGATGTACCAATACGACGGTTTCTTTGCATAATACCGTTTGTTTGCTGCCAGTGTGTTGGAACAAGTGTAACTGTCTTTCCATAGAGGTATGCAAACTTTAATGTTTTTAAGAAGTCTTCTTTTGATTCATGACGATTTAAGTGTACTTCTACAAGCGTACATAATTCGTATGATTCCAAAGGCTGCTCTGCACATGGGTTAAAGCCCATTACACGATAATCTTTTCCATCTGGTGCATCTTTTAGTCGTCCATATTGACGAGCAACATCAAGCCAAATAAAACCTGGCTCTCCGTTTTCTGTAATCAAATCTACATAGTCTTCGTATTTTGTTCCTACCTCTGCTGAGATAGAGTTGTTTGACATCCATGCCCAGCCTGGGTTTTCTGGATCAAATGAGTTACGCTCTGGGAACATTTCTGAATTCTTTAGGTTCATAAATGTTTCATCTCCTGCAGTGCCCAAAGCAAGGGTTGCAGATCTACGAACATTACCTGATACCACGCAGGTACCAATCAAGTTTACTAGGTCTACAATGGCACGAGAATCTAGCGTTTCACCCGCTCTGGAGCCGATTACACGGTCAATCTGCTCGTGCAACTTGATAAGAGGTGCAGGACCTGATGCAACGCCTCCAAAGCCCTTAATAGGGGCACCTAGAGGTCTGATCAAATCATAGTTAAACTTCTGAATATTTTGATTCTGTCTTAGGTAGGAGTTAATCAAAAGTCTGACCGATTCAACCCATCCTTCACGAGTGTCTGGAATTTCGAACACCTGTTCTGGTTCTGTTGGGGCATAGATTGCAAAATTCTTATCCTGTCCAACTGTATCAAACCCTACACCAATGCCAAGCATAAGTGCATCCATAACCCAAGCAAATAATGCTCCTGGATCATTTTTGTCAAGGTCCTTTGTAGAGACCATGGCGCAGTTTTGTAGGGCTGCTGAGTTTCTTTTCTCCATGGTCATTGGAGTTCCAAATGCCCACATACCTCGTCCTGGTGGAGTCCATTTTAATTCGAACATTCTTTGGAATGCTTCCTGTGCTGACTTCTGAGCCTTGTAATCATTCCATGGTAAACGATTTTCTTTAGCATGATTCTTTTGTACTGAATACATACCCTCGATCACACGACGGCAAACTTCATGCCAGCGCTCTTTAGTTCCATCTTCCTTCATTCTGGAGTAAGTGCGGATAAAGGTAATTTCTCCTAGGGAGTTTTCTGCTGCATCCTTAAATCCAAATGGGCTTTCTTGATTTTTGTATTTTTCTACAAAATCCTCTGGAAGTCTAAAACTAAAAAAATCTGACATGTGTTTCGTCCTTTCTAAAACGGAATAAGTATAAGTATATCAGAGTTTTCAAAAAAGTAAAACTCTGCCTAAAGTTATGGTTGACAGTTTATAAAAAACCTATTTACCGCTAAGTAAATGATTTAATTCTATATGATTAATGTTTACATGGCTTGGTAAACTTGATACCCATCTGATGCATTCTGCCATGTCTTCTGCCGTCAAAGCAATTTCTCTTTTTTCTATTTGTGTATCTATGGTTCCTGGACAAATCTCAGTTACCCTAATTCCATATTGTGGAAATTCTAAACGCATTGTATCTACAAGAGCCATCATACCTCTTTTAGCATTTGTGTAATTACCTCCTGAACGATATGGAAATTTACCACCCAAGGAACTTATAAAAATAATTGTTGGGGAATTTGATTTTTCCATACATGGAACAAACAACTGAGAAAGATACATAGGACCAGACACATTAATATCGTACGCTCTTCTAAAATTATCCATTGTTTCATTTATTATATGTGTTGGGCCTGCTCCTCCACCAGCATTATTTACAAGAAGATCTAATGTAATATCTTTATACTTTTCATAAAACTTCTTTATCTGACTTGCATCAGTAATGTCTAACTGATATGCTTCTACATTTTCAGAATTCAACTCAGACAGTTTAGATAAATTTCTTGAAACAGCAATAACTTTGTATCCATTTTCAGATAAAAGTTTGACTGTTGCGTATCCAACACCCTTGCTTGCTCCAGTAACGATTGCTGTTTTTTGCATTATAGAGTATCCCACTTAAAATATTCTCTATAGTCTTCTAAACCAATTACGTTTGGGTCTACCCACCAATCTTCATGCATCTGCCTTACAACCAGTGAGTATCCATAAGAATCTAGAATCTCTCTCTGTGCATCTCTCATTGCTGTATTTCTCCAGTACATATTAGCATCATGCTCAAACGTAATAACGGAGAACCTATACTGGTTTAATGGCACTGCTAATAGCCCATGAAGTGTTAGATAGGGGTTTCCAACAGGTCTGCCAAGGTAGTCATAGCCAGCATCAATATCCACCTGTAAATAATCTATCTGCTTTGGAAAGTTGTTTTCTTCAAAATAAGATATGTAGTTAAAGTCTAAAGCATCTCCCATGCATGGGTTAGATCTATTTTCAGTGAACTCTTTTCTCCAGTCATCAACTATCTCAAAAGAGACACCCTTCCAGTCATATTCCTTTTCTAGCAAATAGGTGTTGCTCCCCTTGCTTGAATGATATGCGCCTAGTTCTACATAGTAGCCTTCTCGTTTTCCTTTTAAAACCTTAATCAAGAAATCTTCTTGCTGTGTTATTTGATGATCTTCAGCCATTTATTATTTTCCTTATCGTATAGTCTATATCCGTAAAACCATTTGAACTATTTGGCTCTATTCTACTCCAAATATCGTCAATGTCCCCCCTATGAATTAGGTGGTACCCCAGCATAGATAAAATCTCTCTTTGAATGTTTTTGCTCTTTTCAAACCTATAGTCAACACCACCATTGTGCTCTATAACTATAATATTAAACTTATATCTACTATGAGGTAAATTTAATAGCGCTAATGTATTTATATCTATCCCGTGATCTGAATCTATGTCTATTGATAAAAAGTCAATAATCCTGGGGAAATTATTTTCTTCAAAATGTTTTTCCCAATTAATTTTTAAAGCATTCTCGTTAATGCATTTATTTTTTCTATTATTATTGAATAGATCTGAATAGTACTTTGAAATTTCAACAGATAGACCAGTCCAGTTATGCTCAGTTTCTAGATAATGTGTATTGCTTGCTTCTTTAAAATGGTTTGAACCAATCTCTACATAATATCCATTTTTTAGATCATTGTTTAATTTATAAGCAACTGTTGCATATATAGGTATTATAGGATCATTTCCAAAATCATCAACACTCCAGTCTGGACATTCATGAGAATTTCCATTGTAGTCGTATCTAATAATTTTGTGTATTGAATTCATTGTTATTAGTGAATCCAGTGTTGAGGCACCATATACTTATAACCACTCTTTACCAAGTGTGCAGTGTGGTGATATGGAGGAGATGGTGGGAACACAATCATGCTACCTGCTTTTGGCTTAATAGCAAATGTGTAGTTTCCACTCTTTTCTGCCTCAGCAAAATCTGATTCTGGACTTGGCTGAGTTAATACACCCTCTGGAGATGCAATTGTAAAGGAAAGTTCTCCGCCCTCATAATCATCATTAAGGTACATAACAAAAGAAACCTTTAGTCTTTCGTCTCCTTCTTGCTGATCAAAGTGTGCACCCATAAATGTTCCAGCCATATACTTCTTGATTGGGTACATAGGGAATAACTTTGGCTCTTCTGTAATCCCCTGTGCTTTTGCGTAGTCTCTTGCAACATCGTCAAAAGCCTTTTGTAGTGTTGTGTAAATGTATGTATTTTTTTCATCACTAGGATCTGCTGGAGAAATGTTCTTATCTGTTCCATATACATATTCCATGCCAGAGCAAGCCATCCACTCACCCCAAGGATCCTTGTTATCATTTTCAATTGCTTCAACAAGTCTCTTAGGATCTTCAATTACATTTGTGTAATAGTAAACCTTTTCTTCAAGTATTTCTCTTTCCATTTTTCCTCCTAGTATTTATTGTTTTCATAAAACTTTTTAATCTTTATGAAGCCAACTATGACATATCTTATTGGCCCCTTACCAACATGTCTAACTCCATGTTCGAACTCTTCATTACCTGGAAAGATAAGTAGAGATCCTGGCTTTGGCCTTAAGTCTGAGTTCTCTTTATTTTTAAAGAAAAGAGTTCCAGACTCGTAGTCATCATTTATGTATAGTATAGCAGCATATTTAATAGATGGATCAGTATGCTGATCTGTATGAGCCTTTAACTCAACACCTTCTTGCATTCTTTGCATAGTCCCAAATCCAGCAAGTTCTAGGTTATCGTCTGCTAAGGCAATCAGATCTCCAAGTCTTTTTTGAAGTACGCTACTGATTTGTAGTTTTCCAATATTTAAATTCTTGTCATCCCAGCCTCTTGTAATTTCATACTTTCCTTCTGCTACAAGATTATCTACATCGTCTCTTCCAAACTTTTCCATGCAAAATTCTGCAAGGCTTCTCTTGTATTCTATTGACCAATCTTCATCTGGGGTAGTGTCTACAATGTTAAGAATAAAGTCAAGTTCTTGGGTTGAAAGAAAGTCTTTAATAACCAAAACTTCATCATGAAATACTTCAAATTCAAAACCAGCATCTTCAAACTGTTTTTTTAAAAATGGCTCTTTCATAGTTCTTCTACCTTATACTTATTTCCTTTGTCATCAAGTTTCCACCCCTGCTTTAGCAACTCTTGCCACTCTGCTCTTTCAATTTCTTGATTTGCTCGTGTCTGCTTCATCTCTTCAGCCCATGCGTCTCTAAGTTCTTGTGGATATGCATCTTCTTCTCTATCATCCCAAAAAGACCCGATAGTGTATCTAACACCCTTAGTAATTAATGTTACTTCGTGCATATTATTAAATCCGCCGTCAAAAACAGCAAGCATTCCTACTTGAGGTTTAATCTCTATATCATTACTTGGAAATCTTAAAAGACCGCCCTCAAAGTTGTCATTTAAATATAAGAAACCAGCATAACGACTTCTAGTAAATGCTCCAGAGTTTCCCTTTTCATCTGTATTGTCTGAGTGAATTCTTGCATATGCGCCTGGTTCCCACTTTTGTGTATGATAACCAATTTTTGAAATTATCTTAGGATCAAGATCATGAACAGAAGCAATAGCCTCTGGCATTTTGCTTTCAATATCAGAAAAAATTGTTGGAGATAATTCAGCATCAATCACTTCCTGATCATTGTCTTGTGGAAGCACAGATGAGTATGACTCATAAAAAGAAATTGGCATCCAAGATAGTTTGCCATTTTCTGCTTGAGCATCCAAGGCCTTGATCATCTTTTGACAAGTTTCTTCGTCGATAAAGTTTTCATAAATAACGATGTCTTTTGTAAGTCTCTTTTTATTTTCTAGATTCATGATATCCTTCTTTCTTTTTCTGCGCTTATCTTGTTTGGGTTTTCATCCCTAAACTTTTGCATAATATCTGGCTGCATAGATTTCCAGACATCTTTACCAAACTCTTTTTCTTTTTCAAACCACAAATCGTCACCAACAGAATACTTTGTCCAGTACATTCTAGACAAATATTTTGCGTTATCTTTAATTGGCATTACGCCATGTAGATAGATAGACTCTTCGCCCATAAGGAGTTCTGGGTGGCCTGATGGGAAAATTAATAGATCCCCTGCTTCTGGCTTGTACATGTAGGCCTCTCCATTTGCAATAAAGTCAATCTCTCCGCCCTCGTAGTCATCATTAAAATAGGTTAGAGCAGTAATTGCAAATTTATGACCTGGGCTGACTATTGGCTCTCTTATGTAATCAGAATGGTAAGTCATTGCTACTGGGTCTGTAATATCTGTTCTGTATCTTGCGATAGATGGACCAGTAAATTCCCACTCCTTTACTGGGTTTCCATTTAAATCTTTGATGTTTTCAAAATATTTGCTATCATCAAAGTCAACATTGTTTTTAATAATATAGTCTTTTGTTGCAGTATAGAAGTTATTCAAAATCTCTAAAAGAACTTCCTTATGATTATTTTGTTTTTCTGTTACTGCCTGCATTTTTTCAACATCTGAAATTTTTAATACGTAGTCATGACCTTTAAATGTTGGAGATAAGTATTCTCCAAAATGAGACCAAGCAGTCCAAGGACTAAAAAATCCATCATCGCCTCCGTCAGAATCTTTTAGAATATTATATGTTTTATTTATATCTTTAAAAAGATTTTTATATACAAAAACTTTTGGATATATTTCTATTACGTTTAAACTATCAGATGTCATTGCTATCATGGCTTTCTGTCTCCAGTATGCTCTGTAATTTCCCAAAAGAATGGGCATGTGTATCTAATACCACTCTTAATCTCTGTTACTCCGTGGATATAGTTCATGTCCCCTGGGAAAAAGTACGCTGCTCCCTTTTTAGGTTTAAATTGAACTCCTTGATTTGGGAAGTATAACTCTCCGCCTTCGTAATCTTCATTTAGATAAAAAAGACTTGAAAGATCGTAGTTTGGAAAATCGTTTGGAAGTCCAGCATCTGGACCTTCGTGTAGTTCCTTATCTGCGTGAGGCTTCTGAAACTGTCCTGGAAGCCATCTAACAATAGTTGTACCTGTTGGGATAACCTTTACCTTATAGAATTCTTCTACAATTGGCTTTAGTCTTTGGAATAAACCTGCAATAACTGGAGCAATTGCTGGATCATTTTTATCTAGAGTTGGGCTAGTTGCTACACGATCTTTCCAATAACTTGACTCATAAACAACTGTGCCATTTTCATTTACATGGCTTTCTGTTACATCCCAAATTGTTAATGATTTTGCTGCTTTTTCTAAAAATTCTATTTCTTCTTGAGTCATAAAATTTTCAAGTTCAACGATCATATCTTTGCTATCACCAAACCAGCCAGAAGGAGTTATTGAAGGCTTTCTGTGTACTACCTTATATTCTTCCATACTCATATTATATCACCATCTCTAACCTCAAGTTTTAAAGTCTTCACTTCGTGATGACCCAAAGATTCGCCATTCTCGTTAACAGCGTTTCTATACCAATCAGTCCATTCTCCAGATGAGTTTACTACTTGTGATGCTTTTCCATATGACATGTTTGCATCATGTCTTTTTCTATCTGGATCAGAATATGCAACAACCTCAATAACACTATTGTTAAGGTTTGTTAAAGATATTGGAATTATTGTTGCAATAGGCGTTCCTGCTTTTATTGTAACAAGTTGATTTGCTACTTTGGCTTTGAGTGCCAAAGGAATCGGGTTGTCATAAAATGATGTGCTAATCATGCTAGACATTGTCTCAAACTCATTACTAAAATAGTTTACAGGATTAATAGTAAACAAACTTACGTCTTCATCTGTTCTAAATATAAGACCAGTACTCAAACTGATTGAAGATTGACCTCTTCCAGAGTATGCGCCTTCTGGACTAAAAATTTTTACAGTGTCTGGTGTCTGATCATTAATACCATTCCACTCAAAAGATATGTCCTTTATGCAAGAAATGCTCCAACCAACCACATTTGCCTGTGTTACTGGGAAACATCTATACGCATGATTTTCTGAAGTTGCATCCATCCATTCTCTTTTGATAGACATTGGAGAAATGTTAAACAATGAATCTTGAGTTTTTTCAACTTTTATGTTAAACATATTAGTCTCCTTGATACATCTCTGGAGTATGATACTTTTTATTATAGTCTAGCATTGTAACTATAGAATATTTTGTTCCAGAGTGGACTGGCATTGCTTGATGAGGATACATAAAGTTAGATGGGAAAACAAAAAGATCTCCAGCCTCTGGCTTTATTGTCAAGTCCTGAAGTCTAAAGTAGAGTTCTCCACCTTCGTAATCGTCATTAGGATATGCCACCAATGAAACCGTACAGTTATAAGAAAACCCGTGATCATGATGTTCTTTAAAGTGCTGCTTTGGGCCATACTTAATAAAGTTAAAGGCTTCCCAATACTGAAGATTATTAATGTTATACATTCTAGAGTAATCCTGCACTACTGGTAATTTTACATCATATAGATCTTGCCATAACGATTGCAACTTTAAAGACTCTTCGCTTGTATCTAATTCTATGTCTGTCTTTTTAAATTTAAAGTCTACACAGTCTCTATACTCTGGCATTAATTGTTGATATCCAACATATGCTGGCATCCAGTGATATCTTTTTCCTTCTGAAGATAACTGGCCATAGTCGGCTACTGAGCCTAGAGTTGATTCAAGTCTATTGATAACATCAATCTCTTTTTTAATTACACCCTTATAGCAAAATATTCCATTGCCAAAGTCTACTTTTTCTGTCCATGTTTGCATTACATGCCCCTAACTTGTTGGTGACTTAACTCATTAATGTCTGTCATAATAACAACACAGTATTTTGTTCCTGAAACCATAGGGAGGGATGCATGCTCATATATATAATTAGATGGAAAGACGGCAATGTCTCCTACTCTTGGCTTGTAAACAAGGTTGTCTAGTCTTGGGAACTTTAGGTCCCCGCCTTCATAGTCGTCATTAATATAAATAACAGCAGAAACGGTACAGTTGTATGCTGGTCCGTGGTCTGCATGGATATTAAAGTGTGTTCCTTCGCCTTCGTACTTAACAAAGTTGAATGCTTCATAATAAACAACATTTATTCCCCAATAAGCAGCGTAGTCATCAATGCATCGCTTTAACTTTTGATAAATCTCTTCATGAAGATCAATCAGTTCAGCATTAAACTCATCTCTTGGACCCAGGTTTTCTTGCTTGTATTTAAAATCTACGCAATCTCTTGCCTTTTTAATTGGAGTAGTAGAGTTTGTAACCTGTGCCTCTGACCACTTATATCTAGCACCATCCGAAAGGTTAGACTCAAGCGTATTAATATATCTGTCAGCATCTTGCTTTGTAAATGTATCATGATATACATGTAGGCCAAGCCCAAGGTTTTCAACAACTACACCATTACCCATATCTCTTGGCGGGATTCTATTGGATGCAGTCTCTGATCTATCTTTTGTAAACCAGTAATTGTTGTTTTCATCATATGTTGTCATTATTCGTATTTCCTTCTACTCCAGACCTTGTTCTTATAAACTCCCCCGTCGGGAACTCTATAAAACTCAGAATTCTCTTTATTTTTTGTGTACATGTTCATTGGATTTTCTATTACCACTTCTGATGACCAGTCTTCTCTTTTAAAAGGCATAACCTGTGCAAATGGTGTTCCAGCCTTTAAAACTCCTGACCAACCTTTCACAATAAAAAATGGCAAAGATCCTGGAAAATGTACTTTGTCTGTGTCAATTATACCAGAGGTGTTCAAGAATGGTAGTTCGAACCTATTGAATGGCTGAGTAACTAGAGTGCTGTATCCTTCTGGAGTTTTTATACCCCAGTCATAAAACCAAGCAAAGTGGTTTTCATAGTAACCCATAGGATGCTTAAACTGTGGCATTGGTGGTCGTGCCGTAACAAAATCCTGATATTGTCTATCTTCTATTTTTACTGTTAATGTATTGTCGTCTTTTTGAATAAACTCAACATCGCAAGGAAGATTAAGTGAGTATCCCGTACCCATGATATCAAATACAGAAGGACAGGCTTTCCATGTTGGAATCTTTCCATAGTCGTCTGTTGTTCCCTCTTTTGGATATGGGCAAATGCCTTTTGGTGCCTTATAGTATTCTCCGTTAGGCATTTTTGCAAATCTATCTGCTTCTCGATACCAGTCAGGAATTGATTTAATTATTGGAGTTGGAGCAGACTTGCTTTCTTTTTTAAGCCAAGGCCTGTTAGACATAAAAGAAATTATATTGTTCATGGTTTTCTCCTTTTATCAAGTATAGCATAGTTGTTGTTATATATCAAATATTTTTTCATTATTCGGTAGGACTAGCACTCATTATTGGCTTTTTGTCTTTATCTACTAAAAGCCTATTAACTTTTTTATCAAAAGCAATCTTGCTAGATTTAGATATATTATTAGACCAAAATGTAACATGTGTATATCTTGTTCCACTAGTAATTTCTTTAATGCCGTGCATATTGTCAATGGTACCGCTGAATATTAGCATGGTTCCCTTTTTTGGCTTTATCTCAAAATTATTGTGTTGTGGAAAATATAACTCTCCTCCAACATAGTCGTCATTTAAATATATAATAGAGGTAAAGGCTTTGTTTGTAAAAAGTTTTTTATATTTTTCTATATTGCGCTCTTCAAAAAAATACTTACACTCTTCTGGAACATTGGCTATATCTACAGAGTTTAAATCAAATTCTGGATCAATATGGTCAACATGTGGTTCCTGGAAATTGCCTTCTCTCCATCTCACAATCTCCCAAAGTTCGCTGTGCAACTCAAAATCTGGTGAAAAAAAATCTACAACCTCATCATGCATCTGGTATTGCAAAGGAATTACTAAATCAAATAAATCTTTTCTATTTTCCATTCCTTGAAGATATAGTTCGTTGATATCAATTCTTCTGTCATTCCACTGATTTCCTGCAGAAGTATATTCTTCTTTATCTTTAAAAATATAACTTTTTATAGAATTATTAAAGTTATGCCAAAGATTTTCTTTTTCTGCATAGGATATTAAATAGTCACATGTTTCATCATCTATAAAATTTTCTATTACACGAATTGTTGGATTAGACAAATCTTTTTTATACATAACGAACCATGTACTTTCCGATAAACCAGTTCTTGTATCTAGGATCTCTGTATTCAGCCCAATAAGTTGCTATTGCATACTCACCCATTACTAGGTCTGGCACTGTTACATCTCCAGACTCATTAGATAAGATGTATGTAGTGCACTCTTCTGTTAAAGGAGTTATTGTTTGACACAATTGTTTTTCAACAATAATATCAGTATTAAATACATTTCTATCTATCTTGATTAATTGAATATTATAAGGGAAAACCTTATCTGATGGATTAAACAATTCAATTATTTGACCCTGCAAGATTACTCCAGTTTCCTCTATGACTCTTTGTACAAACTTTTGTATTCTATATACCTGATCTGCGCTTACACAATCTGATGACCAGTGTGGTGTGTCGTTAAACCTATTAAGTGGGCAAACAGCGTCTATCTTTGCAGTTATTCCAATCATATCTTCTAGATTTGCAGGAGTTTCTATTATTTTGATCATTTTAACCAACTTGCTATTGAATACCTATTACCAGATATCACTGGCTTAACGCTGTGAGAATAAACAAATGATGATGGAAATAATATCATATCTCCAGCCTCTGGCTTTAGATTTATATCAAACTGTGGAAAAGATAGTTCTCCACCTTCGTAGTCATCATTTAAGTAATAAACTGTAGACACTCTTCTAAAGTTTCCTCCACCATCATCTATGTGATTATTAAATTTGCCACCAATGTCATACTTTAAAATTTTATATGGATTATGAGATCTTAAAGATATACCAAATATAGACATGTAGTCTTGCTCTACTGGATCAAATGTTTCTCTAAAAACCTTTGTAAACTTATTTTCATTGTTCATAGAATATGGAACATCTATAGATGATGTTAGTCTGTTTGAATAATCCATCTTAAACTCATTGTCTCCAATGACACCTTCTTTTGGGGCATTTGTAAAGTCTAAACCTAAGATTTCATCCTTGCATGGAAGTTCTATATTTTTATATAATATTACCCCTAATGCCAACTGCTTATTTTCCATAATAAAACCTTTGTGTATGAAATTTATCACTATAGTCTAGCATAGTTACTATTGAATACTTTACCCCGCTTGTTACTGGCATTGCCTTATGCATAAACATATAGTTTGATGGGAATATAATAAGATCTCCAGCATCTGGTTTAACTTTTATATCATACATATCAAACGCTATCTCTCCGCCATCATAGTTATCGTTTAAGTATCCAACTAAAGACACTACAGACTTATAAGATGCTCCGTCATCTGCATGTGTTTGGAAATGATTTCCTGGATAATATTTTACAAGGTTTATGGATTCCCAGAATGTCAGTGGTTCCATTGGGTACATAGAACAATAATCTTGAAGTGCTATATTCATATTATCAAACAAATATTGCCAAGCATCTTTAACTATTTCAGAGTTTTTATCTGTACCAGTGATTGTAGACTTTTTAAATTTAAAATCTAGACAGTCTCTATAATCAGGAACTCTTTGTCTATTTCCAACCATTGCTGGGCTCCACTTATAATTGCTACCTTCGGAAAGCACACCCTCAAGTTTTTCAATAATTTCATTTCCCAAAGTAAGTATATTTTTATACAGAACCATTCCTGGAATAATTATTTTCTTATCCAAAGAGGCAGGGAGTATACCGTCGTTAGTTTCGACTGACATATACTCCCTACTCTCTACTAGATTACTTGTTGTGTATTAGTATACCACTTACCAAGAACCAGTCGTAAGGTTCACAAGATACCTGGTAGACCGTTACTACTTCGTCTGTGAAGTGTTCGATACTTGTAACTGGGACCTCAGTCTTTTGACCGTCTGAGCCTACAATTATCAAACTTTCTCCAACTTCTACGTAGTATGCCTCTTTAATCTTGTACTGATTATTGACTGTCTTTACGAAGATTGGCTGTGTGAATGTTAGTCGGATATCTGAGTTTCCGTTGAAACAGATGATATCTGATTCTTCAACAACATCTATCGCTGTGATAGTTGTTTCAACCAAGTTGCCTGTGTTTAGTGTATTGCTAAACCAAGCGTACTTCTGCCAATCAGGTTCTGAAGCATCAAGTTCAGTAATTGGTGTTGACCAAACTACATCTCCAACCTGTAGATTCTTAATAGGAATCTGTCCGCTAGGTGTGTCGATCAATGTGTTTTCTTCAACACATGGTGGTCCAAACCAAGGGATGATGTAGGGATTGAAGTTCGGGAAGTAAGGGAAGAATGGTGGGAAGAATGGGAAGAATGGGAAGTAAGGGAAGAATGGTGGGAAGAATGGGAAGAATGGGAAGAATGGTGGGAAGAATGGTGGGAAGAATGGGAAGAATGGTGGGAAGAATGGGAAGAATGGGAAGTAAGGGAAGAATGGTGGGAAGAATGGGAAGAATGGGAAGTAAGGTGGGAAAAATGGAGGGAAGAATGGGAAGTAAGGTGGGAAGAATGGGGGGAAGAATGGTGGGAAAAATGGAGGGAAGAATGGGAAGAACGGCGGGAAGAAAGGAGGGAAGAACGGTGGAGTAGTAGTAATAGTGTCAGATGCTGGAGATGCAGCGGATGATCCATTAGCATTTCTAGCAGTAACAGTATAAGACTGAGATGTGCTTCCTTCCTGAGTAATTGTTGCTGATGTGGATGCAGTTGTACCTGTCTTAGAATCTGTTGATGTCCAAGTATAGTCAATAATAGAACTTCCACCATTTGCTGGTGCTGTCCAAGACAATGAGTCCTGGTTTACTGTTGTGCTTACTGTTGGCTTTGCAGGGGCTGCTGGGACTGTTGTAATTGTAACTGAGTTTGAAGCAGAGGATGCTGCTGAAGTTCCAGAAGCATTTGTTGCTGTAACAGTAAAGGTTGGTGTTGCACCAGTTGCAATACCTCCTACAACAATTGGAGATGATGCTCCAGATTGTGACTGTCCTGTTGATGAAGTTACTGTATAAGATGTTGCTGGAGGAGAACCTGCTGGCAATTCAAATGATACTGATGCTGCACCGTCGTTATATGCACGACCTGTTCCTACGTTTGTAGCAACAACATTTATTGGTGGCTTTGGCTCCAAGAAGTCATTTGCTGCGGTAGACTTTCTACCTACTTTTTTATTTGCCATGTTATTATTCCCCTTTTCTTATTACAAAATTACTTAAGATCTCCGTAAACAACCCAGGTATTTGCTGCTCTCTTGAAAAGAGTTGCAGATGACCATTGTGTACGTAGTGTCAATCCTGGAGTAGCATTTACAGTTACTCCTGCGCCTGCTGCAATTGCAACTGCGCCTGTATTGGTCTGAAGAACATCGATAGAAGTTCCAATTGGAAGATTCAATGTTGAGTCCGCAGGGATTGTAACATTTACTGCTGATCCACCAGTGTGTGAAACCTCAATAAGTGAATCTCTTTCTGTTAGTGATGAAAGAGTGTATGCTGCAGTCTTCTGAATGATTGGAGTGCGTGAAGGAGTTCCTTCCTTTGTCTGAGTTCCATCTGTGAAGATTACTCCTGCTGCTGTAATGTTATTTACAGCAAGATCATCAAGTGATCCCTGTGTAAAGTCAACTGTTGTTGTTGGCTCTGTTGTAACACCCTTGAACAACTTCCACTTAGCATCAGATACGTCTCTTACAAAACCTGAGTGCTTTGCTGAACCGTCGTTATATCCAACTACGATACCAAGGTCAACTGTATTTGCTGCATTTTGGTGAGCAAGTTGCACAAGGTTATCTTCGATTGTGATAGATGTTGCTGATGCTGCAAAGTTCGTACCGTTAACTGTTAGGTCACCCTGAACTGTTAATGAGCCATCAAGTGTTGTTGCTTGTGCATCTGTTGTAACCAACTTAGATGTATCTGTAATTCCATGAACACCTGTTGTGTCATTATTGTGTGCTGTAACTGCACCTGATGCTGTTCCTGCTGCATCATAATTTGCAGCAAGTCCGTCTGCATAGTTTTCTGATGCTACTGCTGCTAAATCAATTGCATCTTGCTTTGCTGCATTAACTTGTGATATAGTTGCAAGATTTGCAGTGTTTGCAATTCCATGAACATTTAGTGTCTCTGTATTGTGGTCTGCAACTGAATCATCTGCATATTGCTTTGTTGCTACTGTTGAATCAATATCTATTTGATCATTTACTGCATCGTATGTTAGTCCAATACCTGCTAGTGTTGCATAACCTAAAGATGAAGGAGTAACTGCATCTGCAAGCATTGCTGTTGTTACTAGGTCTGTTGTATCCGCAATACCATGGACATCGGTTGTTGAGTTTACATGGTCTGCAAGTATTGATGTTGTAACTAAATCTGTTGTATCTGCGATACCGTGGACATTTAGTGTTGAACCTGTGTGATCGTTTAGATCTGCTGTATATACAAGGTTTGCTGTATTAGAAATACCGTGTACATTTGTTCCATCTGAATTGTGTGTTGATACTGCATCATCTGCATATGTCTTTGTTGCAAGAGCCTGAGTATCTTCGATTCCGTGAACATTTGATGTATCATCAGAGTGTGCTGAAATATCTGATGTTAAAGCAAGTGCTGATGTGTCAGCAATTCCATGCACATTTAGGCTTACACCATTATGCGCTGTTACAGCATCATCTGCATAATCCTTTGTAGCAAGTTGATCTGTATCTGCAATACCGTGAATTCCTGTTGTAGCCTCTGTGTGCTCTGTAAGAGGAGTACCAATTGTACCTTCTATTCCAAGAACTGCTGTTGCAATCTTATCGTCTACGTTTTGCTGGGTAGCAAGGAGGGCAGTGTTAGCAATACCGTGGACAGAAGTTGTATCTGATGCGTGAGCAGACAAGTTACTTGCAACTGTTGTAAAGAATGTTGGGTCTTCACCAATTGCTTCTGCTAACTCATTTAGAGTATTGAGTAGGTCTGGGGCACCATCAATGATCGCTGCTAGTTCTGCTGCATTAGCAAAATACTGCAAAGCAGACCATGCTGAGGAGCCATTACCCATCTTAAATTTATTTGTGTCGGTTTCAAAACCGATTTCACCTGCTGCTAGAATTGGGTTTGCTGCAGTCCATTGTGCTGCAGTACCTCTGCGCTGTTGCATTCTTGTTGCCATATTTATTTCTCCTTATGGGTGCTGCCCATTACTTATCTTATTATAACCCCTGTTTTAATTGAAGTTATCTACTACACTACCGCCATCGAATACAACTGTCCATTCTGTTGTAGAAGGGCCACCTGCATCCAAACCTACACCCAATGGGCTGTTGAATGATCCGCCTTCATAGAACTGGGATACAATAAAACCAGTTCCATCAATTGCGGTATCGTGAATGTGCTGTGGAAGAGAATTTGTATCATCAATAGTTGCTTGGGTATACCAGACACCATTGTAATAAAAATTAACTCTGTTGGTAGCAGTGTCTAACCACTGTGTACCGTTAGTTGGTGAAGAAGGAGCAGTTGTGCCTACAGCCATAGACCCTGTTAGTGAGTCAACATACTCCTTAGTTGCTGCATGTGAAGCAAGAGTTGGTGCTCCTACTGTTACTGCATCTCCGAATGTACCGCCGTTTGTAACGACTAACCCATTCTTGACCTTGAAGTCTTTTTCGACTGTTGCCATTTACTACTCCTTCTTCCAACTATTTTTATTTTTTAAACTTAGTCATTGTAAGCAAGCATTGTTGCTGCTACAAGAACTTCTGAGTTGTTATTGGCTGTAGTAACATTTAGGTCGTACTGTGATGTTACTCCATTCCAAACAACTGTTGCTGTTGCTAGTGGGTTTAATGATGTATAGATTGTTCCATACTCAACTACTGCAACATTGTTATTTGAATCTGTTGTTGCAAGAAGTTCAGTAACATGAGAGTTACCTCCACTAATTACACGAACAAGATACTTTACGCTACCCTTGTTTGTACCAAAGGAGTGAACTGTTGCTGTTGATGCTGTTGCAACACCTGTCCAAGTTGCTTCTTCACGACGAACCCAGGTGATGTCAATTGATTCTGGTTGAATATTTGAACCAGAAATTGCACCAAGAGCAAGTGAATCTGAGAAGTACTTATTTGTTGAACCTTCAACGAGATCATCGGTTGTAGAATCTGCTACACCATTTTCTGCTGTAATTGTAAGACCATTCTCATCACCAGTGATTTGAATATTTGTCTTTGTTGCACCAGTCAAAAGATTTGCTGCTGAAGTCTTAGCACGAGAATCTGTAAAGTACTGGTTTGCTAATCCTTCTTCAATATCATCTGTTGTAAGTTGATCAATTGCATCTCCAATTGTTCCACCTACAGCATCAATTGCTCTTTGATTTGTGAAGTACTTGTTTGAAGCACCCTCTTCAATATCATCAGTGTCAAGAGCATTGATTGCGTTAGTTGCAAATGTTTCTGCTGCTGTCTGTGCGTTTGATGCTGCGCCTGATTCATCGTACCATGTATCTACTACTGCACGATCAATTTCAACAGCGGTTGGAGTTATAGAAACACCGCTACCAAGGAATGTTGGGACATAAATTAGATTTTCATCTATTACAATACCATTACCTGGTGTAAGTGTATCCTGCTTACCTGCTGCAATGCTCTGAAGTGAGTTGATTGCATCTGGGTCGTTGTCAAGTGCTGCTGCTAATTCCTGAAGTGTATCAAGAAGTTGTGGTGCTGAACCAACAAGACCTGCTACTGCTGCGTCTGCATGATCCTTTGCTCTATCTTCTGCAAGGCCAATTTCTGTATTTGTCTTGTATGATGACCATAAATGTGTTGAATCTGTCTGACCATCTTGAATTAAACCTGATGCTGTACCTGCTGCATCATATGCTGATGAGGTTGCATCAAGTGCTCTCTGATTTGTAAAGTAAAGGTTTGTGCCTTCTGCTACATCATCAGTATCAAGACCAGTTACAGAGATTGTTGTTCCTGTAATGTCAATGTTTGAACCTGCAGTTAAATTATCCTGCTTACCTGTAATATCATCAGACTTAAGATATCCATATCCATCAACTGTTGCATCAAGTGATGCTGTTGGTGTGTAATCGTTTAATGCTGTATTTGTGTATGTATTAGCATTTGATTCTGCATCTGATGCTGAACCGTATGCATCAAATACGTTATTCTTTACTGATAACTTACCAGAACCGTCTACCTCAAGTTGTGTAGACTCTACTGATTTTACAAGTGTTTCTCCACCAATCAGGTTGAGGATATATTGATCACCTGATGTAGATTCTGTAAGAATGTTAGCGCCATTGATTGTACCGTTTGTACCTTCAACAACAAGACCACTCTTGATTTTAAAGTCTTTATTTACTGTTGCCATTTTTTATCTCCTTAATTATGCCTTAAGTCCCATACGAGCAAATCGTACAGTGACTGGCTTGATCGCATTGTCTGGAGTGACTGTAATAGCCACGGTATTTCCAGTGCGAGAGACATTAACGGTGCCAATATTCCCATCATTGTCAATTGTGCCATACTCGCTGACTGATACATCTGTACCATCAACAAGAATTGTCATTTCAGTTGCGTAGAACTTGTTGTCCCCTGCTGTGGTCTTTGATATTGAAATAATATACTTAACCATACGCCAAACTGTAGCATCAAAGTTATCAATAACAGTTACGTTCTCAATACCTGTGATTGTATTTTCATTGTTACCTGCTGAACCCAAATCTGTTGACTGGGATGAAAGCGTATCAATGAGGTCTTCGTAATTTTCTTGAGTAGGTCTATCTCCTGTTTGGAATAGGCTCTTTACTCCTGGAATTGATATTTTAGCCATGTGGTAATTATAACACCCCTTTTAATAATACTATTAAAGAATGTAGTTGCTATAGCCAATTACCTGAAGTGGAATTGCTGGGGTATTTCCCAAACCAATAGCCTGAATTTGAATGGCTGTAAACTTAACCCTAAATGGAAGTATCTCAGTAATAACTGTATTTCTTGTAAAATCCTCTACCTGAATTAGCGGGTAGTCTATTGGGAATATCTTTTCTGTTTTACCTTTTAGATTATCTAATAGTGTTGCTGTTGCCATTAATCTGTTACATCTTCAAGAATCTTCATGCTACCCTGGCAAACTGTCCAGACTCTTGTTGGGTCGCTAACCTGAATATCAAAGATGTCTCCTGTCTGCAAAACATTAGATTCTTCTGCTGTAAGCCAAACAGTAAATTCTCCGACTAAATCATCTTCATCTGCAACTGGATGTAGTGCCATTACTGTTGTTGCATCATCTGTAATAACTCCAAGATCCTTTGTTTGGTTTGGTCGTTTAATTTTCATTGAAATATTCCACTCAGATCCCTCACCCTTTAAGATAAGTGGCTCTTTGGCATCATCAGTTACATAAACTTTAAACCCAGAGGTATCTCCACGAACAACAGTCCAAATAACTGTTGGTGGTTTATTTCCAATATCGTATAGTGATTGAGATCCTCTTAAAGTTGCCATAATGTTATTATATCACGACAAGCCATCCTTGAGTGCTCCCCAAGTGCCGTTTCCTTTTGTTTGAATAATTAACATTCCTAATGTATGTTGTACTGCAACAACTCCAATGTATCTTGCTGGGCCAGTTGTTGGTCTACCACCTACAAGTGATCCGCTTTCATCAACATAAACCTTTGTTCCTGCTGCACCCAATCCAGTTGTATTTAATTGTAATGCTCCAGACACAATTACGAGCCCATTATCATTATTTGCAATATTTGTTTTTGCCAAACCTAGTATTGGAACATCTGGATTATGACTAGGACTTGATGGATTATATTTTTCTATTTTTGCAATCATTTCTCCACCATAAGACATATTTCCATTAATAAAAACTGGAGTACCCTGATTAATTTGAGCCCCAGATATATTCCTAGCATTTACATATGCTGCACCATATCCAAGCGGTGGCAAAATATCATTTAAAGCATCAACTAATACTTTAATGTCTCCGTGTACATTAACGGGATCAGAAGCAAGCGGATACTTCATAGTAGGATAATTAGATGATTGACCTGTAGCCATAATCTTTATTATACCACCCCATAAAGTTGACTTTTGATAAATTTCTGTGTTATACTTGGTAGTAACACCTACCAAGGTGTTATTGTTTTCTAAGGAGGAAACTATGATTAAATTTATCGAAAGAAACAAAGAGATCATTAGCACACTCAGTATCGTGGCACTTGTCAGTGTATTTTCTAACAGTGCTAACGCTGCAACAATTAATAGTAGTAAGCCTGAACAGGCTCAGATCTCGGAAACCACCTCGAAAGAGGTTTTTTTGGTTTCTAAGGAGGAAAAATTAAAGAGTTTTGAAAATAAAGGAACTCTTACCGATTTAGAACTAAAGGAACTACTCCACCTTGTTGGTTTTAGGGGCTCAAACCTTGTTGAGGCTTGGGCAGTAGCAAAGAAAGAAACTAATGGACAGCCAATTAGACTTAACCCTAACTCAAAAACTGGGGATAATTCTTGGGGTCTATTTCAGATTAATATGATTGGAATGCTTGGTCCAGATCGTCGTGAGAAGTTTGAACTTGTTACAAACTCTGACCTTCTAAACCCTGTAATTAATGCACAGATTGCATTCCATATGTCCGACGGCGGTAAGGATTGGTCGTCATGGCACGGACTAACTCCACGTACTAAGTACTGGATGAGTAAATTCCCTAATTAGTGTTTTGGCTGGGGCTTTCTATTTGACCCTTAATCCAGGCGTAGGTTTTACCAATGCCTTCTTTAAGAGACATAGAATAGTCCCAGCCTAACTCTCTTCTAACCAAATCATTATTAGAGTTTCTACCTCTGACACCCAATGGTCCAGGTATATGAACTTTTCTTAATTCCTTACCCTCAACCTCAGAAGCAATATCAACCAACTGATTAATAGTGACCATTTCCTCAGATCCAATATTTACAGGTCCAGAGAACTCTGAATCCATAAGTCTTCTTGTAGCCTCTATGCATTCGTCTATATATAGGAATGAACGAGTTTGTTCTCCGTCCCCCCAAATTTCTATGGAGTCTTCTGCCTGTATAACTTTTCTACAAATTGCTGCTGGTGCCTTTTCTTTGCCACCATTCCAAGTTCCTTCTGGTCCAAAAATGTTATGATATCTGGCAATCCTTACAGGAATATTGTTATTTTTCTGAAATGCTAAAAAAAGTCTTTCACTAAAAAGTTTTTCCCATCCGTACTCACTATCAGGATCTGCGGGATATGCGTCAGACTCTTTAAGGCCAGGATTGTTAACATCTGACTGCTTGTAGTCAGGGTACATACAGGCAGAACTACTATAAAAAATTTTAGTTTTATTTACATTATGTTCATCATTAAAATTTGATTGTGCCCTAAGCAAATTAAGGTTTATTAGTGCAGAGTTTTCCATTATTCTAGAATCATTTGC
>JACCDW010860924.1_pt1 | contig 29059 bp, 18 predicted proteins | sample 7449781 | NCBI WGS metagenome assembly JACCDW01 (sample SAMN15323449, study PRJNA562643) | freshwater metagenome | isolation source: river surface water | place: USA:Blue River Watershed | collected 2017-08-18
AACTATTATATTCAATACCAGTAATCTTACTTACATACTTACCTTCTTGGCTTAATAAGTCTTTACTTACTTGATATTTCTTTTTAAGAACAGCTGTTCTAAACTCATTCATAATCTCTTTCTTAAATGACTTATGGTCTTTTCTTTCAGAGATTACAACGTCGTATCCTTCAACTCCTTCTTTCTCAGATTGTTTAAAGTCTACAAAACTGAATTCAACATTGCTATCAATTTCAGAGTTTAAAGCATTTTGAATATTGCTAGCAGATATTCTAATAAGACTCTTAGCAGATTCTGAATAGAATGTAAATAGTAACTCTCCAGATCCTAATACTTCTAAGTAAACAATATCTTTAATATTATTATTCTTAATGTCGTCATAAGACTCTTGCTCTGCAGCAATAAACTCATCTAAGATTAAGTTAGTTCCTAAGATTTGAGATACATTTTCAAATGCACCTTCTTTAATAGAATTAAGTATTGCAGTTAATCCATACTCATCCATTGACTTAGTAGATGCTATAAAAGCTTTTGGTTTGCCTAATGGATTTTTTCCTATAATTACAATTTGACCTTTAAGAACTGTAGGTTTTTCTGTCTTGGGATCTACAAGTCTAATTTGAGATATTGCTACCAATTCTTCTTCTGTGAATTCTCCAAAGAATGGTGTAACTCCTAAAGTAGTAACAATTCCAATTCCACCTTGTTGTATTAATCGAGTTGGATCATAAAAATGTCTTTCAGTTTTTACAGAACCATCAGGTTGTGCTACTTCTGTTATGGCATTAGAAATATTACTATCACTAATAAGTTTACCTTTAACTGTAGCAGTAGGTTTACCATTTTTATTATCAAAGATAAGTTTTCTATCTGTTTGATTTTTATCTGTAGTACCTGCTAACAATGCAATGTTAACTCCATTATGCCTTACAAATATTGGAACTTGCATCCAGTGTTCATCTACAGGGTATTTATCTTTATTTTCCTGCCACCATTTCGTAGTTTCATCTACTACAAACTCTACATCATCTCCTATTTTAACTGTATTATTAGGATTACTAATATTTTCAGAAAATATTAAAATAGGATTATTGTTAGCATCCATTTGAACAACCATTTTACTTGATAAAATACTCCCATCTTCTGATACAATAATTTTAGAAGATTTTACATCAGGTTTTTGTACTTCAATTTGCGCTAATGGTAAATTTAAAGTATTACTAGAAACTGTTACTACAGGAGCAGTAGTATTAATATTTGTAGAAGTTGTAGTTGGTTTTGTATTTCTAGCAAATTCTCCAAAAGTTCTTGTTTCTGTACCATTTATTCTATTTTGAATAAAGTTATTTACAGTAGTGTTATCATTTCCTAAATTAAATACATGACCGTTAGCACTTAACATTTGAAATATCTCTTCTCTACTTAATCCTTTTTTTATTCCAGATGCTATTGTCCTTTCAATTCTTTGTAGTTGATTTTCATAATCTTCTCCTTCTAATATTGCATTATATCCTTCAACTCTAAATTCTTTTACAAGAATTGCTGGTGTTAAATATGGTAATAAAGTATTAGAAGTAGTAGAAGTTGTAGGTTTAAGTTCAGTAGAGTCAGTAGTATTTTTAATTTTATCTAACTCTTCTTGTGCTGCTTGAGCTTTTCTTTTTTCTTCTTCTGCTTTTATTTCCTCACTTTGATCAGGCCTCTCTTGCGGAGTTCCTGTATCAATAGAGGTATCCTCTCCTTGAGTGACTTCCCCTTGAGTTGGTACGCCACTTCCGAGGGCAGCTTCACCAGCTTGTTGTAGTTCTGCAATTCTAATTTCATCTTGTAGTTGTTTTATAATGTTAATATTTTCTCTGTGACTTTCAATTTTGGCATTTAACTCATTAACTAAATCTTTAAGTCTTCTTGCCTCCATTCGCATATTAGCTAAGTCAGTCTCAGTAAACCCTTGATAACCTGGATTGTTAGCAGCAGCTTCTAAAATATCTTGATTAGCTTGTTGAGCTTCAGCAAATGTATTTAACTGATTAGTTAAAGTAGCAATTGCATCTTGTTCTTCTTGAATTAAAATATTATCTTGCTCTTCATTAGTAGAAAAAATCAGGTTCTGTAACATCTCCTCCTAATTGTTTAGATTCAATAACAGAAGACTTAGCATCAATTACTTCACCAAGAGCTGTAAGTGTATCTATAATATCTTTAATTTTAGGAATAGCTTCAAACTCATCTTGAGATAATCTTTCTGAATTCTTTGCTTTATCTAATGCATCTAACATAGATAAAAGCTTATCATTGATCATCTTTAATCTACGTCTTTCTGTCTTTAAAGTACCTATAGATTTATCAGAATCATTAAGATCAGTATTAGTTTTCTTTGCTTTTTCTTTTTCTATAGCATCTAACGCTTCACTTAATATAGTAACTCTAGTATCCTCTATAGTAGTTAATGCAGAATCTACTGTATCATTTACTTCATCAATTGCCATAGCATTCATAAGAATACTGTGAGCAATTGCTTCTGGAATAATATCTTCTCCAGATTTTTCTTGAACAACACCTTGTAAAACTTCTTCTTGATTAGAAAAGTCAATACTAATATTAAATCTTTTTTCTCTACCAGTTTTAACGTCAATTAAAGTTACTCCAGTAAGATTAAAAGTTTCATCAAACTCTAATGAATCTAATGCATTAGGTCTAACTTCATAAACTCTTCCTTGAATTACAAATTGTCTTCCATTAGAATCTACTACAGCAATATCACTAGTAACAGTAGCTAATTCTTCTACAAAGTTTTCTATAGCTTCTTGTTGAGCCTCTTGAAAATCAATAGCATCTGCATCATCTTGAGTAGCCATGTAAGGAATAATTGCTGCTCTAATTTCATTATGCTCATCTAACTTTCTTTTAATCTCTCTTTCTTGCATTTCATCACGCAATGCCTGAGCTCTTACAGGATTTGTAGATTCTATTTCATCTGCATCTAATTGACTTAACTCATTGTAGTTCATTTTAGTGAACTCTTTCTGAGCTTCTTTAACTTGCTTTTTAAGTTCTTTATACCTATTTTTAGCTTTAATAATTAATTCAGGAGATGCATTAGCAGGAACCCCAGATTCTAATTCTTCTGGAGTAAGTGCATTTTGTATTGCTTGTTCTGCAGCTTCATCAGCTATTTGTTGTTTCTTTTGACCTTTTAAAAGCCTTTGAGCTTCTACATAAAATTGACGTTGATCTGGATTTTTTCTAAGTTCATTAAATGCAGCATCTGCTGCACTTTTAACTCCTAAAGATTCTTGAAGATTATTAATAGCTATTGCATATTTAGTTTGATCAGTAGCTGATAAGTTTCTAAAAGCTTCAATAGCCAAATCTAATTGCTCTTCAAATTTTGCATCTTTTTTAGCTTGTGCATCTAATTCTAATTTACCACTGAGTTTAGAATTAATTTGAACTTCCCCTTGTGCATCAACAAATACATCTCCTAAACTTACAGAATAGAATAATTTGTTTTTATCTAATTTACCAAATTCTGGATTAAGTGCTATTAAAGTTTGATAAGCTTTGTTAGCTTCTTCAGTAGCTACTTCACTTTGTAATGCAGAACTAAATAGTAACTGTCTGTACTCTCTATCTATTTTTTGTTGTAATAAAAAATCTTTTTTAGCTTCTTCAGATTGCAATGCTGCAAAAATCCCTTGAGGTGGTCTTAGTGGAGCAATTGTATTAATATCTTTTTCTAATTGAAAAGTTCTTTTAGCAGAATCTTTAATATCTTGAATAACTTCTTGTTGAGTCTTTCCTCCTGTTTGATCTCTTAAAGGACGAACTTCATCATAGCCCATTCGCTTTTTAAAGTCTGCTTCATCTAATGCTGCTAAGTCATCTAACTCTTCATTAGCGTAATCTAAAGCATTAACTTTATCATACTTACGCATATGATTGTGAATCAATTGTCTACGAGCTTTTTCTTTTTCAATGTCAGTAGATTCTTCTTTTGATATAGTAGCTAATAATGCAATATTTTCTTGAGTATTTTCAAACTTTTCCATCATGTTTTGAAAAACTCCACTATTCATTATTTTTAAAGCTTCTTCCGTATTCTTAGTTTTAACTCCTGATTGACCTCTAGATTGAATAGCAGCTGTACCTCCACCAATAATAGCTCCAATAAGCATGCTTTCCAATCCATCTTTAGATGTAAAAGTTTCTGCTCCTCCTTTTAAAAGAGCAGACATCATATCTCCAAAACCACCTTCAATATTATTATTAAATTTACTTCCGTAATATTCTTGTGCAGCAATATTAGTAGCAAATTGTGCTCCTTCTTGGAATGCTTCTGTACCTGCAACTCTTACACCTTGTCCAAATATCCTATCTCCTTTTTGAATAGCTTTTAACAATTTGTAATTAGATAAACCTTCAGCGTATTTTGCAGTTCCTGTTGCAGTATTCTTTGTAATTTTATACGAAGTGTCTAAAGCATCATCAGCTATTTGACTTCCTCTAGCAGCTTTAAAAGCCATGCCTCCAAAAGTTACAGCATTAGATACTGTTAAAACAGCCATGTTAGCTAAGAAATTAGCATTCATTGCAGCTAAAGCAGATTCTTCAATTCCTGCACGCATCTCTTCAGGCATTTCCATACCTGGATTTTGTGCTTCCCATTCTGCTTCACGTTCTTCAATAAATTGTTTTTTAGTTTCCCTAGCTTCTACAGACGCCTCAGCTAATCCCATAGTAATTGCTACATCTAAAGCTCTAGCTCCATTAGCAATTCTTTGAACATTAGCAGCTCTTCCTACAATTTTAGATATATCTGCTCCTGCTTGTAATCCTTTAATTACTCTATAATTAGCAGCTAACTTTGATACGTTTGCTCCTACTTTTGCAGCAGTTCCTAATGCTCTAGCACCAGCAAGAGTTCCACCTGCTACTCCCATACCCCCTGTAAGATACATAGTAGCTAACATACCTACAGTATATGCAGCACCTCCAGCTACTTTATCTCCAATAAAGTTTCCAGGATTAGCTATAGAACTTAATAAAGATTCTTGTTCTTCTTTAGTATAGTAGTTAGGAAGCCATTCACGTAATTGTTCATTAACAGCATCCATAGAGTTACCTACAGTGTTATCTGCAAAAGAATGATCTTTGTCAAATAACATAGATCCAATACCATTAGCAACTCCTAAAGTTCCATCTACTATACTTGTTCCAACAGTTCCAACAGCTTTAGTTAATCCAAATCCTAACTGTTGGTACCAAGGTTGATTTTGAGCACGTTGCTCATTCCAATCTTTTGAAAATGCATTAGTATTTACATCATAATCTTTATAGTTACTTAAAGGATCTGTATAAACATTAGTAAGATTTTGGCTAATAGATCCAGCAAATCCTAATCCTATTTGAGGGTTTCCTGCAGGATTTACTTTAGAATTATTAGATTGAATAACATTTACAGGTAATCCAGTACTAGGGTCTATTCCATCTTTTGCATCAGGAAAAGCACTAGCAGTTTTAATTACATCTAGTGGTAATCCTGTAGAAGGATCTAATTGTTCTGCCATAATACAAATTTAATTAATTTACTTTGAAGTATGGTAAACTAATAAAAGTTTTAAATAACTCAGAATTTGGATCTATAGCACCAGTAAGCTTTGCATCTATTCCATATTTTGTCAAATCTCTAACTGGCTTACCATCTGCACCTATTATAGTTACTAAAGGTTTGCCATTACCATTTACATCATTAAAACGTAATGTCATATCAGAAGCATATTGTCCTGTTTTAGTATTAATAGTATTTAAATTAATATCAAATTTTCCAGCATTTCCAGAATCTGCTATTCTTGTAGCAAGTTTAAATGAATTAGTATTATAAACTTGTTTTAATTCTGGAGAAGTCATTTGATCCATATCCATATAAATTGTTTCAGGAGTTTTATTATCTCCTTTAACTACTTGTAATTTCATTAATTTAGTACCATATTGAGGCATTCCATATCCTGCAATAGTATATCCTTCTAAATTTTCTATTTGTTCTCCGTTTTGGTTAGTATAAACCATATCAGATCTAAGAGGTTTATTTAATAATAAATCATTAAATACTTTAGTAAATCCTCTAGTTTGATCTTGACCTAATCCTAAAACTTTATTCATAGTCCATACAGGAGCTGTTTTAACTTCAAGTAATCCTTTATCTACTTTATTTTGGAAAGTATTTTGAAATACATAAGTAATATCAGATTGAGCTATTCTAGTAGTACTTGGTGTAAATCCTAAATTTTCTGCAGCAATTTGTTCTGAATCTTGATTAAAAGATTTATCTAATTGTGCTCTTCCTGAATAATATTCTTTTTGATGATTAGCAAAAGAATTTTGTCCATATTTAGCATCAAATTTAGATTGAAAATTTAAATAATCTTGGTCTCCAGTATTATCAAAAGTTTGTTGAAGTTTTACATATAATTCTCCTGCATCTTTAGTTCCATAAAATTCTGCCATAGCATCTATCAATGTAGGATCTTGTTTTCTTAATTCATTAAATGTTAAAGATCTATTTGTAGCAGCTATAATTTGTGCTTCAATATTTTTTCTGTCATTCTTAAGTCCTTTTACTTGATCAGTATATCCTGCAATTTCAGTAGCATCTAACGCTGTACCATCTTCAGATTTTCCAGTTGATATTATTTTTTCTAATCTTGCAATTTCTGCTTGTTTAGAATTAATATTAGTAAGTTTTTCATTAATATCTTTTCCTCCCCATTGAGTAGCATTAATTTCTCCAGTATTTGATATAGTAGGATTAGCAACATCCCAAGCAATGGCTTGTTTATCACGTTCTCTAGCACTAAGATTATCTACTTTGTACATAGAAGTTTGTTTGTAAATACCACCTTTAAGTGATGCATATTCTCTTATAGGTTGTTCATACTCTTGAATAAAACTATTTTTAGCATAGTTTAATTTTTGCTCAGGAGTACTTAATTGTCCAAGAGAGTTTAATTCGTTTTTAATAGAATCAATACTATTTTGAATTTGAAGTTTATCATTACCTCTGTATTTACCAGAATTTAATTCAGCATTTAATTGTCCTAATTTATCTTGCAAATTAGTAGCTTGCATTTCAATTAATTTATCTGGGCCTCCTACAGCATCACTATACTTGTAAGTCTTCATTGTACCCATTTGATCTAGATACATTTTAACATCAGACTCTTGCATAACAGCATCTACTGCTTTTTGTACAAGTTTTGGATCAATTTGAGTTATAGTACCTCCCTCGTCAATAGATACTAAATCTCCTGTAGTAGGATCTTTTTGAACCCTAGAAGTAGTTCTACCAGTTTCTTGAGTGTGTAGAATTTCTAATCTTTTAGTAACACGATCCATAATCTTAGGATCATTATAAAGAGTAGGTGCAGAAAATGCAGTTCCTTGTTTTGCTCTACCATATTCATCTAACTCTATTCCTTTATAACCTCTAGTCATATAACCTTTATAAAGATCATATTGCTCTGCATTTACATCTCCTTTTTCTAAACGCTTATTAAGTTCAGATACAGTAGTTTGATATCTTTGATAATTTTCAGCTAAAGGCTTCATCATATTCCCAGTTTCTTTTGCAATAGAATGCAATGGAAATGTCATATTCTCATAATCACCTCTTGCAGCAATTTGTTGAAGTTTAGCATCAGTAGACTTTCTAAGTTCTTTTGCTAGTGCAGTATCATTCTCAAATGGAGCAAACTGCATATCTCTCATTGCAGTATTTAATGCATCATTTACTGCAAAGTTTTGTGCATATCTTTCATTTAAAGTTTTAGATATTTCTACAGATTTTGGATCTACGTAAGTATTTATTACAGGATCAAATTTATATGCCATAATTATGCTTTAAATGTTCTATTATTTTTTAAATCTCCTAAACGAGATACGTATTTTTTAACTCCACCAAATTTAACTTTAGTTTTAGTTTCATCCTCAGTAGTAGTTGTAGTAGTTTTTAAAGTAGGTGCAACAGTGTCTAAATATCTTTTATATGCATTAGTATAATCTTGCACATTAGCTAAGTTTTCTGTAACATCTAGTTGACGATTAGCCAATGCATTCATAGTAATAGCTTGTGCTCCTCTATCTAATGCTGCTAATCTTTGTTCTCTATTTTCTACATCTCTAGCATATCCAAGTTGTCTGTTGAATTTATTAATTTCTTGCATTCTAGCAGCATTTGCTTGACCAAGTTGAGCATTAGTTTGTTGAGCTGCCATTGCTTGTCCAACATTAAACTGAGAAATACCTGTATTAATTTTAGCTTCTTCTCCAGCTCTTAACATGTTAGCATTTTGTTCAGCTTGTGAAATAGCTAAAGATTGTTGATCAGCTTTTGTTTTAGCTGCTAACATTCCAGCAACTGCTCCAGGACCAGACATATTTTGCAATGCTTGATTTATTGCTGCTTGATTTTGTTTACTAGCAGCACGGTCAGCCTCCATACTAATTCTACCCATATTAATTCTGCCAATTCCTCCAGGTTGCACATAACCAGTAGCTAGTGATGGAGAAACATCTTTAGTTTTAATATTATTTGTTAATGCAATTGCTGCAGGAATAGCTTGAATTAATCCTAAACCACTAGTAGATTTAGTACGAGTATAAGTAGGAGGTGGTGGTAACTCTATTGTATAATCCTTTTTAACAGGGGGTGGAGTTCCTTCATCTTTAGGAATTTCTTTTGGAACTTCTCCAGGTTTAGCAGGCGGAGGTGGAGATATAAAATTAATTGCTGACTCAACTGCATAATGGAAAGGGCCTGGTTTTCCATCAGATGTTAATTTACGAGTAATTGCAATTTTTTCTGCTCTAGTTTTACCAGCAAGTTTTGCTTTAGTATCTGCAGCATCTTGTCCTGTATAATTTTCTAAAAAGTTAAGAATTTGATCTGCTTTAGCGTCATCATTTAAAGATGATTCTACTAATGGAAGCCATTTATTTTGATAGTTTTCACCTGCAAAAATATCTCCAGCTTTCTCACGTTCAGTGTAATCTAAAGCTCCTTTAGTTTTAGCAACATTTGTAAATGTTTTATTTTGACTATTATATATAGGAGTATTATTTGGCATTTCAGTATTTACATTAGTATTTGTTTCAGTTACTGTAGGATTAGTAGCAGTAGTATTTGTAGTAACAACAGGCGGATTAGTTGTAGTAACTGGAGGGTTAGTTACAACTGGTTGAGTGGTTTGAGTTACTAGTTCTTCATCTGGTACAAATGTAGTTGACGTAGGACCAGGTGTAATATTAGGTAAATTATATTGTGCTAATTGTGCTTGTTTTCTAGGCAAAATAGTAATATCTTTACCTTTTAACATTGGTCCATATTCTGAAGTTTGTCTAGTTTCATTTGCTTCTCTAGCTGCTTTCTCTCTTAAATAAAATTCATATTCATCAGCTGTAATTGGGCGAGGAGTAGCAAGTCTACCACTTTCATCAACTGCTGGTTTATTAGCAGATTGAGATACAACACCTTGAGTAGCACCTATTAGTGGTTTACCAAATGGATCTTCACTCCATAAGTCAGCATTAGGTAATGTAGTACCATTAGCAGGATTAGGAATAGTAGTATCTGGATTATTTCTTCGTCCTCTGTAAAACTCAAACTCTTCTTTAGATAAATTTGGTAAAAGGCCTTTATAATGGTTATCCATTGTTAAAATATCTCTGTCACTATAACTGCTAGAACTTTTACTATAAATATCATTTTTATCTGCTAAAGCAGTAAATTCTTCTAAATTAAGTTTATCAATATTTTTTTTATTTAAAGTAGGATCAAGTTCTAATAATTTTTTTGTTAATACTTCTCTAGAAGTATTAGAAGATGATTTTCCTTTACCAGAATATTGATTCATATAATTTAAATATTGCTCATAAGTGTTTATAGTTTCAGGATTTTTTGTATCTCCCATCCAATCCCCTTTAGGAACTGTTCCTTCTAAAGCTATATTTTGATTTAACCCATTATCAATTTTAGCATAATTTCCAGTTGTTTTTGTGTCTCCAGATAAACAAGCTGAATGCATAGGATTTTTAAAACAAAATGCATCTAAATCTTTCCAATATTCTTTACTTCTACCACCTACTACAATATCTGGTTCTTTTTTATCTCCACCAGTTTCGTACATTAAAGGACCACCATATTTAGCAAACTTCATTCCTTTAATCTGATTAGGATTTCTACCTGCTGCTGCTTCTTGAGACAAAGCAAGTTGATGTATTTCTTCTCCAGATGCTCCAGATTTAATAAGGTTTTTATGTGCTTGAGCATATGTTGCCCCATTAGGCAACTTTAATGTAGCTGAAAATACATAGTCATTTTGTTCTGTTTCTCCACCTTCAACTTCAATATTACCAGGAAGATCAATTCCACCTTTTTCATGTTTTTTACCTATATACTCAACTGCACCTCTACCTAAAGATTTAGCAACACCACCTTTTAGGTATTTAATATTTCCTCCATATTTAGCTTCAAATGTAGAGTTTTTAAGACCAAACCCAGTATTAACATCTGATTGCATCATACTACTCATTCTTGCATTTTCCATAGCAGTAGCAGTATCAGTCATTGCTTTTAACTGTGCTTCTCTATTTTTTTCTTCAATTATAGTTGGATCTTTACTTGGATCATAAACATTACTTTCTCCAAACCAGTTTTTACCTGTAGTTTTACGACGTTCATGTATTGCTTTACCTAATCCATATGCTAATCCTACAGCAGCTCCGATTCCTGTTCCAACTGGTCCAAATGTTGACCCCATACCAGCAGCTTTAAAAGTAGATTTACCTAATTGAGAATTAAATTCTGCACGAGAATAATTGGTATCATCATAATATTGACTTCTACCTTGTTCTTCCATTAATTTGTCATCTCGTTTATTTCCAAGATATCCTATTCCTTCTCCTATTAATCCTAATCCTACTCCAACTCCTAAATTTGCAAGGTTAGATCCATAACTAGTAGCAGATACACCTTGTCCTCCAAATCTACTAGCACCTTTAATTCCCATCATTTTTGCATCAGCTCTTGATAATACTGGACCTGCAGCACCTTTAGGTAATTTAGATATAGTTCCTACACTTCCAATAGTTTTAGCAATTTCTTTTCCAGCTATTCCTGCTGCAGTTGTAACTTGAGTTTTAGCACTATCTACAACTGCTTGCTTTTGAGCTTCTTTAACAGCTTTTTCTTCTTGCTTTCTTTGTTCTGTAGCAGCACTTTGATCTTGTAAATAATCTAATTGTCTAGCCATTTGATCTCCATAAATGGTAGTCATTCTTTTAGCTTTCTCCTGTTCTTGTGCATCAAATTGATTTTGAAGCATTGTAGTAGGAGCATCTTGAGCTTGATAAGTTGTATTATTATTTAGATACAATTCTTGTTCAGGACCTCCTAATATTAATTTACGTTTAGGTTTAGCGGTATATTTAAAAGCTATTTTAGATTTAAGTTTAGCCATTATCTTGAAGATTTACGAAGTGTAGCATTCGCTGCATACAAATTTACTAAATTATTATTACCTTGCCCAATTAATCTTATAGCAAAAAACTTAGATACAAACTTCTTTTGCTCAAACCAAGGTTTAGCTGTGTCAAGGATTGAAGAGTTAATAACTCCTTCATCTATAAACATTAGTTGTTTATCAGGAGTTTGAACATTAGAGTTAAATGCTCCAGAAATATTATATTGATTATCAGATAGTTCGTTACTTTTAGAGTATTTAACTAAGTCTCTAAAATTATTAAACATCCAAGAACCTTCTACTTTTCTAATGTTGTTAAGATATTCAAAGTTAGTTAATCCTGAATTCTGATAAGTATTATAGATATAGAACTGTTTAAAAGGAAGTTCAATATTATAAGTATTAAACTTATCTTTTAATACAGAGTTAGATTGATCTAATACTAAAGAACCAGTTTCATCTTTAGAATATACATCAGCAATAAAATTAACTGATGACAATACTTTAGTTATATCAGGAGAATCGTTTACAACAAATTCAAACTCATAGTTATGATCAACATTGTAAAATTGTGCTCCATGAGTAGAGTTATGTTTCCAAATTTTAAATGTATCAGGAACAGGATTTGTTACAAAAGAATCAAAACTAAAGAAATATTCAGAGTTATAAAAATACCAAGGAGATACATAACTATGACGACTAATCCAAGATTGATTGTCAGGATAGTAAGATATAGTCCAACCAGCTTCTTTAAACCAATAGTTATCATTAGAAATATTGATTAAATAGTAAGTAGCTGTTGCACAATCTATTGAAGTTTCTCCAGTAGTTTGAAGAGTAATTTCTTTAGTATATAAATTCCAATTAAGAATTTCTAATGCTTCAAGTTCTATAGCTAATGCCTGACTAAATATAAATGCTCCTAAGTTAGGATCATACCATATATTAGCACCAGTAGGCGCTAAATAGGGAGCATTAAGTAATGCAGAACCATTTATAATTCCTACACCAGTTCCTTGCGGAATAGTATCGTTATTAATAGTAGTATACTCAGTTTCTAGACAACCACCTGGATCATAATTAAAATCAATTGCATTAGGAATAAAGTAGTATTTTAATAAAGTTTTAAGAGCATCAGAATAAACTAATTCTTTTTTAGTAATAATAAACCTTTTAAACAATGGATCATAAGTACTAATAAATCCAAATGAACCTGTTGGAGCATCTAAATTAAGATAAGGGATAGTATCTAAATTAATTGGATAAATATTATTTTCATTTATTGCTTCTAAAGTGTATGGAATATTAAGTCTGAACCAATTCTCCATACCTTGTTGACTAATCTCAGTTAACTTTTCAGTTAATAAGAATACTTTCTTTTCTTTTCTAGAAACAAATGCATATCCATATTTACTAACGATAGTTGAATGTTTATTAAAACTTCCACCATATCCTTCATTAGCTGTTACAAGTTCCATAGGTTCTTGAGCAAAAATATCTCCTGAACCAATGTATGCTTCTGTAGCATCTCCTAATTGAAGGTTTTGTTTACCAGTAGTTTTATATAAAGACTTTTCAGTGTGGATAAATAAAAGACCATTTAAAGCTACTAGATTAGTAATAGCTCCTTTATTTTGAGAAAAGTCTTTGTATTGTAACGCTAAGAATGATCTATAATTGTCATCAATCCTTCCATCTTGTACATTAGATCTGATTACACGAGATGGAAATGCTGTTTCAATTTCACCTTTCTTTGGGAATGGAATAGTAGTTTTTACATCTTGTAAAGCAGAATAATGTTCTTCATACAAAAGATTATCTTGTTTAGTCAAGTCAATCATTGGAGATCTAAACAAAGTCTCCGCAGCATTGTAACTATCAAAGTATAAGCTTTTAGATTTACTAACCCCTTTTACAAAATCTCCTGCATGTCTAAAGTTTAAGTTATCATCAGATTCTACAAATATTGAATATACTGTTGTATTAGCTACAACACTCATAGACTCTTTAAAGTTAGTTAATGCATACATTCCAGAAGGATCTGCATTAATTCCAACTGAACTTCCTGTGCTTAATGATATTAAATGCGTAAATAAATTAACTAATTGAATTGGAGTAGATCCAAGCCATGCATCTGCTCCGTAAGTTCTAGCTACACGCATATTCATAAAAGCTACTGCCCCTAAATAATCATTAGGATTAGCAGTTGCAGGATTTGCAGTTGAACCAATAGTTAAAAAAATATTTTCTGGAAAAGAAAACTGACTTCCAAATCCGTTACCAACAGTTGCATTTGGAAATAAAGGTGTAGGATTATCTATAACATTTTGAACTGCATAGTAATTCGGAAAATCCGAACTTGTCATTCTATAACCATAACGTGCTATAAATGTATCTCCTCCAAATATCCAACCTGTTTCAAATCCTCCATAGTAATTATTAACACTATTATATGTAGGAAGAATATCTCTATATCCATCAGTATTTTGAAAAGCAGTTTCTAAATAAGATGAATCATATAAAGAAGTACATGAAGGATTATCTTTATTAATAGTTAATATTAATGAACTTTTAAAATTATTACCTCCAAGATCTAATAATAAAGTAACTGGATCATTAGTTCCTGCAGTTATTTCTCCACTATAAGTATTAACGCCTGTAGCAAAAGATAGCAAAACAGAATCTCCTCCTCCTAATGTTAAATAACCTGCATTAGCACTTGAATCAAAATGATTTGCTAAAGTTATAGAATAGTTGTAAGTTTGTCCTTGAATTAATTGTTCTCCATTTTCATTTAAAAGACTAATTTCAATTTGACCAGTATTTGCACCTGCAGCATATATTAATTTTAATGATCCTCCTAAAGGTTGTGCTGTAATATTTGGTTCATCTACTGTATAAGTAGTAGTTTGAATACAGTTTAATACACCTCCAATTTCTCCAGTATTTAAACTAGCTTTACTAACTTGCATTGGGTGGTAGTATCCAGTCCATACAAGAGTTTGATTATCAAATGGATTGAAAACGTCAGTTTTATAACTATGAAGATTAGCTAAGAAAATATTAGCTTTTCCTCTGTATAAATTTGGCCAGTAAGTAGGATCAGAAATTACAGTAGGGTCAGGAGCAGTTAATACAGTACCTTCTTTTGAACTTGTATCGTAATGAGGAACTTCTCTTTCATCAAAGTTATATCCTAGTAAAGCAGGAAGGCCACTTTTAATAGATAAAGCAATTGCAGATTCTCCGCAGTAATTATCTAAATATTGAGCCCCATGAAAAGAGTCAGTATCTGTAACTTTTAAATAACTTAATCCATCAATATAAGATGCTCCATTATTACTAATAGTAAATACATTAGCTAAAGCTCGTGGATTAAAAAAGTTAGTAAAACCTCCTGTAGAATTTTCGTATGCATTAAAACTACTTTGGTAGTAAGAGTTATATCTAGCTCCTACCATTACGTGAGCTTTAAAACTAGTAGGTCCTCTATTTTCAGCAAAACTGTCAAAATCTCCATTAGCGTCTTTTGCTCTAGCAAACTTTGAAGTTAAATTTCCTAAATCTTCATGTACCCAAGTAAATTCTTCATTTTCATTTTGAAGAGTTAAGAAAAATTTGTATCCTTCTAAATAAGTAATATTTGAATTACCATTACTATTAGTCTCTGTTACAGTTTCATCTTTGATTGAATTTCTATACATTCCAGTAAACTGATGCATAGTAATCATAGATTGAATACTAATATAATCTGCAATGCTTACATTAATCTTTTTCCTAAGCATTGTAAAATCATGAAACTTTACAATTGGACTACCTGAATATGTATCAGCTTCTTCAATAGCATTTTCAGCAGTGTAATAAAATTTACCAATATATTTAGAATTATATTGAATAGTAGCATTAACATCTAAAGTAGTAACATCAGGAATGTTAGCATAAAAACTAAAATATCTAAAAAATGGTCCAAGTTTTTTATTAGGAAGATTTAATCTTGAAGTAGAAAAGAAACCATGTGCTCTAAAGAAAGATGGGTGAAGCAAACTTTGACCAAGAATTGTTTTATTTTCTAATGTTCTTTTAGCATAATAAACTTTAAACCCTTGAACTTGCTTAAGAATAAACTTAGGTATTTTAATATTTTTAAGTTGGAATCCTAGAATATTAATTGTTTCGTAAAAGAAAGCAGATTGATTAATTTGATCATCCCAGCTAGCAGTAGCAGTTCTAAGATTTACTAATAAACTTGGTTTTACAATTCCAGTAGGTGTACCACTTGCAGGAATAAAAACTCTGTAAAGATTATCTCTATCTAAATCAATAAATGCAAAACCTTTATTTAAGTTAGATGGAAATTTATGGTGACGTACTTGTCTTCCTTCATATATATATAAATCAGTATCTGCTTCTAAAGCTTCTCCAGAAGATGTTACATCAAATAATTTAAAATCTGGAGTTTCAGGATAAGTTTCATTTTGATTACCCCAATATCCCATAGAATATTCGTCATCATCTCTTAGTCTATTAGGAATAATTTCTTTACTAGTATCGTAAACTTTATTATAACTATATTCTCCTAATTTTTCTTTTAAATCAAAGTTTTGAATTGAAGATGGTCTAGGAGTTCCATCATCATTTTCTTCTACAGTAAAAAAAGGAAGATATGGAGAATTAGAAGTTCCTTGTTCTGCCATAACTGATGTACTCTCTGAATCAAAATACCATGTATATATTTCATTCTGTATACGACCTGGAATATGATAAGCGTATGTTTCAGTTCCATCATTTAATACAAATGAAATATATAAACCATATACTTCACCTCTACGATAAGATTTTAAATAAGATGCAGTATATTGATTTCTATATCCTCCCATTCTATTAGTATCTGTAGCAGGATAATAAATTGCAGGATTTTCTTCATCTTGAGTCCAAAACTCTTCATCTCCATCAAATATTGATGATATCTGATATTTATTGTAGTAAGTAGAAATAAACTTATAATCATCAAATTGTTGATAATAAGTTCCATCTTCATTATGTTTTTTAAGAATTTGGGTGTAGCCGTAATTAAGGTTAAGAGTATCAAATACACGATTATCAAATCGTTGCATTTTTTTAATTACAGGAATAGTCCGAATATTACCTGCAAATCTTTGAAATCCAATATCTTTACGAGCAGTTAAGTTTCCAAGATAAAGTTTGTTATCTAATTGAGTAATTGTTTTAGCACTTAAATAAGTAGCTTTATCTAATACAATACTATCTACTGAACTAATTCCATAATTTTCATTTCCTGTAAATGTAATTGTTCCTATTACTTCTACTGGAACTAATGGAAGTTTATAAGCAGTTCTTGTATTTCCTGATACTTTAATAATATATGGAACAATATAAGGATAATTCTCATCATACATTGGAGAATTTAATGATCCTGGCATATCAGTTCTCCAAGAATATTGCCATTGAATAGCAAAAGATGTTTGAGTAGTAGCTGGCGCTCCTGTCATGTGTTCAAAAGGAACAGCAGGAGTTACACCATTATCAAGATAATTTCCTTTAGGAACATAAACAGGCTGACTTACAGTATATACATTTGTTTCTGTATAGTCTTCTGTAGCATAAGCCATACATAAATAGTATGCACCAGTCTCAAGAATTCCACCTTTAATAAGTTTATGTTCTTTAACTTGTGGAATTTTTTTAGTAGTCAAAAATAGATTTAAATAATCTACATTTTTTCCAGTAGATGAATTTTTTCTACCTGGCAATTTTGTATATAAACAATTAGCAGATGCTCCATTTTTAAGATTAGCTAGTTGTCTAGTTATATTAAAAGTTCTAGGAGGATTGTAATCGTCAATATATTCAATGTTAGTAGGACCGTCTACTTTTACATTTTTATAGTTATCTGTAAAGTAAACAATAATATCTCCATTAGCTGCTACTCTAGCTTCACCAGTAATGGGATATTCAGGACTAAAATTTAAGTGTCCTGTATTAATATCATAATATGCATCATTAGGATTATCTGAAGTTGCAAATAATAATGTCATTAAATCTCCTTCAGGATCAAATAGATATATATAAGAACTTGAAGTATTATTAGATTTATACAAAGTAGAATAGAACAATAAGAACTTATTATCAGGCAAAAGAATTGACCCGTTAATTTTTCTATCTTGTCCTAATATTTTTGGAATACTATTATCTATTTTAGCACTAGACTGAGAAACAATATTTCCATATTCAGTAGAAATAGATCCTTTATCTAAATTCATAACCATATTTAAAGCATCTCTGTGAGTACTTTGTGGTTGATCTACTAATCCTGAATCTTTATATAATCCTTTTAAAAACTTCATAGTGTTCCGTAATTATTATAACGTCCTCTGTCTAAATTCTCTCTTGTGTTTAAGTTCTCAAATCCTGTAGAATGTCTATTGATATTTGGAACCAATCTAACCCATTGATTCAAGAATGATTCATACTTGTCAATGCTTGGATAGTTAGCAGCGTTTCTAGCTTGAGTGCAATAGTATCTCCACTTTTGATCAGCAAAATTATAATCCATTCCATTCATAGAAGGAGTATAACCACCTAACATCATTTGCTTATACACATACCAAAACATTGCTTCTCTATAGCTAATATCATCTGGTACCATAGGATAACATTCCTCATCTAATGGAAATGCTGTGTAACTTAAACAAATAGGACCTTCTTTAAAAGAAGTCTTAATGTATCCTCCGTCTACAATATAAGTTTCTTTACATTTGATAAATTGATTCACACAATTATCACAATGAATTCCTGCAGGGAATGTAGATGTACCATATTGTAATGGACTAAGAGTATTGTCTGCTGCTAAATATAAATTTTCTAATACTCCAATTCTAGCATTTATTTCACGCAGTTGGTAGTTGTAAGCAATCTTATCATCAGGATCAGATACTACTTGTGCATTTAACGCAGTTAATTGTGCTACTAACTCTGTTAATTCATTAGTTATTGTAGGACTAATGACATTGTTAATAGCAACTTGGTTAATATAATACAAATCAGATGGTAAAAGCACTTTGTAGTCTACTACATTAAGTACTTTACCTTTTTGTACAAGTTGTGGTGTTGCTCCGATGTGCTCTAAAGCCTCACCTATCCATTCAATAGAATCATCAATCCAGTTGTCCCCTGGAGGTTTAAGATCACGCATGATCTTTCTTACTATTGCTTTACTACTTGTTAATCTGTATACCATCTTTTTTAAATCTTAAATAAGCCAAATCGTCTTTGTGAAGTAAATCAACTAGTTTCTCTTTGTTTCCTTTCTTACCACGAGTAGGAGAAAACCTATATACTGTTTTATTTTTTACTTTACATTTAGATTTAGTCCAATGATATTTGCAATAAAACTTATCAGTATAATATACTTGATATTTCTCACCTTCACCAGTAGTACTATCGTAGAGTTTAACTCCTTGTTCAACTAACTCTCTTTTAAGTTTATTAGTTTCTCCCCAGTCTACTGTTAATTTACCTGGATAGCGTTCTATCCTTCTAATAGATATGGTTCCCATATTAGAACCCATATCAAATTCATATCCATCTAATACTAAATCAAATAGTTTAATATTAAATTCTTTGCAGATGTCTTCAAAAAGCTTTCTATCTACTGGATGTTCTGTTGTTGTCTTGTAAAATGAATAAGCTTCTTTAATTGTTTGCGATTGTTTTTGCATTCAATTAGCACTTTTTACCACCCATTTTCTTTTTACCTGCTGCAGCCATCTCTTGAAACTTAGATTTACCGTATTTTTTACGACCAATACTAGCAGCAATTGCTTTAGCAGATTCTTCAGATTTACCTTCACCTTTCATTTTGTTAACCATTTTAGCAAAACGTCCACCACCACCAGGCTCCATAGTTTTCTTTCCACCATTCTTCATTACACCACGGCCTTTAAGAATGTCAGCTTTAGTTATTTCTCCGTCTTTATTAAGGTCAGGAAAAGATTCACCTTTTTTATACATCATTTTTCCACCCATCATCTTCTCATCTTTTTCACCTTCTTTCTCTGTCATAGAAAATTTAACACCAGGTGCTCCAAATTTAATCTCTTTGGAATCCTCCATAAAAGATTTTTTAGCAGTAGATTTTTTACCGCCTTTTTTATATTCCATTTTCATATCTTCTTCTTTTTTAATTTTACGTTCTTGCTCTAACATTTGTTTAGTAGGCTTTTTACCTGATCCTTTATTTTTACGAATGTTATCCCAAAGACCTCTTTTAGAATACGAGCCGTCAGCTCTTTTAATTAGCTTACTCATTTTCCAAATTTAATTTCTTTGCTTTCTTCCATAAAGTTACCAGCAATATCACTAGCTTCTTTAGCTACTTTCTTAGCTTCTGCTGCTACTTCTTTCATGAGTTTTTTATCTTTAACAATATCATTGTATTCTTTGATAGTTCTTAAAGCAGACTCAACTTTCCATTTACGATCTTCTGCAATCATAGATAGATTTTTAGTTTTCTTGGCCATGTTCTTTATTTTTAAGTAGTTCTCTTTCTTTTCTAGCAGTTAACGCTCTTTCTATGTTAAACCATATAAGTGTGATAGCACCAATAACTCCTAGACCCCAAGTAATTACACTAGAAAACATGGCCCATGTCCATGTAATCCATGCTAAATTAATTGTTGCCCATTCTATATTCATTGCCTGCTCTTTAATGTAATGTAATAATCTTGTTTCCATAACTATTTACCAATTTGAACAACTACCACATCTCCAAACTCTTAGGGCTTTATTAATTCTAGAGTTAGGATCATTTGCTGTTTTAGCAGACGTTAATCGTTTTTTCATTCCACACATTCTGTTACAAAAAGAATCTCTTCTTTTGCCACCTTTAGGTTGTGGTGCTCCTAATTTAGAACCAGGATTAGCTGCACGATAACTTGCTCTACCTTTTGCATTTAATCCTCCTTTAGGATTCTTACCTTCTGATCTTTGCCAAGCGGGTGATGCCATTGTTACTTTTAATTTTATTCTTTACTACTTTGTTGTTGTGGTTGTCCACTATATCCGTCTGATCCTCTATCTAACTCTGTATCACTTACACTACCAGCTAATAATCTTAATTCTCCTCCTGCAATTCCTGATACAATTCCTTGTACCATATCCATTGGCATTGGAAATACTTGAGTTCCATCATAACATGGAGTTCCATTACAATCTAAATATCTTCCAATTTCCTCTGGATCTTCAAAGATACCACGAAGATTGACAGTATCCATACCTTCGGGATTAATTATGTACAAATAATCTTCTAGCATAAAAGCTTTCTTAACTCTTGACGTATATTTATCATAAGTTAAGAAGTTAACTTCATATGGTTTGATTAATTGAATTCTACCGTGACCAGTAACATCTCCTACAAAAGTAATTGCTTCTTCAAAGTTAAATCTAACTGTACGAGGAATCTGACGTTCAGATCTGTATACAGGACATCCTATTGTAATATTACAGCATTTACTAGCATCAATTTGTTCTAGTTTAATGCATCGCAAATCTTGTTCTAAGTGCCTAGTAACTAGTCCATTACGAGCATAATCTCGTCGTATGAACATAGCACGATAGTACTTGATATTAAATTTAAGTTGAGATAAACTTATAGGATCGTCTTGGCTAGTTCTTCCTCCTCGATATAAGTTTCTAATGTTGTAAGCAATTTCGTCTAAAGTCATGGTTAATCATTTAATATACTACACTGTAAATGTCCTTCGTATCCTGTTTTATAATTCCATATATAAGCTTGAGCTGCACGTTGGGCTTCATAACCCATTTTCTTGTGCCATAAATCTGCAGGACAAATAGATGGAATAAATCTTACTTTAATTCCTCTGTATTCATTAACCATTTCTTTATGTAAATGTCCACAATGCACTTCTCTAAATTTTGCATTAGCAAACAATAAAGGTTGCTCAGTTGCCATAATCAAAGGCAAGTCTGCAGCTTTTTCATTGTTACCGTGAGTATACATAATTAAGTTAACTCCAAAGTTAAAGTATTTTCTTGAATTTTGAGCATTATCTACTGATACATTTTCGTCTTTTTTGTACCAAGCTGATAATACTTCTCCCACATAGTACATTCGTTCATAGTCGTGATTACCTTGAACAACTACTACATGTACTGGAGCAGTTTGTTTTAAGTAATCTACAGCCTTAACTAATAACTTCCAATATCCTTGGAAGCTTCTCATCCAATGAACAGAATCGTGTTGTGGTGTGCCTGCTGTTGTTGTGTAGTTTATATTATCTGAGTTTAAGCCATCATTACCGATAGGTAGTAATATTTGGTTGATTTCCAAACCTTTAGCTTTTTCAAGAAGCTCTATTACTGTATCCATATATAATTGCTCAAATGCTTCTAAGTTAGTATCAGTTAATTTACCATAATGAATATCTGGAATTGATATCTCTAATACTACTGGATTTTTTTCTAACGGTCTTGCAGTTTTTAAACTAACAGGGCTATAGTCTTCTACAAATTTTAAGAAGTCTTTTTTTAATGCATCAGGATTAACTTGTTCGTTAGTGACTACAGAAAATCTAAAATCACCTCCCATGTTTTGCCAATACTTAACTGACTTTACTTTAATTTTATCAATACCATTAGCTTTTAAAAAATCTTCATAATCTTTTTTAGTAGCTTCGCTAAGTTTTGTATTTTTAGTTTCTCCAGAATTATAATGTTTAATATTATTAATAAGCAATATTTTTCTAGCAGACTTTCTAGCTTTATCTGCTAAATCAACATCTATATTTAAAACCTTTGCAAGTGTATATTTAGATCGTTTAAAAAACGAAGGATTAGCTAAACAATATTTTACTACTTCTTCAAATGTCATAAATATACTTTATTAATTTATTTAAATTGGATCTGGATCTGGTACTTCTTCAGTTATTGTAATATAATTACCATAAGCTTCAGCTTCTGTAATATCTAAAGTTTCAATATAACCATTGGGTAACAGCATTCTATATTTTACAAGTATCATACTGGTTTTGTTGTTGTATAAGTTTGTGCATAATATAAATAATCCATGTGAAAAAATCTTGAAGTAGTTCCTATAGTTTTAGAAATGTTAACCCTAGGAGTTATCACTTGGGAAGTTCCTGATGGAATATTTGTTGTATGAGTAGCTTCAAGCGTACCATTTATATAAAATGCTACTGATGTTCCTGCAGCATTAATTTCAATACTTAACTTACACCATGTTGTTGTATTCACAGCAACAGTAGATGTTGTTAATGTTCTAACAGATCCTGCTGTAGTTACACATTGCCAGTTTGGAGAAGCTACTGTACCATTTGCTGTACCCCCTTCATCATAAGTAAAAAATATACCGTTTACTTCTGCAGCACTTGTAGCTTGATCTCCATATCCAATTGTTACTCGATATCTTTCTGTAGAAGTACTAAGCGTATTAAATAATACAGATGTTGTAAAAGTCATTGCGCCACCACCTAATAAAAGTTGATTACCTACTCCTGCGCCATAAAGACCAGCATATCCAGTAGCTTGAGTACCTGTTGTAGGTCTAATAAATCCATGTTGATTGTTAGCTCTTACACCAGGTGCTGTTAATGACACTACAGATGCACTGGTTCCAGAAAAGAAAAATATATATCCAGTACCATCAGAAGTTCCACTTAATGTAGGTGTACTTAAAAAGTCATTATAATATTCATAACCAAGAGCTGCTTTTTCAAGTAAAGTTTGACTAGATCCACCAGAATATTGAGGAATATTTAATGTGCTTCCTACCAATGTAGCGGCTCCAGAAGTTCCTGTAGTAGTTAAAGTTAACGCAGATTGTGGAGTATAGCCTAATGCAGTAGCTATAGATTTAGTTTCCCATAATGATGTAGATGTATTATAAAATAATCCATCATTATTACTTGGTGATTGAGCTGATACATTATGCAACTCGTCCATCTCGTAACCATTTTGAACACGAACATACATACGCCCTGCGTTTCCATTACTGGCAGTGGTTACAAACCCTAAATATACTAGATGCTTAGGAGCATAAGGTTTAACTTTAGTAATTGATCCTGGTGTTTCACCTAAGTATACAGCATCTCCATCAGACCATGTTGCTAACGGAAATATATCAAGATTGTCTAACTGACCATTGACTAGAATAAGTCCTTTTTGATTTGCTGCAATAGATGCACTAAGTACCATACCAACTGTCTGAGCTGATGTTGAATCTCCAGTATTGTATGCTAGTTTTACTCTCAATCTGTCACCTGTACCACCAAATGCATAAACTGCTTGACCTTTTGTTATCGTTGTGGATTCTGCATTTGTTACATAAGCTAATAGTGTATTAGGGGAAGTACCAATAACTTGAAATCGACTCGTTGTGGAGTTGTAAACACATAGCATCTCAGCTCCATCTATAATATCCCCACCAATCAATTGACCATCGTTATTTTTATACAATGGTACAGCTGCAAGTGTATTAATTTGCAATGTACAAGTTGAAGTATTGCCAGTGGTGAATCTAATCAAGAACGCATCTCCATCATTGTATGCAGTAACTCCTGTTATAGTAGTAGTATATACATTTTCTGTAGAAGCTGCTGCTGTACCATGAGGTATTCCTCCACCACTAGGTAAAGTTCCTAATGTTCCATCTCCTTTAATATATTGAGTATCATCTCCTGTAGGATTATCAAACTTAGCATCTAATGCATTTTGTAAATCTGTTTGATCTGTAAGATCTCCAGTAATATCTCCCCAACTTGTTTTAGGAAAAAATACTTTAAAATAAATACTACCATTAGTTGCATCACTAGTAATTACTGCTCCTATTATAATAGAAGTAGCTGGTTTAGTAGTAGTAATATTTCCGTTAGTACTTAAATAAAGTAAAGCACCATCACTGTAACTAGATGAATTAATATTTTGAATAGATCCTTCTAATAAAACTTCTCCATAACTACCAGGACTAATAGAAGATAAAGTATATCCTAATGGGTATTCAGCAGCATCAACATTTGTATTTGATGCTAATGTAATTCGTTTACCTTTTACTACTACAATTTTATTATTACTAATAGTATTACCAGTTCCGTTATAAACTTTTATTTTTCTACCGTCAGATATAATCATTTAATCTTACTTTAAGTGTTACGTGTGTTACTATATCGCTAGTTATTTTAATCTGAGTATATCCTCCTATTTCAGCTTCTACATCAATAGGAGTACCATTACTGGCTTTTACAATAGTTAAATTAGCATTAGTATCACTTTTAACTATTTCTTTTAATACGCAATCATATGGTATCGTAAAGTTAATATAATCTGTGGTTTGAAAGTCAAAATAATATTCTCTATTTAATCTAAGGTCATCAATTAATGGTCCTAATCCTCTAGTATGCAATTCTATTAAATACAGAATTCTTTCTGTTTTAGTAGAATACGGATTACTATCGGTAACATAAAGATGTGGGGCTGTATTAATCAACCCCACATTCTTTAAAATTCTATTGAGTAGTATTTCCGATTTTGTAGCTTGCATTACTTAATAATGACTTTCATTACTTCATAGTTAGCGACTGAAATATCTTTTGGAACATCTGCTTCTTTAATGATAGCTAATTCTAAAGTTGATTCTTTTTTAAGTTCAGCATCTGCATTAGCTAATTGCTCTTTACGAGCAGCAATAACTCCTGCATTTTCTTCTTTAGCTTCCATTTTTTGCAAAGACTCAAGATCTTCAGCATCCATGTATTTTTTAGCTTCAATAGAAAGAGTAATAAACTCTTCTGTTGGAACTACCATATCTTCAATATACTGAAGATGATTTTTAATTATTTCTGAGTTAGAAATAACTGCTTTTGCAAAGTCAAGACCTTTACATTCTTTACTGTCTTGCAGTGCTTTGAACAAGTTTAAAAAAACTTGATTTGTTGCTGTAATTTGCATATTGTGTTGGTTTATGTGATTACTTTGGTTTATTAAAATTAAAATTAAATAAACTTGTCTTTAATGATGCTAATGCTGGAGGTGCATAAGAAGTTTTATCTCTATCTTCAAAGTTAAAGTTAGTTATTTCAGATCCATATTGTTTAACACTAACTAATTCTGATATAGTAGCATCGGAATTAGGTTTTCCAATAAATTTACTATGATGTGGATATGTAACATTAACTCCTCCACCTATTAAACTATATGCAGGATCAGTTGCAGAAAAAGCAGCAGGAAAAGTATTATGTAAAATTCCTCTAGATGTTGTGTCGATTGTTATAGCACCATCAGTATCAGATTCTGGTACATCCCATCCAGTTAATAAATGTCCACCAGATCTATCTGTTGTAGCAAGATTTCCAAGGCTAGCACCTGCATTGTAAAATAAATTTAATCCATTACTTAAACTTACTCTTTTACCTATTGATGTAATAGTAGTATCTGTTGCAAAAGTAAATGGAATTTCAGTAATAGTATTGGTTGTTGGATTAATACAAAGAACTTCTGTGCAAGTAATAGTACTAACTCCTATTCTAGGTGCTGGTACTATATAAATTTTTAAAGTTTCAAGAACATGTTCAGCAGCTCTAGGTTTTTCTAAAAATGCATAACTAGCAGAAATTCTTTTACCTCCAGGAGCTACTAATCCAGTGGCAGATACTATTTCTAATTGAGTTCCCCAAGCGTTTATATCTAAATAAAATATTCTTCCTCTTCCTGTATCACCAGCACCACCATTAGATATAGCGGAACTTCCAGGTATAAGATAAATCCTTGCACTAGGATGAACAATTACATCTATAAAAGTTTTTATTCTCTCATAAGGTCTTGCTGGAGCTCCTAAATTAGGATAAGCTTTTGCAGTACCAGTTGAAGGAGTTGTGTCTGTATAAGAAGCTCCAGTGGAATCTTTCCATTGTAAACTTAAACCATTACATAATGGAGTACTATTTACCTGTAAATTTTGATAATATCCAGTTTCTAATGAAGTAGCATCTCCTGAAGCATTTGTTGTAGGAGTAAATCTATAGTAAGGAACTGTATTAGTTCCGTATCCAAATACATAAATTTTACCATCAGTTCCTAATACTGCTGTAGTTACTGCAGAATTTGGCAATCCTGGATCAGTTTCAGCAAAACCAGGATGAAGATTCATTAATTTCCACAAATTATTTGTAGGATTAAATACTACCCATTTATTAGTATTACCTGCATTTTGATTATCAACTGGAGGAAAATATATTAATCCATTTGGAGCTAAAATTCCAGTATTAAATCTAACTACAGAATTTCCTGCTGTTCCAGCAGCCGCTAATGGAAAATTTGGTTTAGCAAATCCTGATTGATTTTGTAAAAATGCTGGATCTGCTACAATACAAGTAGTAGTAGGAACAGAATAATTAGTTGCACTAGTATTAGAAGTTTCGGCAGTATTACCAGTTCCTGGAGTTATTTCTACAATAAGACTAGTTACTGTAGCTCCATTTACGACAGCGCTTTGGCAAGTCATAATAGAATACATTTTACCACTAGGAACTAATGTTGGTTTTGTAAGAGATCCTGTATTACTAACAGTTCCTCCAAAACTAGTCAATCCTGGTATAGAATGAGTTATTGCACTGTATCCCCAAATAGATGATTGATGCGTTGCTAATGTTAACATATTTAATTTTAAAATTAAGTAGTTGGTGGAACTACTACATTAGTTATATCTCCAAATAAATACCAAGAATCATATGTAGTTGTACCATTACCAGCAGATGATTTAATTAAAGTTGCAGCACTATATTGAGTTCTTAAATGTTTCATACTATTAGCACTATTAATTACAACAGTATTAGCATTTAAAGATTCAACACTTAATTGTCCTGTACCTAACTGTATAATAGTTACTTGATAACCTATTGGAAAATTAGGTAAAGTATTAGGTAATTTTAAAGTACAAGCAACAGTAGCAGAAAAGGTAATTACTACTCCTGCATCATTAGTTAAAGTTGTAATAGTTTGATCTATTGGAGTTTGAGGATTTAATGGACGTAATCCTGTTGTACCTAAAGAATCTGTAGCAAGTAATGTCCAAGTAGTAGTTCCAACATTAAGATTTCTAAAACCTCCTACACCAAAAGCACCGTTAGTACCTGGTGCACCATTTGCACCATTAGTTCCATTTGCTCCTGCAGGTCCTGTAGCCCCTTCTAAAGCTAATATTTCCCAATCACTATTAGTATCTGGAGTACCAGATGCTGGATTATTATTTGCAATTTTAACATAAGAAGTTCCATTATATTGAATTGCGTCATTAACTACATAAGCAGTAGGAGTTGGACTTGCTGACCAACTTCCTCTCCAAGTTAATCCACTAATACTAGCAGCCTCTCCTGGTGGACCTTGTTCACCTACTAAAGATGCTAACCAGTCATCTACAGTTCCTACAAATCCTTGATCAACTGCTATTTCATAAGCAGATTTTCCACAAATACCAGCACAATCTGCACCTGCAGCTCTGATTATAACAGTTTCACCACCAGTTACTTCTACATTATCAGTAAATGTAGTTCCATCGATGCTAAATACAACACTCTCATCGTCGTTTGATAAGAAAAATGGTTCAATACCCATAGGGATAGTTTTAATTATTATTTTTGGAATTTTTATTTGTTGATTACAAAGCGTATTTAAATAGCCTGTAAATAACTGAAGATAGTTAGTATCATTTAACTGATCTTCTGTATTATAATTGGGATCATTAACTCCTACAAAAGGACGTTGATTATATATACAATCTAAACCTTTTCCAGTTGATGGATCATATTTAGATAAAAGATACTGAATTATTACTGTCTTGGATAACTCAACTGGATTACAATCTACCCCTCCTATTAATTTATCATAATAAGAATCACCATTATTTCCAATACAATCATACTTACCTGAAACGTAAGTATTAAATGGATTTCCGTATAAGGTACTTGGTATTTGTCCCATTAGCAATTACAATCACAAGTTGAATCACAAAGTTCTGCAGCTTTATTATATTTTTCTTGCGCTGCGGCAATATCTCCGTTAGCTGCGTCAACAACTGCACATCGAATTAAAATTAAAATCTTTTCTATTTTTCTGATTACATCGTGGCAATCTCCACCTTCACAATTACAATTGATTACTGTGCCTAACAAATTAGCCATGCAACAATCAATTGCACAAGTTCCTAAAACATAAGTAAATACACTAGCACCATTTTCAACATTTTCAACCATTTCAAACTTAAATAAGCCATTAAGATTTGTAATGCTTTCAATTAAAGTTCCTAATTCAGTTTCTGGAGTATAAATATCATTTTCATTTCCAGTTAAATGCTCAATAGCAAATATCCAATTAGTAGGAGTATTAACAGGATTAGAAGACTGATAAATTAAAGTTTCAGTATCTCCTTCTACTAAATAAATTTTACCTATAGCATCTGGAAATCCATCTTCAGGAGCTACATCAAACACTGC
>JACCDW011349409.1_pt1 | contig 29044 bp, 29 predicted proteins | sample 7449781 | NCBI WGS metagenome assembly JACCDW01 (sample SAMN15323449, study PRJNA562643) | freshwater metagenome | isolation source: river surface water | place: USA:Blue River Watershed | collected 2017-08-18
CGTGGTACCGATGGCAACTTCACTGCAGTTGAAGGTTTTGCAGATTCGCTAGGAGCTGCCGTCGGTGCATCGCGCGCAGCTACCGATGCTGGCTGGTATCCGCATTCACATCAGGTTGGTCAGACAGGTAAGACCGTTAGCCCTGCGCTCTATGTAGCTTGCGGAATTTCAGGTGCGATCCAGCATCGCGCCGGAATGCAGACCTCAAAGACAATCGTTGTCGTCAATAAGGATCCAGAGGCGCCGCTCTTTGAAATCGCTGATTTCGGGGTGGTAGGCGATCTCTTCGCAGTTCTACCTGCGGCAACTGAGGGCGTAAAGGCGAGTAAGGCTTAATACCTGCCTTCAAACTAGACTGCTCCCGTGAGCATCTACCTCGATCATGCGGCAACAACGCCGATGAACCCTGCCGCAATCGAGGCGCTGACAAGTGCGCTAGCAATTATTGGCAACCCATCATCGCTCCATGCCGATGGTCGCGCAGTTCGCAAATACGTTGAAGATGCTCGAGAACTCCTTGCCGAATCACTTGGAGCTGCGCCAAGTGAGGTGATCTTTACCGGATCAGGCACCGAGGCCAACAACATCGCAATTAAAGGTATCTATTGGCAACGTAACTCGCTCCAATCGAGACCCGTCATCATTACAAGCGCAATCGAACATCAAGCGGTGCTAGAGCCAGCTCACTGGTTGGTCGAACATGAAGGTGCGCAGCACATCGCACTTCCGGTCAATAGCGATGGCGTTATCAATCTGGATGCGCTCCGACTTTTAGTAGAAGATCACGGCGATTCAATTGCGCTTATCTCTGTTATGCATAGCAATAACGAGACCGGCGTCATTCAACCGATCTCAGATGTGGTGGCGATAGCCGGCGACATTCCCGTGCATTGTGATGCGGTGCAATCATGGAGCAAGTGCGAATTTTCCTTTAGAGATTTAGGTCTTTTTGCGGCATCGTTCAGCGGTCATAAAGTCGGTGGCCCAATAGGTGTGGGCGTATTGGTTCTACAGAGAGGCGTTGATATTCCAGCGCTGATCCATGGCGGGGGACAGGAGCGCGAGATTCGCAGCGGCACGGTGAATGCGCCCTCGATTGTCGCGCTGGCAGCAGCGATAAAGAAGAGCAATTACTCGAGCCATGATGTAGCCGCTCTTCGTCACTCATTCGAACGCGGAGTTCATAACGTTCTGCCCGATGCAATCATCAACGGATCAGGCGCGGATCGACTACCAGGTATCTCTAGTGTGACCATTCCTGGTGCGCTCAATGAAACATTACTTCTTTTACTCGATAGCAAATCAATTTCCTGCTCTACTGGCGCTGCCTGTACCGCTGGCGTCCATCGACCTAGCCATGTTCTTGAGGCGATGGGTATCGATGAAGATGCTGTGATGTCCACTCTTCGTTTCTCATTCGGCGCCACATCCACTCAGACAGATGTTGATGCAGCTATTGCGGCGCTGCCAGATGTTGTATTTCGAGCTCGGAGTGCGCGATGAGATTAATAGCAGCGATGTCCGGCGGCGTTGATTCTGCAGTTGCGGCAGCGCGCGCAGTTGAAGAGGGCCACGAGGTAATTGGCGTACATCTAGCGCTCTCTTCGAACCCCCAGAAGTACCGCAGCGGCGCGAGAGGGTGCTGCACCATTGAGGATTCACATGATGCCCGTCGCGCTGCCGATGTAATTGGTATTCCTTTCTATATCTGGGATATGGCCGATGAGTTCCATGAGAACGTCGTTGAAAACTTTATGTCCGAGTACAAGTCCGGTCGAACCCCAAATCCATGTCTGCGCTGCAATGAAAAAATTAAGTTTGCAGCTGTTCTAGATCGCGCAAAGAACATGGGATTCGATGGCGTCGTTACCGGACACTATGCGCGCACTGTAGATACATCTGAAGGCAAGAACCTTCATCGTGCGATCGATCCGTTAAAGGATCAGTCATATGTCCTGGCGGTGCTTAATCGCGAGCAAATCAACGGTGCAATCTTTCCACTGGGAGATACCGAGAAAGTAGATATTCGCATCGAGGCAGAGCGACGTGGTTTAGCTGTTGCCCAGAAGCCTGATAGCCATGACATCTGCTTCGTTCCCTCTGGCGACAATGCTGGATGGTTGCGAGATCGCATGGGTAGTGAAGAAGGTCCGATTGTTGATCAAGATGGAAATCAACTCGGCACTCATAAGGGCGCATATACCTACACAATCGGTCAGCGAAAGGGCTTAGGGCTCACTGTGCCAACTGCTGATGGTTCGCCACGTTTTGTATTAAAGATTGAGCCAGTCTCCAACACCGTCGTGGTGGGTCCGCGTGAAGATTTAGCAGTCACCTCAATGCGCGGAGAAAAGACGATCATCTGCGGTCCAGATATTGCACCCGGTGGCCACCGTGGTTTTGTTCAAGTGCGCGCACACGGCGCACCACTTCCAGCCTCGTACTCATACAGCGATGGCTACTTAAACGCTCAGCTAGATGAACCGTTACTGGGACTTGCCACCGGCCAAGCAATGGTGATTTACGATGGCGATCGAGTAGTTGCATCAGCGACAATCTGTGAGACAGCATGAGTAACGAAGCGCGCCACCGTATCTCCGAGCTCACGCAAGAGATCCGCGATCATCAATTTAAGTATTACGTTCTCGATGCGCCAACAATCTCTGATGCGCAATTCGACAAGCTGTTAAAGGAGCTCGGCGAGTTAGAGGCGAAGAATCCCGAACTCCTCGAGCCAGATTCACCATCTCTAGGAGTCGGTGGTGGCTTTGCTACAACCTTTACCCAACACGACCATATCGAGAAGATGATGAGCCTCGATAACGTCTTCGATAGCGATGAGTTAGCTGCTTGGTTTGATCGAGTCGAGAAAGAGTCGCCTTCGCCGCAATATCTCTGCGAACTTAAAGTTGATGGCTTGGCAATCAACCTGCTTTATGAAGATGGTCAGTTGGTGAGAGGTCTAACTCGCGGAAACGGTGTCACCGGTGAAGATGTGACGCTCAATGTAAAGACCATTAAAGGTCTGCCTCACGCGTTGACCGGCAAGAAAGTTCCCAAGCAGATTGAAATCCGCGGCGAAGTTTTCTTTCCGGTAGCTGCTTTTAATCAACTCAATGAGGAGTTGGAAGAGGCAGGCAAGGCGCTCTTCGCCAATCCACGCAACTCGGCTGCAGGCTCGCTCCGACAGAAAGATCCGCGCGTCACCGCATCGCGTCCGCTCAGTGTTGTGGTCCATGGCGTTGGCGCCAACGATGGCTTAACTTTCGCCAATCAATCAGATGCCTATACCGAGTTGAAGAAGCTCGGCTTACCTACCTCTGATCGCTTTAAAGTCTGTGGCAGCCGCCAAGAAGTTATTGATTTCATCAATTATTACAACGAACATCGACATGATGTCGAACATGAGATAGATGGCGTTGTTATCAAAGTCGACTCAATCGCAGAACAACGCAAACTCGGCTTTACATCGCGCGCGCCAAAGTGGGCTATCGCTTATAAATATCCACCCGAAGAAGTCACAACAAAGTTGCTCGATATTAAGGTCAGCGTTGGTCGTACCGGTCGCGTAACTCCATTTGCCTTTATGGAGCCGGTAAAAGTTGCTGGATCTACCGTCACCAATGCGACGCTGCATAATCAAGAAGAGATTGAACGCAAAGGTGTATTAATCGGAGACACTGTCATAATCCGCAAGGCGGGAGATGTCATCCCAGAGGTTCTTGGGCCGGTTCTCGATCAGCGCACCGGTAAAGAGAAGAAATTTGTTATGCCGACACATTGCCCCGAGTGTGGCTCACAACTCAAGGCAATCAGTGAAGGAGATGTAGATATTCGCTGTACCAATCAACGTAGCTGCCCGGCACAATTGCGCGAACGTATCTTCTATATTGGCTCGCGTGCTGCTCTCGACATAGATGTCTTAGGTTTAGAGGCAGCGATTGCGATGCTTACCGACAAGATTATTGAGGATGAGGGAGATCTCTTCGACCTTACTGAGGCAAAATTGGTGAAGTCGCCATTCTTTACCAAGAAAGATGGAACCCCCGGTAAGAATGTTGAGAAGCTACTTGCCGCCTTAGAAGTTGCCAAGTCACGCCCACTCTGGCGCACCATCGTGGCCCTCTCTATTCGCCACGTTGGACCGACGGCAGCACAAGCACTTGCCACTCAGTTGGGGTCGATGAAGGCAATCTCTGAGGCATCGGTTGCCGAACTCGCCGAAATTGATGGCGTTGGTGCAGTAATTGCTGAGTCAATCGTTGAATGGTTTGAAGTTGATTGGCATAGAGAAATTGTTAGGAAGTGGTCAGCTGCTGGCGTTGCCATGGAGAACGTTCAAGGCGAGGCAAAGCCGCAAACACTGGCCGGGCTAACGTTTGTCGTTACTGGTGGGCTTGAGAACTTCACTCGCGATTCCATAGCCGAGACGATTACCGCGCATGGCGGAAAGCCTTCATCCTCGGTCTCAAAGAAGACCGACTACGTATTGGTTGGCGCAGATCCTGGATCGAAGCTCGCTAAAGCCCAAGAGTTGGGCGTCACAATCATCGACGAGGCTCGTTTCTTAGAGCTTCTGGCGGGGAAGTAGTAATCTGCACCCATGAACTTGCTCTCTGAAGTTACCCGCGAACTCCCACTTTCACCAGTGACCTTCGGCGTCATCGCCTTTGGCGTCTTCGTCTTCTTGCTCTACGTCGTACTTCGTTTCGACAAGTAAATCGATCGGTCGCCAGAGTTGAAACTTGGCCTCTACGGCGGAACCTTTGATCCGATTCATAGCGGCCATCTCCATGTCATCTCAGAGCTCCTCACACAAAAAATCGTCGATCGAATCCTGGTGATTCCAGCCGGCGAACCGCGACTTCGCGAACATGCACCAATTGCCTCTGGCGCCGAGCGCCGTGCAATGTGTCAATTAGCGATCAACGACTTGGCCCCCGAACTTCGCAGTAAAGTTGAAGTCAATCCAATTGAAATCTTACGTATGGGCCCTAGCTACACAATCGATACTGTCGAAGCGGTAAAGCAGAGCTACCCAGATGACGAAATAGTTCTCATAGTTGGTTCGGATGCTTATCAGAAAATTGATCAATGGCATCGAGTAGATGAACTTCTCAAGCTAGTTACCCTCGAGATAATTGCTCGACCTGGCGCTAGCGCTGCGAATGCGCGTGAAATCGATGCAATTGATGTCTCAGCAACTCAAGTACGATTACACCAGTCAGATTTGCTTCCGCCATCTGTCGCCAACTACATCAAGGAGCACCATCTCTATGTCAGCTAGCCAGAGCACAATTGCGCATACTCAGATTGCCGCACAGGCTGCTGCCGATAAGTTCGGAACCGAACTCGTTGCCCTCGATCTCTCCGAGCAGGCGGTGCTCTCTGAAGTCTTCCTCATCGTCACAGCGCAGAATGTGCGTCAAGTCTCTGCAATCTCAGATTGGGTTGAAGAGAAGTTGCGTCTAGCTGGCGATAAGCCAGTCCGTCGCGAAATCAGCGAAGAGTGGGCGCTGCTCGATTACTCAGATCTCGTAGTTCATATTCAGAGCAAGACGTTACGCAGTTACTACATGCTCGACCGTCTATGGAATGACTGCCCGGTAATTCCACTTGATATCAAAGAGCCAACTGATGAGGACGCTGCAGTAAATGGCTAACACCATCATTCTCTGGCGCCATGGCCAAACTGATTGGAATGTTCAGAATAAGTTTCAGGGCCATACCGATATCCCGTTGAATGCAGTCGGTGAATATCAGGCAAAACATGCCGCCAGGCTGGTCGTCGATATGAAGCCAACTTCAATTCTCTCTAGCGATTTATCTCGCGCTCGTACAACAGCTCAAGCGCTAGCCGATATCAATGGCCTTGCTATCAATATCGACCCGCGTCTTCGTGAGACTAATTGCGGAAAATGGGAAGGCCTTACTGGAGAAGAGATCCGTGCCGTTGATTTAGATAATTTACGTGAGTGGTCACTCGGTGGTGACAATCCCGCAGGTGGTACCGGCGATCGTCGCAGTGAAGTCGGCGCACGCGCAAAGGCTGCAATTGAAGATTTTCTCGCAGGCAGAGATGGTGAGACTCTCATTGTTGCCACACATGGCGGCACTGCTCGCGCGATCATCGGTATGTATTTGGATCTGCCAATTCCATATTGGTCGAAGATTGGTGGGCTATCGAATGCATCGTGGTCGGTGCTCTCGCATACGCCCAAGGGTTGGCTGCTTACCGAGCACAATGCTGGTTCGATTCCAGAGCCGGTCTTGGGCCAAGATTCTGCGGCTGTCATTCCTGATTCGGTAAGGTAATATTCCAACTCGCAGTAAAGGCAGTAAAGACGGGGATATGGCGCAATTGGTAGCGCGCTTCCATGGCATGGAAGAGGTTAGGGGTTCGATTCCCCTTATCTCCACTGTAGAAAGTTCTCTTCTTATCTTCGGTTAAGATTGGCCAATGACCACAGAGAATCAGGAACACGCGGCATACGACTTTGCCTACGTTCAAGAGAAGTGGCTACCAATCTGGGACAAGCTCGAGCCATTTAAGTCTGGTCGCGCCGATGATCCACGGCCTAAGAAGTATGTCCTCGATATGTTCCCGTATCCATCGGGCGATCTCCATATGGGCCACGCTGAGGCCTACGCCTTAGGCGATGTCATCGCTCGCTACTGGATTCAAAAGGGTTTCAACGTCATGCACCCAATCGGTTGGGATGCATTTGGTCTGCCAGCTGAGAATGCGGCAATTAAGCGCAATGCCGATCCACGCGAATGGACTTACGAGAACATCGCAGTCCAGAAATCTTCGATGCGTCGCTATGCCTGTTCTTTCGACTGGGATCGCGTCTTTAATACCTGCGACCCTGAGTACTACAAGTGGAATCAATGGCTCTTTATCGAACTTCACAAGCGTGGGTTGGCCTACCGTAAAGATTCAGCGGTCAATTGGTGTCCAGGATGCCAGACCGTTCTCGCCAATGAGCAGGTAGTTGGCGGCCTATGCGAGCGTTGCGACTCGGCGGTCACTAAGAAGAAGCTCAATCAGTGGTACTTCAAGATCACCGATTACGCAGATCGCTTACTCGACGATATGGATCAACTCGAAGGCAAGTGGCCAGAGAAGGTCTTGTTGATGCAGCGCAATTGGATTGGTCGCTCACAAGGCGCCAATGTGCAATTTGAGATTGAGGGCCGCACCGAGCCGGTAACTATCTACACCACTCGTCCAGATACTTTATATGGCGCAACATTTATGGTCGTTGCCGCCGACTCAGCGCTGGCTGCTGAACTCGCAGCGGGCGGACCAGTCGAAGGAGAATTTAGCCAGTACCTCGATTCAGTTAAGGCTGCCTCAGATATCGATCGCCTGGCAACAGATCGTCCAAAGTCTGGCGTTGATCTCAAGCGCTTTGCAATCAATCCAGTCAATGGCGAGAAGTTGCCAATCTGGGCTTCAGATTATGTTCTTGCAGATTACGGAACCGGCGCAATCATGGCCGTTCCAGCTCACGATCAACGCGACCTAGATTTTGCAAAGGCGATGGGGCTACCAATCCGCGTTGTTGTACAGACCGATGAGGAAGATCCTGCAGTGAGCGGCGTTGCAACAACCGGCAGCGGCATTCTCATTAACTCTGGCTCACTCAATGGCCTTGAGAAAGATGCTGCGATCGCAGCGATTACGGCAGAGCTTGAGGCGAAGGGTCTTGGTAAATCTGCGCGCAACTATCGCCTCCGCGACTGGCTAGTCTCACGCCAACGCTTCTGGGGCACACCGATTCCAATTGTTCACTGCGATAAGTGCGGTGAAGTTCCAGTTCCGGCAGATCAATTGCCGCTCACACTTCCATCGGCGAAAGATATTGATCTCAAGCCAAAGGGCCAATCACCACTTGCCGCTGCAACCGATTGGGTCAATACCGCATGCCCTTCATGTGGCGCACCAGCACTGCGCGACTCAGACACGATGGATACCTTTGTTGATTCATCCTGGTATTTCTTGCGCTACCCATCTTCAACTAACGATAAAGAACCGTTCTCGCGCGCAGATGTTGATACCTGGCTGCCAGTTGATCAATATGTTGGTGGCGTAACCCACGCAATCTTGCACCTTCTCTATTCACGATTCTTTACCAAAGTCCTCAACGACATGGGAATGCTCGGCTTCAATGAGCCATTTACACGACTTCTTAATCAAGGCATGGTCCTGATGGATGGATCAGCGATGTCTAAGTCTCGTGGAAATTTGGTTCGCCTCTCTGATGAGCTTGAAAATCACGGCGTCGATGCAATTCGCCTCTCAATGGTCTTTGCTGGCCCACCAGAGGATGATGTGGATTGGGCCGATGTCTCACCATCAGGTTCAGTTAAGTTCTTAAGTCGTGCCTGGCGTTTATCTGGCGATGTCACATCGGCTCCAGGCGTTGATTTTGCAACTGGCGATCTCGCACTTCGCAAAGCGACCCATAAAGCGCTCCATGATGCCGCTTTCGCCGTTGAATCATTCCGCTTTAACGTTGCTATCGCTCGCGTGATGGAGCTTGTAAATGCAACACGCAAGGCAATCGATACCGGTTGCGGAGCAGCAGATCCTGCGGTGCGCGAGTCAGTTGAGGCAATTGCAATCATGCTCTCACTCGTTGCGCCATTTACCGCAGAAGAGATGTGGGAGCGTTTGGGCCATAAGCCAGCGATCGCAACTGCTGGTTGGCCAGAAGTTGATCCAAAATTATTAGTTGCCGATGAAGTTGAAGCTGTTATTCAAATCAACGGCAAGATCAAGGGTCGTATCAACGTCTCGCCATCTATCTCTGATGCAGATATCGAAGCGGCAGCTCTTGCTCATCCCGATATTGTTAAAGAGCTCAACGGCGCAGCGCCCAAGAAGGTCATCGCTCGCGCACCGAAGCTCGTCAATATCGTTCTTTAGCCCGTTAATAAGTAAAAGCTGACCGGTCATTGAGTCGGCTGATTCTTCGACCCCTCCCTACACTTATTCAATGCACCTAAAAAAACTTGCTGCGGCTATCGCTATCTCCTCAATTGCAGTAAGCGGCCAAGTTGCAATTGCAGATGCCCCAAAACCGGCATTTGCATCTCCAGATGGAAGACAAGTTCCATATGGACATTGGCAATTCTTTTTCACTCCATCGCATCTCCTACCGCTTTCGTACCTCCCGCTTGACGGAGATGCTCGTGCTACTGGATTCTCTTCGGTACTTCCACCTTGTGATGGATCGCAAAGTGCATGCATCTTCAAAGTTGAATACCAGATAGATAATGGGTCTTGGGAGAGCGCGATTCCTGGAGCCGATGAGGGACAACGCGCTATCGCATATGGCATGCTCAATGGCGCTAATAATTGGGTTCAAGTATTGACCTCAACATTTCCTGAAAATATAAGTCTTGGCAGACCGCAGGGAGCAACAGCTCGACTTTGGAGTTTTCCTAACGCCCCACATGGTGCCGGCGATAAATATCAGGTAGCAGCAAATTTCAAAGGATTTCGAGATCCCAATGGGAAATACTCGACAGATTCCTTCTATTTGGAAGTAACGCCAGTCACGAGAGGGTTAGGAAATTCATCGACCTGCATCCAGCCATCTATTTTCGAGGCAAGAACTCAGTTTTCGATGGATGGTTATTGCAAAACCATTTATGACTTTCCAGAAACTATGAAAGTTCGAGTCACTCTCAAACTAGGAGAGTTTCTGGAGAAAGTCAAAGGATGGTATGACGGACGTATTCGTGAGGCGCAAATCAACATTGACTCGCAATCTAGGACCCTAACTATCGAAGGTTCGCCAATGCTTGTTCCTAGCGCAGCTATACGCCCACTCAAGTACTCTGAAATTCCAAAGACTTACTCGGGGGCCCCAACTCCAGAAGTTATTGAGACGCAGAATCGAGGCCCTTCCGGTACAGCGGGAATGGGCGATGCAAATCGCACTGACATATTAGATAGCTTCCTCACGATGGAGAAAGATTTATTACCCAATGCGATAGGCGAAAACACCATCTGGAAAGTATCTTCCATTAGCTCGCCGGGCACAGAGAAATGCCTGCAGGCTGGAACGCTCAATGGATTAGTCACAACGAATGCGATTGTTTATAACGCTAGCGCGCCTGCGTGGAATAGCGAGCAGTCAAGCCTTGATTTCAAAGTAGCGGCCACTCACCTCGACTCAAAAAGTCAGATTTTTAAGGGATACTACAAAATGCTGGTGAGCGAGAAAGTCGCTCAATGTTATTGGGGTTCTGATTTTTCAAGAGGCACAGCCAGTATTTCCATTACGAACCAAGACGGCTCGCCAAATGTTGCCACTACAAATTTGGGATTGCGTGATGGCTGGGTGAACTTTGAAGCGGCTGGATTTACCTTCTCTTCGCCAACAATCTCAGCCATCATTAAGAGAGCGCCAGTTGTTGTAGCTTCTCCCACTCCGTCTCCTTCACCCACTCCTACTATCGCCGTGGCCCCAAAGAAGGTAACGATCACCTGCGTATCGGCAAGCAAGAAGTTGAAGAAGGTGACCGGAACCAACCCTAAGTGCCCTGCCGGCTATAAGAAGAAGTAATTCTCTAATCCACAGCTCTTCGAAAGTATCCACCGCAGATAATTCATAATCCTCTTTACTCTGCCCATGGAAAATCTACGTAATTGGTGGAGCGATCTCCACTACACAAGCGCTCAGAAGCGTTCGCTATTAATTGTTGCTCTCTTCGTTCTAGCAACTTCATCAATCTTCATTATCCGATCTTCATCGCCAAGCGAGGCGATCTCACCACAGCCACTCGTTGTCGATATCGCCGCCGCCGATATCACTATCGATATCCAGGGCGCTGTCGCCAATCCCGGGGTCTATCAATTAACGATGGGCTCGCGCGTTATCGATGCAATCAAGGCAGCCGGGGGAGTAACCAAGGTCGGCGACCCATCGGATGTAAATCAAGCGCGAAAACTCAACGATGGCGAACAGATCTATATCTACGCCAAGAGTGGCACCGCTACCTCCACGACTCAGCGAGCAAAGGCCAAACCAAAGAGCGCCGCGTTTGTGCTTATCAATCGCGCCACGGCAAAAGAGTTTGAAGCGCTCGATGGAATCGGCAAAGTTCTAGCAGCTCGAATAGTTGCCTACCGAAAAGCCAATGGCGCATTTTCAAACATTGATGATCTCCTTAAAGTTCCTGGCATTGGCGCTGGCACGTTATCGAAGTTCAAGAGCAAGCTCCGCGTTTAATAGATAGCAGGGCGATTGCGCTCGGCTGTGCTACCTGGATAGGAGCGCTGGCACAGAGTTGGTTATTCCCAGGAGTGGTAGTTGCAATCGCCCTCTTATCTCTTCTCACTCTCTTTAAATTCAAGAGCGCTCGTGCGCTCGTATTGATAGCTGCGATTCTCCTTGGATCATCGCTGATGTCGCTACGTCAATACTCACTCAATCAGAGCGAGCTTCGAAATCGCATCGGTGAGAGCTTTACCGTAGCGGCGCGTGTTCGCACCGATCCGGTTGCGACCAGTGCAAAAGTTTTTGGGCGTAATCTGCTGGCAGCCCGCTACACATTTCTGGCGGCTACGCCGTTCGGCCCAGTGCGGGTAATCACTCCGCACCGATCCGCACTTGGTTTGTTGCCGGGACAGAAGATTTTGATTGCGGGTCGGATAGTAGAGAGCAGCGAACGGCGAATTGCAGCGCTACTCATCTCCAACTCTGAGGTTAAGGCGCTTGCACCACCGTCTCGCTGGGCGAAATCACTAGCAGCGATTCGAACCGGGCTTCGAAGCGCAAGTGGTAGCGGTGATACCGGCGCACTCATACCGGGGATGGTCATTGGTGATACCGCCAAACAGAGCGCCGACTTTAAGAACGAAATGCGGCGAGCAGGTCTGACTCATCTCGTTGCAGTAAGTGGTGCTAACTTCGCAATTATCTCGGCCTTCTTGCTTTGGGCAGCGCAATTTGCAATTCGCTCCATTCCAATTCGTTTGGCAGCCACAGCGGTAGCGCTTGCCTGCTTTATTGCACTTGTGCGGCCATCTCCATCAGTGCTTCGCGCAGCTGCGATGGCGGCGGTGATGTTGATTGCACTGGGAACTCGCCAACGTGGGGATTCGTTACCCGCGCTTGGTTTTGCCATCGCCGCTGTTGTAGCAATCGATCCTTGGCAGTCACGCGATCCAGGTTTTGCCCTCTCGGTCTTGGCAACTGCTGGGCTATTACTCCTTGCGCCACGGATTACCGATTATTTATCAGTGAGAATTCCCAAGAAGATTGCGATTGCACTAGCTATACCAATTGCAGCCATGGCGCTCTGTTTGCCAGTAATTGTCGCGCTCTCTGGGTATGTATCACCAGTCTCAATTATCGCCAACATAGTTGCAGCACCATTTGTAGCGCCAATAACGATTGTCGGATTTATTGCAGCGCTTATTTCACCGCTCTCTCTTTCTGCAGCGACTCTCCTCGTCTCCTTGGTTAAACCAGCAGCCCTGGCGATAACTGCAATCGCCAGGTGGGCGGCCCACTATCCAGTGATTGAAATCGGGAAAGGTTCGGTGGCGTTCTTTGCCGTCTTAGTCGCGCTTGTTGCACTCGCTCTATTTCGAAGACTCGCACTGGTGGTGATCACAACTCTCGCCCTCGTTCTCGCCTGGTGGGGGAGATTTCCGGCCGGGGATTGGGATCTCTTTATCTGCGATGTCGGACAAGGCGATGCCTATGTGATTAATCTCCACGACCATCGTGCGATAGTTATCGATGTTGGCCCAGATCCGATTGCCATTGATGCCTGTCTGCGCCAACTCAAAGTTGAAGTGATTTCGCTCTTAATACTCACCCACCCGCATGCTGATCATGTAGCAGGTCTTGCTGGTGCAATTAAAGGTCGCACAGTAGAGGCGCAGTGGTATGGAAATATCGCAGCCGGGGCAAAGGCCACCATAGGCGAATACTCAATCGAAGTTCTCTGGCCACTGACCGCAGGTTTAGCCGACCCCAACCCCAACAATGTCAGTATCGCCGCCATTATTCGAAGTCAGGATATGACCCTCTTCGCCGCCGGCGATATCGAACCTCCAGTGCAGGAGCAGTTGCGAGGTGAGGTCGGCCGAGTCGATATCTATAAAGTCGCCCACCATGGATCTCGCTATCAAGATCCAGTCCTGATACGCGAATTAGCGCCAACTCTCGCCCTAATAAGCGTTGGCGCTGATAACACCTACGGACATCCCGCGCCTGCCACCATATCGGCGCTGACCCGACTTCACGCTAAAGTTCTACGTACCGATAGCGATGGCGCAATCTCGGTGGTCGCAGCAAACCACCAGTTGCATATCTCTACCGAGAACGAACGGCCGAGGCTGATTCGATTACATTAACGTCGATAGCGCGCGAAAGGGGTAGCAGTTATGAACTCGCTCTACCTCTTACTTGGCAGCGAAGGCGCTCTCGCCGATCGCGCGATGGTCAAACTCACCGCCCAATTACAGGAAGAGCGAGCTGAGGTCACCACTCTTCTCGCCGGCGATGTTATTCCCGGCGATATTGCAGATGCTTTAGCGCCCTCGCTCTTCTCTGAACGCCGCGCTCTTATCCTTAAAGATTTACAAGATCTCGCAGATGAATGTAAAGATGAGATCACTCGATATCTAGAGAATATTGATCCCACAACTACAGTCATCTTTATCCATAAAGGTGGCGTCAAAGGTAAAGCGCTCCTCGATGCAATCAAGAAGGCGAAGCCCGAAATCATCGCCTGCGATGCGCTCAAGAAAGAGGCGGAGAAAGAGCAGTTTGTAAAAGACCTCTTCCTCGATAGCGGTCGTAAAGCAACGCCTGGTGCAGTCAAAGCATTGGTCGGAGCGCTCGGCAGCGACTTACGCGAACTCCAACAGGCTGTCTCTCAACTCTCACTCGATGCCCCGAAGGGAACCATCGATGAGCAGATCATCGATACCTTCCATAAGGGTCGCATTGAGACAACTGGATTTGATGTCGCCGATGCAACTCTCGATGGCGATCTACCAACAGCGCTCGTATCGCTTCGAAGCGCGCTCGAGACCGGCACCGATCCGGTAATGGTCACTTCTGCAATCGCATCGTCGCTACGAAACTTGGCAAAGGTCTCTGGCGCCAATCGCGGCTCAAAATCCTTCGAGCTCGCCGGCGAACTTGGAATGGCGCCATGGCAGATTGATAAGGCTCGTCGCCAATTGGCGGGATGGTCGCCGCGGGGTATCGCCTCAGCGGTAGCGGCGGTGGCGAAGGCCGATGCCGATGTGAAGGGCGCCGCCTCGGACCCGATATTTGCCCTTGAGAAGGCGCTCGCCACGATAGCTGCCGCTCGAGCCACCCGTTAAGGGGGATTTCTTCGATTTTGGGCTGATAGCCCCGCGCTGATAGCCTACGCCTCTGCTCAATCGCACCGATTGGCGAGATCAACCAAGTTTTCAACAACTAGCTCAGGAGCTCCAGACGTGGCAAATATCAAGTCGCAGATCAAGCGTATTAAGACAAACGAGAAGGCTCGCCTTCGCAACAAGTCTGTCTTGTCATCAATCAAGACGGCAGTTCGCAAGTTCCGCGACGCTGCTGCCAAGGGTGACGCTGCTGCAATCACAACTGAGCTCCGTGCGGCATCAAAGGCGCTCGACGTTGCAGTCTCAAAGGGCGTAATTCACAAGAACTCAGCTGCCAACAAGAAGTCATCAATGGCTAAGGCAGCTGCAAAGGCTGGCGTTCGCTAATTCAGCGAACACCTCGCCACTAATTCTTAATATCGCAATCAACAGAGCGGAACACTTAAGTGCCAGCAATTAGCATTGCCAAGGCGCCTCAACCGGCATCGACCAATCCGGCGCAGATTCGCAACTTCTGCATCATCGCTCATATCGATCACGGCAAATCAACGCTCGCAGATCGCATGCTCCAAATCACCGAAGTTGTTGAAGCTCGTTTGATGCGCGCACAATATCTCGATCGCATGGATATCGAGCGCGAACGCGGAATCACTATTAAATCTCAGGCAGTTCGTCTGCCATGGAAATCTGGCATCGATGGCCAGGAGTACATCCTCAATATGATCGATACTCCGGGACACGTCGACTTTACTTACGAGGTCTCGCGCTCGCTCGCCGCATGTGAAGGCGCAGTGCTCCTGGTCGATTGTGCGCAGGGAATCGAAGCTCAAACTTTGGCCAACCTCTATCTTGCGATGGAGAACAACCTCACCATCATTCCGGTACTCAACAAGATCGATCTACCAAATGCGCAGCCAGATAAGTTCGCCGCAGAGCTCGCTGGTCTGATTGGTTGCAAAGTTGAAGAAGTACTTCGCGTCTCAGGTAAAACTGGTGATGGCGTTGCTGAATTACTCGATCAGATCGTTGCTCAGATTCCAGCTCCAGTGGGAGATCCAGAGGCGCCTGCTCGTGCGCTCATCTTCGACTCGGTCTACGATGCATATCGGGGCGTTGTTACCTATGTTCGTGTAGTCGATGGCCACTTAAGTCCGCGCGAACAGATTCAGATGTTCTCAACCGGCGTTAAGCATGAAGCCCTTGAGATTGGCGTAATCTCACCTGAGCCACTGCCATCAAAGGGCCTTGGCGTAGGCGAGGTAGGTTATTTAATTACCGGCGTTAAGGATGTTCGCCAATCTCGAGTTGGTGACACCATTACTAATTACGCACGACCAACTAAAGAGGCGCTCGGTGGATATAAAGATCCAAAGCCGATGGTCTTCTCTGGTCTCTTCCCACTCGATGGCGCTGATTTCCCAGTACTGCGTGATGCGTTGGAGAAGCTACAACTCAACGATGCTGCGCTTGTCTATGAGCCAGAGTCATCGGCAGCGCTCGGCTTTGGTTTCCGTTGCGGCTTCCTAGGCCTTCTCCATATGGAGATCGTGCGCGAACGCCTCGAGCGTGAAGCAAAACTCAACTTAATCTCTACCGCTCCTAACGTGGTCTATCGAGTCACCATGGAAGATGGCAAAGAGATCATCGTTACCAACCCTTCTGAATTCCCAGAAGGAAAGGTCAATAACGTCAAGGAGCCGATTGTTAAATCAACAATCTTGGCGCCATCAGAATTTATCGGAACCATCATGGAGCTCTGCCAAGAGCGTCGTGGCGTAATGCTCGGCATGGATTACATCTCTGAAGACCGCGTTGAAATCCGTTACACCTTGCCGCTTGCTGAAATCGTCTTCGACTTCTTCGATCAACTGAAGTCACGTACCCGTGGCTATGCATCGCTCGATTATGAAGAGATGGGCGATGAAGAAGGCAACTTGGTTAAGGTCGATATCTTGCTCCAAGGCGAGGCAGTTGATGCATTTAGCGCAATTGTGCACCGTGACAAGGCTTACTCTTATGGCGTCATGATGACTGGAAAGCTCCGTGAGCTCATCCCACGCCAACAATTTGAAGTTCCTATCCAGGCCGCTATTGGCTCTCGCATCATCGCTCGCGAATCGATTCGCGCGATCCGTAAAGATGTTCTTGCAAAGTGCTACGGCGGAGATATCTCTCGTAAGCGCAAACTTCTCGAGAAGCAGAAGGAAGGTAAGAAGCGCATGAAGATGGTGGGACGCGTTGAAGTTCCACAGGAAGCTTTCGTTGCCGCTCTTGCTACCGATGCCGATATTGAGAAGATCAAAGCAGCGCGCAAGCTCGAAAACTAGCCATGTTCTCGTACTACGTACATATTCCGTATTGCGTACGACGATGCGGTTACTGCGACTTCAATACCTACACACCGTCAGAGCTGCAGGATGGCGCAACTCTTGAGATCGTCTCGGCAGATTACATCGATGCCGTACTTCGCGAGCTTGAGACCACACCAACTGATGAGGTCAGCACCATCTTCTTCGGCGGCGGCACACCTTCGCTCATTCCACCGAAAGATTTAGGTCGAGTATTAACTGCGATTCGCAATCGCAATGGCATCACCGAAGATTGCGAAATCACGCTAGAGGCTAACCCCGATTCGGTAACGCAGGAGAAGCTCGATGGCTATATCGCCGCCGGTTTCAATCGAATCTCATTCGGCATGCAATCCAATAAAGAACATGTCCTTAAAGTTCTCGACCGTACCCACAATCCAGAGAATGTTCGCAAAGCGGTCGATATGGCGCGCGCCGCCGGATTTCCTTCAATCTCAGTTGATCTCATCTATGGCGCACCGGGGGAGTCGTTAAGCGATTGGGCTTCGACCGTTAAAGAGGCGCTCTCACTCGATATCGATCACATCAGCGCCTACGCGCTTATCGTTGAAGAAGGTACCAAGCTTGCGGCGCAGATCAAGCGTGGCGAACTCACTATGCCCGATGATGATCTGATGGCCGATATGTATCTACTGGTCGATCAGCAATGTCTGCAGAAGGGTTTGAAGTGGTACGAACTCTCTAACTGGTCGAAACCTGGCCATCAATGTCGCCACAACATCGCTTACTGGAAGTCGAAGAATTGGTGGGGCTTAGGACCTGGCGCACATTCACATATCGATCAGAAGCGATTCTGGAATGTAAAACATCCCAACGCTTATAAAGAGCGAGTTTTCGCTGGGCAATCGCCGATTAAAGATTCAGAGATTCTCACCGATGAGCAGAAGAAGGCCGAGTACATCATGTTGGCTATCCGTATGCCGCAGGGAGTACGTAAAGCTGCGCTAACCGTCGCACAGTTTGAGCGAACGATGGAGTACATCAAGAGCGGCCATGTCATCGAACTTCCCGATGCCATTGCACTAACCCCGAAGGGTCGCCTGATTGCCGACCGCCTTACTCAAGAGATGCTCGGATAGATGAGCACCGGTAAACTTCCCGCCATGACCAGCGATCGCAGACTCGAGATTCTTCGGGCCATCGTCGACGAGTATGTCCAGACGCAAGAGCCGGTCGGCTCCAAGGCGATTGCGGAAAACCATAGCCTTGGTATCTCACCAGCAACCATTCGCAATGAGATGGCGGTTCTGGAAGAACAAGGTCTGATCACCCAGCCACATACCAGCGCCGGTCGTATCCCAACAGATCGTGGCTATCGAATTTTCGTCGATAAGTTAGCGACCGTTAAACCACTCTCCAACGCCGAGCGCCGCGCAATTGAGACTTTCTTGCAAGAGGCCAACGATCTTGATCAGTTGATGAAGCGCAGCGCAAAGTTATTGGCAGATATCACTAAGCAAGTTGCAGTCGTGAAGTACCCGGTAATTGGTGAAACCCAGAACCGTGATTTGATGGCGGTCTCAGGCACCGCAAATCTCGCGCGATCAGGTGATGGCACCTCGCTCTCCAATGTTTTGGAGGCGTTAGAAGAGCAGGTAGTTCTACTTCGACTCTTAAGCGATGCCCACCAGAACGTTCATGTCACCATCGGCAGCGAACAACCTGATGCAAACCTTCAGACCACGTCTCTAGTCACCGTTGGATATGGAATCGATGCCAACCAAGTTGGTGCCATCGGTGTCTTGGGCCCAACTCGAATGGATTACGCTGGCTCTATGGCCGCTGTCTCTGCGGTGGCCCGCTATATCGGTCGATTTATCACGGAGAGTGCCCATTAATGTCTGATCTCTATCAGCTACTCAACGTCGAACGCGGCGCATCGCAAGATGAGATCAAGAAGGCCTATCGCAAGATTGCCCGTGAACTCCATCCAGATGTAAATCCCGATCCAGAGGTACAGAATAAATTTAAAGAAGTTACCGCTGCCTATGATGTTTTGAGCGATCCTCAGAAGCGCCAGCAGTACGACATGGGTGGTCGCGGTGGATTTAACGACTTCGGTGGTGGCTTCGGTGGCGGTGGATTTAGCGACATCATGGATGCATTCTTTGGTGGCGGTGGAAATCGCGGCCCACGTCCTCGTATGCGCCAAGGTCAAGATGCCTTGATCCGTATCGAAGTTGATTTAGCGGAAGCTTGTTTCGGTACCGAACGCGACATCACGCTAGAGAGCGCAGTTGTCTGCGAACGTTGCGAAGGTCAAGGCACTGCAAATAACTCACACCCAGAGACCTGCAAGGTCTGTGGTGGTCGAGGTGAGATGCAGTATGTTCAGAAATCATTCTTAGGTCAGGTAATGACCTCACGTCCATGCAGCAGCTGCTCCGGATATGGCACGGTAATTACCGATCCATGTCGCGAGTGCGCTGGCGATGGTCGCGTACGCGCAAAGCAGACCATCAATATCAAGGTTCCAGCAGGTGTTGAGACCGGCAACCGCATTCAGATGTCAGGTCGCGGCGAAGTCGGCGCCGGTGGCGGTCCAGCAGGCGATCTCTATGTTGAAATCGTTGAGCGCGCACATGACTTCTTGCTCCGTGATGGTGAGAATCTCCACGTAGCTATCTCGATTCCATTTACCGCTGCTGCTCTTGGTTCAACTGTCCAAGTTGAAACGCTCGATGGACCGATTGATCTCCAGATTAAAGCTGGCACTCAGAGCGGTTCAACTTTCGCAGTCAAGGGCAAGGGCATGACTCGCCTACGCACCACTCACCGCGGAGATTTGATTGTCCATGTTGATATTGAGACGCCGCATAAGCTCAACCGCGAACAAGAGAAGTTACTCAAGGAGTTCGCCAAGGCGCGTGGAGAGAAAGAGGGAGATGTCACCATTAAGCGCCACGAAGAAGGTCTCTTCGCTAAATTTAGAGATGCCTTCCATCGCTAATGCTGACTCTATTCTTCGTTGAAGACCTCCCAACAACGGTCGGCGCACAATACGAATTCGATAGCGAAGATGCTCACCATGCCATCAAAGTGCTCCGAATTTCAGCCGGTGAAATCTTCAACTTGAGCGATGGCAAAGGTTCGTGGTCGCGAGTAAGCGTCGCCAATGTCAATAAGAAATCAATGACCGTTAAGGTTTTAGAGAGTGGTTTTGAAGAGCCATTGGCAGAGCGTTTCACCATTTTTCAAGCTATTCCTAAGGGCGATCGTATTAAGGAATCAATCGAACTCAATACTGAAGGCGGCGTTGATCGGATAGTTATGTGGAAGTCAGCGCGGAGCATTGGTCGTGCAGATGAGAAGATTGAGAAACTGCAACAGACTGCGCGGGAGGCATCAAAGCAATCTCGACGCTTCCGTATCCCTGAAGTTGCTGGTGTTATCTCTACCGATGGCGTTATCGATGAGATCGCAAAATCCGATCTCGCGCTGGTCTTCCATGAGAGCGCAACCGCGAAGCTTTCGCAGGTGGTTGCACCAGGGGCGAAGAAGATCGCCATCATCATCGGCCCGGAGGGTGGTCTCACCGATGACGAAGTCAGCGCATTTGCCGCAGCCGGCGCCAAGGTAGTTCTGATGGGAAGGCCAATTCTCCGCTCTGCCCACGCTGGGTTGGCAGCTCTAGCTGCGACCAACACGGCCCTTTCCGTGTGGTGAAAAGCCCGCACACCCGATAGATTTTCATCCATATGGAGCGCCTCTTAGTAACTATCCCACCAGCCATTCCGATGGTCGCACTGCTCGGTGCAGGAGATGCCAATATTTTGGCGATCGAGGCAGCATTCCCATCCGTTAATGTCACGGTGCGCGGCAACGAGATTACGCTCCGCGGCCCACATGTCGATTGCATCGCACTCGAAAAACTCTTTGGCGAGATGCTGGTAGTTATTCGATCTGGCCAAGCTCTCGATGTCAGCGCAGTTCTACGCAGCATCGCAATGATTGAGGCGCAACCAGCGCAGAGCCCAGGTGAAGTTCTCTCACTCAATATCGTCAGCAACCGAGGTAAGACGATTCGACCAAAGACAGCAAATCAGAAGCTCTATGTCGATGCCATCGAAGAGAACATCATCACCTTTGGTATCGGCCCTGCCGGTACCGGTAAGACCTACCTTGCAATGGCTAAGGCAGTTGCCGCCTTGCAAGCTAAGCAGGTCAATCGCATTATCTTGTCTCGTCCAGCAGTGGAGGCGGGGGAGAAGCTCGGCTTCCTACCTGGCACTTTGAGCGAGAAGATCGATCCCTATCTTCGCCCACTCTTTGATGCGCTTCACGACATGATTGATGGCGACTCGATTCCACGATTAATGCAATCTGGAATCATCGAGGTGGCACCGCTGGCATTTATGCGCGGTCGCACCCTCAATGACGCTTTTATCATCTTGGATGAGGCTCAGAACACCACACCTGAGCAGATGAAGATGTTCCTTACTCGCCTCGGCTTTGGTTCCAAGATGGTGATCACCGGCGATATCACTCAGAACGATCTACCAAATGGCCAGCGCAGCGGCCTACAGATTATTCGCAATATTCTTGATGGCGTTGCCGATATTGCCTTTATGAATCTCACCGCAGATGATGTTGTTCGCCATCGTTTGATCGGCGATATCGTCAAGGCATATGACGCCTATGAGGCGACTAAAACTGCACCAGTGAGCATTAAGAAGTAGATATCAACTTATATGACCGTTGAAGTAACAAATCGCTCTGGCGTTACCGCGCCAGAAGCTGAAGTTGAATCGCTCCTTAACTTTGGTATCGGGTATATGGAGCTCCATCCTGAATGCGAACTATCGGTGACCTTTGTCGATGACGTTGAGATGGAAGAGCTTCACATTAAGTGGATGGATGAGCCCGGAACCACCGACGTTCTCTCATTTCCAATGGATATGCCGGAGGGAAAGAGCGACCCGGTAACGCTCGGCGATATCGTCATTGATCCAATCGTTGCTGCGCAGCAAGCAGCAACTGCCGGCCATAGCACCGAGCACGAGATCTATATTCTCGCCGCTCACGGCCTCCTTCATATTCTTGGTTACGATCACGCCGATCGCGATGAAGAGAAGGTTATGTTCGAACTTCAAGAGACGATTGTTAAGAAATGGGAATCACTGCAATGAATCCAATCCTCAAGGCGCTCTCGAAGCCGATCAATTCTTTGGTTAAAGAGGCGCAGAAGCACGGGTTGATTGAGCTCGATCACACAAAACTTGCCGATAACGACTTCGAACTCGGCGATACCTTGGTGCGCGAGTTGATGGTTCCTCGTACCGAGATGGTTTGGATTGAGCGCGACAAAACCCTGCGCCAAGGATTATCACTGGCGTTGAGATCTGGTTATTCACGAATTCCGGTTGCGGGTGTTGATCTCGACAACATTATCGGCTTTGCCTACGTAAAGGATTTAGCTAAGCGCGCGCTCGATCACCACGAAGCAGAGACCACGGAAAAGGTAGAGCAGCATATGCGTCCGCCAGTCTTTGTTCCGGAGAATAAAGAGGCTGCTGATCTCCTCCGTGATATGCAGCGCAATCAAATTCACTTGGCGATCGTCGTTGATGAGTATGGTGGAACTGCCGGCATCATCACCATCGAAGATATTATTGAAGAGATTGTCGGCGAAATTGCCGATGAGTACGACGATGGCGTCGAATCATTTACCTGGCTATCTGAAGTCAAAGCTCGAGCAAAGGCATCAATCCATATTGAAGATCTCGCAGAAGAGTTAAAGATTGAGATTGATGAGGAAGAGTACGAAGGCATCGACACCATTGGTGGCCTCATGGCGCAGCAGCTAGGTCGCGTACCAATCGCTGGCAGCACAATTACCGTGCAGGGCTGGAAGATCACCTCAGAGCGACCAGTCGGTCGTCGTCGTAGAATTAGCTCGGTAATGATTGAGCGAATGGAGGGGGTTGAGGAAGACCATGAATAATCCAGAAGATACAAAGCTGGTTACCTTGGCCACCAATACTTTGGCTCGCAGCGGTTCGCAGCAAGCAGCTGCGCTACGCGATACAACTGGTCGCACCTATGTGGCGATTAACGTCGTCTCACCCTCACTCAATCTCGATGCCTTTGAGGCAGTTCTTACCGTTGCACTCGCATCTGGCATTACTGGAATCGAAAGCGTTGTTGCAACCGGATCACAACCTGCAAATGTAAAGGCGATTAAAGATTTCGCCCCTACAGCTACCGTCTTCTACATCGATTCACGCGGGGAAGAAATCTCGCTTTAACCGTTAAGATAGGCGCATGCGTGTCGTTCGTTTCACCCCACTTCCAGATGCCGGGCTCGGTTCCGACCCTATGTATGGCATCCTCGAGGAAGATAACCAGATCACCATCATCACCGGAGATCCGATCTATCAGGGGATTCAGAAGACAGCTGCCCGTCTTGAGCTCACCAAAGTCCGCCTCCTTGCACCAGTGATTCCACGGAGCAAGATCGTTGCAATTGGCAAGAACTACGCCGATCACGCCGCTGAGATGGGCGGCGTTGTTCCGGATGAGCCGATTATCTTTATCAAGCCCAACACCACTATCGCCGGCCCTGGCGACACCATTGTCTGGCCCGAGATGGCGCCATCGATTGATTACGAGGCAGAGCTTGCCATTGTGATCGGTCGCATCTGTAAAGATGTTCCGAAAGAGAAGTACGCCGATGTGATCTTCGGTTACACCCTCGCTAACGATGTCACCTGTCGCGAATTACAGAAGCGAGATGGCCAATGGACTCGCGCCAAAGGCTTCGACACCTTCTGCCCACTAGGTCCTTGGATTGAGACCGACTTTATTCCAGGCAATCAGCGCATCTCGCTGACTCTCAATGGCGAAGTGAAGCAAGATGCCCACTTGAGCGACATGATCTTTAAAGTCCCAGATATCATCAACTTTGTATCAAGTGTGATGACGCTTCTTCCCGGCGATGTCATTATCACTGGAACTCCAGCAGGTATCGGTCCAATGCCGGAGAAATCAACTGTTGCAGTAGCTATCGAAGGCCTAGGCCAACTAACAAATAAGGTGAGTGCGCGTCCATGACGGATACAAAGAAGGTAAAGGTACGTTTCGCTCCATCTCCTACCGGAGATTTGCACGTCGGAAATATCCGCACTGCGCTCTTTGATTGGGCCTTTGCTCGCCACACCGGTGGCACATTTCTATTCCGTATCGAAGATACCGATACCACTCGAGTAACACCTGAATACATTCAGGCAGCGATCGATACCTTGAAGTGGCTCGGTCTCAATTGGGATGAGGGACCAGAAGTTGGTGGTCCCAATGGTCCATATCTTCAATCACAACGTCTCGATATCTATGCCACCTGGGCGCAGAAGTTTCTCGATCAAGGCGATGCCTATCACTGCTACTGCTCACCGGATGAGCTAGAAGCGGTGCGCGAAGCACAGCGCGCAGCCAACGTCGCTCCTGGCTACAACGGCCACTGCCGTGATTTAACTGCCGATCAGATCGCTGCCTATAAGGCTGAAGGTCGTGAAGCAGTTGTACGTATGCGTATGCCAGATGGCACCACCACCTTTATCGATGCAATCCGTGGTGAAGTCACCTTCGATCACAAGTTTGTTCCAGACTTCGTCTTGGTACGTGCCGATGGTTCGCCGCTCTACACCTTGGCGGTAGCTGTTGATGATGTCTTGATGGAGGTCACCCACGTTCTACGCGGTGAAGATCTCTTATCTTCGACGCCACGTCAGATTCGCGTCTATCAAGCGATGGGCGTTAAAGAATCTGATTACCCAACATTTGCTCACCTGCCATTTGTGATGGGTCAAGATAATGCCAAGCTCTCAAAGCGCAACGGCGAGGTCTCGATCGCCTGGTATCGCGAGCAGGGCTACCTGCCTGAGGCGATCTGTAACTACCTCGCACTCCTTGGTTGGTCACCTGGCGATGATCGTGAGAATATTTCAATGCAGGAGCTCACCGAGCTCTTCACCGTTGAGAAGGTTCATTCATCACCAGCTCGCTTTGATATGAAGAAGCTTGAGGCGATCAACGGCGACAAGATCCGCGCGCTGACCCTCGATGAGTTCCTTAAGTGGACCTTGCCGTTCCTTACCAAGGCGGGGATCATCACCGGTAGTGATAGCGAGATCGAACTCGTCAAGAAGGCGCTGCCGCTGATTCAAGAGCGGATCGTCAAGTTAGATGAGACGCCAGGTCTGCTTAAGTTCCTCTTCGTTAAAGAATTTGCTGTAGATGCCGATGCCGTCGCCAAGATCACCGATGGTGGTTCGAAGGATGTGCTCAAGCGTTCGATCAAAGAGCTTGAAGGCCTATCGTCATGGAACCACGAATCAATCGAGGCAGCTCTCCGCGCTGCGCTGATTGAAGATATGGGGCTCAAGCCGCGCATCGCATTTACCGCGCTTCGCATCGCAACGACCGGCAGCACCATCTCGCCACCGCTCTTCGAATCGATGGAGTTGCTCGGCCAAAGCACCTGTATTTCGCGTATTTCAGCAGCCCTAGCCCTCTAACCAGGAGTGGCAAGAGCACCCCTGTCAGTCAGGTAAACTTCTCCACGCACAAGAAGGGCGAAATCCAATAAGGCTAAGCCGGCTTGGATCTGAAGACCTTGGGGTATGGGGTAATTGGCAGCCCTGCTGATTCTGGTTCAGTAAGTCTAGGTTCGAGTCCTGGTACCCCAGCGCAGTACAACTTAATAAAAAACTAGGGCCCCGTCGTCTAGCGGCCTAGGACTCTGGCTTCTCAAGCCAGCTACGAGGGTTCGAATCCCTTCGGGGCTACAGATAGATAAGTGCCATCTCTCATTAAAACGAGGGATGGCACTTTTTATTGCCGGTAGGTTTCTCTTATGCGCGTAATCAATGTCGAGCAGTTGCAATCAGTTCTAGCTAACTTACCGAGCAATCCACGAATTATCGCCTCTGGCAACTTTGCCACCCCCACCGTTCTGCTCGATGCCGCAGATAAGGCGCTCCCGGAATTTAAGCTACATATGCTCAACGCCCAACCTGGTATTCCAGATCGCGAAGGCATTACCTACGAGAGCGCATTTGTGGGCCACGGAATGCGTCGCCACCCACGACTTAATTACATTCCCTCTCGACTTTCGCTGGTGCCAGTTGTTATCCGTGACTACGCGCGCCCCGATGCAGTCTTTCTCCATACCTCGCAGCAACGCCACGACACTGTCTCGCTCGGCACCGAGGTCAATATTCTCCCAGCTGCGATTGAGGCAGCGCATGCCCACGGTGGAATCGTTATTGCGCAGGCAAATAAACAGATGCCATATACCTATGGCGATGCTCAGATTTATGAGTCAGAGATTGATTATCTCGTTGAAGTTGATCAGCCGTTGCTGGTCAAACCCGAGACCAAGTTCTCACCTGAGTCGCTACAGATCGGTGACCGAATCGCATCGTTGATTGAAGATAACTCAACTTTGCAGCTTGGCATTGGTGCCATCCCCGATAGCGTCCTTAACTCACTTAAGGGTCGTCGAGGACTTCGTATCTGGACAGAGATGTTCTCCGATGGTGTTTACAACCTCCACAAGTTGGGAATTCTCGATCCAGATATCTTGATTACCGCATCCTTTATCTTCGGTACTCAAGAGCTATACGAGTGGCTCAACCTCAATCGCCGAGTACAGATGTTACGTACCGAGAAGACCAATAACCCAAGTCTGATTGCACGCCAAGCGCGGATGACCTCAATCAACGCTGCGCTTCAAATTGATCTCTATGACCAAGCCAACGCCTCACATGTTCGCGGTGAGATCTATAGCGGATTTGGTGGTTCAACCGACTTTATCGTTGGCTCGCTCCATAGCCGCGGAGGTCGATCCTTTATGGCGCTTCCTTCATGGCACCCCAAGGCGCAGGTCTCATCGATTGTTCCGCGGTTGAGTGAGAACGTCACCAGCTTCCAGCACTCATTTGTCGTTACCGAACAAGGAGCGGCGGCATGCTTTGGCCATACCCAGAGTGAGCAGGCGCTCAACTTAATTAATAACGCCGCCCACCCGGATGCAAAAGAAGGCTTAGTTCAAGCCGCTTCTGTCTTTGGTCTGCTTAAGTAATTAACGCTGGGACTTGTGGCGATCAGCCATCATGTCCATGAGGGCAAAGAGCACGCCAGAGACCACGAAGGTCATATGAATACCGATACGCCATGCCTGACGTTCAGTGTCGTATGGCTCTTCCTGCATAAAGTCTTTGAGAAGTTCGATAACAGAGATAGCTACCAACGAACCAATCAACTTAATCTTCAGACCGCTGTAATCAACATGTCCCATCCAATGCGGACGATCCTTGGCGCCTTCTGCAACCGAAATCTTAGAGACGAAGTTTTCGTATCCGGCAAAGAGAACGATGATGATGAGGTTTGCCAAGAGAACAGTGTCCAGGAGCTCGAGTACCTCAAGGGTGATCTCTGCGGCGCTCATATCGACCACATGGGTCATCATGTGCCAGAAGGAGTGGAAGAAGCGATAGAGGATAGGCACCAAAGTCAGGAGCAATCCGATATAGAGCGGAGCCAAGAACCAGCGTCCCGCGAAGATGATGCGTTCGATTAAGGTCTCTAGTTTTTCCATAACCAAGAGTTTATAGGTAGCGTTCTCTCATGGACTGGATTAACGCTCTCAATCGCCGAATCGCAGAGAAAATCACTGCCGGAGTCTCCACCATGTGGGCTGCCTACCTCTTCGCTGCAATCGCTCTGATCTCGCTACCTGCCGCTATTCGCAGTGGAGATACGCTGACAATCGTCGATTGGGTCGCTCAGACCTTCCTGCAATTGGTTCTTCTCTCCATCATCATGGTTGGCCAGCAGCGCTCTTCCGACGATGTCACCAAGCAGATTGAAGAGACCCACGCGGCTTCTCTTGCCGAGTTTGAGTACGCAAAAGAGGCGAGAGCTCTCGCAGATCAAGAACTAGCCGAGATTAAGAAGATGGCAAAAGAGATTCACACTATTTTGCGGGATGTCGAGAAGAAGTAAGCAGAGGCTTTTCGCTAACTAATCTTCTCGTTCTACCAAGCCAAAGAATTTAAGTGGTCGGTAGAGGAATCGCGGAACTTTTCGTATTTTCCCAACCCAGATAACTAATAATAGGAATAGCCCAAAGGCCATATCTGGTCCGATATGAGCGAAGCTATCTCTGATTGTCTGCCAAAATGGATCAAACTTGCCGATGTAATCCGAAGGATTATCTTCTGGGGGAGCGCTAAATATCACTGGCCAGTCATAGAGGGCATGCAAAATGATTGGTGGAAGGATGCTCTTGGTTGCCAGCATTACCGCCGCTGCCATAAAACCAAAACTTGATGCCCCTAAGACATGCCAATACGCCTCGACCGGATTCCAATATTCACCGAGGTATAGATTGAGATGCATCAGACCGAATGTGATTGACGAGACCACAAGTGCTAAGGCGGTTCCATGTTTCGTAAAGACCCCAAAGACGAAGCCGCGCGAGACTACTTCCTCACCTAACCCCAGTGTGTAGAGATAGAAGATTCCAGTGATTGTGGGTAGAAGCGGCAAGGTGTAACCGTCACTTCCAGATATACCTGAGTAGGAGTAGAAAACTGCAACCAATAAGCCAAAAAAAGATGGAACAGAGAGCGCTGGAAGTCGGAAGTACTGCATCGTTGGAAGTTCGTATGCCCAGATGAAGTAGATAAAAGCGCCGGCCATAACCCCATACTGAATAATCGAGTTGAGATCATCGTTAGGAAATAATTCAGGTATGAGGTGAAAAGAAGTCAGCGCAGCCACTGAGAAGCAGGTAACTGCAATGAGATCGGCGAGCTTTTTCATGCTCCGAACTTAATCCTCTGCGGTGACAACTTTGAGGAAAATCCGATCCCCACGCCGAGTGAGCCTAACTGCCACAATGTCAGCCCGCAGACAGAGTCCCATGACCAGTCTTTGACAGGCAAAATCTTCATTATGTTCCTCGTGACGTTTCATAATCCGAGAGCCTTGGAACTTGCTCATTAGGCTATGCCATTCCCAACCTGGAAAAGTTTCAGAGATGAATTTGTGCTGCAATCCGCGCGTAATAGGAATCCAATGTGCGTAACGAGCGATATCTCGAATATCTTCCACGGAGAGAGTTAATGGATTTTGGTATGGCATATCAATGACCTCACTAGGCCCATAAAAAAGGACCCGCTACTTCTGGCGGTGTCTCTCATCGCCAGCAGGTTTTCCTTCAGGGCCACCGGACGCGAATCAAGCGCGGAGGGCACCAAGCAAGCTAAAGGGCTTAACGCTTGGTTCTTAACCTAGGAAGAAG
>JACCDW010785551.1_pt1 | contig 29041 bp, 27 predicted proteins | sample 7449781 | NCBI WGS metagenome assembly JACCDW01 (sample SAMN15323449, study PRJNA562643) | freshwater metagenome | isolation source: river surface water | place: USA:Blue River Watershed | collected 2017-08-18
CCCTGGGCGATGTCGTTGGACTGCTTGTCGTAGCAGACCATCACCGCGCAGCCCTTGTAGTCGATGCCGTACTCGGTGTTGTCGTAGCCGATGCGCTTGATGGTGTCACGCGCGACCTGGATGTAGTCGACGTGCGCATTGGTGGTGATCTCTCCAGCCAGCACCACGAGGCCGGTGTTGGTCAGGGTCTCGGCGGCCACGCGCGAGCGCGGGTCCTGCTGGAAGATTGCATCGAGGATCGCGTCCGAGATCTGGTCGGCTACCTTGTCGGGGTGGCCTTCGGAGACGGATTCGGAAGTGAAGAGGTAGTCGTTCGCCATTTGAGATACTCCGTGGGTTGAAGGGCGCGTTGCCTTCGCGGGAGCTTCGGCGAACGCTTTAGCAGTGAGGTTTAACGTCGCCCTGCAAGTAGTTCATAACTCGGCGACCCGCTCATTGTAATCGCCCCAGCCCTGTTCCCGGCCTGTCAGTTCCCCAAGACCCCATGCTGTCGCTGTTTCGCCTGCTGTCCCATGTGCCGCTGCGCGCGTTGCATGCCGTGGGCGCGGTCCTGGGCTGGTGCGTGTTCCTGCTGTCGTCCACCTACCGCCGGCGCTTTATCGCGCACGCGGCCCAGGCCGGTTACCCGTTCGCGCAGGTGCGGCCCGCGGTGGCCCACATCGGCCGCATGGCCGCCGAGCTGCCACGCTTGTGGTGTGGCGCCCTGCCTGCGGTGGAGTGGGACAACATCGCGTGCATCGACGCCGCGTATGCCCGCGGGCAGGGCGTGGTGCTGCTCACGCCGCACCTGGGCTGCTTCGAGGTCGTGGCCCTGGCCCTGGCCGACCGGTACCAGGCAAGCCATGGCCCCCTGACCGTGCTCTATCGGCCGGCCCGCAAGGCGTGGATCGCGCCGCTGGTCGCCGCCTCGCGCCAGCGCCCCGGTCTGTCGGCGGTGCCCACCACACTGGCCGGCGTGCGCCACATGATCCGCGCCCTGCGCCGGGGACAGGCCGTGGGCCTGCTGCCCGACCAGGTGCCGCCCGAGGGCATGGGGCTGTGGGCACCGTTCTTCGGCCGCAGCGCGTACACCATGACCCTGGCCGCGCGGCTGGCGCAGCAGACCGGCGCGCAGGTGCGGCTCGTGTGGGGCGAGCGCCTGCCGGCCGGGCGCGGCTATCGCTTGCATGCGCGCGAGATGCCGGCGGCCCTGCCTGACACCCTGCCCGAGGCGGTGGCGCAGCTCAATGCGCACATCGAAGGCCTGATCCGCGAATGTCCGCAGCAGTACCTCTGGAGCTACGGACGCTACAAGCCGCCGCGCGAGGCCGCATCCGATTCCGGACCGCAGGAGTCCGCTGGCGCATGAAGCGATTCCTCTCTCGACTGGGCGGCTACGCCCTGATGGGCCTGCTGTGGCTCCTGCATGGGTTGCCCCTGTCCTGGCAGGCGGCGCTGGGCCACGCGGTGGGCGGACTGTTGTGGCGGGTCGCCCGTTCGCGCCGGCGCGTGGTGGCGCGCAACCTGGCCTTGTGTTTTCCAGAACGATCCGAAGCCGAGCGTGAGCGCCTGGGTCGCGAGGTCTTCACCTGGTTCAGCCGAAGCGTGCTGGAGCGCGGGCTGCTGTGGTTCGCACCGCCGTCGCGCCTGAAGCGCCTGATTCACGTCGAGGGCGACTGGGGCTTTGCCGACCGCCATCCGGGTCCGGTCATGTGGCTGGTGCCGCACTTCGTCGGGCTCGATGTGGCGGGGGTTGCCACGCAGTTGAACATCCGCCGGGGCCTGGCCTCGATCTACCAGGCGCAGTCCAACCCGGTGATCGACGCCGCCATGCGCCGCGCGCGCCTGCGCCATGGCAACACCGAACTCTTCGCCCGCGCCGAGACCGCGCGCCCGCTGGTACGCGCGGTGCGTGGCGGCATGGGCTTCTTCAACCTGCCGGACATGGATTTCGGCGAGCGCGACGCGCAGTTCGTGCCTTTCTTCGGCGTGCCCGCCTCCACCCTGCTGGCGCCCTCGCGCATGGCACGGGCCCTGGGCATGGCGGTGCAGCCGGTGCTGGTGACCGTCTTGCCGGGAGGGCAGGGTTATCGGGTGCGTTACCTGCCGCCCTGGCAGGACTTTCCCAGCGACGACCCGGTGGCGGATGCCGCACACATGAACCGTTGCATCGAGGCGTGGGTGCGCGAGTGTCCGGCCCAGTACTTCTGGGTGCACCGGCGCTTCAAGACCCGTCCCGCCGGCGAACCGCCGGTCTACTGAGGCCCGAGAAAAGCCTGCAGGCTGGCCACGATCCGCGCGGGCTGCTCGTGCAGCACCCAGTGGCTGGCCCCGGGGATCCGCTCCAGCCTCAGGTCCGGCACCCAGCGTTCCAGTCCGTCGACCAGCTCGGGCAGGAGGGCCGTGTCGTCCATCGCCCACATCACCAGCGTCGGGCAGGTCACCGTCAGCGCTGAATCGGGCAGTTCGATCGCGCTCGCGCCCGGGTCCTCGGGGGTGGGCGGCCGCAAGGGCGAGGCCCGGTAGTAATCGCAGCCCCCGCGCAGGCCCGCGCCGCCGCGCCACAAGGCCCGGTACTGGTCCTTGACGGCGTCCGTGAGCCAGGGGGCTCCCCTGTCGCCGTTGAAGAAGGGCCACAGCCTGCGGTAGTCGTCGGCGGCCAGCAGGTCTTGCGCGTCCGGTCGCACGAGAAAGTTCATGTAGGCGCTGGCCGCCTGCTGGCGCGGGTTGGACCGCAACTCGCGCAGGAACGTGCCCGGGTGCGGCGAGTTCAGGATCGCCAGCCGCTGCAGCGATTGGGGCCGCTGGTTGGCCAGGTTCCAGGCCACCGCGCCGCCCCAGTCGTGGGCGACCACGGCGGCCGCCGGGTCGCCGCCGGTTTCGAGGGCGATCAGGGCCGCGATGTCCTGCACCAGGTGGCGGGCGCGGTAGTCCTTCACGTCCAGGGGGGCGCTGGAGTTTTCATACCCGCGCAGGTTGGGCGCGATGCAGCGGTAGCCGCCGTGCTCGGGCCGCGAAAAGTGCGCGAGCAGCCCGTCCCAGACGAAGGCCGCCTGGGGAAATCCGTGCAGGAACACCAGCACCGGCCGTCCCCGTGTGCCGGCCGCGCGGCAACTCAGGGTGATGCCGTGGGGCAGGGGTTGCAGGAAGGTCTCGATCACCGGAGGGCCCTGCGTGGCGGTCAGGCGGCGGTTGGAGGCGCCGGGTCGGGCCCGTGGGCGGGCGCGGCCGCCCCGGGCTCGCTCGCCGGGTGGGTCCACTGCCACAGCAGGTGGGCGGTTTCCTCCACACCCTTTTTCTTGAGGGCCGAGAACAGCTTCACCTCGCCCCCGCCCGCCTGCAGGCGGGCGATGGACAGGGCCTTGGCCGCCTCGGCCTTGTTCAACTTGTCGGCCTTGGTCAGAAGCACCAGGAACTTCAGCCCGGTCTCCACCCGCGGGCGGATCACATCCAGCAGGATCTCGTCCAGCTCGGTCAGGCCGTGGCGCGGGTCACACAGAAGCACCACCCCCAGGAGGTTCTCCCGGCTCACGAGGTAGTTGGCCATCACCCGCTGCCAGCGCAGCTTGTCCTGCTTGGGCACGGCGGCATAGCCGTACCCGGGCAGGTCGGCCAGGACGGCATCTGTCACGCCCTGGCGGCCCAGGGTGAACAGGTTGATGCTCTGGGTGCGCCCCGGGGTCTTGGAGGCGAAGGCCAGGCGCTTTTGCTGGGTCAGGGTGTTGATGCAGGTGGATTTGCCCGCGTTGGAGCGGCCCACGAAGGCAATTTCAGGGTAGCCGTGCGGGGGCAGCCACTCCAGGGTGGGGGCCGTGGTGAGGAACTTGGCGGTGTGCATCCAGCCCAGGGCCTGGGCCGGGGTGGCGCCAGTGGCCGCTGCAGGCGGGCCGGCCGGTGCAGGGCCGGCGGCGGGGGGAGCGGGCGGGCCCGGAGGGTGGGTCATGGGGGGATAGGCGGCGCCCGGGGGGGACGGGTGGGGCATTGTAGAATCGTCGGGGTTCGCGCCCCCCTGCCCAGACACTCCACACCATGAAGTTGCACACCTGCCTGCTGACCGCTGCCCTGCTTGCGGCGCCCGTGATGCCCGTTCTGGCGGCCACGCCTGCGGCCCCGGCTGCGGCCCCGGCTGCTTCGGCGGCCAAGCCCGCCGCACCCGCCAAGCCCGACCTGGTCCAGGGAGAAGCCCGCTACACGGCGGCCTGCGCCTCCTGCCATGGCGCCGATGGCAATTCCGGCTCGCCTGCCAACCCCAAGCTGGCCCAGCAGCACCCCGAGTACCTGGTCAAGCAGCTGCAGGAGTTCAAGTCCGGCAAGCGCGCCAACGCCATCATGCAGGGCATGGCCGCGACCCTGACCGACGCCGACATGAAGAACATCGCCGCCTGGCTGACCAGCCAGAAGGCCAAGCCCGGCTTCGCCAAGGACAAGGAACTCGTTGCCCTGGGGGAGCGGATCTGGCGCGGCGGCATCGCTGACCGCCAGATCGCCGCCTGCGCCGGCTGCCACAGCCCCAACGGCGCCGGCATTCCCTCGCAGTACCCGCGCCTGTCCGGCCAGCATGCTGATTACACCGCCGCCCAGCTGACCGCCTTCCGGGATGGCGTGCGCAAGAACAACCTCCAGATGACCCAGGTCGCCGCCAAGCTCAATGACCGCGAGATCCGTGCGGTCTCGGACTACGTGGCAGGCTTGCGCTGACCGCGGCGGGATTTCTCCCGCTGTCGCACCCCTAACAGGCGGAACTCCTCTGGGGTTCCGCCTTTTTCTTTGGTGATGCCTCCTCGCCCATGACGACCTCCAACCCGGGACTTGACGTCTCCGAAGGCCCACGCCCGCTGCGCGCGGTGGTGGAACTGCTGTCGTCCATGCGGTTTGCCATCTCGCTGCTCACGGTGATCTGCATCGCCTCGGTGATCGGCACCGTCCTCAAGCAGCACGAGCCGGCGGTCAACTACGTCAACCAGTTCGGGCCCTTCTGGGCGCAGCTGTTTGCGGCCCTCAAGCTCAATGCGGTCTACAGCGCCTGGTGGTTTCTGTTGATCCTGGCCTTTCTGGTCACCAGCACCTCGCTGTGCATCGCCCGCAACACGCCCAAGATCCTGGCCGACTTGCGCGCCTACAAGGAAAACATCCGCGAGCAAAGCCTGCAGGCCTTCCCACACCGTGCGCAGGGCGAACTGGGCGATGCGCCCGAAGCCGCTGCCCGCCGCATCGGCGACGCCCTGGTGCGTGCCGGCTGGAAGGTCAGGCTCCAGCGCCGCGAGGGGCCTGCGGGCGCCGGCTGGATGGTCGCCGCGCGGGCGGGGGCGGCCAACAAGCTCGGCTACATCGCCGCCCACAGCGCCATCGTGCTGGTGTGCCTGGGGGGGCTGCTCGATGGCGACCTGATCGTGCGCGCCCAGATGCTCTGGGGGGGGAAGACGACCTACAACGGCGGCGGCATGATCGCCGATGTCAAGCCCGAGCACCGACTGCCCGCGACCAACCCCACCTTCCGCGGCAACGTCATGGTGGGCGAAGGGATGCAGTCGGCCACCGCCATCCTGAACCAGAGCGATGGCATCCTGCTGCAGGAGCTGCCCTTCTCCATCGAGCTGAAGAAGTTCATCGTCGAGTACTACTCGACCGGCATGCCCAAGCTCTTTGCCAGCGAGATCGTGATCCACGACCGCGAGACCGGCCAGGCCATTCCCCAGCGCGTGGAGGTGAACCACCCGGCCCGCCACCGCGGCATCGAGATCTACCAATCCAGCTTCGACGATGGCGGCTCCACCGTGCGCCTGCAGGCGGTGCCGTTCACCGGGGGCGGCAAGCGCTTCGAGGTGGAGGGCGTGATCGGCGGCAGCACGCCCCTGGCGCGTGGCCAGGGCGCCGATGCCGACACGCTCACCCTGGAGTACACCGGCCTGCGGGTGATCAACGTCGAGAATTTCGGCGACAAGGGCGTGGGCAGCGCCAGTGGCACCGACGTACGCAAGGTCGACCTGCAGGACGCGATCGAATCGCGCCTGGGCGCGGGCCACAAGACGGCCTCGCGCAAGGAACTGCGCAATGTCGGCCCCAGCATCACCTACAAGCTGCGTGATGCCGCCGGCCAGGCCCGCGAATTCCATAACTACATGGAGCCGGTGGACCTGGGGGACGGGGTGCCCGTGTTTCTCATGGGCCTGCGTGACACGCCGGCCGAGAACTTCCGCTACCTGCGCCTGCCCGCCGATGACGCCGGTGCGCTCGACGGCTTCCTGCGCCTGCGCGATGCGCTGGCCGATCCCGCGGTACGCGAGCAGGCCGTGCGCCGCTACGCGGCCCGTGCTACCGACCCGGCCCGCCCCGAACTCGCGCAGCAACTGGCCGCCTCCGCCAGCCGGGCCCTGGCGCTCTTCGCGGGCGTGGGCACCGCCCCAGGCGCCAATGGCAAGCCGGTGTCCGGCCTGCAGGCGCTGTCGGACTTCATGGAGAGCAACGTGCCCGAGGCCGACCGCGCCCGCGCCGGCGAGGTGGTGGTGCGCATCGTCAATGGCGCGCTCTTCGAGGTGGCCCAGATCGCCCGCGCGCGCGCCGACCAGAAGCCCCTGGAGATGACCGATGCCACCCGGGCCTTCATGAACCAGTCCGTGCTGGCCCTGAGCGACCTCTCGCTGTACCCGGCGCCGCTGGCCTTCCAGCTCAAGGATTTCACCCAGGTCCAGGCCAGCGTCTTCCAGGTGGCCCGTGCCCCTGGCCGCAACATTGTTTACCTGGGCTGCGCATTGCTGATTCTCGGCATCTTTGCGATGCTCTACGTCCGCGAGCGGCGCCTGTGGGTCTGGCTCGCGCCGCAGCCGGCGGGCAGCCGCGCGACCCTGGCGCTGTCGTCCAACCGCAAGACCCTGGACACCGACCGCGAGTTTGCGCAGCTGCGTACCCAACTCCTCGAACCGACGTCACCATGAACACGGCCACTTCCACACTGACCTTGAACGAAGGCTACTTCGCCCGCCGCAACTGGCGCGACTGGCTGTTTGCTGCCGCGGTCATGGCTGGCGGGCTGTTTGCATTCAACCGTTACAACGCCTCGATGGATGTCTACGAGAAGGGCATCCTTCTGGGCAGCATCCCCTGCGCCATCTGGATCGGCTGGTTCTGGCGCCCGGTGCAGGCCCTGTCCGTCGCCGTCGCCGCCTTCTCGCTCCTGGCCATCACCACCTACCAGGGGGACCTGGCCCGCGCCGACGCGGTGTTCTGGCTCAAGTACTTCCTCTCCAGCCAGTCCGCCATCCTTTGGATGAGCATGCTCTTCTTCATGAGCACGGCCTTTTACTGGGTCGGCATGTTCGCGCGCGGCCAGGCGGACACGATGGAGCGCCTGGGCTCCGGCCTGGCCTGGGTGGCGGTGGGCATGGCCCTGATCGGCACGATGGTGCGCTGGTACGAAAGCCACCAGATCGGCCCCGACATCGGGCATATCCCGGTCAGCAACCTGTACGAGGTCTTTGTCCTGTTCTGCTGGATGACGGCCCTGTTCTACCTGTACTTCGAGCAGCAGTACCGCACCCGCGCCATGGGCGCCTTCGTGATGCTGGTGGTCAGTGCGGCCGTGGGCTTTCTGCTCTGGTACACCGTGGTGCGCGAAGCCCATGAAATTCAGCCCCTGGTCCCCGCGCTCAAAAGCTGGTGGATGAAGCTGCATGTGCCGGCCAACTTTGTCGGTTACGGCACCTTCGCCCTGGCGGCCATGGTGGCCTTTGCCTACCTGATCAAGTCGCATGCCACCGAGACCCGCTGGTGGAAGCTGGCGCCCCTGTGGGCCCTGGGCGTGGTGCTGTGCTTCGAGCCCCTCGTGTTCCGCAAGGCCCCCGAAGGCGGCCTGAGCAATTACTGGGCGGTGTACTTCGGTGTCTCGGCCCTGGCGGCCGCCGGCATCATCGCCCTGCGACGCCGCATCGCCGAGCGCCTGCCGTCCTTCGAGGTGCTCGACGACGTGATGTACAAGGCCATCGCCGTCGGCTTCGCCTTCTTCACCATCGCCACCGTGCTGGGCGCGCTGTGGGCGGCCGAGGCCTGGGGCGGCTACTGGAGCTGGGACCCCAAGGAAACCTGGGCGCTCATCGTCTGGCTCAACTACGCCGCCTGGCTGCACATGCGCCTCATGAAAGGCCTGCGTGGCGCCTTGTCCGCCTGGTGGGCACTGGTCGGCCTGGCCGTCACGACCTTCGCTTTCCTGGGCGTCAACATGTTCCTGTCGGGCCTGCACAGCTACGGCAACCTGTAAAACACACCCTAGGGTCTCTCCCGAGATCCACCCCGCGCCCGCCTCGATCCGTGATAAACCCGCACTTTGTGACGAACGGTTTGCACCACGAGGAGCGCCATGTTGATCAAGACGAACCGCGACGGGTTCATTCATCCCGTCGCCAGCGAGATCACGCCGCAGACGGTCTACCACCAGCGGCGTGATCTCATCCGGTGGATGGCCAGCGGTGCTGCGGGCATCGGCCTGGCGGGTTGGGCGCAGCGTGACGCGCGCGCGCAGATGACCGCGCGGCCGGGCAAGCTGGCGCCCCTGCCGGCGGGGCGTTCCGCGGTGGCAGGGGCTGCCACCATGGAGAAGGTCACCGATTACAAGGACGCCAGCACCTACAACAACTTCTACGAATTCGGCACCGACAAGTCGGATCCCGCGCGTCTGAGCAGCAAGTTCCAGCCCACCCCCTGGTCGGTCGAGGTCGAGGGCCTGGTGCGCAAGCCCGCCCGGTACGCCCTGGAGGACCTCCTGAAACTCAGCGCCCAGGAAGAACGCATCTACCGCCTGCGGTGCGTCGAGGGCTGGTCCATGGTCATTCCCTGGATCGGCTATTCGCTGAGCAAACTGATCGAGCGTGTCGAGCCCCTGGGCAGCGCCAAGTACGTGGAGTTCCACACCGCCGCCGACGCCAAGACCATGCCCGGCATCAGCTCCAGCGTGCTGGACTGGCCCTATGTCGAGGGCCTGCGCATGGATGAAGCGATGCACCCGCTCACACTGCTTACTTTCGGTATGTATGGCGAGGTACTGCCCAACCAGAATGGGGCGCCCTTGCGCCTGATCACGCCCTGGAAGTACGGCTTCAAGAGCGGCAAGTCCATCGTGCGCATCCGCTTCACCGAGAAAGAGCCCCGCACCTCCTGGAACAAATCCGCGCCCAAGGAATACGGCTTCTACGCCAACGTCAACCCCGGCGTCGACCACCCGCGCTGGAGTCAGGCCACCGAGCGGCGCATCGGCGAGGACGGGCTGCTGGCCAAGCGCCGCAAGACGCTGATGTTCAATGGCTACGAGTCCCAGGTCGGACAGCTGTACGCCGGCATGGATCTGCGCAAGTTCTACTGAGGCCGGGTCATGGGCGCTCCCGCCTTCGACCGCCAGCCCGTGCGCGCTGCGCGGCATGCCTGGCTCCTGCACCCCGTGGTCAAGCCCCTGCTGTTCGTGCTGGCCCTGTGGCCCTTGGGCGTCCTGGCCTGGGGCGCTGTCACTGACCAGCTGGGCGCCAACCCGGCGGAGGCCCTGATCCGCGACACCGGCGACTGGGCGCTGCGCTTCCTGTGCATCACGCTGGCGATCACCCCGGTGCGCGTGGTGCTGGGCCTGGCTCCGCTGGTGCGGCTGCGACGCATGGCCGGCCTCTTCACCTACTTCTATGCGGTGCTGCACCTGCTCACGTACGCCTGGTTCGACATGGGCTTCGAGCTGGCCGACATCGTGCGCGACATCGCCAAGCGGCCGTTCATCCTGGTCGGGTTTCTCTCCCTGGTGCTGCTCACGCCGCTGGCGGCCACGTCCTTCAACCGGGCGGTGAAGTCGCTGGGCGCTCGCCGGTGGCAGGCCCTGCACAAGACCGTCTACCTGATCGCCTGCCTGGTGCTGCTGCACTTCTTCTGGATGCGCGCCGGCAAGAACGACTTCACCGAGGTGGCGGTCTATGCCCTCCTCCTGACCGCGCTGCTGGGGTGGCGGTTCATGCGCTGGTGGCGCGAGCCCCCGCGCCCCTCGCCCCCCGTCCGTCCGACCCCTGGCTGATCAGCCGACCAGGCGTTCGTTGCGCAGCTGGTCCGCGACCGTGTCGCGTTGTCGGATCAGGTGCGCCTGGTCGCCGTCCACCAGCACCTCCGCCGCGCGGCCCCGCGTGTTGTAGTTGCTGGCCATGCTCATGCAATAGGCGCCCGCCGACAGCACGGCCAGCAGGTCACCGGGCTGCACCGCCAGGTCGCGGTCGCGCCCCAGCCAGTCGCCGCTTTCGCACACCGGTCCGACCACGTCATAGCGGCTGGCTTCGCTGCGACGCTGCTGCAGGGGCTCGATGCCGTGGAAGGCCTGGTACATGGCCGGGCGCGGCAGGTCGTTCATCGCGGCATCGACGATGCAGAAGTTCTTCTGCTCGCCGGGTTTGAGATAGAGCACCTCGGTCAGGCACACCCCGGCGTTGCCGACCAGTGAGCGGCCCGGTTCGATCATCAGGTGGCGGTCACCGTAGCCACGCGCGTCCAGGCGGGCCAGCAGCTGGCGCCACAGGGCATCGGCCGCGGGCGGCTGGTCGCCGTTGTAGTTGATGCCCAGGCCGCCACCGAAGTCCAGGTGCGCCAGGCGAATGCCCCGCGCCTCGATGGCCTCGACCAGTTCGAGCACGCGGTCCATCGCGTCGAGGTAGGGCCCGCCGTCGGTGATCTGCGAGCCGATGTGGCAGTCGATCCCCACCACCTTCAGGCCCGGCAGGCTGGCGGCCCGCTGGTAGGCCTGCAGCGTGCGTTCATGCGCCACGCCGAACTTGTTGCCCTTCAGGCCGGTGGAGATATAGGGGTGGGTCTTGGCGTCCACATTGGGGTTCACGCGGATGCTCACCGGCGCGGTTCGTCCGCAGGCCCGGGCCACTTCGTCGAGGACGTCGAGCTCGGACTCGCTCTCGACGTTGAAGCAGCCGATGCCCACCTCCAGCGCGCGACGCATCTCGGCGCGTGTCTTGCCCACGCCCGAGAAGATCACCTTCGACGCCTGCCCGCCCGCGGCCAGCACGCGTTCGAGCTCGCCGCCAGAGACGATGTCAAAGCCGCAGCCGGCCCGCGCGAACAGCTGCAGGATGGCCAGCGAGGAGTTGGCCTTCATCGCGTAATGGATGGTGGCCTGGCGGCCAGCGAAGCCGCGCTGGTAGGCCCCCAGCGCGGACAGCATGGCGGCCTGGGAGTACACGAACAGGGGCGTGCCGTGGGTGCGGGCCAACTCGTCCAGGCGCACGCCTTCGAGCCAGAGGTCGGCGCCGCGGCGCGCCAGCTGAGGATGTCCGGGCAGGGCGTGCAAGGAGGGCGGGGTCGTGCTCATGGGCGTACCGGTGCGGATGCAGGCGTGGCCGCAGGCGCGGGCGCGGAGGCCCCGGTCGCAGCGGGCGGCAGGTACAGGTTCCCCTTCTGGCCGCAGGCCGAAAGCGTGAGGAGACCGCCGCCCACCAGGGCGGTGACTAGAATCGTTCGGTACAGCGCAGACATCAAAGAATTGTAATGACCGACCTCGAGTACCTGGACCGCGCCGAATCCCTGCTGGCCCGCGTCGAGGCCTGCTGCGACCGTCTGAACGACGACACCGACGCCGACATCGACGCCCAGCGGGTCGGCGGCATGGTGACCCTGGTGTTCGGCAACCGCAGCCAGATCGTGATCAACCTGCAAAAGCCCCTCCAGGAAATCTGGCTGGCCGCCCGGTCCGGGGGCTACCATTACCGCTTTGACGGCACCCGCTGGACGGACACCAAGGGTGACGGCGAATTCTTCGACCGGCTCACGCGCTGCGCGACGGAGCAGTCGGGCCAGCCCCTGACCTTCAGCGCGGTCTAGTTGCGGAACAAGTCCAGGATGCTGCGGCGTTCATCCGCTGGCGGCATCGGTCGCACAGCCGGCTTCTCCCCCGCGCCGGAGGAGCCCACACCCATGCTGCTCACCCCCGCGCCGCGCGCGAACTCGTTGTAGTACCACTCGCCGCCGACGTTGATCACGCCCTCGGGCGCCGCCGGCTCGAACACGGGCACGCCACGCAGCGCTGCTTCCATGAACGAGATCCACACCGGCAGGCTCAGGCCGCCGCCGGTCTCGCGGTCGCCCAGGGACTTGGGCGAGTCGTATCCCATCCAGACCACTGCGGCCACCGTGGGGTGAAAGCCCGCGAACCAGGTGTCGATCGCGTCGTTGGTCGTGCCGGTCTTGCCATACAGGTCGGGCCTTTTCAGCTCCGACTGCGCGCGGGCTGCCGTGCCGGATCGTGTGATCTCCTGCAGCAGGCGGTTCATGATGAAGGCGTTGCGCGGTTCGATGGCCCGCACGGCCTCGGCCGGGTTGGGGGGCGTGGTCTCCACCAGCGGCTTGCCGCGCTGGTCGGTGATGCGGCTGATCACCCAGGGATTCACGCGGTAGCCACCGTTGGCGAACACCGAGTAGGCGGTGGCCATCTGCATGGGCGTGACCGAGCCCGCGCCCAGGGCCATGGTGAGGTAGGGCGGGTGCTTCTCGGCCTCGAAGCCGAAGCGCGTGACCCACTCCTGCGCGTTCTGCGCGCCCACCGCTTGCAGGATACGGATCGACACCATGTTCTTGGACTTGGCCAGCGCGGTGTGCAAGGGCATCGGCCCCTCGAACTTGCCGTCGTAGTTCTTCGGCTCCCAGGGCGAACCGCCGGTAACGCTGGCATCGAAGAACAGGGGCGCGTCATTGACCTGGGTGGAGGGCGTGAAGCCCTTTTCCAGAGCGGCCGAATAGATGAAGGGCTTGAACGACGAGCCCGGCTGGCGCCAGGCCTGCGTCACGTGGTTGAACTTGTTCTTGTTGAAGTCGAAGCCGCCGACCAGGGCCAGGATGCTGCCGTCGCGCGGGTCCAGGGCCACGAAGGCGCCTTCCACCTCCGGCAGCTGGGTGATCTCCCAGCCCTTGGGCTGCTTGACCACGCGGATCACGGCACCTCGGCGGATCTTGATCTTCGGTGCCGCGTTGTCCGACAGGCCGGACTGGGCGGGCTTGAGGCCGTCGCCGGTGATCTCGACGGATTCCCCGTTCTGCCGCACGGCCAGGATGCGCCGGGGGCCAGCCTCCAGAACCACTGCCGACATCACATCGCCATTGTCGGGACGGTCGGTCAGCGCGTCGTCCACCGCCTCGTCCAGGTCCTTGGCGCTGATGTTGACCGGCAGGTCGATGAACTGCTCGGGGCCGCGGTAGATCTGGCGGCGCTCGTAATCCATGATGCCCTTGCGCAGCGCCTTGTAGGCAGCTTCCTGCTGGTCGGCCTTGATGGTGGTGTAGACGTTCAGGCCGCGTGTGTAGGTCTCATCGCCGTACTGCGCATACACCAGCTGGCGCACGGTTTCGGCCACGTATTCGGCATGGGTGCGCAGCGGGTCGGCGGCGGTGCGGATCTTCAGCTCTTCGCGCTTGGCCTGGGCGGCCTGGGCCGGCGTGATGAAGTTGTTCTCCTCCATCCGCTCGATGATGTAGAGCTGTCGCGACCGGGCCCGCTTGGGGTTGCTGATCGGGTTGAAGGCCGAGGGGGCCTTGGGCAGGCCGGCCAGCATCGCCGCCTCGGCGATGGTGAGGTCCTTCATGGGCTTGCCGAAATAGGTTTCGGACGCCGCGGCGAAACCGTAGGCCCGGTTGCCCAGGAAGATCTGGTTCATGTAGATCTCGAGGATCTGGTCCTTCGTGAGCATGTGCTCGAGCTTGAAGGTCAGCAACACCTCGTAGAGCTTGCGGGTGAAGGTCTTCTCGGTGGTGAGATAGACGTTGCGTGCCACCTGCATGGTGATGGTGGAGGCGCCCTGGCTCTTGGCCCGGCCCAGGTTGGCGATCGCCGCGCGCATCAGGCCCCGGTAGTCGACGCCGCTGTGTTCGTAGAAGCGCGCGTCCTCGATGGCCAGCACCGCGTCCTTCATGACCTTGGGAATCTCGGCGATAGGCGTGAGGTTGCGCCGCTCTTCGCCGAACTCTCCGATCAGGACCCCTTCGGCCGAGAACACCCGCAGCGGCAGCTTGGGCCGGTAGGACGACAAGTCGGAGAGGTCCGGCAGGTTGGGGTAGGCCACCGACAGGGCCACCGCCACGATGATCACGAGGCTGGCCGCGCCCGCCAGTGCGATGCCGAACAGCCACAGGAACGCCCGGGCCAGGGCGCGGCCGATGCCGGGCTCCTTGGCCTTGGCCTTGTCCTTTTTCCGGCCCTTGCCTTCGGGGGCGGGCGCAGGGGCGGACTTGTCGGATTCGTCGGATGGGTCGGCAGACATAAGGGCGGGGAAAAGGCGGACTCGGGATTATCCCGGGCGCCCGGGCTGCCTCCTGTCTGGGTGGCCTCAAATCCGTTTGCGGCGCCGAGTCCGTCCGTTCGTGTCGCCCGAAAGCAACTTGTCGGCTGGGTGTCGCCAGCCACAGTATGATTATTAATTCCTAAGTATTCTTTCGGCCCTTGCCTGTGGCCGGATCGCCACCGGAGAAACCGCTTGACGTGGATGGGCCTGCTGCCGAGTCCTCTGCCCGCTCCCTTGCTGGGGCTGGACATCAGTTCGTCGAGCGTCAAGCTGGTCGAGCTTGGCCGCGACCGCAGGGGCCAGCTCGTCCTGGAGCGCTGTGCCATCGAGCCCTTGCCGGCCGGCAGTGTCGTCGACGGTCAGGTGGCCCAGTTCGACGCGGTGGCTGACGCCATCCGAGGCCTGATCCGCCGCAGCGGCACGCGCACCCGTCAGGTGGCGATGGCCCTGCCGCCCTCGGCCGTCATCACCCGCAAGGTCACCCTGCCCGGGCAGCTTTCCCCGCAGGAACTCGAAGCCCGGGCCGAGGCCGAGGCCAGCCAGTACATCCCCTTCTCCCTGGACGAGGTGAGTCTGGATTTCTGCGTGATCGGTCCGGCGGCCGCGCCAGCCGGCACCGACGACATCGACGTACTGATCGCCGCCTCCCGCAAGGAGCGCGTGCAGGACCGCCAGGGCCTGGCCGAGGCGGCGGGCCTGCGCCCGGTCGTTCTCGACGTCGAGTCCTACGCCTCGCGCCTGGCGGCGGCCCGCCTGGTCGAATCGATGCCCGGGCAGGACGGCGATGCGGTCGTGGCCCTGTTCGAACTGGGCGCCTCCACCACCGGCATGCAGGTGTTCGTGGCCGCGGAGGTCCTGTACGAGCGGGAGCAAGCTTTTGGCGGCGCGCAGCTCACCCATCAAATCGCCCGGGCTTACGGCATCCCGGTGGATGAAGCCGAAAGCCGCAAGCGCAGTCAGGACCTGCCCGACGATTACCCGGCTGCGGTCCTGCAACCCTTCGTGATGGGCATGGCCCAGGACATTGCACGGTCCTTGCAGTTCTTCTTCACCAGCACCCCGCATGCGCGCGTCGATGCCGTGATGCTCGCGGGAGGCTGTGCCAGCCTGCCGGGGCTGGCGCAGGCCGTGGCCCGCCAGACCGCCTTCGCCTGCCATCTGGCCAACCCGTTCGACGGCATGGCGGTCGCTGCGGCGGTGCCCGCCCACAGGCTGCGCCACGAGGCGCCCGCCTACCTCACCGCCTGCGGCCTCGCCCTGCGCAGGTTCCTGCCGTGATCCTGATCAATCTCTTTCCCCACCGCGAGGCGGCCCGCCAGCGCCGCCGTCACCGCTTCGCGCTCGCGCTCGGCTTGTCCGTGATGGCGGGCCTCCTGCTGGCGGGCGGGGTGTCCCTGTGGCAAGCGGCCGCCATTGCAGCTCAGCGGGCACGTAACGAGGTCCTGCGCACGGAAATCTCCCGGCTCGACACCCAGATCCGGGACATCACCGACCTGCAGCGGCAGATCGCCGCCCTGCGCGCGCGCCAGCAGGCGGTCGAGGGGCTGCAGGCGGACCGCAACCTGCCCGTGCACCTGCTGCAGGCACTGGCCAGCCAGCTGCCTGAAGGGCTCTACCTGTCCGGCCTGCGGCAGGAGGGACAGAGCGTGGTCCTGCAAGGCGTCGCGCAGTCCAACGAACGGGTGTCGCAGCTGCTTCGCAACCTCGGGCACCGCAGTGCCTGGCTCACCCAGCCGGAGTTGGTCGAGACCGTGGGCGCCACGCTTCAGCTGGGACCGCGTGAGTCGCGGCGGGTGACCCACTTCCAGGTTCGCGTACGGCTGCTGCGCGCGAGCGAGGCCGCAGCGCCTGCAGGGACCTGACCGCCATGGCTGCCGTCCTTTCAGGGCTTTCCTCACGCATCGCACAGGCGTGGCAGCAGGGCGCCGGGCAGTTCCAGGGCCTGGACCGGCGCGACCCGGCTTCTTGGCCTTGCCTGCCGCGCCTGCTGCTCCTGGCGGGCCTGGCCACGGCGATCGCCGTCGCGCTCTGGATGGCAGTCCTCAGCGACCTGGTGGCCCAGTTGCAGGACGAACAGGCCCAGGAGGCCCGCCTGAAGTCCGAATTCAGCCGCAAGCTGCCCCAAGCGCTCAACCTCGTGGCCTTGCGGCGTCAGAAGGAGCAGGTGCAGCAGCAGGTCACGCGGCTGGAGCAGCAACTGCCCGGACGCTCCGAGATCGATGGCCTGCTGTTCGACATCAACCAGGCGGGCCTCGGGCGCAACCTGCATTTCGACCTGTTCCGGCCGGGGCAGGTGGCGGTCAAGACCTATTACGCCGAACTGCCCATCGCGCTGAAGGTCACCGGCCGGTACCACGACATCGGCGCGTTCGCAGCCGACATCTCCCAGCTTTCGCGCATCGTGACCCTGAACAATCTGTCGGTTGCCCCGGCGCGGGACGGCCTGCTGGTCCTGGAGGCCACGGCCAAGACCTTCCGCTACCTCGACCCTGCCGAGGTCGAGGCGCAGCGCAAGGCCGCCGCCCCTGCGGCCACCGGTGCCGTCGCGCCACCCGCCGCGGGAGGCGCCGCGCGATGAGCCGGCTGCTCTCCGTTCCGGCCGCACGCGTGCGCGAGCCACGACGGTCCCTCGGGCACGTGCTGACGGGACTTGCTGCCGCCTTGCTGGTGAGCGCCTGCGGCGACGCCGACCGGGAAGGCGTCCAGGACTGGATCACTCGGCAGCGAGCCCAGTCCCGGCCCGCGCCGGCACCCATCACCGAACCCAAGGCCTTCGTTCCCCAAGCCTACCCGCCGGGGTTGGGCCTGGACCCGTTCAACAGCCAACGGCTGACCCAGGCCCTGCGCCGCGAAGAGGCCGACGCCGAAACCTCCGCCCGCGTGATGCCGGAGCGGACCCGGACCCGCCAGCCATTGGAGGCGTTTGCGCTGGACACCATGGCCTACGTCGGCATGCTCGTGCGCCAGGGCCAGCCGGTGGCCCTGATCCGGATCGACCGTCAGGTGCACCCGGTGCGCCTGGGGGCCTACCTCGGACATCACTACGGAAAAGTCATGAAGATCACCGAGACGCAGGTCCTGCTGCGTGAGATCGTGCAGGACCCCTCAGGCGAGTGGGTCGAGCGCGCGGCCACGCTCGCCTTGCAGGAAGACAAACGATGAACGTCAGCAGCCCGACCCCAAGCGGGTGGCGCAAGGGTCTGGCCCTGTGCCTGGCCGCTGCCTTTGCACTGCTCCTGGCGACCGGCCCGCTGCGCGCCCAGGATGAGTCGCCTCTGGCCATCGAGTCCGTGAGCGGCTTCCTCCATCAGGGTGTGGAGGTCGTCCGCGTCGATTTCACGCGCCCGCCCGGCGCGCTTCCGGCCTCGTTCGCGATCCAGTCACCCGCCCGGATCGCCCTGGATGTTCCCGGCGCGGTGAATGCGCTGGGCCGGCAGGTGGTGGACATCCAGAAAGGCAATGTCCGCTCCGTGCAGGTGGTGCCGACCGGTGAGCGCACACGCCTGGTCATCAACCTCAAGGCGGCGGCCCCCTATGCCCTGCAGTTGCAGGGACGCTCCCTGCTGGTGACCCTGCATGCGCCCGCCCCGTCCCCGGCAACCGCGGCGCCCTTCACCGCGTTCGCCGAGAGCCGCAACCGCGAGACCCTGCCCATCAAGGACCTCGATTTCCGACCCGGCCCGGACCGGGCGGGCCGCATCATCGTCGACCTGGCCAGCAGCCAGGTGGGCGTGGACATCCGCCAGCAGGGTCAGACCCTGGTGGTCGATTTCCTCAAGTCCAGCCTCCCCGAAGGCCTGCGCCGGCGGCTGGATGTCACCGACTTCGTCACGCCCGTCCAGACCCTCACCGCCGAACAGGTCGGAGACCGGGTCCGGCTGGTCATCGAGTCGCGTGGACCCTGGGAGCACAGTGCCTACCAGAGCGACACGCAGCTGGTGGTCGAGGTCCGCCCGCAGCGCGCCGCTGCGGGCGCGTCCGGCGCCGGGCCTGTCTACACCGGCGAGAAGCTCTCCCTCAATTTCCAGAACATCGAAGTGCGGGCGCTGCTGCAGGTGATCGCCGATTTCACGAACTTCAACGTCGTCACCTCGGATTCGGTCGGGGGCTCGCTGACCCTGCGGCTGCGGGACGTCCCCTGGGACCAGGCGCTGGACATCATCCTGCAGGCCAAGGGCCTGGGCATGCGCAAGGCCGGCAATGTGTTGTGGATCGCCCCGCGGGACGAGATTGCCGCCCGCGAAAAACTCGAACTCGAGGCGCGCGTGGCGCTTCAGGGGCTGGAGCCGCTGCGCACGCAGGCCTTCCAGCTCAATTACGCCAAGGCCGCTGAAGTCGCGGCCCAGCTGATGGCCGGCCCGCCCGCCAACCGCGTCCTGAGCGCCCGTGGCAGCGTGATCGCCGAGCCCCGTACCAACCAGCTGTTCGTGACCGACATCGCGATCCGCCTGGAGGGCGTGCAGGCGCTGCTGTCCAAGCTGGATGTGGCCGTCCGGCAGGTGCTGATCGAGGCGCGCATCGTCGAGGCGTCCGACACCTTCAGCAAGTCGCTGGGCGTGCGCCTGGGCGGGCAGGACCTGCGGGGGGTGCGAGGCGGGCGGCCCGGCTTTCCGCTCGGCTCGGGCAGCCGCATCGCCCTGGGGGGCTCGTACAGCGCCGTGACCGGAACCACAGGCGAGACCGCACCGGTGACTGGCGGCCTGGACACCCGCTTCGTCAACCTGCCGGCGGTGGTGCCGGATGGCGCTGCGGCGGCCACCTTCGCCATCTCGCTTTTCAATTCCGCGGCCAACCGCTTCCTCAACCTCGAGCTGTCCGCACTCGAGGCCGATGGCAAGGGCAAGCTCGTGTCCAGTCCGCGCATCGTCACCGCTGACCAGACCAAGGCGCTGATCGAGCAGGGAACCGAATTTCCCTACCAGCAGGCCACGTCCAGCGGTGCCACCGCTGTGGCCTTCCGGCGGGCCACGCTCAAGCTGGAGGTCACGCCCCAGATCACCCCCGAGGGCAGCATCATCCTCGACCTCGACATCAGCAAGGACAGCCGGGGCGAGACCACCGCCGCCGGCATCGCGATCGACACCAAGCACATCAAGACCCAGGTCCTGGTGGAAAACGGCGGCACGGTGGTGATCGGCGGTATCTTTGATCTCGACGAGAGCGAGAGCGAGGCCCGCGTGCCGCTGCTGGGCGACCTGCCTGCCGTCGGCAACCTGTTCAAGCGCCGCCAGCGCGAGACCAAGAAAAAGGAAATGCTGGTGTTCATCACGCCCAAGGTCATCGCGGAGCGGACGGGCTCGCGCTGAGGCACGGGTATCATCGACGCCCCGCCGCGCACTGCGGCGTTTTCCAGGGCGTTCTTCCTTGACCTCCATCGCGTTGGTCGGCCTTCCCGGCGCCGGCAAGACCACCATCGGCAAGCTCCTGGCGCGCCGGTTGGGGCTGGCCTTTGTCGACTCCGACCATGTGATCGAGGAGCGACTGGGCTGCCCGATCCGCGCCTTCTGGGAGCAGCAAGGGGAGGCGGCCTTTCGTGACGTCGAGGAGACCACCCTGCGTGAGCTCACCGGCCGGCCCGAGGGCCTGGTGCTGGCGACCGGTGGCGGGTCCGTCCTGCGGCCCGCGAACCGCGAGCGCCTGCGGGCGTCCTGCCATGTGGTCTACCTGCGCAGCGCGCCCGAACAGGTGCTGCAGCGTGTGCGGCACAACCGCAACCGGCCGCTGCTGCAGGTCGACGACCCGCTCGAGCGCCTGCGCGCCCTGCACGCCCAGCGCGACCCCCTGTACCGCGAAACCGCCCACCTGACGGTCGACTGCGAGCGTCCGAGCGTGCAGGCCCTGGTGAATGTGATCGTCCTGCAACTGGAGCTGGCGGGCGTCCTGCCGCCCGCCTGAGCCGAGGGGCGTCCCCCCGCCGCGCCCTCCGCGAGGCTCCGAGGCGACCGACTTACACTTGCGTGATGACGGCGAACGCACCCGCGGAGCAGGTCCGCATTGAATTGGGGGATCGCAGCTATCCCATCCACATCGCAGAGGGCCTGATCGGCCAGATGGCCACCCTGGACCTGCCCCGGGCCCATGCGGCACTGATCGTGACCAACACCACGGTCGCTCCCCTGTACGCGCAGTCCCTGCAGGCCGCCTTGCAGCCGCAGTACACCCAGGTGGACGTGGTGGTGCTCCCCGATGGCGAGGCGCACAAGACCTGGACCACCCTGAACCAGATCTTCGACGCCCTGCTCGAACGCGGCAGCGACCGCAAGACGGTGCTGTACGCGCTGGGCGGCGGGGTGGTGGGCGATGTGACCGGCTTTGCCGCGGCCTGCTACATGCGCGGCGTGCCCTTCGTGCAGGTGCCCACGACGCTGCTGGCGCAGGTCGATTCCTCGGTGGGCGGCAAGACGGCCATCAACCACCCCCTGGGCAAGAACATGATCGGCGCCTTCTACCAGCCGCAGCTGGTGGTGTGCGACCTGGCGACGTTGCGCACCCTGCCGGCGCGTGAATTGAGCGCGGGGCTGGCGGAGGTGATCAAGTACGGTCCGATTGCCGACGTTGCCTTCCTCGACTGGATCGAGGCGAACCTGCCGGCACTGGTGGCGCGTGACGCGAAAGCGCTGGCCCATGCGGTTCGCCGCAGTTGCGAGATCAAGGCCTGGGTCGTCGGCCAGGACGAGCGCGAGTCCGGCCTGCGAGCCATCCTGAACTTCGGTCACACCTTCGGCCATGCCATCGAGGCGGGCCTGGGCTATGGCCAGTGGCTGCACGGTGAGGCCGTGGGCTGCGGCATGGTGATGGCCTTGCACCTGTCACGCGAGCTGGGCCTGGTGGACACAGCCTTCGTCGAACGCTGCACACGCCTGATCGCGCAGGCCGGCTTGCCCACCACCGGGCCCCGCCTGGGCGCGGAGCGCTACCTGTCCTTGATGCGGCTGGACAAGAAGGCCGAGGCGGGCGAGATCCGCTTCGTCGTGATCGACGGGCCCGGGCGCGCGGCCCTGCGCGCGGCCCCCGATGCCCTCGTCACGCAAGTCATCGAGCGGTGCTGTGCCTGATGCCCTGAGCGCCCCGGGCGCCCAGGTGACCGGGCTGGCCTGTTACGCCAGCGACCCGCACCGCAGCCGCGGCCGCCGCCATCCCGAGCCCCCCACGCCGCACCGCACCGAGTTCCAGCGTGACCGGGATCGCATCGTCCATTCCACCGCGTTCCGTCGCCTCGTCTACAAGACCCAGGTGTTCCTGAACCATGAGGGCGACCTGTTTCGCACGCGCCTGACGCATTCGATCGAGGTCGCCCAGCTCGGACGTTCCATCGCCCGCCCGCTGGGCCTGTGCGAGGACCTGGTCGAGGCCATCGCCCTGGCCCATGACCTGGGGCACACGCCTTTCGGCCATGCGGGCCAGGACGCCCTCAACGAGTGCATGGCGGACCACGGCGGTTTCGAGCACAACCTGCAAAGCCTGCGGGTGGTCGACCAGCTCGAGGAGCGTTACCCCCAGTACGACGGCCTGAACCTCACCTTCGAGACGCGCGAGGGCATCCTCAAGCATTGCTCGCGCACGAATGCGCAGGCGCTGGAGGCGCGCGAACCGGGCGGGGTGGGGCGCCGCTTCCTCGACCGAACGCAGCCCGGTCTGGAGGCGCAGCTGTGCAACCTCGCCGACGAGATCGCCTACAACGCGCACGACATCGACGATGGCGTGCGCTCGGGCCTGATCACGCTCGAACAGCTGGAGCAGGTGCCGCTGTTCGACGGCTACCGCCGCGCCGCGCTGGCCGCCCATCCCGCGCTGGCCGGCCGCCGTCTGCTGTACGAGGCCATTCGCCTGATGCTCAGCGCGCAGGTGCACGACGTGATCGATGCCACCGCCGCGGCCTTGCGCGAGGCGGTGCCCGCCGATGCCGAGGCCGTGCGCCGCGCACCGCCCCTGGTGCGATTCAGCGAGGGCATGCGCGAACGGTCCACTGCGCTCAAGCAGTTCCTGCTTCGCAACCTGTACCGCCACCCGCAGGTGATGCAGACCACCGGCCAGGCGCGCCAGGTGGTGCACGAGCTGTTCGCCGCCTACCGGTCGCAGCCTGGCGAGATGCCGGCGGCCTACGCGCAGCAGGCCGACCGGCCCCGTGCAATCGCCGACTACATCGCCGGCATGACCGACCGTTACGCGGGCCGCGAGCACGCGCGCCTGACCGGCACCCGGCTGCTGGACACATGAGCGGACGCATCGACCGCTCGCTGCTGGTGATCGTCGCGGGCGTGTGCGGCGCCCTCCACGTGGGCAAGCTGCCGCCGGCCCTGCCGGCCTTGCAGGCGGACCTGGGCATCAGCTGGGTGCAGGCGGGGTTTCTGATTTCCATGGTGCAACTGGCGGGCATGAGCCTGGGCCTGGCGGTGGGCCTGGCGGCCGACAGCCTCGGCCTGCGCCGTGTGATGGTGTCGGGCCTGGCGCTGGTGTCGGCCGCAAGCCTGGCGGGCGGCTTCACGGCCGATGTGACCGCCCTGCTGGTCTTGCGCGGGGTGGAGGGCCTGGGATTCCTGATGACGGTGACGCCGGGCCCCAGCCTGATCCGGCGCATCGTGCCGCCCGCCCAGCTGGACGCCCGCATGGGGGCCTGGGGCGCTTACATGCCGGTGGGTACCGCGCTCGCACTCCTGGTGGGGCCGCCCTGGATCGCTGCCCTGGGCTGGCCCTCCTGGTGGGGGTTGGGCGCTGTCCTGTCCACCGTGATCGCGCTGGCGATCTGGGCGGGGCTGCCGCCCGACCCGGCGGCGGGGGCACGCGCGCCGAGCGCCTGGCGCGAGCGCCTGGGCAGCACCTTGCGCGTGCCCGGTCCCTGGCTGGTCGCAGCGGCGTTCGCGGTGTATTCGGCGCAATGGTTGTCGGTCGTGGGTTTCCTGCCGTCGATCTACGCGCAGGCGGGCCTGACCCCCGTCTGGGCCGGGCTGGCCACGGCCGTGGCCGCCGGCGTGAACATGGTGGGCAATGTCGGCGCAGGCCGCCTGCTGCAACGGGGCGTGGCGCCGCAGCGGCTGATGCAGGCCGGTTACCTGGCGATGGCCGGCGCGAGCGTGCTGATGTACCTGCCGCTGTGGCCGGCGGGCGTATGGGGTGCGGCCGGGCCGTTCATCGCGGTGCTGGTGTTTTCCGCCTGCGGCGGCCTGATCCCGGGCACGCTGTTCTCGCAGGCGGTCCGCGTGGCGCCGGGCCCGGCCACCGTATCGACCACCGTGGGGTGGATGCAGCAGTGGTCCGCCTTCGGCCAGTTCGCGGGGCCGCCCCTCGTGGCGTGGGTGGCCACCCGCGCGGGCGACTGGTCATTCAGCTGGGTCGTGATGGTGGCCTGCGGCGCGGTGGGCTGGCTCCTGGCGCGCGCCCTGGGCCGCCTGCATGCACGGCGGCTCGCGGCCGGCACGTAGAATTTTCGACATGGAACCCACCGATGCCCAGGTCGTGGACGACACCCGGCGCTGGCTGGAGCGCGCCGTCATCGGCCTGAACCTGTGCCCGTTCGCGAAGGCGGTACATGTGAAGGGGCAGGTGCACTACGTGGTGTCGGCAGCGGTCGGATGGAATGCGATTGCGGCGGACCTGGATCAGGCGCTGGACGACCTGCTCGCGCAGGATCCCGCGCGGCGCGAGACGACCTTGCTGATGGTCCCCCGGGCCCTGCAGGATTTCATCGAGTTCACGGGTTTCCTGGCCGAGGCGCAGCGTCTGCTGCAGCGGCGGGGCCTGGAGGGCACGATCCAGCTGGCGGACTTTCACCCGCGCTACCAGTTCGCAGGCACCGAGGCCGATGACATCACCCATTTCACCAACCGCGCGCCGTATCCCACGCTGCACCTGCTGCGCGAGGACAGCATCGCCCGCGCAGTGCAGGCCTTTCCCGATGCCGCGGCCATCTATGAAAACAACATCGCCACCCTGCGGCGCCTGGGCCCGCAGGGATGGCGCGATGTGATGAAAGGCGAGCCATGAACGACGCGCCACGCCGGCCGCCGGCCGCCGCCCGGCCCGGTGCCCGCCCGGCGCCGCCTGCCGACCTGCCCGAGCTGCGGCCCGGCCAGTCGACCGAACTGCTCAAGGAGCTGCATATCCTGACCCGCGATGGCAAGCTCAATCAGGACTCGCGCCGCAAGCTCAAGCAGGTCCATCACCTGTACCAGTTCATCGAGGGCCTGCTCCAGGAGCTGCCGGCCGGGGGCGACGGGCCGCACATCGTCGACCACGGCGCGGGCAAGTCCTACCTGGGCTTCATCCTCTACGACCTGTACCTGAAGTCGCGTGGCGCAGGGCAGGTGCATGGCGTGGAAACGCGGGCCGAGCTGGTCGAGCGCTCGCAGGCGCTGGCGCAGCGCCTGGGGTTCGACCGCATGCACTTCCTGCACCTGAGTGCGGCCGAGGCCGTCGGCTCGGCCCGGTTGCCCGCGGCGGTGGACATGGTCACCGCCCTGCACGCCTGCGACACCGCGACCGACGACGCGATCGACTTCGGCCTGGCGCGACGCGCCCGTTTCATGGTGCTGGTGCCCTGCTGCCAGGCCGAGGTGGCGGGCCAGCTGCGGCAGGGCAAGGCGTTGTCCTTGTCGCGCACACCGCTGGCGGAGTTGTGGCGCCATCCCTTGCATACACGGGAGATGGGCAGCCAACTCACCAACGTCCTGCGTTGCCTCTACCTGGAGGCCTGCGGTTACCAGGTGACGGTCACCGAGCTCGTGGGCTGGGAGCACAGCCTCAAGAATGAGCTGATCCTGGCGCGCTGGACCGGGCAGCGCAAGCGCAGTGCGGGTGAGCGCCTGCGCGCCTTGCTCGCGCAGTTCGGGCTGGAATCCCTGGAGCCGCTGCGCTACGCGCGCCTGCCTGCCGCGGCCGCTGCAGAGGACGGCGCCGCCGTCACCTGAACCGGCCGCGCGACACGCTGCGCGAGCTGCTGATCCGTTTCATTCACAGCCGATTGAGCGGAACCTTCAGGTAGGCGGTGCCGTTCGATTCCTGGGGCGGCAGCTCGCCCGCGCGGATGTTGATCTGGACCGCCGGCAGGATCAGCACCGGCATCTCCAGCGTGGCATCCCGCTGGGTGCGCATCTGCACGAACTGGGCTTCGCTGATGCCGTCGTGCACATGGATGTTGTGGGCGCGCTGCTCGGCAACGGTCGTCTCGAACGCGATCGGACGGCTGTCAGGCGGGTAGTCGTGGCACATGAACAGCCGTGTCTGCGCGGGCAGGCTCAGCAGCTTGCGGACTGACGCATAGAGCGTGCGGGCGTCGCCGCCCGGGAAGTCGCAGCGTGCGGTGCCCACGTCCGGCATGAACAGCGTGTCGCCCACAAACACGGCATCGCCGATCTGGTAGGCCACGCAGGCCGGGGTGTGGCCGGGCACCGCCATGACCTGGCCGCTCAGGTCGCCAATGCGGAAGGACTCGCCGTCCTTCAGGAGTTGGTCGAACTGCGAGCCGTCCTCTCGGAAGCCGTCCTCGAGGTTGAAGACACCCTTGAACACTTTCTGCACCGCAGTGATCTGGTGGCCGATGGCGGTCTTGCCGCCGAGCTTGCCTTTCAGGTAGGGCGCGGCGGTCAGGTGGTCGGCGTGCGCATGGGTCTCCAGGATCCAGGCCACCCGCAGCTGGTTCTGCTGCACGTAGTCGATGACCTTGTCCGCGGACGTGGTACGGGTGCGGCCCGACTTCGGGTCGTAGTCGAGCACCGAATCGATGATCGCGCAGGCCGTCCCCGGGCCGTTGTGGACCACATAGGTCACCGTCCAGGTGGCGGGATCGAAAAGGCCGTGCACGTGCGGGCGTGCGGGGGGCGTGGGCGTGGTCATTGCAGGAGCGTCCTTTCGATCAACTTTCCAAAACTATATTGACAGATATATTGTTTGTCAATATAGTGTTGTTCAGGCCGGAATTCCCCGGCGCTTTTTTCTTCGCCGCCATGGACACCGCCACCCTGGACCTCCAAGACATGCACGCCGCCGCCAACCGGGCTTGCGAGTTGATGAAGGTGCTGTCCAACCCGGACAGGTTGCTGATCCTGTGTCAGCTCTCGCAACAGGAAATGTGTGTGAGCGAGATCGAACACGCGCTGGGCATCGTCCAGCCCACGCTGTCGCAGCAGCTCACCGTCCTGCGCCACATGGACCTGGTGAGCACCCGCCGCGAGGGCAAGAACATCTATTACCAGCTGTCCAGCCCACAGGCGCTGGCGGTGATGAAGAGCCTGTACGAGCAGTTCTGCAAGAAACCATCCCCAAGGAGCAAGCGATGACGATCGACTGGAACCATTTCACCCCCTGGAGCGCCCTGGCCGGGGGCATCCTCCTGGGCCTGGCCTCGGCGCTGTTCATCCTGGTCAATGGCCGGATCCTGGGCATCAGCGGCATCCTCGGCGGCCTGCTCGCGCCCAAGCGCAGCGACACCCGCTGGCGCTTGTTCTTCCTGCTGGGCCTGGTCCTGGCACCGGCCACCCTGTCCCTCCTGGCCCCCGGCCTGGTCCCGGCGCCGCGCATCGAGGCAGGCACTGCGGCCATCGTGGCCGCCGGTCTGCTGGTCGGGCTGGGGACCCGCTACGCGTCGGGCTGCACCAGCGGCCACGGGGTGTGCGGCCTGTCGCGCCTGTCCCCGCGTTCGCTGGTGGCGACCCTGGCCTTCATGGCCTCGGGCTTTGCCATGGTCTACGTCGTCCGCCATCTGTTCTGAGACCCGAGGAGTCCACCATGCATCGTTTCACTGAATTTGCCGTCGGCCTCCTGTTCGGTTGGGGCCTGTTGATTTCAGGCATGACCGACCCCGGCAAGGTGACCGGCTTCCTGGATCTTGCGGGCGCCTGGGATCCGTCCCTGGCCTTCGTGATGGGCGGGGGCATCCTGGTCGGCCTGTTCGGTTTTGCCCTCGCCAAGAAGCGCACCACGAGCTTCCTGGGTGCGGCCATGCACCTGCCGACCTCGCGTGACATCGACCGCCGCCTCGTGCTGGGCTCGCTCGTCTTCGGCGCAGGCTGGGGGCTGGCGGGCTTCTGCCCCGGGCCCGGCCTCGTCTCCATGGGGGCGGGCGAGGGCAAGGCGGCGCTTTTCGTGGTCGCCATGGTGGGCGGCATGCTGTTGTTCGAACTGCTGGAGCGACGCACTCAGGCGGCGGCTGCCCGCGGCGCGGACGCCTGACGCCCGGACCTGCGCGTGAAGCGGCGGCCCGTGATGCCCTGGCAGGCGTGGACCCGGGGGTATGACCGGGCCACCCTGGCCCGCGACCTGGTGGCGGCGGTCATCGTCACGGTCATGCTGATCCCGCAGAGCCTGGCCTATGCCGCACTCGCCGGCTTGCCACCGCAGGTCGGCCTGTACGCCAGCATCGCCCCCTTGGTGCTGTACGCGATGCTCGGCAGCAGCCGCGTCCTGGCCGTGGGGCCGGTGGCGGTGGTGTCATTGATGACCGCGACGGCCATCGGCGACCTGGCGGTTGCGGGATCGTCCGCCTACGGCACGCTCGCCATCACGCTGGCCTTCCTCTCGGGCGCGATGCTCTTGCTCATGGGGGTGCTGCGTCTGGGTTTCCTCGCCAACTTCCTGAGCCATCCGGTCATCTCCGGCTTCATCACCGCGTCCGCGCTGCTGATTGCCGCCGGGCAGTTGAAGGTGATCCTCGGCATCCGGGTGGAGGGCCACACGGCCTTCGAGCTGCTGATGGGCCTGCTGAGCCATGCCGCAGACACCCATGGGCTGACCGCGGCGCTCGGGTTGTCGACCGTGGCGTTCCTGTTGTGGGCCCGGCGCGGCGTCAAGCCGCTGTTGATGCGCGCGGGCCTGGGCCCCCGGCTGGCGGATGGCGGGTCCCGCGCTGCGCCGGTACTGGGCATTGCGGTCACGGCGGCGCTGACCTGGGCCGGGGACTGGCCAGCGCAGGGCGTGCGGATCGTGGGTACCGTACCGCAGGGGCTGCCGCCCTTCACCTTGCCGTCCTGGGACCTGACCGTGTGGCAGCCGCTGCTGCTGCCCGCTTTGCTGATCAGCGTTGTGGGCTTCGTCGAGTCGGTGTCGGTCGGTCAGACCCTGGCCGCCAAGCGACGCCAGCGCATCGTGCCCGACCGGGAACTGGTCGCGCTCGGGGCCGGCAACCTGGGCGCGGCCTTCACCGGCGGGTTTCCGGTGACGGGCGGGTTCGCACGCTCGGTGGTGAACTTCGACGCCGGCGCCCAGACCCCCGCGGCGGGGCTCTTCACGGCCGCCGGGATCCTGCTGGCGGCGCTGCTGCTCACGCCGGCGCTGTACTACGTGCCGCAGGCCACGCTGTCGGCCACCATCGTGGTAGCGGTGCTGTCGTTGGTGGATTGGCGCATCCTGCGCAGCACTTGGGCGTACTCGCGCGCAGATTTCTCGGCGGTGGTTGTGACGCTGGGGACCACCCTCGCCGCCGGTGTCGAGGCGGGTCTGCTCGCCGGGGTCGCCCTGTCGCTGGCGCTTTACCTGTACAAGACCAGCCGCCCTCACATTGCCGAGGTGGGCCTGGTGCCCGGGACCGAGCATTTTCGCAACGTACTGCGGCACGCGGTCCGCGTCAGCCCGGGCCTGGTCAGCCTGCGGGTGGACGAGAGCCTCTACTTTGCGAATGCGCGTGTGCTCGAGGACCGGATCAACGACCTGGTCGCCAGCCGGCCGCAGCTCCAGCACGTGGTGCTGCAATGCTCGGCGATCAATGACATCGACGCCAGTGCGCTCGAGAGCCTGGAGGCCATCGACCACCGGCTGCGCGATGCGGGGTTGCGCTTGCACCTGAG
>JACCDW011449378.1_pt1 | contig 29036 bp, 18 predicted proteins | sample 7449781 | NCBI WGS metagenome assembly JACCDW01 (sample SAMN15323449, study PRJNA562643) | freshwater metagenome | isolation source: river surface water | place: USA:Blue River Watershed | collected 2017-08-18
AAAATAATAGTTATTGTGCATCGCTTAGCCTAAATTTATCCTTATGTCATTGATACCCGACTCCTATCTCACGATCGCAAAACCAGCTGAAGGACTTTACAAAGATAAAGGAAGTAAATTCATCAGTTGGGCATATCCCGTGAAAGATTTGGAAGAAATCAAAAGCCAGTTGACTGCGCTGAAAGAAGCACACCCGAAAGCACGCCACATTTGTTACGCCTATCGACTCGGATTTACCCCAGAAGAAGCTAGATCAAACGATGATGGAGAACCCTCCGGAAGTGCAGGAAAGCCCATTTTGAATACCATTCTTTCTCAAAATCTGCATTATGTGTTGGTGGCAGTCGTTCGGTATTTTGGTGGTACTCTTCTAGGCGTACCTGGGCTCATCCAAGCCTATAAAGAAGGGGCAGTCGATGCGCTAGAACAGGCGGAGATTTATGAGAAAGAGCCCATGAAAATCCGCAGCATACAGTTCACGTATGCACAGATGAATGAAGTGATGAAAATTTGCAAAAAACACCCGATTACGATAGTAAATCAGGTAATTGATAACCTTTGTACCTATGAATTGACGTATGCATCTCGCCACGCGGCAGAGATTGATGCCTCGCTTGATAACCTATGAAATCGTATAAAATTTATTTAACCTCGGCTGGAATTCAGGTGCAGGATCAGCAAGGGCTGGTTTGCTCGGTTCCGGGAAATTGGGATGACTTTATTAACCAGTCCCAGCTATTTCAACATTGCGCTTCTCTGGATTTTAAGGAGGCCAAAACCGAAACGCCACTTTGCCCTATCGATTCGCAAGAAATTTGGGCGGCTGGCGTGACTTATTTGCGCAGCAAAGTGGCACGCATGGAAGAGTCAAAAGAATCCGGTGGAGATACCTTTTACGACAAGGTGTATGACGCCGAAAGGCCTGAAATATTCTACAAAGGTAATCGCTTGCGTTCCGTAGGGCCGGGTGGAAAGGTGCGGATTCGGAAGGATTCTTTTTGGAATGTGCCAGAACCGGAATTGACACTTTTTGTCAATAAACATGGAGAATTAGCGGGCTACAGTATCGGAAATGACATGAGTTCTAGGGATATCGAGGGGGAAAATCCTTTGTATTTGCCACAGGCCAAAGTCTATGACGCCGCCGCCGGTCTAGGACCTTGCTTGTTAGTGACTGAAAAGCCTTTGGAACCCACAACCATCATCGCGATGGAAATCATCCGAAACGGCGAAAGCGTTTTCCAGGGCGACACCGAAATCTCCCAAATGAAGCGTTCACACGCCGAATTAGTAGAATATTTAACCCGCGAAATGTCCTTCCCATCAGGCGTCTATTTGATGACGGGCACTTGCATCGTCCCGGATCCGCCTTTTACCTTGCAATCCGGAGACAGCATCCACATCACGATTGAACCTATTGGAACCCTTATACAAACTGTTGCCTAATGAATTATACAGACGCTTCGATTGCAGAAATCGACTCAGCCATTGCCGCTGCAAAAGCCGCATTTCCTATTTATCGCCGGATTTCAGATGTTAATCGTGCTGCCTTCTTAGAAGCCATATCCCGCGAAATCATGGCCTTAGGTGATGAATTAATCCAAAGCGCCTGCGCAGAATCTAACCTCCCAGAAGCAAGAATTACAGGAGAAAGAGGTCGCACCACAGGCCAAATTCAAGCCTTCGCAGACTTCATCTCTAATCCTGTTTGGAAAAAAGAAATCCACGATCCTGCTCAGCCAGATCGTGCACCTTTACCAAAACCGGACCTATTTCAAACCCAAATCCCGCTAGGTCCTGTGGCCGTTTTCGGGGCAAGCAACTTCCCATTAGCCTTTTCAGTAGCAGGTGGAGATACGATTTCCGCCCTAGCTGCGGGATGCCCAGTCGTTTTCAAAGCGCATCCAGCTCATCCCAAAACAGGGGAATTAGTAGGCTCAGCGATTTCTAAAGCAGTCGCATCTTGTGGTTTACCTGCTGGCGTTTTCGCCTTGATTCACGGCTCTTCGAACGAGGTAGGATCGCATTTAGTGCAGCACCCAGCTATTCAAGCAGTAGGTTTTACCGGATCATACCGAGGGGGGAAAGCCTTATATGATTTAGCCGTTCGCAGACCTTATCCCATTCCTGTCTATGCGGAAATGGGTAGCGTGAATCCTGTTATTTTATTATCGAACAAAATCGCCGAAAATCCAGCAGCCCTAGCAGCTGGATTGGCTGGTTCAGTCTGCCTAGGAGTCGGTCAGTTCTGCACGAATCCGGGCCTCATCATCCTTCAAAAGAAGGATGCATCTTTCCTTGATTTGCTGGCAACAGAATTAGACAAATTACCCTTAGGCACTTTCTTAACGCCTGGAATCGCAGCGGCTTACACTTCCGGCGTTGCTAACCTTGCAAAACACGCAAAGAAATTAACCTCGCGCGAGCTACCTTCTCCTGCCCTATTTGTGGCAGATGCTGCTACTGCCAATCACGCTATTTTAGAAGAAGTTTTCGGACCTTGCACCGTGGCTATTTTAGTGGAAGATGAATCGGAATTATTGACGTTTATTGAATCAATGGACGGACAATTAACGGGAACTATTCACGGAACCAAAGCTGAAATTTCAGAAGAATTAGTCGATGCCTTACTACAAAAAGTAGGCCGCCTATTATTCAACGGTTTCCCTACGGGAGTGGAAGTTTCTGGCGCAATGGTCCACGGAGGACCTTTTCCAGCCACTACGGATTCTCGAAGTACGAGTGTGGGAACGCAGGCGATTTATCGGTTTATGAGGATGGTTTGCTTGCAAAACAGATTATAAAGCATAGAGCACAAAGAATAAAGTTGGAATCCCCTGCGGGGATAAATTCAGAAATATTTATCAGTTTCAGCTGCGAAGCAGCCAACATCCTAAACATCAAAAAAGCGGCAATTGCCGCTTTTTTGATTCCAAATCTATACTCTCTACTCTCCTCTCTCTACTCTTAAATTTCCACCTCCACGTTTTCAAAACTCAACTCCCCTTTCTCATCCAACTCCATCATCACCGCCGAATCTTTCTGAATCTTACCCGATAAAATAGCCTTCGACAATTCGTTCAAGACCGCTTTTTGAAGTACGCGCTTCATCGGACGACCACCATAATTCGGGTCATATCCATCCGTAGCGAGTTTATTCAAGGCTTCTTCTGAAGCTTCCAACGTGATATTTTGTTCTGCTAAACGCTTTTGAACCTCTTTGAACTGAATCGCTAAAATTTTGCGTGCATGTTCTAAGGTTAATGGTTCGAACAACACCACCTCATCGACGCGGTTTAAGAATTCAGGACGGACTACTTGTTTCAGTAATGTCATTACTTCTTCTTTGGTCTCCTCTAAAATCAAGGCATTATTCCAGCCTTCCATCTGAGCCATTTTCTCTTGAATTAAGTGGCTACCGATGTTAGACGTCATAATGATGATCGTGTTCTTAAAGTTCGCGGTGCGACCCTTGTTATCCGTTAAGCGACCTTCGTCTAATACCTGCAATAAGATGTTCCAAACATCCGGATGCGCCTTTTCGATCTCATCTAATAAAACCACCGAATAAGGTTTGCGACGTACGGCTTCCGTTAACTGTCCGCCCTCATCGTAGCCCACGTATCCCGGAGGCGCTCCTACTAAGCGGCTTACCGCGTGGCGTTCCTGGTATTCTGACATGTCGATGCGGACCATCGCGTTTTCGTCGTTGAATAGGTAGGATGCCAAAGTCTTGGCTAATTCTGTCTTCCCCACCCCAGTCGTACCTAAGAAGATGAACGAACCGATCGGACGCTTCGGATCTTGCAATCCCGCTCGAGAGCGGCGCACCGCATCTGAAACCATTTCGATCGCTTGGTCTTGACCTGCTACACGTTTGTGCAGCTCATCCTCCAAATGCAATAATTTCTCCACCTCCGTTTGCAACATACGGCTCACAGGAATTCCAGTCCATTTTGCTACGACTTCGGCAACATTTTCAGCTGTTACTTCCTCTTGCAGCATCGAATTCTCTCCTGCTGGCTGCGCCTGCATATCTTTTAACTTCTGCTCTGACTCGACTAAACGACCGTAGCGAATCTCGGCAACCTTGCCGTAATCACCTTGGCGTTCTGCTTGTTCTGCCTCTAGTTTTAAACGATCGATCGTCTCTTTTTCGGCACGAACCGCATCGAGCACCGATTTCTCTGACTGCCATTTGGCCTTCAAGGCATCCCTTTTCTCTGATAAATCCGCTAAATCACGGGATAATATCGTTTCCTTCTCCTTGTTATTCTCGCGACGAATGGCCTCGCGCTCGATCTCCAGCTGCATAATCTTACGCTGGATGTCATCGATTTCCTCCGGTACGGAGTCGATTTCGAGACGCATTTTGGCAGCCGCTTCATCCATTAAATCGATCGCCTTGTCAGGCAAGAAACGATCTGAGATGTAGCGGTTAGATAATTCTACCGCGGCAATTACCGCGTCATCCTGAATACGCACCCCGTGGTGCAATTCATATTTATCCTTGATCCCGCGAAGAATGGAGATCGCATCTGCGACATCCGGTTCTTCCACTAAAACGGATTGGAAACGACGCTCGAGGGCTTTGTCTTTCTCGATGTACTTTTGGTACTCTTTCAATGTCGTAGCACCGATCGCATGCAGTTCCCCACGCGCTAAGGCTGGTTTTAATAAGTTCGCCGCATCCATCGCTCCTTCGCCTCCGCCGCCTGCACCGATCAAGGTGTGGATCTCATCGATGAACAAAACGATTTCTCCATCGGAGTCCGTTACTTCTTTGATGACCGCCTTTAAACGCTCCTCAAATTCCCCTTTGTACTTGGCTCCCGCGACTAAAAGTCCCATATCGAGCGACATCACGATTTTGGATTTCAAGTTTTCAGGCACGTCTCCAGAGACGATACGTTGGGCTAGACCTTCTACAATAGCGGTTTTACCTACGCCCGGTTCTCCCAAAAGGATGGGATTGTTTTTCGTTCTGCGGGATAATATCTGCAAGACACGGCGAATTTCTTCGTCACGTCCAATGACCGGATCGATTTTTCCGGCCTTAGCTAATTCATTTAAATTCTTACCGTATTTTTCCAAAGACTGGTAAGTACCTTCTGCATGTGGATCGTTCACTTTTCTATTTCCTCTTAATTCTGTGATGGATTTCTTAAAATTTACTTTGTTGATGCCCAGGGACTTTAATAGGTCCGAAACGGCATCTTTGGATTCAATTAAAGCGAGAAATAAAATCTCTACGCTGACATACGAATCGCCAAATTCAGTTTTCAAAGCCTCCGCTTTCGTCAAAACCTGCTGCAAGGCATTGCTCGCATAAGGCTGAGCACCTGATACTTTCGGGTAAGAAGAAAGGATGCTTTGTAATTTATCTTGAATCTGTGGAACAGACACGCCATTCTTCTTTAAAAGAAAGGCGGATGTTTGGGTATCGTCTTGCAAGATGGCTTGCAAAAGATGCCCCGTTTCAATAGCTTGCTGACCATTCTGGCTCGCGATTTCCATCGCGTTTTGAATAATAAGTCCAGCTTGTGAGGTGTAATTATTGGGGTTCATATCGGCTAGGTTTTCCCCCTACCTAGCAAATGAAAACCCAATCGATAAAATCGGAAAAAATGGCAAACATTTCAAGAAACGAAAAAGAAAAACACGCCAAAATGGCGCATATTAGGCAAATTTGGTTTTTATCGCGTCTTCAAAATTCTTTAAAGCAATTTGCAGATCGACGATCTCGGTGGCGAATTGGGTGAAATCACAGACTTTGGCCTTCAACTCGATCTTTTCACAGATCGAATGCACTTGTGCGGCACCTAAAGTTCCTGAATTTCCTTTCAAGGTATGCAGTTCGGATTGGACTCCTTTGCAACTACCGGAAGCGTGGGCAGAAATAGCTGCCTTAATCTGCTCTTTGGCCTCCACAATAAACTCTTCTAACATACTTTGCACAAAGGCCGGATCTCCGCCCACAGCATCCGAAAGGGAGGCTAAAACTTCTTCGTCGACCACAAAATCGGTGTTCAATAAAGCCTCCTGAATGACACCATGTCCCTCGGACACCCAGCGCGATACCATTGCGATGATTTGCTGCGCCCGTATCGGTTTGGCCAAATAATCATCCATACCGGCTGCCAAGAAGCGCTCGCGATCCTCTTTCATCGCATAGGCCGTCATTGCCACGATAGGTGGTAAAGCGGCTAGATTCAATGATTTCAGACGACGTGTTGTTTCCATTCCATCCATTTCTGGCATTTGGATATCCATCAACACTAAATCGAAATGAACGTCTTTTTGCAAAATATCAATGGCTTCCTGGCCGCTGGAGGCCATTAAAACCTCACAACCCGCCTTCATCAAAATCTGACTTGCCACCTTGCGATTCGTGGCATTATCGTCCACTAACAAGACCCGCGCATGTACAGAATGCAAAGTCCCTGAAATGGAAAGATTCTCGTCTTTCTTCGTTTTGGCCGCTAGAGAAGAATCCCCTATCGCGAGTTTAATCGTAAACCAGAACGTACTTCCCTTTCCCTCCTCAGATTCTACCCCGATATCCCCGTCCATCATCTTACAGAATTCACGCGAAATCGCTAATCCTAAACCGGTGCCGCCGTAGTTCTTGGAAGTGGAATTATCGACTTGCTGGAAGGCGTTAAAGAGTTTTTCTAAATTCGTAGGACTGATACCAATCCCCGTATCCGAAACCCGAACTTCTAATTCTGCCCATTCAGGAGTCACGGAAAGCGGCTTTACCGTAATGAAAACGGAACCATTCTCTGTAAACTTCAGGGCGTTCGATGTAAGATTCGAAAGAATCTGTAATAGGCGCGTCTCATCTGCCTTCACATAAGCGGGCACCTTATCGTCTAGGATATAGGAGACTTTATTCCCTTTCTGATGCGCTAATGGCGTAAATAAAGCCATCAAGCGATCAAAAACATCCTCTAACAGAATATCCGTCGGATGTAAGACCATTTTACCAGCTTCGATTTTGGCCAAATCCAAAATATCATTCAAAATATGTAACAGCGTCTCCGAAGACTTACGAATCGTTTGTAAATAATCCCGTTGTTCTTCCTCTAATGGTGTATCACACAACAAATCCACCATCCCGATCACTCCGTTCATAGGTGTCCGGATTTCGTGCGACATATTCGCTAAAAACTGTTCCTTCACTTTAAGCGAGTGCTCCGCTTGTTCGCGGGCTTCCACCAGTTCGGTTTGGTACTTCTTGATATCCGTGATATCCCGAGCGATACCCGAAACTTCGGAAATAATGCCCTGATCTAAAATGGGATTCAAATAAATCTCTAACCAGCGATCCGTCCCATCTTTCTTCTTCAGACAAAGCTCAAAGTGCTGTTTCGTGCCTCTAAACGCTTGTTTATAATGCTCCTCCATCGCTTTGCGCTCCTCCGGCGCCATCATCTTGAATCCCATCGTCTCCGAGCTGAAATTCAATTGTGGTGTAATCCCCAGTTCTTGCTGCAATAAGTCCGCATAGTCGTGGTTAAAGCTCATCAATAGTAAGCGTTTATTCACAGACCACATGAGGTGAGACGAACTTTCGAAGATGGAATTCAAACGTGCGGTTTCTCTGGCCAAAGCCTCTTCCGCCTGCTTTCTCGATATCGCAATCGCCACTTGCCCCGAAATAAAGTCCAATAACTCTAAATCTCGGTTCTCGTACTTGTTCGCCCGCTCATAGGACTTTACTCCAATGATACCCGTCACCCGATCACCGATGCGGAGGGGAACACAGAGCATAACTTTGGGAACCACCCCATACAAGTAAATCTTCTTCTCTGCCGCTAACTGATGGATCTCATCATCGTGCAAGATCAAAGGCTTATTCGCCATCAAGGCATATTCCGTCAAGCCATTCCCTAAGCGGCGCTTCGTAAAGTGCACCCGGGAATTAAAGTACTCATCGATGTAGTAGGGGAAATAGATATAACTCTTCCCCGGATCGTACTGCGCGATGAAGAAGTTCTTCACGTCGATCACCTCGCCTAATTGTTTGTGTATGTTCACAAAGAGATCATCCAGATTCGAGGAGTTTATAGCTACCTGAGAAATAGAAGAGAATAATTTATTCGCGCGCTCCGCACGGACCTTTGCTGTAGAATTGTGTAGAATACAGCGATAAGCAGTAGGCACGCCTCTTTCGAAACGACAAGTAACTGAACCAGAAACGTACAGACGACGCCCGTCTTTTCGTCTAAAAACGGCCGTAAATTCTGGAATGTCCTCCCCTTTCGCTAGCATATCAAATTGAGCTTGCGTCTGATGAGCAAACTCGGGATGGAGCACATCCTGTATTTTTAAATCTTTGGCTTCCTCCTCCGTGTATCCCATGGTTTCTAACCAGGCACGGTTTACGAACAGGAATCGACCGGTCACCCCGGTGATTTGGATCAGGTCAGTCGTATTGTTAATTAAGTCTTGTAATTGGGCATTCGAGCGAGAAAGGGCCTCGGACACTTTCTTCTTCTCGCTAACGTCCTCCCCTATGATACTCAGGAAATTATCGCTCACGACGGTAGAAGCCACTTCTACCCATTTGATGGCCCCTGATTTCGTTTTGTAATTCCGTTCGCGTTCTTCGAATAGACCACCGGTCTGGATCGCTTTGTCAAAAGAGGTTCTTCGTATTTCACTTTCGCCATCTGGAACAAGGGTAGAAAAGAAGTCCATTCCATTTAATTCCCCCGGCTTGTAGCCAAGCAATTGATGCGTGTAGGCATTCGCATGCGTGATGGTGCCATCGAGCGCCATAACGATGCCAAAAAGCTTCAGGGAATCCAATGTTTTAATCAGGGCCTGCTTGTCCTCCATGCCTTAAATCGAAAATTTTGTTTAAATGTACAAAAAAGGGCTTAATTTTACTCCTTAAACCCCAGAGACCCGGTGCAAGTAAGAGCAAAAAAGAGTTTAGGACAACATTTTTTAAATGATTTAGACGCGGCAAAGCGCATCGTTGATGGCTTGCAGCCCGCTGGAGCCTATACGAAAGTATTGGAGATTGGGCCGGGGATGGGTGTGTTGACGCAGTTTTTGGTCAAAAAAACCGAATACGAAACCTCCCTCATCGAAATCGACAAAGAGTCTGTGGACTACTTACGTAAGAACTATTTAGAATTTACCGGGCCGCGCTTAATCGACGGCGATTTCTTGCGTTATCCATTAGAGAACATTTTTGGCGATGAAAAATTCGCCATCGTAGGCAACTTCCCTTATTTCATTTCGACGCAGATCTTCTTCCGCATTTTGGAATACAAAGACCAATGCATCGAGGTGGTAGGCATGCTTCAAAAAGAAGTGGCGGTGCGCCTCGCGGCAAAACCAGGAAATAAAGACTACGGCATTTTAAGCGTGCTTTTACAGGCCTTTTACGATATTGAATACTTATTTAGCCTAGGACCGGAGGTATTTACCCCTCCTCCCAAAGTTAACTCCGGCGTCATTCGACTCGTACGGAACTGGGACAAAAAACTAGAATGCGATCCAGCTAAATTCAAGTCTTTAGTAAAGATGGCCTTTAACCAACGTCGCAAGACTTTGCGTAATGCCCTCAGAGCCTTGCAATTACCTGAACATCCTTTACTCAGCAAACGCGCAGAACAACTAGGCGTAGCGGAGTTCACCGAGTTAACGATTTTATGGAAAGATAATGGCTACCTAGGCGCTTAATCGATCTATTTTTACTAATTTGCGCTGTTTCATCTAAAATCCCTCACATCATGGAAGAAGTTAACCCAAATCACCTTCCGTTTGAACTGACTAAAGAGTTCATAGAGGACATTCGCTTGTTAATCGAAAATCAGGCGAATGAGGAGATTTTATTGAAACTAGATGAGCTTTTCCCGGCGGATATCACCAGCATTTTAATCGAGTTAACGACGGAAGAGGCAAAATATTTGGTGCTATTAATTGACACCAAAATCGCCGCCGAAATCATCTCAACCCTAGACGCAGATGACCGCAAAAAATTCTTAAAGCACTTTACCTCTAAGGAAATTGCCGCCTATATCAACGTAATCGATTCCGATGACGCAGTAGATATCCTGAATGAACAACCTGTCAAAGTACGTGAGGAAGTGATCGCACTCCTGAAAGACCGCGAACAGGCACGTTTCATCATCGATTTAATGCATTACGACGAAGACTGCGCAGGTGGTCTAATGCAGAAAGAGTTAATCAAGATTAACATCTCCCAAACCGTTACCGAATGTGTCGAGGAAATCCGCAAGCAAGCGGAGGACGTGGAGAAAGTGTATTCGGTCTACGTGATCGACGACGATGGGAAGTTATTAGGCACCGTTTCCTTAAAGAAAATCATTTTAGCGAAGCGTGGTTCTAAGATCGCGGACGTGTATGAGGATGATGAAATTGTTTCGGTTCAGACCTATGCCTCCGGCGAGGAAGTAGCCGATTTAATGCAGAAATACGACTTAGAGGCCATTCCGGTGGTTAATATTCAAGGCCGATTATTAGGTCGCATCACCATCGATGACGTGGTCGATTTCATCACAGAATCCGCACAAGAAGATATTCAGGTCATGGCCGGTATCTCAGAAGACGTGGAAGAAGATGACTCCGTGTGGTTATTAGTGCGTTCTCGTCTGCCTTGGTTGATTGGTGGTATGGTGGGTAGTTTTTTGGCTGCCAAAATCATTGATCGTTTCGACGATACCATCTCCGTTTTACCTGCCATTTCTGCCTTTATTCCCTTGATTGGTTCGACCGGTGGTAATGTAGGAATTCAATCTTCTTCCTTAATCGTTCAGTCATTAGCAGACAAAAGCGGTTTAGATACTACGTTATGGAAACGTCTTCAGAAAGTGTTATTAGTCGCCCTCATTAATGCATTAATCGCGGCGATATTTGCTTTCGGTTGTTCTTTATTGGTGGATTCAGGCCAAATCATGTTATCCATGACCGTTTCCATCTCACTTTTCGCGGTGGTAATGCTGGCTAGTCTAATGGGTACCATAACCCCCTTGGTATTAAATCAATTAAAGATTAATCCAGCAGTGGCGAGTGGTCCCTTTATCACGACGACGAACGACATTCTAGGCTATGGGGTCTATTTCATGATCGTCTACTTACTCCTGTAATCTTATGATTGCCGTTATTCAACGCGTAAGTCAAGCTACTTTGCAGATCGATAATGCATTGCAGGCCTCTATTCAACAGGGTTTTGTGGTTTTACTCGGTATTCACGTAGAAGACACGCCGGAAGATGTGGCTTATTTAGCGGGCAAAATCGCAGGATTACGTATATTCTCCGATGAAGAGGGAAAAATGAATTTAGATTTACAGGCCATTCAAGGCGAGCTCTTATTAGTGAGTCAATTTACGCTTTATGCGGCGACTCGCAAGGGGAATCGCCCTAGCTTTTTAGAATCCGCCAGACCTGAACAAGCCATTCCACTATATGAGCTGATGATTAAAACCTTGTCAGACAAACTAGGCCAAAGCATACAAACCGGCGTCTTCGGTGCCGATATGCAAATCAACTTGACAAACGACGGACCTGTAACTATCATCATCGACTCTAAAAACCCCTAATTATGACGATTTCAAACGCGCAACAACAAGTAGACGAGTGGATTAAGACCATTGGGGTTCGCTATTTCAGCGAGCTAACCAATATGGCGATGTTAACAGAGGAAGTGGGCGAAGTCGCTCGGATTATCGCGCGTCGCTACGGGGAACAATCGGAGAAAGAATCAGATAAAAATAAGGACTTAGGTGATGAGATGGCTGATGTGCTTTTCGTATTAATTTGTCTGGCAAACCAAACCGGCATTAACCTAGAAGAGGCTCTGAAACAGAACCTCTTAAAGAAGACGGAACGCGATGCGGACCGCCACAAGAATAACCCTAAATTAGCTTAGTGAACCGGCATTTGACTGGATTCGATCTTCTTTGCGATACCTTTCCCCTCTTCTTTTGACGGAATGTAAGGCTTCAAAATCGTGATTTGCTCTAGGACTGGATTCATTTGCTGAATAGCTGGATGACGCACATCAAATTCAGCCTCGCCAGACACTTTATTGAATTCTTCTACGGAGATAATTTGGCGTTTGTTTCGAAATGAAACCAGATGAGTCAGGGTGCTGTCTCCTGCTAATTTCCCTCCCTCCCAAGAAACGACTGAACCACCGTGTGCCCAGCCAAAGCCTGAGATCGTAAAGTTTTTCGAATTCAACTTCTCCACCTCTTGAAGAGGTAAACCTAAATACAAGCCAGAAGCCGTTTTCCAAGCAGAACTTTCGCCCTGAATACTTACATCGGAAATTTTACCCTCATGAAAGAATACATTGGCTTGCTTAGCCGTACCAGGAAAAATAATGGCGCCTCTTAATGTATCATCTCCTGTAATAATGGCGGTATCCAAAATAACTGATTTGGCACCGTACTTGGCGATTAGGCCTTTCGCATCTAGGCAAGCCAACACTTCATTTAAGTTCTCTGTGGGAACGCTGACTTCAGCGTTAGATCCACAAGAAGCCAGAACGGCCAATGACAAAAGGAGTACAATTTTTTTCATGGTTACAGAATTATAGTTAAAATTAGCGAAGCTTCCCGACAGAAGCAAGTTAGAAATATTCCAAATTAGGTCCCTAACGTTTATCGAATAATGCCTATATTTGTTTTTAAAATGCTGCATCCTATGCTTCGAATAAATTCCTTACTCCTGCTATTTCTGTTGGCTTTCAGTTCAACTACGCAAGCTCAATTTTGGAAAATTGGTAAAAAAGGAGGAACCGGCTTCAAAAGATCTACTTTTAATCCGCATACTTCTCTTGGTTTTGGGGCGGGTAGCTCCCATTACTATAGCTTAACGGATGAATTAGGCATGTTTAATCGCCTGGTAAATGACCAAAGCCGTTTCAATGTAGGTGCACATTTGACCCGCCATGTCAGCAAACATTTTTCGATTAAAGGTAACTTAAATTATATCCGCTTGGCGGGAAATGATTATACCTTTGACAATTCCGCACTGCTTCCAACTACACCCGATTTGCGTTTCCGTTTCAGAAATGACATCGTGGAATTTGGTCTTTCTGGGCTTTTGGAATTAAATGGAAATCAACAAAATTATCTGAAGCGTAACCGTTTCTCTCCCTATTTATCCGCTGGAATTGCCTTGGTTTCTACGAATACAGAACTCTATCAATTAGATTCACTGGGTGGAGCTGGTTTACCGAACGCGTCTTGGCGGAATTATGCTGACGTGATCGCAAGTGATTACCCCACGAATCCGATTCGCAATTTTGATGAGACCATTCCATCCATCGGTTTTTCTATTCCTGTAGGGGTAGGTTTCCGTTATCGGTTGAATGACTTTATGGATTTTGGCTTTGAAGCTAGCTTACGTACGCAATTAGGTAATCTTTTTTCAGCACCTAAAAACCAACCGGCTCAGACAGAGTTGACGACGAAACTTTTAATTCCCTCCGAATACGCAACGAACTTAGTCGATCACTATTTTGTTACCCAATTTCAGTTAATCTTCCATCTAGATCGAAGCATTGATTGTCCACCTATCAGAAGGTAAAATAAACACACATACTTTGACATTTGAAGAACTAGGGCTCAGCCCACAAATTTTAGACGGTATCAGTTCCATGGGATACAAGACCGCAACGCCGGTACAATCCCAAGTTATCCAACCCATTTTAGCGGGCCGCGACATTCTAGCCTCAGCCCAAACCGGAACCGGTAAAACTGCCGCTTTCCTTTTGCCCATCATCCACAAATTAATCACAGAGCCTCATCCAGAGGACCAGATTAATGCCCTGATTATTGTCCCTACCCGTGAACTAGCGATTCAAATCGCCGGAAACATGGAAGGTTTAGGCTATTTCACGAATGTGAGCTCGATAGCCATTTATGGTGGGGGAGATGGAAATTCCTTTACGACGGAGAAAACAGCTTTAACAAGCGGCGTTGATATCGTGGTTTGTACCCCAGGTCGCATGATTGCCCACTTGAATATGGGCTATGTGAACCTAAAACACTGCAGTTATTTAGTGCTCGACGAGGCGGATCGCATGCTGGATATGGGATTCTCAGATGATTTAATGAAGATCATTTCGTTCTTGCCTGAAAAGCGCCAGAACCTCTTATTCTCCGCGACCTTTGCGCCGAAGATGCGGACCTTGGCCCAAAAACTATTGCAAAATCCGGTCGAAATCAACATCGCCGTTTCGAAACCCCCAGAGCAAATCGTTCAGGAGGCTTTCGTGGTCTACGAGAAGCAAAAGAGTCCGCTCGTGAAGCACCTGTTGAAGTTGCAGGATTATACCCGCGTGATCGTTTTCTGTTCCAAAAAGCAAAACGTTAAATCCCTGACAGCTGATTTAAAACGTGCGCGATTCTCTGTGGAAGAGATTCACTCGGATTTAGAGCAAGACGTTCGCGAGCAGGTATTGCAAGATTTTAGAAACAAGAAGACGAAGATTTTAGTAGCGACGGATATCTTAAGCCGCGGTATTGACATCGACGAAATCGAATTAGTCATTAATTACGACGTGCCAAACGACGGCGAGGATTACATTCACCGCATCGGTCGTACCGCACGTGCACAGACGAAAGGAACTGCCTACACGTTTATTACCGAGTCCGAGCAACGCAAGTTTAAGACAATCGAAGATCTGTTAGAGAAAGAAGTAACGAAAGCGGCGGTACCGGAGGAATTTGGGGAGACACCTGAATACAATCCAGCTGCTCAAAAAAGTTCTTTCGGAGGCTATAAGGGCGGGGGCAAATCTGGCGGAGGAAAGTCCGGTGGAGGAAAATCTGGTGGTAAATTCTGGAAAAAGAAGTAAATGAGAATACTCGCTTTATTATTGTTTTTTAGCCTGACCGGCTGGGCGCAAGATACCACCCAACACATCATTGCGGGTAGATCCAATGCGAAAATTCAACAAGAAAAGCCTTATGTCATCCTCATTTCAGCAGATGGATTTCGCTCCGATTTTTCGCATAAATACGAGGCAAAATTTTTGCAATCGAAAGAAGCGTCCGGCGTGAAGGCGAGCTATATGCAGCCCTCTTATCCGTCTTTAACTTTCCCTAATCACTATAGTATCGCCACGGGTTTATACCCAGCGCACCACGGCTTAGTGGATAACACCTATCTAGACGTTCATTCAGGCCAAGAGTACCGCATGTCCAATAAGAAAATGGTGGGCGAGGGAAAATGGTATGGGGGAACGCCGCTTTGGGTATTGGCTGAAAAACAGCAAATGATGGCCGCTAGCTTTTACTGGGTGGCCTCAGATGCAAACATTCAAGACACCTACCCCTCCTATTATTACGTATACAACGAGGTCATCGACATCAAAACACGCATTGCACAGGTCAAGCATTGGCTTTCCTTACCCGCAGATAAGCGTCCGCATTTAATCACGTTCTACTTTCCGGAAGTGGATCACGACGCCCACGAATTTGGCCCAGAAGACCCACGCGTAAAACAATCGGTACAATTTGTCGATCAAGCACTCGCGGATTTAGAAGCGGCGCTTGCTCCCTTAGGACTGCCCATCAACTTCGTTTTTGTCTCCGATCACGGAATGAAGGAGGTGGACAATGTACATACGATAGGCAAACCGGCTCCATTGAATACCGCCGCATTTCAGGTGCCTTGGGGCGATGCTTTGTTGCATGTGTATGCTAAAGACCCATCGAAAATCGATTCTACCTACCAGGAATTGAAAAAGGATACGCGTTTTACGACTTACATGATGGATGAAACACCAGCACATTGGCATTACCGTAAAACGGATGATCGATATAACCGTTTAGGGGATCTTTTATTAGTACCCAAACTGCCGCAAGTATTCAACCTCTCTACCCGCAAAACCTCGAAAGGGAAACACGGTTTTGACACTGCTTTACCCGAAATGCGCGCTAGTTTCCAAGCCTGGGGCCCTTCTTTTAAATCTGGTCTTCAATTAGATGGATTCGAGAATGTAAACGTTTATCCTTTGATAGCCAAAATCTTAGGATTAACCTATGACCCCCAGGCGATTGATGGGAAGATCACCATACTTCAAAAAGCCTTAAAATAAGCTCTATTACCCAAAAATCTCCTCCACATGCTTCTTAATGTTGGAAGCAATTTTCTCTGTAGGCAAATCATTGGCATCATTCCCAAAAGGATCTTCTATCTCCTCCGCAATTAGTTCTAAACTCGCAAGGACATAAAAGATAAATACAACAACAGGAATGACATAAAACCCTAGTGTAAATACATAACTAAAAGGTAAGGTCATCACATAAATGAAGATGAATTTCTTAATGAACGCACTGTAGGAATAGGGAATTGGGGTGTTTTTGATTCGTTCGCAGGCTCCACATACGTCAGTAAATGACTGGAGTTCTGTATTTAAAAACAATAATTGATGTCCGCTAATTTTCCCCTCCTTATATAGTTCATGGATCTTATTTGTCATCATTTTAGCCACTTGATTCGGCTTGTGCTTCGCATGATCTATCGCTAAATCCAAATCATCATACAGCACTAAACCGGACTCTTCGGAGGTCAAATGCTTTTGAAGTATGTGGGCATAGAGCGGAATTACTTTTTGGAAAAAATGGCGATCAATCTCGTTCTCTAAAATAGCAGCCAGTTTTAACGAGAAATTCCGACTATTATTCACTAAGGTTCCCCACAATTTTCGTCCTTCCCACCAACGATCGTATGCGGTATTCGTTCGATACGCTAATAGTAAGGAGATAACAAATCCCAGCATACCATGCATTATGGATATATTCTTTAACTTACTGTCCTCCCCTAGGTGAAAATATTCCATCTCTAAGTAACAGATCAGGCCAGAATATCCTCCAATAAAAAACATGAGAGGCAATAGTTTTCGAAATGTATCGGACTGGTGAAATCTAAAAATAAAGGTGATCCAGTCTTTTGTATTGTAACGTACCATCTCGAAATATACTTATTTATTTCAAAAAATCGTTTTCATTTCAAGGCACTAATTCGAAATCACCCTGTTCTACGCTGGTACAAGGGGTTTCCTTCTCACATCCCAGAAACAGCAGTAGAGGAGAAATGAAAACAGCAATCTTCAGATATCTTTTAATTTTTTCCATACACTAACTTATTTTTCTTTCAGTTTAATCTCGATGACTTTGCGTTCGTTTCCAATAGAAGCGATATAAGTACCTACTCCTACCTCAGGAAAGAGCGCCATGCCGTTAGAAACAATTTTATTCGAGACTTCTTTCCCGTTCTCCCATAATTGGACTGCCATTCCTTCTTGTTTTGAAACCACTTTTATAGCTCCTGGTGCGGAGCAAACTGCATCTTTCTTATAAAACAAAGCGGCATTTGAAATCAAATTAACTTGAATTAGATAGTTTTTCATTTCAGACTCATCTTCCGAAAGGACAACATAAGAAACGACAGTAGAGAAATCCTTAGTCATTTCGCCCGATTTTTGCTCGATTCCTTTTTCGAAAATTTTAGCTCCTTTACTTAGCGTAAAAACGGGCTTTAAAGCTGATCTAGTGAAATTTTCAGATATAGCGATTTGTATTTTTTCACCTGAGTTCACAGTTGAAATGGAAGGCACTTGTGAGAAATGGAATGAAACTAGTTCGGCTACCTTATTTAAGGCAGGTTCAGCAATACTGTACGATTGCGTGAGATTACCTTTGTGTTCATTAATCGTAAATGGGATTGATTTAGAGACTACGGTAATTTTGTTTTTGGCTTTATCATACAGTTTGAACGTAATTTTTTCGCCTTGTGTATTTGAAAAAATCGTTAAATAGGCATAGTAGCTGTTTTTACTCTGAACATAGGTTAATCCGCTAACTCCACGGCACTCCTCCCCCACAAAAGCCCCTACTTTATCTTCTGGGCCTATTAATTGGGTTCCATCTAAATTCAATTTCGCTACTAAAGTCATCGTATGCTGAAACTCATTTTCGTTCACAACCCAATCAGGTGAACTAACAAATAGCGAGTTGATGCTCAGAAATAAAATCAGAAAAGGCAATTTCTTTTTATACATCATTAACGTTTTATGACCTTTTGGTATTGAATTTCCGTGCCTACCTTAAATTCTACAATATAGACACCACTCGGAACAACAGGTTGTATTTCCATTTGATTAAAACCTTCATTAAGCTCTACAATCCTATCATATACCGTTAATCCCATGGAATCATAGATTGTTATTTTAGCTCGTTCGCTCTTGTTTCCTAGGTAAGTCAATTTCAGTTGAGCCGTAAACGGATTAGGGCTTAAACTAAAACGGGAAGCAGCTAATTCAATAAGAATAGGTCTAGACAAACTACCCAATATAGCATTAGGGACAAATTGAATTTCTTTTGAAGTGGCTTGTTGCTCTATTCCAGTTCCAATAAAAGCCGTCAATAATTCAGTGGTATCTCCATAAATAGAAATAAACGCTACATCTTCTCCATTGATGTTTTGGACAAGGCCGTTCCCCCTTAGTTCACCGTTTTTAGTCAGAAAGGATACCGTTTGGAATCCTGGGGGAAGTTTTGCGATCAAGCTCATAGAGTTTTCAAAGCGAGTAAAATCGACTTGCGGTAGAGAAAGCCCGCCCACCGTTTTACGTATTGACTGATTATCCTGAAAGGCGACACCCTTCGAATTTTTGGCATTATCTACATTCAAATAACTAGGATAGTTAACTGATTTTGCCTCAGCAGACTTAAACATATAACCCACTCCCGCTTTCATATAGGTTAACGTTCCTTTCCAACCTATGGGATTCGTGTAGATGGCAAACTCAGATTGAGACTTTATCAAATCACCTTCTACAGGTGTAAAATTCGCTAAAGCTTCCCCTACAGGGACATTTTTTGAAACAACATACGGTAACCAATTCCAATTCGGAGTTAAATTAAAATTCCAAGTAGCTAAATCCACAGGAATACCTTTGATATTTAAATTTTGAGAGTTAGCTAATTTCACTTTATACATTTTGTCCAGCTTAATACCTCCACTAGCGCTTATTCCTCCTGTCCAGCCGCTGGCTGTAGAATCGAGGGTATTCAATTCATACGCATCAAATAAGGCAGGCGAATTCGACTGAATTAAATCGGAGGTCGCTAATTTCAATGTTTGGGTTAGCCTGTTTAAATTACTAAATCGTAGGTCGTTGACATTAAATGATGTCCAGGTCCAACCTTGATTAAAGGCTATTTGCTGTCCCGTAACGGCTGTATTTCTAAAAATAACAGGGGTTGAATAGGTCCCTACTATTCCGTCTTGGGTGAAAGCCAGTACGTTTTGGTTATTGATCGTGGCTTCTTTTAACTTACCATCCGAGGCATCCCAAATATAAAACACCACAGATTCAGGAATTACCACATTACTATAGACTGTCAGGTAGACTACGTATTCATTAAAACTAGGATCAAATTGCACATTAGCCATCCCACGCACTTCCCCATTGACAATAGCGACTATTTTATCGTAAATATCGTCCGTAAATACACTATCCAGCTTTATTCGACCGATGACATTCATCGATTGGGTGTATTTGCTCGGGTCTAATTTAAGTACAGGCTCTTTCGCTAACACTCTTAGATCTAGTTGGATCTTATTGTAATAACCTGAATTTGAAATCAATTCTAACACCGTATTGTAGTCTCCCACAGCTAAATTAGGATCCACCGTTGCTTTAAAAGTCTGTGATGTGTTAGGCGCTAAAGTTCCAGACCTTGGTAAAACAGTCAACCAGCTGGGAACATCTAGGCTGTAGGTTTGGTCTACTCCCCCTTGATTAATGACCGTAATATCAAAAGTCAACGGTTCATTCGTTCTTTTCATTAGGTTGACGACTTCACTTTGTCCTTCGATGAACCATTTAATGGGATTCTTCGCAATATAAGCTGTCCAAGTGATAGGGGAAGCTTGACTATTATCCGCTAAATCATTTACATTCGAAACGGTGATCGTAGCGACCTTGCCTTCCACACTGGCCCAATTAGTGATACTGGGTTTAAGAATAATCTCATCCGTATTAATCACAGCGTCCACAAACACCGATTCGGTTAGCCTATATTGCTTTATACCAGGAGCCACATCCGTGTAACTCTGTGCGCTGTTCAATTTAGCATAGGTACTTGTTTGGCTAAATGCATTGAACGGATAAAAGTATTTAGGGCCTTGATCCAGATACGTGGCAGGTTTATTAAAGGTAGCGTATAGAAGTAAACCCGTACTAGAAACATTTACTTCATGGTAGCGATCGGCTTTAATTTGTTCCGCAGTACGAGCTGATTTCCAAAAGGAAAGTTCATCTAACTGTCCACTAAAAAAACGCGTATAAACCGTAGATCCATCTATCCTTTTTATAGCTTGCGCACCTAGCTGTATCGTACTTCCATTAAAGCCACCGAGTTCGTTACTTGGATAGGTGGCGGTCTCTTTACCATCTATATACATCCTGAGTGTCCCATTTCTTGTTAAACTCAGCGCAATATGGTGCCAGGTGTCATTATTCACTGGGATAGAACCGAAGGAATACGTTTTAGATTCTGCTTTCAAGTCTAGTCCACCCGTTGAATTGAGGACTAATGACCATTTATTTCGATATCCATTACTCTCGATGGCATCAGAAGTATCCTCAAAACCATTCGATAACAAAGTACCCAAAGTCGTTTGATTTGTTTTCATCCATAAAGAAAGGGTTGCATCCATTTCTTTTGTGATCACCACCTTAGAGACAGAATCTAACTTTAAATAGGACAAACCATCAAAATTGTAAGCAGTGCCTTTAGGGAAAATATCCCAATTCACGTTTTCTAAAGTCAGATGCTTATACCTAGCTAAATCATTTGCAAGCGTTCCATTGCCTTCATTTAGAGGCCAATAACCAATTAAACCTGGCTCATTGCCACTAAAGGTAGAATTCATGTTTATTGCTGCTTGCTCTCTGGAGATGGCTTTTTTCCAAAACCGCAAATCGTGCAAATTCCCTTTGAATGAATTCCCCCCTAGGGAAATGGGGTTAGGGTTCGTAAAATTCAACGGGTTAACAAAAACATTCCATGTTTTAAGTGTGCTATTTTCAATGATACTTAGCTTTTTAGTAGCTGCCTCATAAGAAAGTGCATAGAAATTAAAGGTGCTATCCTTTGCGATGGGCGTTCTCAAAGATTGACCACCAATCGTATACTGTAGATCACTATTAATCAATTCAATTTTAATCCCTCCTTCTTGACTTAATAAAGTAGAAGTACCCATCGGACTTCTATTATTTAACCAAAACTCGATACTAAAATCACCTGTTGTAAGGGCAGGTTTCTGGATAGTGGCCACATTACTCTCTCCGTTAAATGCTAGAGAAACTTCATGAGCGACAGGCAATTGATTTGTTTGGACTAAAAATTCAAAATTAGTAACCGTCCCATTTTTCTTTACTGGCTCATTAAAACGAAGCGTGATATCATCCCCTATGTTCAATATGCCATTCTTAGGGGTAGGCGTACTAAATAAAACGGGAGAAGTTAAATCTACTTTACCCTCTATTATCTCAGACTCAAAAGTCGTTTGATTCGTGCAACTAGAGTGAGCCCTTATTTCATAAGTTCCATTGGCCAAACCTTTACTTACAATATCCCAACCAAAAGTCATCTCAGGCCCATTAAGCCATTCCACATCATCTTCCCCTCCAGCCATAGCGGCATTCGCTTCGGACTGATTTTTATAATAGGTCCTTAATCCTTGCCAATTAGAAGTACCTTTCAATCGATAATCCACATTAATTTGCTTGAAATTAGAAAAATCGCGATTATAGTCCCCAATCTTAATGTAAACAGGCTTCGTTTGATTACTCACTAAATTCTCAACCGAATTATTTTTATTGAGTAACCAATTCATATCAGGACTTAAAATTCGAACAGGGGTACAAGCTGGAACGAAATTGGCTGACAAGAGTACCGTATCGACTGCCTGCTCATCACAGGTGGATTCAAGTAAAACACGAATGTTATCGTACCTAAATTGATCTTGCTTTACTTTTTTCAGGGTCAAGGTGTAGGTAACGGTTCTTCCCGCAGGAATGTTAATTAAGGTACCATTCGGTTCGACATTGATGAGGGCGTTATCAGGATTTGAACTTTGATCCACCATCAGTTTAAAAACAGCGTCTTTTTTGACCGTACTTGCATTACTAAGTTGAAGTACAAATTCCGCATTACGACCTTCATACATTCCAGAAACGGAGCGATTTAGCACCGTAATATCCGGCCGTTCCAAGGGCATAGTCGCCACAGAAAGCGCGACACTTTCTGAGGCGCTAAGAGGAACTATATTAGTCGAAAAGTTGGTTACATTAGGGTGATTTGGCTTATAAAAATGAGACAATTCTGCCCCTTCAAATGGACAAGAAGTTTCACCTCCTTTTGTAATAAATAAAGGTCCATTCCCATCAAACGCATTGATCACATCCACACTTAACAAGTTTCCTCTATCGATATCTCGGAGTGTATAGTTAATCGTCGTTGATTCATTATTTACGTCTTCAGACGAACTACTATTTCCGGAGCCAGATGAATTAACCGTATTCATTTCAAATCCAGTTTCATTAAAAGCGGCACCAAAGGCTAAAGCAACAGATTCATCCAATTGCACTTGATACGAAAGCGTATTGGAGGTTAATTGTTCAATTTGAGTCCCCTTCGTAATTCCTCCTACGCCAGCATCTAAAGAGATATTTTCATAAAAAGTACTATTTAATAAATCTTTCAATTTTTTGCCTGTGGCAGACAATTTTGAGGTAACAGGATCTTTTAAAGTTTCAATGATTGCATCTAAGGACAACCGTAACGAATCTTTGGACTTAAATGCCTGGTATTTAGCTAACTCATTATTTAATATGATTTTTCGCCACAAGTTGATGGAGGAATTATAGGCATTTCTAGACAATACTCCGCCGGCATTTTCAGTCAACGTCCCATTGTCTATTTGGGTGATAATACTTTCGTATTTAGGAATTAAATCCGTCAAAATAGTTCGTTGAGAATAGACAAACATCGTTTTTTCAGGCGCCTCATTAAAATACATCGCCTTATTTACGTTAGGGTACAAGACGGCCGAAACGCTACCATTTTTCACGGGAATTGCTAGCGCCGCATTATAGGTGGTAGCTAAGGTTAATTGATTATAAGTGCCATAAAATTGATTGGCAGATGAGCCAATATACAAATCGGCATCGCTACCCACCCAATCTGGATCATCACTGGTAGAAATGGATTGGTTAAAGGAATACGTGTTCGTAACGCTATTTCCATCCGTCGAGGTTTGAGCCATGGAAACTCCTGAGGAAATATCGTTCGTTATTTGCGTTTCCATAACGGGACCCAATAAACCTCCTCCCACGCTTAATTTAAAACCTAGAGAGATGGTGGCATTTAATTCATTGGCATTATTCGAGCTAGACGAGTTCTCTTTCGTAAAACTAAAAGTGGACCCTTTTTCAATGGTTGCCGAACTATTCGAACCTGGTGGATCGCGTAACACAAAATCTGGCAATTCTGGACCAGCCGTTACGAATGTTTGGGAGCCATCTGCCACACCGCCTAACACAATTCCTTCCTGGTAATAGGCATTGTCGATAGGTTTCTCTACCCCATTCAACGAATAATTTAACTGGAGCGTTCTTTTGTACGACGTACTGGAATTGGTATTCGGATTCCCCCCTTTGAAACGATAAATGGTTATACTTGGGTCAGAAGCCAAAACTTCAAATCGTTCACTGTTAGCTAATGCCAAATTATTCGTAGCGACTATACTTCCACCCTCCACAGGAACAGAACTTACCTGAGGATTTGCTACACTCTGATCATAGTTATAGTAATTTTCAAGCCCTTGAATCCGAATGGAATAATCACCGAATTGTGTGTAAATGGGCACTATTGAAGCCGAATAAGGGACTAATGGCTGAAGTGTATAGGTAGTCGAACCTACTTTAATTTCAGAGTCGGCAGTCTGACTAATGACATTGTGTATAGGCGTGGCTATATGAGTAAATTTTAACACTTCATGGTAGGGCTCGCCTGTAATACTGGTGTCTTTAGCGGTATAGGTAGGGTATTGTAGTGGTTTAATGGTGGTATAATTCAATGTCCTATCTTGACTAAGCAGTAAGGCATTATTAGGACTTCTACCACTTAAAAATGTTAGATCATCTTTTGAGAGCTGGTAACTCAAGGGTAACAATTTAACCCTAAATTCACCCGTTTCGCTATTGGTAAAAAAAGTAGTTTGATAGTCTCGCGTAACACTTGTGGCTCCAGCTGGGAGATGACCTAACTTAATACTCGCTCTACCAATATTATTGAAGGAAGTGTACACTTCAGATTGAGAAACTTGATTTTCATCCGTGTACTCATGTATTTTTCTTCCCTTATCCCCAAAACCAAGCGGCATTCCCGCTTGCTTTAATCCACCTACTACTCGACCCACAACGGTCACTTTAGTCGTATCGATAAAAGTGATAGGCTCATCCCTATCCTCGAAAAAATCCTGATAGGTATTGATATAGGTCGTATCTTGATTCACAACTGATCTTGTCCTGGCCGGATACCGGCCTTCTAGGTCAAAGGTATGACCACTTTTTACCACACTAATTGCATGCTTTCCGATGGGAACTTCAATCGTAAATTGTCCATTGATATCCGTTTGAATAGGAACATTATTCGCATCGATTGCCGGTGTATTGTCGATATTAACATAGGCTCCAGGCACAGGAATTTTTGCATACCTATGAAGTTCTTGGATAGTACCCCCCGAATTTTTCACTGCCCAATATTCTCCCTTTTGATAGGTCAAATTGCCTTTTACATAGGCATTATAGGCTTCATCGTCTTTAATATCTCCTATAATTGCGGCATCTAAAGTAGACGAAAAAACCCCGCGACTATCGTACACCACTTGTCCTTTAAAGGTAAAGGAAGATTGATCAATAAAATCGACATTATTCACTACGGTAGACCCTGAGCCTAAAAATGACAACTCTTGTTTGGGATTAAATTCATGCCTCCCTAGAGTAGGAACAATGGTATACGTGTCGCCCAGACCACTGTAGGGTACTGAAGAAATCACATAATTACCAAATTCGTCTGTCACCCCTAAAACTCCCAGTTGCGTACTGGATGGAATATTCGTGATTTGATCCTCACTATTCGCCCAAGAAGGAGCAACGGGGGAATGACTTAATTTAGCATTATTCCCATGAAAAATCAGTCCGGTTTGAGCTAAGTCATAAGCATAATCACCTGATCTTTCATTTGCTCTGATGTAGGTATTAAAACGGGCCTCATTCCCTTTCAAATAGCGACGAAAATCGCGCTGAATTTGAGCGGGTGTTAAAGCCGTTTCCCAGATTCGCAATTCATCAAAATAAGCCTCTTTACCACCCCCTATTTTAACACTAGTCCAAGTAGGTCTACCCAGGACATACGTGAATTTGTCTGCATAATTATTATTCGAATAAGCTACATTAACTGAAGCCGTGGCCGAGTTCAAATCTAAAATTGCATTCATTTTAGCCACATAGGCAGCATTAATTAAACGTCCATTAATGTAGACTTCCGGAATTTTATTATCCCGAATAACAAAGCTGATATGCGTAAAAGAGGAAAGTAGGGAACTGATGGGGATTAACCTGTCATCCCCTTTATTGTCAATTTCACCACTTGGAATATAATGACTTATACTTAGGTTCGTATGAAAGGCATCTACATAGAGGACATCGTTAACAATTCTCAATTTAGTAGGATAGACATCTCCATTATCCATGTATAATTCAAACAGCTTTAACTCATCACCAGCAAAGGAAGCGGTGGGCTTTATCCAAGCTTGAAGTGTAACAGAATCTTGTAATCCTCGGTATAAATTGGGAATAGAGATATAACTGTTTGATGGCACTTTTAAGGAACTACCATACAAGGTATTACTACCTGTAGGCGTAGCAGAAACTAGCACATCTTTTACGGGGTTACCACCTGCATAAGCGATATTCCCGGTAATAACTCCAGTAGGATTACGGTAACCTATACCCGTTATGAAATTAGAATAGATAATTTCCAAACCTTCTACCTCAACCCCTTTGGCAAAAATCTTATACCGGTATAACTTGCCCCCCTCCACATTACTATCAGAAAATGTCCCTACATCACCTGCTAAGGTTTTTAAGGGTCTACCCCAATCCGGGCTTTCATTCGTTACATCCTCTGTCCGGTAAACCGTAATATTGATAATTCTTTCTTGATTCTTCTTAATGTCCCAATTGATTTCAATACGATCACTAAAATATCCCTTAGACACACTAAATGCATCTTCAGAAAACGTATTATACCGATAACGCACGCCCCAGGGAAAACCTAAATCCTTCACATAATTTTGGGTGGATGGCAAAGCGGAATTAGCTCCTTTTGTTAAGCCTACATAAGGCATACCAGACAGTAAAGCGACACTCTTAATGTAATAAGTGGAATCTCGTCCATTCACTACTTTCGAAATAGGGACCGTTATATTATCCTTTCTAGACGCAGTCGCACCTATAAACGTTTTTATAGTCGATTTCTCTTGGGCAACCAGAAGAGGAATACTGACTAGCAAAAGAAGGAGCGAAAGATAAAACTTCATCAGGTTATTATTAGGTAGAACAAATGGAAGCGGATCAAAAAGAAAAATTATATTTTGATAATATAGTTCACCCCAAAGTTGATAGGGCGAGTTTCCAATGCTGATCCATTCACTGCTGATTCCCCATTCACACTGTGCGCATGACTAGCAGCCGTATTTGTTGGTAAAGATCTATTATTCGGACCAGTAGTATCCCTAACCAATCCATTCGAATTACTACCACCATTACTATTAAAATCATCATTTCCAAATTCTAGGATATGATTGTGAGCGCCACCATTACCAGTAGTTAGGGCAATAGCATGAGAATGCGCTTTCACATCATCCTGTTGAACTACTTTCAAAGCAGGCCCCTCTTTACCTGGATAGGCAGTTTGAGCACCTGCTCCACGTAAAAACATGCCTTTCAAATTAGGCGTATTGGCACCAGCTAAGGCCTTTAAATTATCATAATAAGATCCGCTCGGAATCGCAGATCCATCACACAACAACCAACCAGACGGGGCATTTGTGCCAATAAATGGCATGATTGAGCCCGTGGGAACGCCGTTTTGCGCGAATACGGCATAGGGAACGCTTCTTAATTTTTCATCGGAGAAAACAACATTACTAGCACTCACTTTCAAATACGATGCGTTGTTGCTAATTAGGTTATATTGATTTTGATCGATATCTAAAACGTAGGAGAAAACGCCAAAATTATCCGTTTTAACCGTAGCTATCGCCGTTATAAAAACGGTAGGTGTCGTAGAAGATCCCAGTAAATAGTATACTTCAAACTTTAAATTCAACTGATCAAAATTCGCTAAAGCCTCATTATTGACATCTCTAGCGATTCCTTGAATGGACATTCCAGAGGATGTGACACTCGTTTGAGCATTCAGAAAATGGGTGCTTAAAAAGCACAATAAGACCAAAAAGAGGGAAAGGGATTTTTTCATGAATTGTAGTTTAAATTGAGATCCACTACAAATTCAAAACTTTTAAAAGAGGATGAAATACCCTACAAACCGGGAATCAATTATCGTGTCACATTGTGTATATTTGACACATGTTTTTACACATAACATCTTTACTTGTTGGGTTCTTGTGTCTTTTGCTAGTACTCCTCATGCTAGCGAATGTCCGATTTAATCAGCAGAAAAACATTTACCTCATCATTATCTTATTTATCGTAGGTGCACAACGTTTTATTCATGCTTTCGAAGCATTACAATTAACCCATTTAACCTATAGCCCCTTAAAAATCAGACCCATTATTGGACTATTTATCATTCCAGTTTATTACCTGTTTTTCAGAAGGCTAATTTTAAATAAAGTAGAAGTAAAAAAAGAAGTCATCCATTTTATTGCCCCTTCACTGTTCTTATTTTTTGATTTGTTTTTTAAACAGTATTCGGTAAGCTACATGGTGTTTTCACTTTTTTCAAGCGCCTATTTCCTAGGTATCCTAGGGCTTATGAGGGGATTATTCAGAAAAAGAACCCGAAATATGCTGGAAATGAAAACGAATAAAGCTGTCAGAAATTGGGCTACCATCATGACGATTATCTCTTTCATGTTAGTTGTATCGTCGAATTATTTTTTGTTTAGTGCAACTACTGTAAAAATAACTTTAGTGGATTTTTATGGCTACTCTTCCTTTCTCTGGCTAGTTGCCCTTTTGTATCTGCTACAAAATCCGGTGATCGTTTTTGGAGAAAACAACTTGATTAAACAAATTTCGGTAAGTCAAACACAAGACTTTTTGATTTGGAGTGTTAAACCCACCGTCAAAATACAAGAAAAAGATAAGGTGCTTTATGCTCAAATGACACCTTCAATAGACGCGACATTGCTAAAAATTCAACAACTGCAGGATACGCCGGACGTTTTAAAAGCTAAAAATTTAACAGTCGAAACGATAGCAAAAGAGTTAAAAATCCCTAAAAGTCATATCGCTATCTTGTTCAAATATTACTGCCTTTATTCCGTAAACGATTATATAAATCTGATAAAAGTTAAATATGCTATCTCCTTAATTAATTCAGAATTTTTGAACAATTATACGATTGCACATTTAGGAGACCACTGTTTATTTAAGTCAAGATTTACCTTTTCAAAGAATTTCAAAAAGTTCATGGGAATGTCAGTAACGGAATACGTGGTATTACACACGAACAAAATTTAGCGATACTTTTTAAAACGAAAAAGACCTACACATTTATGTAGGTCTTTTCATTTCTGTGGTCGCGTAGGGATTCGAACCCCAAACCTTCTCATCCGTAGTGAGATGCTCTATCCAATTGAGCTACGCAACCATTGCCCTTTCGGGATTGCAAAGGTAGAATTTCTTTGGCAAAATGAAAAACTATCC
>JACCDW011668385.1_pt1 | contig 29016 bp, 37 predicted proteins | sample 7449781 | NCBI WGS metagenome assembly JACCDW01 (sample SAMN15323449, study PRJNA562643) | freshwater metagenome | isolation source: river surface water | place: USA:Blue River Watershed | collected 2017-08-18
CATTGTAGTTTGCACGCCTGGATGGACTCGAACCACCGACACCTGGTTTTGGAGACCAGTGCTCTACCAACTGAGCTACAGACGTGTATAGTGGAGGATATCGGATTCGAACCGATGACCCCTTGCGTGCAAGGCAAGTGCTCTAGCCAACTGAGCTAATCCCCCATGGTCGGGAAGGCTGGATTCGAACCAGCGAACTCCTGCGTCCAAGGCAGGCGAGGACGGCCTGACTCCTCTACTTCCCGTTTTATTGGTCGGGGTGGCCCGGCTCGAACGGACGACCTCCTGGTCCCAAACCAGGCGATCTACCAACTGATCTACACCCCGTTATGTCAATGAACTTTCACTTTCTTTGGTGATCCCTCCGGGACTCGAACCCGGGACTCCCATATTAAAAGTATGGTGCTCTAACCAACTGAGCTAAGAGATCATTATTTTTTTATTTAATGGTCATAGCTTAATTGGAGCCAGAGGACCTTATCGTTTTCGTTTCATCTTTTCTTTTATTTCTTTTTCTGCGTATTCAAGTTCTTTTTCAATACCCTTTCCGTGTTTTACTGAAGCTAAGCAAAATGCTATGGATGCTTCTGATACTGCCTGTATTATTTCGCTTTCAGTAGCTTTATCACTAACTACTGTGCTTAATGCGATTAAAGGTATTTCAATTTCTCTTGCCATACTATTTTATTTTTGGTGGTGCGGGGCGGGATCGAACCGCCGACACCAGGATTTTCAGTCCTGTGCTCTACCATCTGAGCTACCGCACCCTAAAAAAAAACTCCGAATCTTTTGGAAGATCCGGAGTTTTTATATGTTGAGTTTAATTATAGTTTAACTCTCATATCCAGATCTATCTTTAGTGCTATTATACCATTTAGCAATCCCCACTTGCGCAAATGGAGCGATGCCCTGAGGCATAAACGGTTTAGCGATATTTCTGTATGTGTTGTTCATTTCTTTAATTAATGAGTTTTATATATCTCTTCTTTATTTTAGTTTCACAAATTTAGACAACTTTTTCGGGAAAAAAAATTATTTTTTGAAAATTTTTCCATTTATTTGGTAATCCCATCTAACTCTGATGCAATCTTCCGGTCTTTTACAGTTCTTTAAATAAAGGTTTATTAGCCCCATCATATTACCCGATCCTATTGGATTTGCTGAATGAACATAACATTTAGGGAAGGGTTCTCCAGTATTTGTTGAATGCGAGATCAGCCATTTCACTGCATCAAGGCCAGTTGGTTTATCAATCTTAGAATAATCTATCTCATAGTTTTTTCTAACATATTCGAGATAGTGAACAGTAGCACTTCTATCTAAATCGTGATCGAAAGAGATTACATCTATATTTCTCAAACCCACATCTTCAACTAAACTTACGAAATCTTCATAGTTTCTAGCTATAGTCCATTTACTGTTTTCCGATGGTTGTTCAATCGGGGTTCTCTGGTCGTCAAGATAGATTGAGATCATAATTTGGTTAGTTGATCGAATTTATGTAATGCGCTCCCTATAACTTGATGCATGTCATAATATTTATATTCAGCTAATCTTCCACCAAAAACGTATTTAGGAAAAACCCCTTCCGCTAATTTTTTATATTCGGAGTACCTGGAGTTGTTCTCTGAATTGTTTACTGGATAATATCTTTCCTTTCCAGGTTCCCATGAATCTGGATATTCCCGAGTTATTATGGTGGAATCTCCTTTACCAAATTCAAAGTGCTTATGCTCGCATATTCTAGTATAAGGCACTTCACCATCAGTATAGTTTACTATTGCATTTCCTTGATAATCGGAAATATTCAATTCCTCCGTTTCGAATCTCAGACTTCGGTATTCTAAAGGTCCGTGTTGATATTCAAAAAATTCGTCGATAGCTCCGGTGAAAATAATCGTCTTAGATATTTTCTCAAACTCTTCCTTGTTCTCAAAGAAATCAACTCCTAATCTAACCTCGATGCCTTCCTGCATGTTTTCAATCATCTTTGTGTATCCTCCGATTGGTATACCCTGATAGATGTCATTGAAATAATTGTCATCAAATGTTAGTCTGATTGGAAGTCTTCTGATTATTGAAGACGGTAATTCTTTAGGTTCTCTACCCCATTGCTTCTTAGTGTAACCGTAGATGAATTTTTTGTAGATCTCTTCTCCTACTTGCGACAGAATCCATTCCTCCAGATTCTTTGGTGTATCTGAATGTATCTTTACTTCCTCGAGTACCCTGGAAGCTTCTTCAGGAGTTCGAACCCCAAACAACTGATATAACGTGAATAGATTTATAGGGAAGGAATAAAGATCACCTTTATAGTTAACCTTAGGTCTATTAACATAATGATTAAACCTAGCAAACCTGTTTACATAGTTCCAGATCTTCTCGTCGGATGTGTGAAATATGTGTGGACCGTATTTATGTACGTTAATCCCGTTTACATTCTCAGTGTAGGCATTTCCTGCATTATGATTTCTTTTGTCTATTATCAGACATTTATAACCAGCTTCATTTGCTTTCTGTGCAAATGTCGATCCGAATAGTCCCGATCCGACTATAAGGAAATCGTACTTTTTATTCTCCATCATTAGGTAATTTATATTTAAAAATATCTGACCAGAGTCTTTCAAAAACGTGACCTATAAACTGACCCGGAGGAATACCATATCCAGAAGGAATGGCTGAAAACCAATATCGTTCGTAAATGCCTTTTATGTAGTTCCACCATTCTAGTGGTTTGTTTTTAATATAAATCCCAGGAATAATAAACTGTGCTCCTGCGATAAAATCTATTCTTTCACCAGATGAGTGCCCCGGAATTATTAGGTTCCTGAAATGTCCCATAGGTAATCCAGGATAGGAATCGTTCCCGTTAAGATCGCAGAACGTATTGTTTCCGAGAGAGATTATTTCTTTTGTGCTTTCATTCTCTTTTAGAACTTCAAACAGTCTGGGAAAATGGTCGAATGGATTACCCTGCAGAAATACAACTAAGTCCGGAATTTCTTCGTAATTTTCAGTAATGTATCTGAGATAGGTTTCAGCTTCTCTCCCCTCATTAGCAACTTCGATAACTTTTTCGGGACTTATCAAATCTGGAGATATCTTCTCCCCTTTATTGTATATGATATAATCAAAACCTAAGTCTTTAACCCATTCTATAGGCTCGTTATATCTAGCTATAACAGCTTTTATTTTCATTCTTTATTTTTTTAGAAGATCCGTGTATCTTAATTTATGGTCAGCCCTTTTCTTTCTCTCCGAAGCATACTCCTCGCTCTCCTCCATCCAGGGAAGTTTTAAATACACAGTAGAACTCCATTCTTCCTCGATAACGTTGGTTCTTATATAATAATAAGAAGCTATAGAAATCCTAGGGCTTTCTCCTTTATATGGATATGGATGCCCATGAAAATTATTCCTGGTATCGAATAAAACCCATCTATTAAATTTGGGTTCAATCACCTCTATCGGACCATTATCGTCCCAGAATTCTAGTTCTCCTCCATCTCCAGGCTTCCAATTACTATTTAGATAACCTATAAGATTGATACATCTCAACATTTGCTTATCATCATTGTAAGTTGTTGGAAGTATATTAAAGTCCTTATGAATTGAAAGATACCCGCCTTCTTTAGTTTTATGTAATCCGCCTCCCCATCTTTTTTCGTCAACTAGAAGATCAGGTATCCCCGTGACCTCTGAAACTGATTTAATGAAATCCTCGGAATGAATGTATCTGAAAAGGGAAACCAGCTTCTCCGGCATTTTCCCTTGGTCGTTCATCGCATACTTTTCGTATTCGAAGTATGGATTTGCATAGTGTATGAAATTGGAATCCTCTATTGCTAAAAATTCATTCTGACAAGACAGAATGAATTCTTCATCAAATAAGTTGTCTATTACAACAAACTTAGGAGATTCTTTGGTATATTCTTTTTTTGCTCCTAGTACTAGGTTCTTATTGATCATAGCATATTTTTGTTTATATGCTCTTCTACTGCATTATATCGGAAAGAATTCGGGGTATCGTGGACCATCATAGGACTTTCCCACTGACGGGTATACCACATATGAATAGCTATGTCCTTGGTGTTGTGACTTATCCTTGGATTGGTTGATTTGAATCTTTCATCAAAATGCGGATAGAGATAATTGAATTTTCTACCCTTCTCTTTTAACATCCATAGGATCATGTAGTAAGGCTCTTGCTCATAACCACAGTTTTCCCCATTCTCCATGATTTCGTGCGGGTACACGAAGTCTGAGCGGTGTTTATCGGCATTATAGAGAATACCTTTACTGTTTCTCCATCCGTTCACATCATGTTCAAATTTAACATCTCTAACATCAAAATCTAGATCGTTAAAGTGCTCTACATTACCTACCATGAAAAATGAATTAATTGCAACTGGATTAGCTCCTCTGTAGTGATGATATGCGTCGGAAACTGCTGAAAGCGTTATATCCTCATCTTCCATTTTCTGAATAAGATTCAAAAGCTCCTCTCTGCTATTAAGAAAACAATCTTCGTCTAAATGCACAAACCATTTGGCGCTTGTGTTCTTAAGTGGATGCAACCAATGGAACCAAGCGTATGGCCAATTTTCCCTTCCGTCGACAATCAGGTGATTGCTTTCTGGAAAATGTTTTTTGATAAGTTGTTTTTCATATCCCAACCACTTGGTGTATAAAGTGGTGGTGACAAAGAGAATGTCTTGATCTTTAATCATGTTAGTTGGTTTAGTACCCCCTGAGAGACTCGAACTCTCACCCGAAGACTAGATCCTAAGTCTAGCGCGTCTACCAATTCCGCCAAAGGGGCATTTTTGTACATTTGTACCCGGAGCCGGAGTCGAACCGGCACGAGCCTTACGGCCCGAGGGATTTTAAGTCCCTTGCGTCTACCTATTTCGCCATCCGGGCATTTCAAAGAACTAAGGGATCAATTAAATTGAAATCCTTTTTGTGATCCCGACAGGATTCGAACCTGTGACCTACTGCTTAGAAGGCAGTTGCTCTATCCAGCTGAGCTACGAGACCATTTGTTTATTTGTACTATACAAATGTATTATTATTCCCCGGATTAAAAAAATTTTTCGAAAATTATCTTCTTATTCCTTCTAAATAGTTCGTGTAAAGCCTGAGCGATTGCTCAGAAAGTTGTGATTCGAGGGAATTATCAGAATATCTTATTCCTCTCTGCATTAGTAATCTTTCCGATAAAGATTCGGATGCTTTTATTTCATTTAGCTCGATCAATAGGTGTATTGCCGATAGATCAGCTTCAACTTCTTCAGTCTCAGATAACCCCGAAGTGTGTCCCAATATCCCGTGGCAGATCTCATGGGCCTGGACAGCTTTAAATTGGTCCTGGTCTATTTTCTCTAGCTCCTCTCCATCGACGAGTATCATCTTCTCACCAACTACGAGAGCAGCTATGCTTCCTCCTATCTGATCCAACATAGATTTGATTCCCTGATAGTAATCACTTTCCGGATAGATCACCGTAACAATGTAGGATTCGTCTATAATAGATTGGAATGATATGATGTCTATGGATTCCATTGAATTTTTATATATCATTATCAGGATATATAGAACGAATATAAAATCTACAACATGGGTCACGTAAAAACAAGCTTTGCAGAATTCCTTTTTGAATACAATCAAAGAATAAATGAGGAATCAGCAGGAGAAATAGATAAAGAAATTCCTTGGTCATTTAATTTCGATTCGGGTAAATTTAAACTTGAAGATATCCCGGAGGGTGATTTGAATAAGATCTACTCAGATTTCGAAAAGAACATTCTGCCTATTCTAAACAACCCAAATTATATTGGACAGAAGATTGAGATCAAACTTAATGCTTCAACAAGTAAGGTTCCGGTGGGATCTGGAGTAGCTAAAGCACTGACAGCAGAAAAATATGAGGGTAACAATAGTGGACTAGCAAAAGCGAGACTTGACACATTGGGATCCATAATAAAAGAATTGCTTTATAAGTACTTTAAAAAGGAGGGTGAGGAAAGAAACGATTTTCTAAAAGACATTAGCAGTAAGGTTACTATTACTAAAAATGCAAAACCTAATATTGGTCCGGATTACAAGCAAGGAGATGATCCCAAGGATCAAAAATACAAGGACGTACAGAAACTTTCAGCAATAATAGGTGTAACTGGAGATGAGATTCCTGATGATCAGAAGCTCAAATGTAATATGACATTGAGGGGTAAGGGGAACAAAGGTTCTGCTGAAGATCTTTATTGCGGTTACGATAAAAGAGTTTATGCGGTAGCTAAAAAAGGAACAACCATGGAAATCTCATTTGATCCATTCACCGTTCCTGATGCTTTCATCTATTCATACGGAGGAAAGGTTGGGCTATCTCCATTTGCAGGCAGTCACGGTGGAATGCTTCTTAGACCATTCGATCAGGCAGTCTTCGATAGACTTAACACAGCAGCCAAATCAGGAAGTAGCGAAGCTGTAGAGAAGCAGAGAATAAAAGGTAAAGATTATATCGTTTACCCTTACAAGAAGATACTAAACGAGGTTTATAATAAGAATAATGCTTTGGTTAATGCGATAACTAAAAAGCTAGTTAGCATGGGTGAAAAAAGAGGTATTAAGGAGGTTCAGCCAGCATTCTTCGACTCTGAGGGTAAAATAGAGGTTTATGCTTTGGATCTAGAAAGAACTGCTGGATCTGCTGGTGGTGGCAGTGTCACCGGAACAGATCATTTACAATTCACCAAAGATGCTATTAAGAATAACTTCATACCTAAACCAACGATGATACCTAAAGAGAAATATACGTTCACTTTAGAAAAAGATTTTAAAAGGGATTCGATGCAGTTAGCAGTATTTTCACCTCTAGGTGGTACTTCATTTGCTCTGAGTGCTAAGTGTACTCCGCCGAAATCGGCTGAAGCTAAGAAGTAATTCTATTTTTGGTAGTAGTTAAATTTAACGCCAAGATCTATTACGATTGTATAGACATCGTATCCTGCTACTTGACCGGGGTTTTTGATTACAGATACGCCAACGATAGGTAAATCATATTCGGGTTCAAATTCTTTTCTTATAGTCTCTCTGTGTTCATGTGAATCGTGGAATTCCTGAATGGCTTTTTTCGCAATATCTTTTTCTGATGTCCCAGGTAAAACACTTAAAGATCTTATTTGCACCTCACCGTTGAAATGGTTATCCTTGCCAGATTTATTGAACTCAAGTTCTCTCTGTCCATAATTAAGCTCCTTCCAATCTGGGATGTCTTTCTCTTCGTCGTGGGTTGTATCTTTCAATCCCATCCCGTTTAACTTAACCAGATATTTGCAATGATAACCCGCCCATGAATAAAGATTTTTATCAACCTTAAGGGTGCAAAGACCTGCTTTAGTCCGGTACGAATTCAATTCATTGAAAACTGCAGTTTCTAAAGAAGTCTGTGCATTAGCACCGAATGTGATAACTAATAGAATCAAATATGCGATTAATTTTTTCATGTCCTTGTTATTTAATTCAAATATAATATACTAATACGGGATAAAAAAATTAAACACAAAAAAATCCGATCGAAAGATCGGATTTGTTGCGGAGGCTCAGGGATTCGAACCCCGGTTACAGTTTCCCGTAAAGCAGTTTTCAAGACTGCCGCATTCGACCGCTCTGCCAAACCTCCGTTAGGTCCGGAATAATCCGGAAACTAATTACTTAGCAGAAGTGTCTGCTTTAGAGCTACCATCGGCAACAGCAGAAGTATCTGTAGCTAAAGTGGTGTCGGCTGCTACAGTTGTAGAGTCAGCATCAGTAGTAGCTTCAGAAGAAGTACCGTTGCAAGAAGCTAGGGCTAAAGAAGCGACAAAGCCAAGCAAGAAAATTGATTTTTTCATTATCTTTTGTTTTATTTTACACGGATTATAGCCGGGTATCTTCACTATGTTTCACCCATTAAAAATGAATATTTACAAAGTGGCTGATTTATTTGCAGAGAGTGTCTGCAATAGAGATTGCCCAAGGGGAAAGAGTCTTGTATCTAGCCTCCATGCCCATTGATTCTATCAATCCCACTGCAGCTCTCAGCAAGCTGTTTGATTGATATTTAGGATCTGGATTGAGATCAACGTCAATATAGTCAGGCCTTTGTATCCCGCTATCGATCATACTCTGAGCAGTTTCAACGCTTAGCTCTACCTCTTTCCAAAGTCTCTCGTACCTGGAAGACATCCTAGGAAGTACTAGTTTACTATAAACGACATGTCCTCCCTTTCTCGGATGGTGCAATACAACTGCAACTGCAAATGTAGTTTTGTTTCCGGAATTGTGCGAGTCACATCCAACGTAGATCTTGTGTCCATCGTTATCCTTCAACCAATCTAGAAGGTATTCATTTAAAGAGATTTTCTCTCCAGTTCCAAGTTTACGCCAGTTCATAAGTAAATGTTATCTATACTTCAATCTATATATTTAGAAAAAGTTCCAGAGAAAATCCGGCAATTTGGATAAATCTAAAGTACCTCCGGATTTAGAAAAAATCTCGGTAATGAATATATAGTCTAAATATTTATAGTTAAATGGACAAAATTTTAAATCTAAGCGCATTCGGCGACGTGATAAATCCATTCGGTCATACTGACAAAGAAGATAAAAGCGAACCAGCTTCTGAGCCTTCTGAGCCAACTCCTACAAAGGAGTTAAATCCGGAGGATTCTAAATACGGCTACGTGTTTAAAATGGTTTTGCAGAACATGGCTCAAACTAAATTGCTACACTGGCAATCGATGCTATACGGACAACACAAAGCTTTAGATGGATTATTTGACGGTATCATAGATAAAGGAGACGAACTAGCAGAAATCATAATGGGTAAATACGGTAGACCCGTTTTGAACGAGGAGCAGCTATGTTTAACTCTAATGAATTATGCTAATCCAGAAAAAGGTGATTTAAGCGACTTTATGGACCATTTATATAGATGCTATTCTTTGGAGTGCAAATCCATCTTTGATGGGAAGAGAGATCCAGAAATACTTAATATTATTGACGAACTGATAGCTTTAATAGATCAGACCAAATACCTAATTTCATTAAGATAACTAAAAAAGATAAATAAAATGACACAAGGAAATAATTGCTATAGATTAGTAGCTAGCCAAAATTACAGACCAGGTGCTACAGGAGCTACCGCTGGCCCCCAGATAAAAGACATGCTAATAACCAACGTTTACGTTGGACCTGGAGCTGCAACTTTAGATTTCTATGATGCGACTGGAACTAGAAACGTTATATCGATAGGATCGGGTAATACCGGGATATGGATGCCAATAACAGTTACAGCTACGGGATCAAGTCTATCTGGTACTATTTACGGATTTTCACAGGGTAACGTCTACGGTAACATGTAAAAATATTAACCCATCGAAATTCGATGGGTTTTTTGTGGTCCTTAGTTTAGAGGCTCTGTGAATACGATGAGGTTTCTGATCATAACCTCATAAGACCATCTGCCGTCAGACAATTTCTTTTCTGATATAATAACCATAGTAGAAGATCCATATTCTCCAACTCCCCTCTCAGTTATAATATCGTTGTGAGATTTAGAATTTCTGTATTCTAACATAACCTTCTGACTCAGTTTATCTACCCCGTATGTTTTCTTTATATCCTCGACAGCCTTTTTCATTAATTGGTTGTGGGATGTCTGTCTCTCTGCCAATACATTAGACCAGATAACCTGATACATTATCTCTCCCTTTACCTTTAAATTTTGCTCTTGGATAACAGGAAACATTTCTGGGTATTTCTTATCTTTAGGAGCAGAGAAATAGTTTGGATTTCCGAAGCATTCGGTGTGTCCTTTTTTACCCTCCTGGATAGAATCCACCATAGAAGAGAAAGATTTACCAGTTTTCGAAGTTTGCTGGATTACCCCTATAAAGTATGAGTTTCTAAGCTTAGCCCTGTTATCCAGACCTGTGTTTCTGTTAAGATTGTGCGAAAGAGTTAAAGCGTAAGACTCCATTCTACTTGAAATACTGTCATTAACAGCATTAAGATCCTGGATATAGTATATTCTTTCCTGCTGGCCAAATAAGGTTACGGAGAATATGATTGATAATATTAGCAGTATCTTTTTCATATTACAAATGTAAGACCTTGTTGCGGGATAAAAAAATATTTAGTTAAATATATAGATGATAATGAAATTGCCGGACAAATTAATATTTCTTGATTTTAGAAGTAGCCTAATGGAGTCTACCGGATTTTCCGATGCCTTGGTAAGGTTTATGGAAAGGGAGGGGATTTATGGATACGAGCAAGAGGTCGAGAGTATATTAAGAGGTAAGCCACTCAATTCTGTTATAACCGATATACAGAAAGATTTTAGAGACAAGGAGGGTATTGAGATTGATAGACCAGATATCATGGACATGGAAAGGGAGTCAATGCTAGACAAATATCTTGAAATTAGAGGTATAAAAGGGTACACCGGATCTATATTAGACTTATGGGGTCAATATAGAAAGGAAGGCATGACTAAGACTCTTAAAGTCAAAGACAAGGAGCTATATCACCTAAAGCCAAGTAGTGACACACTCAGAATCTGGTGTTGGAATAACAAAGATCTGGACGGGATACCTACTTTAATTCCCGTAGAGGATCTATACGGAAGGGAAGTTTTCGGGCAGGTGGATCCTAGAGACTACACATATCTATAAAATCCCATTGGTGGTTAGATATATAATACAAATAAATAAAAAATATACAAATGGAAAACAAACTATTATCGTTTAATGAATTTGAGACCCTTTACGAGTCTTTCGGGTTCATAGCAGAGGCGGAAAAGCCTCAGTTTAGCCCTTCGAAAACTGAAGTTACTACTGACGAGTTACTTTCTGTATTAGGAGGAAAAAAGGTTGAGGAGGCTAATGAAATTAAAGCTTTCTCGGTTATGAAAAAAGGTGAAACTTCTGAGAGAGTTAAACAACTTCAGAAAGATCTTGGATTACCAGATTTCGGAAAATATAATGGAATGTTTGGTGACGCTACAGAGAAGGCGGTTAGAGATTTCCAAACCAAGCATAAATTAACTGTTGACGGTAAAGTAGGTGTTGAGACATTAAGAAAGATGTTACAACTAAAAGGTGATAAAACACCAGATAAAACTATTGAAACTAGATATGTAGTTAAGACTCCAGTTCAAGCAAAAGCTGCTGGAATCGATCCTGCTCTATTGGCAATCTATGATATCACTATCGTAAACAACGGAGAGAAACAATACATAATCTTAGTTCCTAAAAAAGACGCTGCAAATAAAGTTAAAGCTCTTCAATCTAAAGGAGGATTCAAAGGATTTGAATGGTTAGCAGAGGGGGCAAAATATGTAGGTAGAGCTTTGGTCTATACCGCAGTAGGTGTAGCAGTAGTTCCTTTAGCAATTGCTAACGCTATGATCGCAGGCGTAGCTTCAGCAGCAGGTTTTATCGCAGGTGGAGCAGCTTTCGTTATGGGAGCAGCAATTCAGGGTATTGTTAATATCGGTAACTGGGCGGCTAAAGCTGGTAAGGCAATATACGCAAAAGTTTCCGATGCTGCTGATTCTCTTTACAAAGGATTCTGTACAGGATTTGCTAAGATTGCTAAAAGTTCAGTAGAGGCGTTCACTGCTTTCATGTCAGCTGCTAAAGCAGTAGGATATGTAGCTACCGGCATTGCTCTAACAGCATTTAAAGCAGTTGCTTCTGTTCTATCTCCTGCAGTTAAAGCTATCGTACAAGGAGCTAAGGACGCTACAGCATTTATCGCAAGCGGTATGGCTTGGATCGGTAAAAACGTTAAGAACGGAGTTACTGCACTGAAGAATAAAGTTTCACAAGGATGGCAATATGTTAAAGACGCAACTGCAAAAGCATGGAGCGGAGTTAAAAATACTGCTAAATCAGCAGGAGATGCAATGTACAAAGCTGCTAATGATGCTTACAATTCAGCAGCAACATTCTTATCTAACATGTACGCAGCAGGTAAAAAATTCTGGGAGTCTTTAACAGAACTATCAGGAGATCCTATTTTCGAATCAGCATTTGAAGATATAGATTTTACCCTAGCTTAATAATATTAAATAACACAAAAAAACCAGATCCTTAAAAAGATCTGGTTTTTTTGTGGGCTTTTTAATTATCCTACGTATTGAGCCGCTTTAGCTGGTAGGAGATTATATTTTTCTGCTCTTAGAGATAAGAATCCTAATGCCGCACCTATTATATGAACCATATGTGCTGTTCCATCCGATACATTAGTGAAGCTTACTAATTCGGGTACGATCATAATTGCGTAGAAGATATAGAGGAGAATATTTTTCTTATTAAGACATGCACGGCTTAACATGAAGTACAAAGTTCCGGATACACCTACTGCGGGTGTTCCTATAGCTAAAGATATCGGGAAGTAGATTAATGATATACCGGTAGTTATAAAGAACACCTTAGTAAAGTCATACTTCTGATTTATATCGGGTATAAGAAACACGAACATCAAAAGCAAGTTCATCGTTAGATGCGAGATGTCCCCGTGTATGAATCCATTTACAAAAGGATTATAGTTCATCAGAGAATCAGAAGCATCGCCGAATATAACCTTAGCGATTACACATAGGATAAAACTTGAGATCCACGCCAAGAATATAAAAAGAACTGTTAATGCTGGGTTCTTTAACTTTTTAAAAAATGTAACGTTCATAATTTCCTTTTTTAAGATTATGATGTAAATTTATGAATCGAATACGGAATAAAAAAATTTTTCTTACTATATTATCATAAAAATAAAAAGTTTAAATATATAGAAGACCATGAAATACAAGGTCCTCCCAAATAGAACTATATCAGATAAAAAGAAAGGATCTGATAAAAAGAAAGTGATTCTTAAGGAGCAAGAGATGAATAAATCTTCTCTTGATGCCCCGAAGGAATCTGGTAGGATACCGACGAAGTTTCAGTTTGACGACGATTACGATAACTGGTTTCCCTGGGAAACCTATTAATATAATTAAGAGAAGAGACTATGACAAATTCTGAAATTATAGAGGAGATCTTACATAAAGCACATAAGCTTGGTGTAGAGAAGGCTATTTTCGAAAGGGCTAAGCAATTACAGTCAGCTGGAAAGGATTTGATGTTTGCATACGAATTGGCTTGGATGGAGATTTGTCCCGATGAAAGCTATGATATTACTTAGATCTTTATATTAATGTCGCGTCTAGATCTTTCGTATATTTTCTTTATAGCCTTATTTTTTCTCAAAAATTTTAACCATTCGGAATCCGATGTGAGTCTAACTAAACCAGGAGCTAGCTTTTCAAATTCCCTTGCTTTTATTTCATAAGGATTCTTTTCGTACGTATACATACTCAGGTATCTAGTGTACCAAGGCCAAAATTGTAAATAATGGGCATACTCATGTAGCATGGTAGATGCGAGATCCGCAAAATCTACATGTGGTCCGCACCAGATTCTTATTGTATTTTCTGGTTGATAATACTCTCCAAAATTATTGGTCTTAGATCTTTTTGATTTTTCACCCGGTAAAATTACAAGAATCGGTATATCCTTATTATATCTAGATTTACCGTTGGTGTATACTATCAGGCTCCAGAGCCTAAAGACCTTGTCTTTGTTAAACCTTTCCAAAAAATTAAAGCTTTTGTTGGATTCGCTGAATCTTTGTATATATTAACCAACCTCTAGAGGATGAATTAGACTAACACTCTTGTCCGCTATCTGCTGAATGAGATCTCTCCTGGATCTTCTATAAACCTCAATAGTTTTCTTTATTTCTGAGGTTTTATAAAATGCGCATTTATAGTCTCTTATTACGGAAGCAGTTGAATTGGCCCAGTTATCCACCAGTTTTTTGCAACACTTTATATGTTCGGGGGTTTCGGATGATTCTATAACCTTCTTTATCCATAGATAATCGGTTAGGGCCTTTTTTCTTATATCCTCGATACATTTCATATGCTCTTCAGCTTTTTTAACTTTATTTACCCAGCTTCTTATCCTTCCCCTATATGCAAAGTATATTGGCCAGGTTGGACTAGGAAAGACCATAAGAAAAACTAAATCCATTCTATCAGATTTCTTAATAGTCCTTAATAAGGATCCGGCGTATGCCTTTATCCTTATCGTTGGCAAATTACCTTCTACCTTGACCCCTGTAAGGCTTCTTGTAGTTTTTGCTATTAGGATTACTCGACGTTTTCCTTTTAGCTGCGGTTCCTTTTTTTCTAGACTTACTGACGTAGTTAGATGTACTTGCTGATCCACTTTTAGGTGCTTTTGCCATTCTTTAGATTCTTATTTTTGGTTTCCTTATATATTTTTAGAAAATCAAAAATAAGGAGACTATTACGGATTCGGTTGTATATAACTTTCTTTATTCTCCTCTCTCGTGTGGGTGTATAACAATTCACCGTCCTGATACACTTCTATTTAGATGGAACTCCAGGAAGGTTATTGAGCCACCACGAGTTCCTCCCATTCAATTCATGATAGATCTCGTATTTCGTAGAATCATAATTGTGTACCACGACCCTTCTTTTAATACTATTGTCCATATAGTTCTGAGAATATAAGCAGTATCCGTCAAGAGCCCCATCCCTATCTTTTAATTGGTATAGATCTGTTACGCATCCGTCATATTTACCAGAGAGATTGCTTGCAGAAACCACTGTATTCCAGGTAGTGTCAGGAAAATCTGATCTCATCTGATCCCCGCCATCCTTAATTAATAGGGAATCTAGTGGGCTTTTCTTGACATTGTCATATATGTATGTTTCGACTATTCTGAAATCCCTTGTGCCCTGAATATCAATTAAATACTTCTCATAATCCTCCTCGCAGGATATCCTTGGCATTATATTTAAGAAGTGATCGATCTCACAGAAGAAATAATGAAATGATGCGTCAGGCGGACTATTATATTCGTTAAGGTAGAATAGACCTTTTTTACCGCTATCCAAAACTTCAGAAGGGATTCTTCGGATCCAATCCATAGAATTTTCACCATACAAATCGTCGGTTTCAAATCTTTGGAAGTGTGTATATCCTAAATTTTTACATATGCTAAGTACATTGAAAAGGTTTATGAGAACTGATAATCCGTGTTTCTGTAGTCCTGATTTTATGTTATGTACGGTAAATCCTCCTTGATTAGACCAGAAGTCAACATCGGTTACCCCGGGATATTCTTTCTTGAATAACTGATTTCTGCTATCATAGAAGTGATAATCAACCATCTTCAAAATGTTTTTATCTATGGATGTGTTCGAAACTAGAAACACATCGTGACCATTCTTCTTTAGCTTATCTATGCAATTTATTAGATTGGTCTCTACTTTCTGGTCATGTACAAAGCAATCTACAATAGATATGATTTTTCTTGGATTCTCCATTTGCTCTTTATATCTTTTTTTAATAATTTCAGAAACCCTGATTCTTTCTCGCTCCTTTTCTTCTTCAGAAACTTTAGAGAATGCCCCGGAATCTGATATTCTATAGCATCCGCTGGGCCATTCTTCACATCTGATTTGTCCTAAGAAAGAAAGCTCTATGTTAGTTACCCAGTCAACATATGTTATATCGGAATACTCCGGCTTTAGTAAATCCGGGAAGTTTCTGAAAACTCTACCAAATCCTACAATATTTTTCTCCAGTATATCTTCGGTGTTAACATTCAATACAGTTGGGAATAACCATCTTCCTCCGGCGTCACAAGGTGGAATTAATTCATTTTCTTCGTTGACGTACCTATAACCAGTACTGTGCATAACGTAGTTTGGATTATTCTCAAGAAAATCTATTTGCTTCTGTAGTTTATCTGGATCTTCGTAATAGTCATCCCCATCTAGATAAGCTATGTATTTTCCGCGTGCTTCTTTTAGAAGTATCCTTATATTTTCGTAAGCTCCTACATTTTTGTCGCTCTCTAATATTTTTACCGCCGGATGAACTGAAAAATTCTCCCTGAGTATATTATTGGTACTATCACCAGAATGGTCGTCTCTTATCAGGACTTCAAAAACGAAGTTAGTCTTTTGGGAAAGGATTGAATTGACACACTGTAAGATGTATCTTTCAAATTTGTATGCTGGTACGATTACACTTAATAATGGTTTCATCTATATTTCCTCCTTATCTATTAAATTAAATTGATAATAGTTTTCTATTATTTTGAATTCGTTGTCGAAATTTAATCCCTGCATTCCCCATTCAAGCCACTCAAAATTATTGTCAGTTTCACACTTTTCGTATTGCTCTTGGTATGGAGGTACTTTCTTTATTATGAATAATAGATTATCGATCATATATGATCCCTCTTCCACATCAGAACAGCATAGTATAGATACTATGTTCAAATCCTTATCTAGAGAAGAGTATAAGCGGGAAAGTCTTTCCATTTCATCCGCGATTTCGGTATCATGTAGTATTTTCGAAATGTATAATAGAAGTACTTTTTCCGGGGTTTTAATCACGGCTTCGCTAAATCTCGATATTCTTGTTTTTATTTTTTGTACTTCGTCCGGCTTTCTTAAATCGTGATGCAGGAAAATACAAGTTCGATCCCACTCATAAATATCGTTAGAGATTGGGTTGCTGAAATTCTGATTTATTGGTAGCAATTGACTCTCATATACCTGTTTCATATAGATCTGATTCTTATCAAAGAAAAGGTTAATGTCAGATCTTATGTGCTCGTAATTTTTTTGATTTTCTAAAGATAAAATGTTTTCATTTTTTTTGATCACTACTATATCGCTAAGGTAGTTAGAGAAATCGTTTGCAATATTTTCTACCGATGTTTGGATGTCGATATACATCCAATCGAAAGGACCCGAAAATCTCGACATCCCGTATTTTCTTAGAAACTGTACTGAGTTACATCTATACCCGACAGAGAATGAATACCAGATTTCCTTTTTTCCCATGCTATCTATTTTATTATATAATCGACAGATTTAACTATATTATTATAATTTCCTGGATTTGATAAATCGAGATCCAGAAGAATATTTTTTTCATGTCCTTCGTATCCCCATTTTATTAAAACCCCACCGATCTGATTATTCCTTATTATAGGCTGCCAGAGCCAATGGTTAGGTTTAATTACTATATCGATTTCTTCTGATCCAGTTTTAATGTAGAATGATATTTCCCTATCATCGTCATTTTTTATGAATATATTAACACAGTTGTCGTAATCAAATAGACTCCAATCGAATCTTATCTCATTGAAATTCTGTGAATAACTTCCCCAGAAAATTTGATCCTCTACAGGAATGAAAAGTTTTTTTCCATCAATGATACAATCACTAAAAACTTTTTCTACTACATATTCATTCTCGGATAAAAGATTTAGTAGATCCTCACTTTTCATGTCAAAAAGCTCACTCTTAAATTTTTTGACATTGAAAGAAAATTTTGGGCCGACCCCATAGAAAACGAAATCATAATCCCGAAGTCTACTGACATTTTTCTCTTCCTCCGATAGATCTATAAAAGAATCATAGTCCATCCAGTGTATTATATCATAATCCAGTGTTCTAATCAGATTGACACCATTGATCAATTGTCTTAAAGGTCCAACGTGATAATAGTCGACTCTTCCATATGTTATGTACGGGGATCTTATTATGAAGCTCCCCATATCTAACTCATATTTACTTTTTCCAGGAAGATCCCATATTTTATATTTAGGATTTTCCCTATCGTAAATGAATCCCACACTTTTTTCTATCAATTCCTGGGGTATCATAGTATGGCTAGACAGAACGTAATCCTTCCCATTATCAATAAGGCTTTCGACTAGGGAGTTTAAAAATCCCAGTTGTACGTCATTTTCTATATGACACCCTATAAGATAGATCTCCTTTTTATCTGATAGAATGGAGTCTCTCAGCTGATTTATTTCTTTCTCATACCTTGAGTATGGTCTTGCTAAATGGCAGTCCACATATTTACCTTCCTTTAGTGTAGATAAGTCATATACGTTAAATTCAGAATCATCTACCCTATCAATTCTATTTGGACATTTAAACTTACTGTAAAATCCCCGATTTAACTTTATTATATTAACTCCATGGTCCTTCGTATTTACCTTGTGTCCGAAGTACATTTCGTCACTATCGAAATCGGGAAATCCCATCGATAGAACCTTACTTATATAGGAATCAAAATCGCAATCAGTTCCGAGTATCTTATTAAAGGTTTTTCCTGTAGCTGCATTATAACATATTGGATATCTATTGGCCCCATAAATACCTACGCACTCTTCCCGTGAAACATCGTAAGCATCGCTACAGTATATTACAAGATCTTCCCTATCTATATTCTTAACTTGATCTATAAAGTAATCTTTACTGATCATGATCATATCTATGTCAGATGTTAGACAAACCTCGTCAGGAAAAAATCTAGTCCCCCACATTCTCACAAGCTGTGACTGTACTCCGCTTTTTATACCTTCTACGGATTTTATCTTTTTTACTATCCCGTGCTTATCTCTATAGAAATCGCTGTCGCTGTCTGTTATATGAAATAAAATTGGGGTAACCCCTAATTTTTTTAAGCATATCTCAGAGACTATTTCCCAAAGTCCCTGGTACTTAGGATTGTCATCTACAGCAAATATAACTTTATCTATATTCATTCCTACCAGTGGCTTTCTTCTGACCTTTACATTTTCGTGATCCCTACTTATAACATCGTAACCTTTAATAAATAGATTCTCCAATGTTTTCTCTATAGTTTCTGTTGGTGTTAATATATTTGCCTCGAAGTATATTTCTTTAGGATAAACATTGCACTCTGAGTTTATTATATCGTTTATGATTACACAATCATGTCCTTCCGTGTCTATCTTTAAATAGTCCACGCTCGTTATTTTTCTAGATCTTATTAGTGTATCCCATTTTAAAACTTCGACAGATTCTTTTTTGTATATTTCTTCTAGCCCTCTTCCTTTTAACACGTCAATAACAGATCTGTGTGGTTGTATTACCGAGTTGCACCCTCTAATCCAGCCTGGTAAATCGTATTTTTCTATATCAGAGGGATGTATGTAAAAAACTTCACATTTACCATCGAAATTACTGATAGCTGCATTTATTTTTTCGTTATTAGATTTATCCGGTAGTCTATCCAAATATATTTTAAGAGGATCTATACTTAATCCGCAAAGATCACTACTTTGTAGGATGGTATCAAAGTCGGATGTTCCAATTTCTATATAGTCTAAGTGCATTTATATTTACTTGTTTAATTTCCTTGCTGGGGATCCTACGTAAGTTCCTCCTAATTTAATGTCTCTTATCACCGAAGAATTTGCACCAATCTTAATGTCATGGAGAAGGTACTTCTTTTCTATTATGGAAGAATTTGTTCCTAGATAAACTCCGTTACCTATGTGTACATTACCTGAAACTATAGCTCCCGGCATTGCGCTAAAATAATTTCCTATAATACAATCATGCCCTATATGATTCCCCCTGTTCAATATCGCGTGATTTCCTATTCTTATATTAGTAGTAAGTATACAGTTTGCACCTATAAAGCTTCCCTCTCCTATAATAACATCATCAGACATTATCAAAGATGTTGGGTGAATAAAGGTAAAATACTCGGTTTCGCTGGGAAGCTTAGAAACTATTTCCTCTCTATCTTTGCTGTCAGCAACAGCTACCATCATGAGATATTTTTTGGGATTAAATTCAGAAATGGGTCTAGCTATACCCTTAGCATAATTATCATCAACAAAGAATGTCACATTTATATTCTTACCCATCTGAGCTGCTACTTCCCTCGCGTGTCCTCCGTATCCAAATAATGCTAATTTCATTGTTTGTATATTTCGAATTTGGATAGGTCCGGGTAGGGTAGTTCTAGGTCTTCCTGGTGCTTTTTTGTCCCGTCCATATTATAGAACTGGTTCATCAAAAGCATTCCCCTGGCAGCTAGCTCGGGCATCATATAGAAGTTCCAGCCTAGCATATCAAAATGGTCGTCATGATAAGAGCATTCTCTTCTCCCACTATATCTAGCTCTTTTAAACCAATGATAAGCTTCTAACGAATCAGTTAATATAGCTCCACCCTTGCTTAATTTGAAATGTTTATACGGTCCAGTAAATGAAATGCACATGTGGGTTTTCGGAATGTACATGTCGGCAGTAAATCTGAGTGCAGAGTCCCAAACATTAGTTGGATAAAGCTGATATGCTCCTTTTATAGTTTTACCCTCTACTGGTTCAAATTCTACGTGTGCACCTGCGTGTATGATCTCGCAGGGTACGGAGGGGTACGTTCTCGCGGGTATCTTTATTGTCTTGCCCTTTACTTTTTCGTACATAAGGGCTAGGAATAGTGCATTGCTTTGGTTGTCCACAGTTACCACATAGGGTGCTCCTGTGTAATCGGACAGAGCTTTCTCGAAGTCTTCCGTTATTTTATATACACCTGTTGCCATGAATAATTAGTCTTAATAACTATTCTACCGCTCAAAAGGTCTTTTATTTCGTCTTTATTAAGATGATATTTCGAAGAACTTGTCCTGTATAACCTCTATTTTTTTCTTAAGGGTTTCAAGCTCTCTAATTTCGGATTGGACTCTGGTACTTTCGATGTCTTTGTCTATTTTATCTAGCATAAGATAGCACAGATTTGCTAGGTTTGACGTGAATGAACCATACTCGGTGTAATAAGGTGAATATGAGTCTTTATTTTTTAGATCTATTAGATCAACTAAGAATTCTTCTAGATAGGATATAGTTTTCTCCATGTTACCTGAGAATATCTCGTCACCCGTTTCGTCGTCTTCTGAGATAGCCGCTTTAAGAACTGCTTCCATCTCCTGGTTCATTGTGGTTAGCTCTTTCTTAGCGTCAACTTTATTTCTGGATAACTTTAAAGCCTCTTCCTTAGTAATCTTTGTTAAAAACTCAAATGGGACAGAAACGATTGATCTTGGTCCGTTTATAAGCTCTACCCTTGCCATCTCCCCGGAAATAGACAGGACTTTTGCAGGACCCCGGTAAGAAGTTACCCAATCGCCCTCAACTATATTGGGATCTGAATCATCATGAAATTGTGATTCGGGATCTTCCATAAATTTATCGAGGTCGAAATCCTCAAAAAGTTTTATATGTTTCAAAATTACTTTCTGAATTGTTTTTTAGCTTCTTCGAAATCCTCTTCCGATAATTCCCAGCCTTTTTTAACTTTGGCAAGGTAAGCTTGTGCACCCTTATAGCTTGGTGATTTAGCTTCGCTAAAGTATTGCTCGAGATCTTTGTAAATTGCAGGACTGATACCTTCTTTTTCAGTAACCTTTCCTTCTAACAAGAAGCTTTGATATGATTTAATGTTTTCCATTTTGTTTTATTGATTTAGTTATATATCTTTAATCTTCTCTACTATAACGGAAAGATCTCCCGTTCCTTTTATTAATCTATGCCACGTACCTTTAGGTATTCGGATCGTTGATTTTATCGGCTCAGGTAGCTTGTTATCAATCTGTAGTTTCCAGTCGCTTTCGTGAACCTGATGTACCAACCTGTCTTCCTCGTCCCAGTGCCACTTAAACTCATCGGAGTCTGTGTATTCTGAAAATTTTCGGATTACTGTTTCTGTCTTACCGGACGAAACCAAGATTTCCTGATATGGTCTTTTTCTTACCACGGTCTGCTAGATTTAATGTTTAGAAGTTTTCTGTACCTAGCAACATTACATGACCACCATTTTGCTTTCCATCTTGGTCCTGGATTGTCGCATCTCATTCTTTTTCTAAATGATCTAGCTTTTGCTGGGTCGTCGTTATTTACTCTCATGCCAGGTTCTCCAAACCCAACCTTAACTATATTTCCTTTCTCGTTCTTAGTGTAAACTGCAAATTTTCTGGGGCCTCCGGGGGTTCTAAATGGTTTATTCAGGTTGATTTTTCTTCCTCGATATTCAGCTTCATCAACTTCTTCATCAGCAACATAAAACGGGACATCTAGCAAAACTTCCTCGCCCTCATAAATCTCAGTTCTTCCAGCATCAGTGCTTATAAGAAATAGATCATCTTCCTCAAGTTCGATTAGACCCGATTCCCAAAGGTTCCTAGCTTCATTAACTAAAGATACCCAAGCATCTGACTCTATTCTATAGACACTTTCCATTAGGGGTAATCCGTTATCTATATGGTATCTTAAACCCTCACTTAAATCGGCGTTTATTTGACCGTAGGCGATCGATTCGAATGTTTGTATGTACTTCACTGGATATTTGTTTATTTGTCAGTAGCGAGCTTTAAAATGATTCGTATTATATAGCTCTTTGTACATTATATATCGGGAAATATTTTTTTTACCCGCAGATGCTAATTATATTTGTGTTATAATAAATAAGAATATGAAAACCAAAGCATCATTAATCCTATTTCTGGTTCTAAGCACTCAGCTTTTTGGACAGGTTAAGATTACCAAGTTGGTAAATGATACCCCGGTTTTTGGCTATATCGATACCGAGCATACTGCTGAAATTAACAAAACCAGAAAATTGGCAGGATCCCCTAGTTTAAGAAGAGACGCAAGACTGGATTCATTAGCTTTGGACAGGTGCTTAAGATACAGTAGATTGATTCTTAAGGATATCAGATACATCACAGACACATCTTTTGCAAAGAAAGAAATCCACAGTGGGTTCTTCGGAATGTACAAAAGTGAGAATGCAACAGAACGTTTGTTTGGAGCGGGCTTTAAAGGTAAGGATTTACCACAATTAGACCACATTAAAGTATCACCTCATATTAACGAGATAAAATATGCTCCAGGCAAGGAATATAATGAATCAATAGGTCACTACAGAAATAGGATTAATCCCAGCTGGAAAAGGTTCGGTAGCGCTACATCAGTAGTTTACGTTATGGTTAGAAATCCAGAGTATGATCCGAATACAATCAGCTTGGAATTTGTTCCTAAAGCGGTCTTCATAAATTACGAAGTTTTTGAATAAAAAAATCCGGATCTTTTGGATCCGGATTTAGATTTATTTAGTTAGATCTGACTCCCAGCTTGCTATTTTAACCGGTCTGATACCTATACCGAATTTGGTCTTAGTGCCTCCTCCGCCTTTTCCAAAATCTGGACATGCAGTAGGTTTTCCTGCTTTAGGAGCTTTTACCTTCCCACTCATTGCTATATAAGGTAAAGGTATTTCGATAGTTTTTCTTCTATATCTACCTGGGATTTTTATTTTAATTGGATAGTTCAAGTCAACAAGTTTTTCTATTACTGTTGTTGGCTCAGCTGTTGTTGTTTTTTCAATAGCTTCGTAAACTATCTCAATGTTGTTATATCTAAATACGTTGTAAGCACTCTTATCGCTTTCTGGTGATAACTTAACTTGTTTTAATTCTCCTGATGGTGCAGCGTCTTGATCTATTGGAATTATGTCCATAACTCCTCTGTCCTTTCCGTTCTTCCAAACAGCCTTATTCCCTTCGGTTGCATAGTATCCAAATTTAATTGGCTCCGGTGGATTAGGTCCTGATGTACCGTCTCCGTTAGATCCAAAGAAGTCCAGTTTTATCATTGAATTTATCTTAGTAACTACCGACTCATCTAGACCAGATTTGCTTGCCATAGCGACAACCAAAGATGCCATACTTTGGGATCTTAGTAAAGATAATTGTCCCCAGGAAAGTTTTTCCGCTTCTCCTGTGTTTCTATATCTGTCAGCAGAAGTGTGGACCGTGATTGATTTAATTGTTGACACCTCTCCTGTAAGAAGTCTTTGAAAAACAGCTCCGAGATTATCTAGCATCTTTTTATATGTCCCCTCCATATAGTCAGCTTCACCGTTAGCCCCATACATATTAGGTTTAAATACTTCATCCTCGTCATCCTCTTCAACAATAGCGGTTTTGAATTCCTTTATTATAGGATCCCCTGGTTTAACTACAGTAGATTCTGTTCTATCTAAATAAGCTGATAACCCAGGACTTTGCATACGAGTTCCTTCTTCTTTACTCTTTTCTTTAAATTCGTCATCGATAACTTTCTTTAATCCCTCTTTGGTGTCATATCCCTTTTTAATGGCTTCCGCTAAGAATGCTGAGTATGTTTGATCTCTTTCTGCATCCGTTAATAATCCACCCCATACAAAAGGAGTTTTGATTGCTGAAGCTATATAGTTACCCTCCTTATCTTTAGTCATTTTCTTAACTGCTTCGGGAGCTACTTTTATTGCTTCATCTTCTGACATTTTAGAAATAACTGATAGGAGTTCAGTTCCTTTAGTCTTTCTGTTTTTAAGAGATGCTAGATCATCATAATCACTATCCTTAGTAGAAGGAATCAGTGCTTTAAGTACCTCGAAAGATTCTTTAGTTATAGCTTTTGTAAGAATGCTACCAACTATAGAATAAATCCCAGCTAGGGCGTACTTACCCTGAACTAGAGCCTTAGATGCTTCTTTTAGATAATTTCCTTTAATGCCCTCGCTTTTGGAGTAAAGCTTTTCAGCAAGCTTTGCATTATATGACATAATAAGTCCAACCAATTCTTTAACCGATCCGAGGTCTAAAGGGCTTCCTGAACCTTTTTTCTCGTTCAGTGAATCGTTCTTATACCTAAGAAACTCCTGGAAACTCTCTAATACGTGTTTGCTGTTATCCATTTTAAAATTTATGTTGTTTAGTATATATCCCGACCTATTACAGATAATATTTTTTTTCTCCGTAACATTGACCTATATTTGCACTTATACAAAATACAAAGATATGGAAGAGTCAATCATTTATTACGTGGACAGATTAAACAAGCACAGCTTAACAGGAACTCTCTTTAAGTATATTAAATACCCCGAGGGATCTCCTTTCTTCTTCACCTGCGTTAATGTCGTGGTCTTTTCTTTATTAGGGACAGTTCTTGGTCTGAGCATTCTCATGTTTATTCCTTGTTTTTACATTGTATGGAAACACTACGAGCTAACACTGAAAAGAAACCTGATCGTAGAGGATTGCTTAGTTAGCGAGATAATTATGAAGGAGGAATTCAAAACCGGTATAGATCCAAACTTTCCCGATGATCCTTTATACATCACGGAGGAAGATCGGGATGGTATATTTCATGATTCATTAACTGGACGTGCTGAACCTAGAATTGTAGACAAACTAAAAAGCCATCACGTTTTTATTATTATCGTAATGGCTTCTTATATCTTGGCTTCGTTGATTGCTAAGTATTATCTCCTCCCTGCATAATTAGCTTGATTCATAATATTCTTATCCTTAAGATAAGCTCTATAAGATATATCTAGCTGTTCTAATGTCATTCCAAGATCTGCAGATAATCTGCTCATTGCTGCTCTTTGTGCTTTAGCTGGATCGTTTCTGAATATCTCAGATCCAGCTTTCAATGCGTTTATTAAGCTGTAAACTCTCTCACCTAATTTGATCTGATCTCTTTTTTGTTGAGCTCTTCTTGCAGCTGATCTTGGACCTTCTGCTTCAGCAGCATCTCTGTTTTTAGTTGACATCATAGGATCTTGCAAAGCTTCAGATGCAAGGACTGCTACTTGTCTAGGATTTCTTTGCTCGAACTCTTGGTATGCTCTTATAAGTTTTTCGTATGTAGATTCACTTGGTGTTTCACCTACACCGGTAATAAGGTTATAGAACTTATTGACCGTTCTTTGAGCAGTTCTATAAGAGTCTAGTCCTATAGCATCTGCTAAAGCTGGAATGCTCAAAACGAATCTTCCTGAATTTGGTTCAGTCGAACCGAAATCCTCAATGCCATCAACCATAACAAGATACTCGTTAGGCTCTTTTTCATCATCAGCTTTACCTAATGCTCTAAGATAAAGTGCAGCTAACTGAGGCTTGCTCATTATTTGGAAATCCCTAGCTAAAGCTCTTTTTTCGCCTGCACTTAATGGGGCATCGTCTTCGTCGTCCCATTCCTGAGCTACCATTACCGGTTCCTCGATGATTTCTTCCTCTTCCTCACCGGCTTCATTCAGTGATGAATCATAATCTAATTTCCAATCTTCATAGATTGAGTCTGCTATTTCCATCTCAGTTTGGTAGTCCTGAGAGTACTGTTCGAACAATTTAATGTTTTTCATATCGAGTTTTATTTGTTTTTTATATATCCTTATCCTCATAAGCCCCGATGCGTTTGGGCTTTGTTAGAGGTTAAAATAGCATTATAAAGATAAATCCGGTTCATAACCAATGATTTATGGCATCTTTATTGATGCGATTTTATGTATATATCTTGGTGAAAGGACATAAAAAAATACGGTTTTATTTTTTTTACCCGTAGAATGTTAATAACTTTGTGGTATAAATTAACAGAAACACTAAAATCTAAAACAAAAAAAAGACAAAGTACCACCAAAATAAAAGGGAAAGGTCAAATCTAAGGAGAACAAGAAAATGAGACAATTTAAGATTACAGACAGGATTACTCCAAGATCATCAAGATCCATCTCTACTTATTACACAGAGGTTGAAAAGTACCAGATTGTTACACCGCAGGAAGAGGTTGAGCTCGCAAGAAGAATTCAAGAAGGTGATACTGCAGCAAGGGATAAGCTGGCAACAGCAAACCTAAGATTCGTTATCTCCGTTGCTAAGATGTATGGTGGAAGCGGAGATCCTGAAATGTTCAGTGATCTAGTATCTGCAGGAAATATAGGTCTTATAGAAGCTGCTGAAAAGTTTGATCCTTCAAGAGGATTTAAGTTCATCTCCTTTGCAGTATGGCACATTCGTAAAGAGATGCTTAAGTATCTAGGAGATCACTCCAGAATGATTCGTATACCACAAAATAAAACGAACGAACTCAGAGCAATTCTAGAAGAGACCAACAGTCTCTCGATGAAATTGGGTCGGGAGGCCACTTTCGAGGAGGTTATGGAATCAATGATAGAGAAAGGTAACGAGAGGATAAAAACCATGGAATTAGGTACACTGAAAAACGTGGTTCTTGCAGATAAGCGTCCAACATCTCTCGATGCCCCAATCATGAACGACGGAAGCAGTGATTCCACCATGTACGATCTCATCGCAAGCGATGGCGAGAGCACGGACAGCTACACTGTTATCGACAGCATGGATAAGATGACCAAGCTACTCACAGCCGGTCTAACACCCATAGCAAAGATGATCGTTTTAAGAAGACACGGAATCGGCGGTGGATTTGAAGAAAGCTACGGAAGTATCGCTCATGATCTGGGCATGTCAACCGAAAGAATTCGTCAGATCTATATGAAGTCACTCAAGATCATGAATCAGAGAGTAAAGAGACTCAAACTTCAGAAGGACGATATCTTCTCAAATTAATACAGATCGCACATAAACTAAAAAGGCCTGAGAGATCAGGCCTTTTTTATTAGTCGTTGTTTCTAAATTTATTGGGAAAGAGCAGTCGAAGTTCGTGTCCCATCGGAATGTCTTTTTTTCTCATCCCGTAGATCTTCTCTTCGGGACAACAAGATTCGCCATTCATCTTGAATCCATTGTTACAGCACCAGGTCTCAATAGAGCGTGTGTATTGCTGTCCAACTGAGTAAGGAAACCTAACACCTGAATCATTCACTAAGTCCTTGATACGACCACCTAAAACAGTAAACGTGATGGTTCTGTTCTGCCTTGACGTGAGCGTTACCTCTCTACCGTCGGTATATGATTCAAATAGTTCTAGATTTTCCAATTTTATAGGACTTTATTAGCTAGGTGGATTCATCACCATGTATGTGGTAAATGTCATAGTAACCCCTTTTATATTGGTGCTACCGATTAGGAAACTACCTGACGTATCGGCTTTCCATTTTCCGCCACTTTTTAAAAATGATCCTTTAGCTATACCTGCCATGGTATGGAATCTTCCGTCAGGGAAGAAAACTACCTCCCATGTATCCTTTCCCATGGTGGGTTTAGCTGTCACCACCCAAGCGTTTGGTGCTGGGTCTTTAGTCCAAGGTCCACCAAGACGGACGTACTGAGCTTTAGCTTTCGCGGCCTTAAGGAAAGCAGGCATAGCAGGAAGTGCTGTTGCTGCTTCGTTGATTGCTTCGTATGATATTAGATTCTTCATCGCTTGTTTTATTTTCTCTATATATCTTTTATCTACTCCAATAAGCATCACCCCAGTTGCTATCCGTCCACCAATTTTCTCTCAGAACAAATCCATGCTGTGACAGGTAAGCATTAAGATCATCCAGTGTTGGACACCCTTCGTACATCTCCCTGCTGTTGACCTCACAGAAAACGTGTTGGATCTTAGCTAAAGTTTCTGGTGCTCCTTTCAGAACTTCGAGTTCATATCCCTGAGCATCTATCACCAGCATGTTGGCGTCTGATATTCTGAATGAGTCTAGGGACTCGACCAGGATCTCTGTTGACTGGCTAAATTGTATGTGTGGCCACTGATCGAGATGCTCTTTGGGTTTCATGATGGAAGAGCTCTGTCCGTTGTTAGCAGTCTCCTCCCAAATTTGGGTAACGAATCTCTCAGGTCCCAAAGCACATTTGTAAGTTTTAACTCCTGGCTTGGCACCTATGTTTTCTCTCAGAACTTGATAAGTCTCAGGGAGAGGTTCAAACCAGTGGGTTGGTACTGGGCCAAATGTTTCTTGATATGCCTCGTACTCCTGACCGTGATGAGCACCCACATGGATCACACCACTCACATTACTAAAATCGTAGTTGTCTTTATATGAATCGAATCCTATTATCATAGATGGGTTTTATGATATAATAGGGAAAAGCCTAAAGGATGTTTCGGATTAAGCTAGGCTAATGTCTCCGCCTTTAGCTCCACCGTTAACAAGCTCTTCAGCCTTCTTTGGATCTATGAGCTGACCATCCGTTAGCATCTTCATGCTCGCCACATCTTCTGCCTTATAGAACTTAAGCATGATGGGAATTCCCATGGTTAGTAGATATGTGCCGGTCTTCTTAAGATCTGCTGGTGTGA
>JACCDW010035627.1_pt1 | contig 29006 bp, 30 predicted proteins | sample 7449781 | NCBI WGS metagenome assembly JACCDW01 (sample SAMN15323449, study PRJNA562643) | freshwater metagenome | isolation source: river surface water | place: USA:Blue River Watershed | collected 2017-08-18
CAAATCAAAGATTAGGTTCGAACTATCAAATTGATGTGGCCGGAGTTTTACTCAGCAGATCTGGTGGGTTCACGCTCGACTATCGAGAGCAGATTCTGTGACATTGGCCAGAACGCAAGCAATCGCTTTAGCAGGACTCGATGGTTCTTTAATTGATATTGAAGTTGATGTATCTAATGGATTACCAACTTATTCGCTCTTAGGTTTACCAGACGCAACACTTGCCGAGGCAAGAGATCGCATCAGAGCCGCCATAATCAACAGCGGCTTTCGGTGGCCAAATCAGAAAGTCACCGTATCGCTATCTCCGGCTTGGTTACCGAAAAGCGGTTCCTCATTCGATCTACCTATTGCACTTGCGATCCTGGTTGCTTCGGGCCAGTTAGATAACTCTCGAATTCTTAATCATCTATTTGTTGGCGAGCTTTCGCTCGAAGGATCGCTCAGATCAATACGTGGCTTGCTACCCATATTGATTGCAACTAAACGTCAAGGTATCCAAAAGGTAATTGTGCCAGCCGAATCTATAAATGAGGCAGAAGTCGTTAGCGGATTAGAAATCAGCGCTCTCTCAAATTTAAAATCGGTCGTCAAGTTCCTGTTAGGAGAATTTATATATGAAGCACCAAAAATGCTCGAAAATGAAATCAAAGAGAGCACACTTGATCTAGCAGAAGTTGCTGGACACCGGGAAGCAAAGTTTGCATTAGAAGTTTTGGCCGCCGGTCGACATAACCTATTAATGATCGGACCGCCCGGTACTGGAAAAACAATGCTGGCTGAAAGAATTCCTTCGATTCTTCCACCTCTTAGCCAAGAAGAAGCAATTGATGTTGCTGGGATTCACTCAATCGCAGGAATGCTCAAACAAAATTCGATTAATGCGGCTCCGCCATTCATCGCTCCACATCATGCTACAACTATTCCGGCACTGGTTGGCGGTGGTAGTGGCTTGATAAAGCCGGGAGCATGTTCTTTAGCTCATAACGGAATCCTTTTCATCGATGAAGCTCCGGAATGTGGCTCCGGAATTCTTGATGCGCTTCGTCAGCCAATGGAATCTGGCCAAATAATTATTTCTCGAGCCAATACAAGTGCACGATTCCCCGCAAAATTCATTCTCGTCTTGGCCGCCAATCCATGTCCGTGTGGAAAATTTTCTGGTCGGGGTAGAGGTTGTCAATGTTCTTCACTTCAAGTCCGGCGTTATCTTGGAAAATTATCGGGACCATTGTTAGACCGAATAGACATAAGAATTAGAGTTGATGCTCCAAGCCGTACTGATCTTGCTGAGGAATTCGGCGAGAGCAGCTCTGCTATTAGAAGGCGCGTACTTAGCGCCAGAGTAATCGCAAAGGAACGTTTTTCAGGTCTTGGAATTGAAACTAATTCACAGATCTCACCGAATTTATTGCGAGGTAAATTTCGTGCGACCAAGGATGCGATGGCGCTCTTGAACAATCTTCTTGATCGCGAAACTATTAGCGCAAGAAGTTTTCATCGGTTACTTAGAGTTGCTTGGAGCATTGCAGATCTTAAGAACGTAAATGTTCCGGGAAAATTGGAAGTGGAACAAGCAATTTCCCTTCGATCTGGATTGGAACATGAATGAATATTTCTCTTCTCCAACTTTTTCATGCGATTGATCCAGGGGATAGGTTCTGGATTGAAGAAATTGCAAGTGTTGGCCCTGAAGAAGTAATCGAAAAGATTGAAAAAGATTCTTATCCAGTCAGGAAGAGGAGCATTGGACGTATAAAGGACAGGCTCAAGCGACCTATCTCCGAGCTAGTAAAAGAATTAGAAGATTCGGGTGGAAAGTTCATCACTCAAGGTGAAAGCGAATGGCCGCATACTTTAAATGATTTGATTTCACCGCCAATTGGTCTGATAGTCCGAGGAGACCTCCCTAAATGTAACTCAGTCTCAATTGTTGGCACCCGAAATCCAACGACATATGGAGCGCGCGTTGCCAGCGATTTTGCAGCAGGTTTTGTTGATCGAAGGATCGAAGTTATTAGCGGTGGCGCTTATGGAATTGATACCCACGCACATAGAGGAGCTCTTGCCGCAGAAGGTAGAACTTTTGCAGTTTTAGCATCTGGAATCTCAATTAACTATCCCGCAGGTAATGAGCGACTCTTTGAGGAGATTGCTGAAAGTGGTGGACTAATTTCTGAAGTTATGCCTAAAGAGAGAGCACGCCCGGAAAGGTTCTTGACTCGAAATAGAATTATCGCTGCATTATCTCGTTGCACAATTGTCGTGGAAGCGGCTTTTAGAAGTGGTTCACTCCGAACTGCTCGAGATGCAGCCGAGATGTTGCGTTACGTACTTGCAGTACCGGGTCCCATCAGTTCACCCACAAGTGATGGTTGTCATCGTTTAATCGGGGAGCGCTGCGCCGAAATCGTTACTTCCGTACCAGATGCGATGGAGTTCATTTCTAAGTCAACATGTACTCTTTGTGGTGATGGAACATAAGTCAGCTTTTATCTCAATTGTAGGTAGACCTAATACTGGTAAATCAACTCTAATAAATGCTCTAGTTGGTGAAAAAGTAGCAATTACTTCCCACCATCCAAACACAACTAGGCAAGCAATTCGAGGCATTCTCTCTGATGAAGATTTTCAATTAATTTTCGTTGATACCCCGGGCCTACATAAAGCAAAAACTCCTTTAGGCACAGCACTAAACAGGGTAGTAGATGAGAGCATTTCAGACGTCGACATAGTTATTCAATGTATCCCCGCGGTCGAAAAAGTTGGAGATGGCGATTTATATATTGCAAGACAACTTGCGAATACCAGCTCCATTCGCAGAATTTGCGTGCTGACGATGATTGACATGATCAGCAAAACCGAATTACCAAAGCAGCTGATGGCACTTTCAGATCTTGGCAAGAAGGCAGGTTTTGAATGGGATGAAATTATTCCTGTATCAGCATTTACAGATACCCAAATTCAACTTCTGATTGATCTTCTAGTTAAACACGCTAATGCCGGGCCAGCCTTCTACCCGAAGGAGATGAAGAGCGATCAGGAGTTAGAGAAGACCATCTCAGAATTAATTCGCGAGTCAGCTTTAAGCGAATTATTTGAAGAAGTTCCGCACTCAGTTGCAGTCGTAATCGATGAGATGTCCGAGAGAGAAGAAAAGAAAATATTTGATATTCACGCTTCCGTGATTGTTGAACGCGACAGTCAGAAGGCAATTCTTATCGGTAAAGGTGGCGAAAATTTAAAGAAAATCGGCACAAAAGCTAGGAACGAAATAGAGAAGAAAGTTGGCATGAAGGTATTCCTTAAACTTCATGTAAAGGTAATTTCAAATTGGCAGAAAGACCCTAAGTCACTGCAAAAGTTGGGTTTGGTCGAATAATATTTTCTAAGGAGCGATTGCAGCTGCCGCAGGCTTTCGGCTTGCAAAATATGATCCAATAAGTACTAGAGGCAATCCGATTGCAATTGCCAAAGTGATTGGTTCGCTCAACAGAATGATTCCAAGAACAACTGCAACCGCGGTATTTGGATAGACAACAAGAGATGCGCGAGCTGGTCCAATCTCGTCAAGAACGATGAAGAAAACCCAGAAGGCAATACCGCTGCATAGAATTCCAAGTCCAAATGTTGCCAGGATGGCATTAAGTGATGGAGTTTCCTTAGGCAAGCTTGTTAAAGCGAAAGGTGCAAATAGAAGCGAAGAAGCAAACATAGCAATTCCATTAATTGCAAGTCCTGAAACGCCGACTACTTTTCTCGTCACCATGTTGACTGCCCAGGCATACGAAGCTGCAGCAATTAGAACTTGCAGTAACGAGATCGTATTTCCGAAATCTGAGAGACTTTCAATTCCAACAATCAAAACTATTCCGATCAAACCAATAACGATTCCAAAAATACGCACCCTGTGGGCTGCAGTGGAGTCACCTGTGTGATGGGCAAATAATGTCGCCCAGATCGGTACCGTGGCCACTAATAGGGCAACAACTCCTGAAGATAAATCTCTCTGCGCACTTGTAATTAAAGTCCAAGGAACTACCATCTCCAAAAATGCATAGAAAAGAATGTATTTAAGATAAGGACGAACTCGTATCTTAGATTTTTCTCTCATGGCTAGCGGAATAAGGAACATAGCTCCTATGACTAAACGAGAGAAGACAATCAATGGAATTGATAACTCTTCTACCGCTACTTTCATAAAGAGGTACGGAACTCCCCAAATAAATCCGATTAAGGAGAAAAGCAGCCAACCTCTTTTAGACATTTAAACTCCGATACAGTTTTAAAGTTTCTGCTACAACCTTATCCCATCCAAATTGAGAAACTGCGCGCTTACGACCGGCTACTCCAAAATCATTTGCGAGAGTTTTGTCACTTAAAACTTTAGAAATAGCCTCTGCCAAACTCGATTCAAAATTGAGGCTATCTTGCTGAAAATCAACCAAGAGTCCAGTTTCATTATCTTTAACTACCTCCGGAATTCCTCCAACGTTGGTGGCTACTACGGCAGTTTCGCAAGCCATGGCTTCTAGATTAACGATACCTAAAGGTTCGTAGACCGAAGGACAGACAAAGACTTTGGCAGAAGAAAGTAAATTTATTAATTCATTCTTCGGAAGAACTTTATTGATCCAAACTATATTGTCACGTGAGGTTTTTAGATCTTTAATTAGATTCGATACCTCGTTAGCAATATTGGAGTCATCTGGATTGCTTGCCGCGATTACCAAGCCATATTCTTTTGGAACGTTTTGCCAAGCCCGAAGTAAGTGAGCCAAACCTTTCTGACGCGTAATTCTTCCGACAAAGAGTGCATATTCACCAGTTATTCCAAATTCTTTTAGCTTATCTTCACTAACTTTTGGCGAAAATTCCGTAGTATCAATCCCATTGCGGATTGTCACTATTTTTTGTGGATCAATATTTGGATAATTCTTGAGAATATCTGCTTTCATGCCATCACTTACCGAAATTACGGCAGCTGCGTTTTCAATTGCTTTCATTTCAATCCAACTTGATATCGCATATCCGTTGCCTAATTGGTCAGACTTCCATGGGCGCATTGGTTCTAAAGAATGTGCAGTCATAATGTGCGGCTTGCCTGTCATTTGACTGAAGAGAAATCCTGCAAAGTTTGAGTACCAAGTATGAGAGTGCACCAATTCAAAATTACTGATTGCAGCGGCCATATCCATATTTACTAGTAGCGCTTGTTCTGCAGAGTTCAAGGACTTGAAGCTATCTATTAATTCAAAATTGAATGCATCATTTCTGCTCGGACCAAAACAATGAACTTTCACGTCTAACTCGGCTATGTGTTTCATATTTGCCACAAGATTTGAGACATGCACTCCGGCTCCACCATAGATTTCAGGCGGCCATTCTTTGGTAAGCATTGCTACTGATAGTCGAGAGAGACTATTCAGCACCATTTGCTAAGAGTATCGTTAGCGCATGGCGCGTATTGAACTTCCACTAGGCATTGTCCTAGCCGGTGGTGAAGGAAAGCGCCTCATGCCATTAACGGCTGATAGAGCTAAGCCAGCTGTCCCATTCGGTGGCGCTTATCGATTAATAGATTTCGTTCTATCTAATTTAGTCAATGCTGGTTTTTTGCGAATCGCGGTATTGACTCAATATAAGTCTCATTCACTGGATAGACACATCACAACAACTTGGCGCATGTCTAATCTCCTAGGAAATTACATAACGCCCGTGCCAGCTCAGCAAAGACTCGGGCCACGTTGGTATACAGGCAGCGCTGATGCAATCCTCCAGAATTTCAATTTAATTCATGATGAAAATCCGAAACATATTCTGGTTTTTGGAGCTGATCACGTTTACAGAATGAATCCAGATTTAATGTATCAGCAACATCTACAGACAGCAGCCGGTGTCACTGTCGCTGCAATACGAATGAAGAAAAGTGAGGCTAGCAACTTTGGTGTTATAGAACTGGCTGACGATGGAATAACTATAAAAGCTTTTCATGAAAAGCCTTCGGACCCTCCTGGGATGCCTGGTAATCCCGATTGGTCGTTAGTTTCTATGGGAAATTACATTTTTCGTAGAGATGCAATGGAAGAGGCCCTTCAACGAGATGCAATGGATTTGGATAGCCGCCATGATCTTGGTGGAAACATAATTCCAGCGATGACAAAAGATGGATCTGCAAAAGTTTATGATTTTGCAAACAATGTAGTTCCGGGCGAAACAGAGCGTGACAAGGGATACTGGCGAGATGTTGGTTCGATAGATTCATATTTCGACGCTCACATGGACTTAGTTTCCGTACATCCAATTTTTAATTTGTACAATCGAAACTGGCCCATTCTTACCAACCCACCTTCGATGCCGCCAGCAAAGTTTTCCGAGCGAGGAATCGCTTTCGACTCGATAGTGGGTGCGGGTTCAATTATTGCCGGCGGTGAATTAAGGAACACCGTCGCTTCGTACGATGTTCTTGTAGGTCGCGATGCCAAGATCGAGAATTCAGTGTTAATGCCAACAGTTCGAATCGGCGATGGTGCGCAGATCAAAAATGCAATTCTGGACAAGAATGTGATTGTCGAACCGGGAGCTCGAATTGGCTACGACAGGGCAGAAGATCAGAGTCGATTTACTGTTTCGGAATCGGGCATCGTTGTAGTTGGTAAGGGTGCAATAGTCACTCGCTAAATTTCACCCTTTTCTAGAAGTTTTATTACTAGGTCGCCACGCCTAATCGTTTCTGGTAGATCCGCTAATTTCTTGAGACCATTTAATTGTTGGAACATTCGATGGTTTTTCTTGAAAACTTCATGATTTCGATTCAAATAGTGCCAGTACAAAGTTGTAAATGGACAAGAATCTGCATCGCTTCGTGTTTTAGGGTTGTAACTGCATCCTTTACAGTAATTGGACATTCGCGATATGTACGAGCCGCCCGCTATATAAGGTTTAGTAGACATCTTTCCGCCATCGGCGTGCATGCTCATTCCGATTACATTAGGAACCATCACCCAATCTGCAGCGTCAATAAAATTAGTTCTCATCCAATCCAAGATGTCCTGTGGTTCGATATCAGCCAACGCTGCCAAATTGCTTAGAATCATTAATCTCGGAATGTGATGAACCCAGCCACGTTCGGAAATGTCTTGAATAGTTTTTTTAACACATCTCATATTGGTTCTAGAGGAATCGTCAAATAGAGGAAGTAACTTCCGTTTCGACTTAAGTGAATTCAAATTTCGGTAATCTTCGCCAAAGTACCAATAAATTCCGTTTATGTACTCTCGCCAACCAATTATCTGTCTAATAAATCCCTCGCAAGATTGAATTGGAATATCGCCCTTTGCGAATCTTTTAAGGGTCTCTTTGATGATCTCATCTGCAGTAAGCAAGCCGACATTTAGATAAGGACTTAACAAAGAATGATGGACTGCCCAGGATTCTGTGGTCATTGCATCTTCGAAGGGGCCGAAATTCGCTAATGAGTTATCCAGAAAAAACTGCAATTGAAAGAGTGCACTGGCTCGTGTGGTTCCCCAGGACAAATCGCTCACACTGCCCGAGGTATTTAAAGACTCAATTTGAGATAAGACATCTAAATCTATTTGATCTCTCTCATGTTCCAGATAATTTGGCCATGGATAAGGTTCTTTAGGTGGTGGATTTCGATTCTCATCATCGTAATTCCATCGACCCCCAATGGGCTCACCATTTTCCATCAAGATATCAAGTCGATTCCGCTGCCATCGATAAAAGTTTTCAAGTTTTAATGATTTTTGAGCACTTGCCCAATTAGTAAAATCAGTTCTCGAGGTTAAAAAGAAATCGTTGGTAACAAAACGTAGACCGATTGCTTGCAATGATTTAGTTAACTTATATGAAGAAGGTTCTGCGGCTATAACTTCTTTGAAGTCTTCGGCAATTTGCAAAATCCCGGTATGCGTATTCTCAGCTTCTAGAAAATGAACTTCAAATCCTTCGAGCGAAAGCTCTGCTGCAAAATGTTTAGCTGCAGAAAGCAGGAAGAAAAGCCGCTGCTTATTCCATTTAGTTGAACTAAGCATTCTTTGACTTTCAACAAAGACAATTGCATGAGTTTCGGGATTTGCACCCTTGAGCGCGCCCTTATTTCGATTCAAATTGTCATGCGCCAGATATATGAGGGTCTTGGACTTTGCCTTCGCCATTGTCAAAAGAGTAGTGGGGGATTGGTAGAATCGCGCTTGGAACTTTCTAAAGAGATCTAGATCTGGAGATATAAATGCGCTTTGGTGTCCTAACAGGCGGCGGAGATTGCCCCGGACTAAATGCTGTTATTAGAGCCGTAGTTAGAAAAGGCGAAAAAGAGTACGGTTACGAGTTCATAGGTTTTAGAGATGGTTGGAAAGGCCCTCTTGAGGGTTTAACTATGCCGCTTAATATAAAAGCGACTCGAGGAATTTTGCCACGTGGTGGAACTATTTTAGGTTCATCTCGAACTAACCCTTTCAAAATTGAAAATGGTGTCGAACGCATTAAAGAGAATCTTGCCAAAATGAATATAGATGCTCTAATTGCAATCGGTGGTGAAGATACATTAGGAGTTGCCACAAAATTAGATGCACTTGGAGTAAAGGTAATTGGCGTACCTAAAACTATTGATAATGATTTAAACAATACCGACTATACATTTGGCTTTGATACGGCAGTAAATATTGCTGTGGAGGCGATTGATCGGTTACATACAACTGCAGAGTCACATCACCGAGCACTTATTGTTGAAGTCATGGGAAGACATGCAGGCTGGATTGCACTTCATTCAGGAATGGCGGGTGGTGCGTCATGTATTTTGATTCCAGAAGTTCCGTTTGATATCGAAAAAGTCTGCAAATATGTCGAATCACGTTTTGAGCAGTCTTACGCACCAATAATCGTTGTTGCAGAAGGGGCATTACCTAAAGACGGCACTATCGTTACTAAAGATACTTCGCTTGATTCATTTGGCCATGTAAAGCTATCGGGTATTGGTGAGTGGTTGGCGAAAGAAATCGAATCTCGGACAGGCGCTGAGGCCAGAACCTCAATTCTTGGCCACATTCAACGAGGAGGCACTCCGACGGCCTTTGACCGTGTACTTGCTACTCGATTCGGTGTGCACGCGATAACCGCGGCGCACGAAGGGGATTGGGGCAAGATGGTCGCTTTACACGGAACTGAAATTGCGCGGGTACCGCTTGCTTCAGCGACAGATAAGTTGAAGACCGTAGATCCTCGGTTATTGGCTGAAGCCGAAGTCTTTTTCGGCTAGAAAATCAATTAGCGAGAATGCTACTTAGTTCTCTACCCTTAACCAATGATGCCTTCCTCGCAGATTGAAAATCTCTTTAATGAGTCACTAATTGCACATCAACAACCGGAGTGGCCCGATAAGGCAAAGCTAGCCGAAGTCGTCAATGAGTTACGCCAACTACCGCCGCTAGTTTTTGCCGGCGAGTGTGACAACTTAAAGAACAAAATTGCACAAGCAGCTTCAGGAGAAGCATTTTGGTTACAAGGCGGTGATTGCGCAGAAACTTTTGCCGCAGCAACCGCAGATTCAATTAGAAATCGTATTAAGACGATTCTTCAGATGGCTGCAGTCCTTCAATATGGCGCAAGCATGCCGGTCATAAAAGTTGGTCGAATGGCAGGTCAATTTGCCAAGCCCCGAAGCGATAATTTTGAAAAACGTGGCGATATTGAATTACCAGCTTATAGAGGTGACGCGGTCAACGATCTAGAATTTACAAAAGAGGGAAGAACGCCTGATCCGTCAAGACTTCTAAAGGTTTATAACACTTCATCGGCAACACTTAATCTCGTTCGTGCCTTTACTCAAGGTGGATTTGCAGATCTTCGATTAGTCCACGAATGGAATAAAGGTTTTATAAAGGACTCCAATATCGGTCCTCGTTACGAAGCGATGGCAAAAGAAATTGGTCGTGCTCTAGATTTCATGAGGTCTGCTGGCATTAATCCAGAAGAATTCAAGACGGTTGATTTCTACTCTTCTCATGAAGCGCTAATCCTTGAGTACGAAAAGGCACTTACTCGGATTGATTCACGAACAGATTTACCGTACGACGTATCGGCGCATTTCCTATGGATCGGAGAGCGCACTCGCCAACTTGATGGGGCACATATTGATTTTGCAAAGAAGATTAGGAATCCGATTGGAGTGAAGCTGGGACCTAAAACTTCCCAAGCAGAGGTCATTGATTTAATAAATGCACTAAATCCAGATGATGAACCCGGAAGGCTTACCTTCATTACTCGGATGGGTGCAAAGAATATTCGAAGCATTCTTCCAGCACTTATTGATACTGTTACTAAAAGTGGCCGTAAAGTGCTCTGGGTTTGTGATCCGATGCATGGAAATACTTATGAATCTCCAACCGGTTACAAGACAAGAAGTTTTGATGATGTTCTCGATGAGGTTCGCGGCTTCTTTGAAGTTCACAATAAGTTGGGAACTCATCCTGGCGGAATACATATTGAACTAACAGGTGATGACGTTACCGAATGCGTTGGTGGCGGATTGGAAATTTCCCACGATGACTTGGCAACACGCTACGAGTCAGCGTGCGATCCTCGGCTAAACCACACTCAATCACTTGAACTGGCATTCTTATTGGCGGAGATGTTGCGCGATAGTAAATAAGCGTAGGCTCGCCCTGTGTTATCGAGAGCGACTCTTAAAACCCCTATTGGAACTCTCTACCTATTAGCTCATGATGAAATGCTTTTGGCATCAGGTTTCTCAAGTTTTGCAAAACTCCAAGCTCAGCTTGAAAATATAGATCAAGAACGAAGCACCACAACTGTAAAACGAATTCCAATAGTTTCCGATTTATTAAATGACTATTTTGATGGAGATCTAAAAGAGCTTGACGGTATCTCTGTAAGACAGCCAGGAGAGCGATTCTCACAATCCGCCTGGAAAGCTATGCGCAAAATTTCTCCGGGTAAAACAATTTCTTATGCAGATTTAGCAAAAAAATCAGGATCACCGGATGCAATAAGAGCAGCTGGCAGCGCCTGTGCTAGGAATTTGATTGCTTTGGTTGTTCCATGTCACCGAATAGTGAAAAGCGGAGGAGCGCTCGGAAATTATGCCTATGGGTTGAGCGCCAAAGAATGGTTATTACGCCACGAGGGAGCGCTTAAGTAGTTTTTGCAATACTTCAATTGCCTTGTCTATTGCATCATCATCCAAATCCATGTGAGTTACAAGTCGCACAAACTTTGGTCCAAGTGCGCCGATCCAAACTCCTTGAGATTTAGCCTCTGCCGCAAATTCACTAGCGGAAAGTTTTGATTTCCCAAGATCTAAACCAACAATATTAGTTTCAACTCTTTTTGGATTTACAAAAGATAAATCAATTGCTGCGCAAGCTTCTGCAAGTCGTTTTGCGCGATTATGGTCTTCTACAAGTCGACCAATATTGTGATCAAGAGCGTAATGACCAGCAGCAGCGATTATTCCCACTTGGCGCATGCCAGCTCCGTAGCGCTTTCGCCAAATTCTCGCCTCATCGACTCGAGCTTTATTGGAAATCATCAATGAACCAATCGGCGCACCAAGTCCCTTAGATAGGCATACGCTTAATGTCTCAAAATATTTACCGTATTCTTTAAAGGAAATCCCTGAAGCCACGTGTGCATTCCAGATTCTGGCTCCATCTAAGTGAAGCGCTAATCCATTCTTCGTGGCATATTTGTGGAGCTTTTCAATCTCGGTAATTGCTTGCACCGTACCGCCACCAAAGTTGTGAGTGTTTTCAACCGCAATCGCTTTTGTGGATACTAGATAAGGACCAGAATCCGGGCGAGCGATTTCAATTGCATTTTCAGCAGAAAGTTCGCCATTTCCATCAAGCCAAGTCCTAGTTGTTATTCCACTAAATACAGCAGCTGCGCCCAATTCTGCTCTCGCAATATGCGAATTACTTTCACAAATAAGCTCTTCACCTGGTTTTACTAAAGTTCTAATACCTAACTGATTAGCCAATGATCCAGTTGGAGTGAATACCGATGCCTCTTTCCCAAATAATTCGGCGACTCGCTCCTCTAAAGAATTAACTGTTGGATCGTCACTGTAGACATCATCTCCAACTTCAGCTTTGGCAATTGCTTCTCGCATGCCAGCAGAAGGTTTTGTGACGGTATCGGAACGAAGATCAACTATCACTCTTGGTCTCCTGGGGCGTAACTCGCGGTTGCACAATCATAATCATGGCAATTAATACCATCGAACCACCGATCAGAATTCGAGCAGTTAAAGGTTCCGCTCCCAGTGCGACCGAGAATAATGCGGCGAATACAACCTCAGTCGTAAGAATGACCGCGACTTTTGTGGCTGAGATTCTCGCTTGAGACCAAGTCTGAATGATGAATGCGAAGAAAGTGGCAAAGAGAGCGGTAAAAATAACTACTCCCCAAGTTTGGTAATCGGGCGGCGCTTGAAATCCATTTAATAGCGCTGGAATACCAGAAACTAAAGCACAAGTGGCGAGTTGTACAAAGGTCAAGGTGTAGGTATCAAAATGACTACTCCATTTACCCAAAAGAATAATGTGTATTGCAAAGAGGAGTGCAGATACAAGTACAAAAATCTCACCTAAACCAATTGACCATCCTGAAATTGATAGAACTCCAAGTCCAACAGTTGCCAAACCAATATAAAACCAAGCTGCGAACGTCAGGCGATCGCGCAAAATAAACATACCGATTAATGGAGTGAGGACAACATATAAGCCCGTGATGAATCCGGTTATAGCGGGCGTGGTTCGTTCCAAACCGAGCGTTTGAAATATATAGCCAAGTCCAAGGGCGCTTCCTGCCACACCTCCAATAGTTAAAACGCGCATGTTTAATTTCGCTATTACTTTAGGTTTTGCAACAAGCATTGCCAGCGCCGCAACTAGGAAGCGGCAGGCCAAGAAACTATAAACATCTTGTTGATCCAGAATATCTTTCATCCAAACAAATGAAATTCCCCACATGGCTGCCACCGCAAGAAGCGCCCAGGGAGCTAGAGCGATAGCCATCTACTTGTCTCTTATTTTCTTCAGAATAGATATCTCATTGCCATGTTCTGGCTCTTCACCCGGAGTCTCCAAAATTAACGGCGCATTTTTAACTGCCGGATGGGCTATTAACTCTTCAAAAGGTTTTATTCCGATTTCGCCTTCGCCCAAATTTTCATGGCGATCCTTTAATGAACCCAGTACATCCATCGAATCACTCGCATGAATTAATTGGATCCGTTCTTTTCCGGCTACTTCAACAAGAAGATCAATGGTTTTTTTCATCCCGCCTTTTGTCTTAATATCATGGCCTGCAGCGTAAACGTGACAGGTGTCTAGACAGACACCGACCTTTGGATGCCATTTCAAAGCCTCAAAATATTTGCTCAGATCCTCAATCTTTCGAACAAGCGATTGACCTTGACCAGCGGTGGGTTCTAGGAGCAACCAAGGATCTTTATCTTTTAGTTTTTCAAGAATTGGCATAACGCCTTTTGAAATTTGTTTCCAGGCGCTCGCCACGTGATTTTCATCTACGGCGGAGCCAGTATGAATTACTACTCCTAATGCGCCAATTTCTCGTCCTCGCCGCAGCGAATATGCGGTAGAAGCTAAAGAGTTTTCATAAGTACTTGTGGTGGGCGAACCTAGATTAATTAGAAATGGCGCGTGAACATAAGTTTCGATATCGAGTTCTGCGGCGCGCGCCTTAAATCGATCATCTGCTTCTGGATTTGGTTCAGGCATTGCCCAACCTCGTGGGTTGGATGCAAAGACTTGAATAGCTTCAGCTTTAGTAGTTATCGCATATTCAATTGAACGTTTTGCCATACCGCCTGAAGTGGGTACGTGTGCGCCGATGCGGGGTTTCTTCACAGCATTACCCTACAGTGATGGTGACTTTCGTCCCTCGTTTCACTTTACTTCCGACCTTAGGCGAGATATTTGTTACTACTTTCTCTTTCTTATTGCCTACTCGCTTAACTTCTACCTTCAATTCGAGATCCTCAAGTGCGCCAATTGCTTTCTTTTCATTGAGAGCAAATACATTTGGTATGAAAACAAATTCAGTTCCCTTAGAAACTGTAAGCGTGATAGTGCTTCCCTTTTCGGCTTCACCATTTGAAGGTGTTTGAGTAACTACGGCGCCAGCCGGTAGGTCTTCACTGAAGACATACTTACTGTCTACTTCGAATCCGGCTTCCACCAATTCGTTTAAGGCTTGTTCGCCGCTTTTACCAAGGTAATTTAGAACAGAAATACTCTCAACACCTTTGGAAGTGATTAAGGAGACTTGGGTATTACGTTTAACTCGTTCACCGCTTGCCGGGTTTGTTCTGATTACGAAACCCTTTGGATAATCACTCGAAAACTCTTCACTTATTTCGCCGACAAATAAATTATTATCCTCAATTAGCTTTTGAGCATCTTCGCTACTAATCCCCAAGAGAGAAGGGACCAAGATTCTTTCCTTGCCCTTAGAAGTAAAGACTAGAACTTCACCCGATTCTGAAATTCTTCCCCCGCCTGCAGGGTCAGACTTAATTATGCGACCTTCGGGAATATCTTCGCTAAATTCTTCTGAGCCAATTCGAAGTGTTAATCCCAACTCTGCCAAATCCTTCTTTGCCTCATTTACGGTCAGTCCAGCTAGCGAAGGAACAACAATCTTTGAGCCGGGACCTATGAAGGTGTACCAGGAGCCAATGATTGCAAGGAGAAAGATTCCGATTGCAATTCTTCGATTACGTTTAACTCGCGAGGAGACTTTTTTCTTAGAAGTCTTGGCAGTTGATTCTCGCTTCACAGAAATCTCACTTTCTTTCTCAATTAATTTCTCTTTCTTTTTGGAGTCACGTTCTCGAACTGGTTGTTTTATAGGCAACGGTGGCAGATCAAGTTCCAAACTAAGCTGCCTCTTTCGTGGATCAATCTTTTCAGACAATGCTCTTAGTCGATCAAAAAATTCAGCACCATCTTTAGGTCGCTTATCTGGATTAATATCTGTTGCGCTGAGTACCAACTCATCAATTTCTGGAGGAATAGAAGAATTGATAGATGATGGTGCAGGAACCCGATCATTTACATGTTTTATAGCTATTTGGACCGGATCTTCACCTTGGTAAGGTTTAGTTCCAGTAAGCAATTCAAAGAGAACTATTCCAAGTGAGTAGATATCGCTTCGGGAATCTGCAATACCGCGCTGTACTTGTTCCGGTGATAGATAAGAAACACTTCCTAATATGACACTGGATTCGGCTGTGAGAGTAGTTCCAAGAAGTGCGCCACGAGCTAGACCGAAATCAGCAATCTTTATTCGACCTTCCTTAGAGACAAGGATGTTCTCTGGCTTAATATCTCGATGGACAATTCCTATTTTGTGTGCGGCAGCAAGTGCACTGGCGACAGGCATCAACATTTGCAAAGCCTGGGCAACGGAAGCTTGACCTTGTTCAAATAAGTAATCGCGCAGCGTGGATCCCTCGACGAGTTCCATCACGATGAAAACACATGGCGTTCCACCTTGATTCCAACCTTGATCGAGAACTGCAACGATATTTGGATGAGAAAGCGAGGCAGCGGCTTTGGCTTCTCGGATAAATCTCTCAACAAATTTCTCATCTTGAGCTAAATGTGAGTGCATTATCTTTACTGCGATACTGCGATCTAATCTCAGATCTGTAGCTGCATAAATTGTTGCCATGCCACCAGAGGCGACAATTCGATTGAGCTTGTAACGCCCATCAATAATTTCACCTGTTAGGTCAGACACGTCGCGATTTTAGATGAAGAAACTGCCGTTAATGCGGATAGTCGCACAATCTCGAGTGTTTTCAGTAGAAAAATGCGAACTTTCTCGCATCTGCCAAATCCGCATATGATTTTCTAGGTAATCACCATCTCGCTGTAAAACTCGTTGCAATCCAGTCTCTAAATCAATATCTATCCAAATTAGATGATCCAAATACTTCCGTGTTGCTTTTTGTCCGGCGCCAACTCCTTCGAGTATTAAATATTTAGGAGGCTCTTGCTCAACAAAATCTCCATAACGTCCGGAGAGCCAATCATATTTTCGATAGCTAAATCGCTTGCCCATGGAAACCGGCGTCAATATTTGACTTACTAAAGTTTTAGTTAGCTGGCTCGTTAGGGCATTCTCCCAACCTTCATACAAATCATCCATATGCACAATAGAGATATTTTCCACTCCAACTAAATCACTTAATTTCTCTTTGATACGTCTCGCTAAAGTAGATTTACCGGCACCTGCAGGGCCATCAATCGCAATAATCTTTACCTGTGAATACTTTGATTCGCTCGCAAGAATAATTTCAATTAAATTAGAGAGAGAAGGATTAGTCACGTCTTAACTTTTTCCATCGCACCCAACCGAAAATCGCGATTAAGGTAAAAATGAAATAAAGAAGAGCGGTAAAGTAGTAACTCTGTCTTGCGTAATGCCAAGTTCCAAATGCATCAATTACTAACCAAAGTATCCAGGTTTCATTTCGTTGTAGAACCATAATAATTTGCGCGATTGTGCTTGACACAAGTAAAAATGAATCCGGCCATGAAGCCGCTGCTCCAATTTCCGCAAGCGCTGGAGCGGTAATAAGCCAAATAAATAGAAGTGCAAAGAGCCATAAAGCTCTTTCTAGGAAAGTCATAAAGCGAGGATCTACTCCGGCGATGCTCCAACCGAGCCACCCCCAAATAGCCGCAGCTATAAAAACCAATTGCAAGATTGCACTTGCAAGTAGATCAACATTTATGAAGAAGACTCCATACAAGAAGCTACTGAGAGCCCACCACGGCCAAGCTTTTCTGGTTCCCAGCGCCCCTAGGTAAACGGCAATAAGGGAGGTGATTACTGCAATAAGTTCAAGAAAAGTTACTTGATAACCCCAAGCCTGGAAAATTATTGACATCTTGCTCCTTTCCAATTCGCATTACCGAACTGGTCATACGGTCGACCCGAAGGTCCTCTCAGCCATTGGCTCCCGATTAATCAAAAGATTAACATATGACGTGGCCAAATTCGCATATTCTGCAATGTTAATTTTTACTGTTGTTGGATCGTTTTGGTTAGAGATTTTCTTAAAAGTTGGGGTACTTCGTCGCTTTAAACGTGCCTTCTTTTCAATAATTCCCGTTTCAATCATCTTCTTAACTTGGGATTACTACGCCGTTTATCAGGAACATTGGAAATTTGATGAAAATCAAGTTATAGGCATATATGGCCCCAAAGGAGTTCCATTAGAGGAGTTTTTATTTTTTTTAGTTGTACCTCTCGCGACATTGATGACTATTGAGGCGGTAAGAAGACGTCGACCAAACTGGAAATTTGGTGATGAACAATGAGTTATACGACGCTTGCGATTATCTCTGTTTTCCTAGTTGTCGGTTTAGATTTATTTGTGTTTAAAACTAAGTTGATAACTCGAAAAGGCTATTGGACCTCATATTCAATAATCTTGTTCTTTCAATTGATCACTAACTGGTGGTTGACTTCTAGAGGAATTCTGACTTACAACAAAGAATTTATAATCGGATATCGGGTTGCCGCGGCCCCCGTGGAAGACCTGCTATTCGGATATTCACTCGTGACACTTACTATGATTTTTTGGATTTTCTGGGGCAGGAAAGGCATTGAGAAAGATTAACGGGAATTAACTGCCCTAATCCAAGCAGGAATAGCAACCTTTAATCTGCGTAAAGTTGAAGTCTTGGCTCGCTTATCAAATATTTGGTAGTCAATCTTTTCCACTTCATCAACAATTCCACAATAAAGTTCACTTGCCGCTTCGATGCATGGGCGACTATCTGGACTTAAATTTATGATTCCTGCACCGGCTTCAGTCTGGAGCTTGCGAACCCGTGCAATCTGATATTTCAGAGCATTAATAATTTGGGGTGTAACTATTCGTTTTTCCAACATTTTGCGGTCAACGTCAAAATCCGCTAGTTCATCTAGTGGAAGATAAACGCGCCCTCGATCCAAATCTTCACCCACATCCCGAATGAAATTCGCAAGTTGAAAGGCAACACCTAGTTTTTCGGCAGCTATCCGAGTGGAGATTTCTTCGCCTGATTTCATCCCTAATATTTCAACCATTTGTAGGCCAATCACTGCTGCCGATCCATACACGTACTCCGAGAGCTCTGCAAAATTTCTATACTCTCTAACGTCGAGATCCATAGACATTGAATGCAGAAATGCTTCGAAATAACTAATCGGAATTTGAAAGCGTTTTACTGTATCGACCAAAGCACGACCGACGTGGTCTCTACTCTCGCCTGATTTTAAGTCTTGAAGAATTTGATTACTCCATAGCTCAAGCTCTCTGCGTCGTTCAGATGTGCTTAAGCTAATATCTAAATTATCAACTATTTCGTCGGCAAAACGGGCAAATCCATAAAGCGCATGAACGAATGGTCGTTTTTGTTTTGGAAGTAAAAGTGTTGCCAAGTAATAAGTCTTACCGTGAAGAGAGTTCAAGCGTTTGCACTCTAAATAAGACTTTTGAAGTTCCGAATCTAAAATACCGGCTGCAACCAGTTCGTTCATCGATTACCCAAAATCCTTTCGGCAGCCAGTTTTCCAGATATCAAAACCATTGGTACGCCAACTCCAGGTTGTGTTCCGCTTCCTGCAAATACAACATTTTCGAATCCTTTCGCAATGTTATTTGGGCGGAATGGACCGGTTTGTAGAAAAGTGTGTGCGCTCGCAAAAGGGGCTCCCATTTCAAGTCCCATGGCTTCCCATTCAAGAGGAGTTGTTAGATTTTCAACTTCGATTGAGTCTCCAAAGTTAGTGTAACCACGGCTTTCCATAGTTCTAACCATTTGATCTCGGTAACGAGGTGCTTCAATCTTCCAATCTATGTTGGCAGATAAATTGGGTGTCGGAAATAGGACGTAGTAACTTTGTTTACCTGCTGGCGCGAGTGACTTATCATCATGTGTAGGTACAGTTACTAATAAGCTTGGATCGCTCATCAGAGATTTTTTATCAATTAGCTCTTCAAAAACTCCATCCCACGAATCTCCGAAGTGAATATTGTGATGAGCAATATGATCGTATTTCTTGCTAGAACCAGCAAGTAAGACGGCACACGAAGGGGAGTAGTTAAGGCGCTTAATACGCGATGGTGATTTCTTGAGCAAATCTCGATATGCCACCGGAAGATCCGGGTTTAGAATGATTGCATCGCATTCGTAACGAGAGCCATCTTCGGTGATTGCGGCGACTACTCGGCGATTTCGCTCCTCAAGTTTTATGACTTTAGAGTTGTAATGAATCTTTGCTCCATGTTTTTCTGCAACTGCGGCTAACGCTCTGGGCACTGCATGCATTCCACCCTTCGGGAAGAAGACGCCGTTTACCGCATCCATATATGCAATCACTGCATAAATTGCCAAGGCTTGTTGCGGTGAGACGCCGGCATACATGGCTTGAAAAGAGTAAATGCGTTGAGTTCGAGGATCTTTCAAAAATTGAGCAACTTTGGGCGCCAGTTTTCTAAATCCGCCAATCGCAATTAATCTCGCTAAATTAGGTGTTAGAAGATCAAATGGTGAATCGATATTCTTATCGATGAAATCATTCATCTCATATTTGTAGAGCTTTGTTACAAAATCTACATAACGGCGATAGCCAGCTGCTTCATCTCCACCAATCACTCGAGCTATTTCTTCTTCCATCTGTTTAGTGTCAGGATGAACATCTAGGGTGCTGCCGTCGCTATAGAAAGCGCGATAGAGCGGTGAAAGTGGTAACAACGTCAGCCAATCTGACATTTTTTCGCCTACGCAATTCATTGCATCTTCAATTAACGAAGGCATCGTCAAGACGGTTGGACCGGTGTCAAAAGAATAACCCTCCTTCTTCAATAAACCGTTACGGCCACCAGGGAACGATTCACGTTCGAGCAGAGTTACTTCCCGCCCCTCGCCAAGTAATCTTAAAGTTGCACTTAAGCCAGCTAGACCTGCGCCAACAACTACTACCTTGTCATTCTTACCTTTTATAGTCTTCATTTTCTTTATCTCTATTTCTCTCTTTTGGTAGCGGCAGTAGCCATGAATGTCAGTAGCTCTTTTATCTCTTCATCAATATCTGAGTTATCTAGTGCAGAGATTGATTCAGAATAAAGTCGCTCAATCATCTCTTCGCAGCGATTTAAACCCCCAGTATCCAAAATTATGTTTTGAATTTGATTAACGTCCGTTTCTGGCAAGTCGTTATTGCCTAGGGAATTTTCAATAAATCTCAATTGATCAGGGTTACAACTTTCCAGTGTTAAGGCAATAAGTAAGGTGCGCTTACCTTCCTTAATGTCATCTCCGCTCGGCTTCCCAGTTATTTCAGATTTGCCGAAGACTCCAAGAATGTCATCTCTCAATTGAAATGCTTCCCCAAGCGGGAGGCCGAAGTCACTATACGTCTTAAGAATTTCAGGCTTACCACTGGCCAAGGCTCCACCAAACTGGAGTGGACGTTCTATTGAGTACTTACCAGATTTGAATCGCGCAATCTTTCTAGATCTATTTGTATTTGATTTAGCGATGGCGCCCTCAAGTACATCTAAATACTGACCTGCCATTAATTCGCTTCGCATTTCATAAAACAAAGGCAATGCTTTTGCAAAATCTAGAGAATCGACAAAATCAGAATTGGTGGCATGTACCATCTGATCGCTCCATGACAAAGCTAGATCACCAATTAGTATTGCAGCAGCAGTCCCAAACTTTTCAGAACTTCCGAGATAATTACTATCACGATGCAACACTTCGAATAAACGATGGAGTGAAGGGCGACCTCGACGTGAATCAGATTCATCCATCAAATCATCATGGATTAAGGCACAGGCATGAACAAGCTCTAATGCACTTGAAGCATTAAGCGCAGCATTCGAGGGTTGTCCACCAGCACCTAAATATCCTAAATAAGAAAAGATTGGGCGAAACCTCTTTCCGCCATCGCGAACAAATTCGGCTAGCGAAATTGCAACGGGTTTTAAATGTTCATCAATTTCAATTAATCCGGAGGACTGTCTAGTAAGAAATCTCTCCAATGCGCTGTTTACATCTGCTTGAATCTGGAGGATACGTCGGTTTTCCACGGCGCAACGGTACCCTCACCTCTTATGGCAAGCAGTCCGAGTTTCTCCGTTGAATTCTTCCCGCCGAAAGACAGCGGAGGAGAAGAGAGACTTTGGCAGGCTCTTGATTCAATTTCACAACTTTCGCCAGATTATGTTTCGGTTACATACGGCGCCGGCGGATCCACGAGAGAGCGAACGATTCGAGTTACCGGAGAGATTACAAAGCGAACTGGAATTCCAACTGTTGCGCATTTGACTTGCGTTGGAGCGACAGAGATCGAATTACGAAAAACCTTAAATAAGTATGGTGAGGATGGAATAGATTCAATACTTGCACTAAGAGGTGATCCAGAAGGAGGTCCGAAATCTCCGTGGGTATCTACACCTGGAGGATTTGATCACGCAGATCAATTAGTTTCGTTAGCAGTTTCTATGGGCTTTGAAGTAGGGGTCGCGGCGTTTCCAGATAGTCATCCGGCAACCGTGGATTATGAAAAAGATATTGAAGTTTTAATTGAAAAAGAACGGCGTGGAGCAACTTATGCAACTACACAATTTTTCTTCAGCCCGGAAAAGTACGTTCAATTGGTTGAAAGATTGAGGGCTCGAGGATCAAATCTTGAAGTTATTCCAGGAGTGCTACCGATTACTAATGCCAAGCAATTAGAGAGAATGTCAATTCTAATTGGAGCAGAGACTCCTGACTTTGTAAGAAGGAAAATTTCGGACCTCGATGGCGACGCAATTAAGAAAGCTGGTATACAAATTGCAATTGAGCTATGTACTGACTTGCTGAAAGCAGGAGCGCCCGGTATTCATTTTTATACAATGAACAATGCATATTCAACTGTAGAGATTGCAAAATCGATAGGGCTCCGATGAAAAGAAGTGAATTCTTCAACAATTGGAGCCTCCTGCATGGCAATGCAGAAGTAAAAGGGATAGTCAAGAGTTGGTTAACCATCAGTTTCTTCATCTCTTGGCCGCTAGTAAAGGCAAAAGTTTCACCAAATTTACTATCTGTTGCGGCTCCATTTGTCGGCCTAATTTTTTACTTAAAAATAGACTCTCATTGGGCAATTTTCTTATTAGTTCTATCTTTGCTTCTTGATGGAATAGACGGTTCAATTGCAATACTTACGAAGCGGACATCCAAATTTGGTGCACTTCTAGATGGAGTAATGGATCGAATAACTGAGTTCTTTTGGGCGCTGGCCTTTATTAAAATCGGCGGACCAGTTTTGTTAGTCGCTATTGCGGCAATCTTTGCATTTGGGCAGGAATATTTACGCGCTCGCTCTGGAGGGCTAGGCGTAAATGAAGTTCTGGTAGTCACCTTGGCCGAACGCCCAGTTCGCGCCACGATGATCTTTATCCCACTAATTGCTCGATTATTTCAATTAGAACTTGCCAGCTTCTTTGCGATTCTCTGGTCAGTCATGCAAACCTTGAGTTTTATTTATTTGTTTCTTGTTCTGCGATCGCGGCTACGACAATCTCCGCGCTAATTCCCACTAACGGCAATCCACCTCCAGGATGCGCAGAGCCTCCGAGGCAATAGAGATTCTTAATAGGGGAACGATTACGCGCTCTAAAGAAAGCGGAGCGAGCGCCATTGCTGGAACTTCCGTAGATTGAACCGCCTGGCGCATTAACTTCAAGCTCTAGATCAGCTGGAGTCTTTATCTTCATTACTTGCAGTCGATCTCTAATTTGTAATCCTCGAGCTTCCAATTTGCTGATTATCAACTCTGCATATTCTTCTTTGACATTTGGTTGATTCCAATCAAAACCAGATTTGGGTCGATGTAAAGGTGCATTTACTAAAATAGTCCACGCTTCAGAATCAATTGAAGGACGCATTTCTGCATCGTCAGGATTACATATATAAATTGCTGGATCTTTTGGTGGAACCTTATCTCGGAAGATTGCATCAAACTCTGCATCGTAATCATCTGGGAAAAAAACGGTGTGATGACCTAAATTCGAACGTCCACTCAATCCCAACATTAAAGTAAATCCGGAGAATGAAGGAGTTGCTCTAGAGAGTCTTTTACGAGGTCCGCGCGTCTTCAGACTCTTTCTCAATAGCTGCTTATATAGTAATTCCGCATCTACGTTAGAAATTACAATATCTGAGTCAACAATTTCACCATTTCTTAATCTAACTCCTACTGCAGAGCCATTCTTTGTGATGATGTCGTCGACTGGAGTATTTATAAAAATTTTTCCGCCAAGTTCGCTAACGCGTTCAGCCAACTTATCTGCAAGATTGCCTAAACCACCAGGAATATGCCAAGCCCCAAAGGCCTCTTCTACAAATGCAATAGTAAGTAGAACTGCGGGAACTTTTCTTGGATCTGAGCCGGTATAAGTAGCGTATCGGTCCATTATCTTTGTTAAATATTGACCCGCATGATTTTTGGTTACATAGCTACGCATTGAACTCCAAGGCGAGATTGTGAATAAATCTTTTAAGAGGGATTTTCGGTTTAGTAATTGGAGTGGGCTACGCAATTCTCCTTCGACAAAAGTTTCTCGCGATGCCTCCCACATTGCTTGAGCACTTTCCAACAGCTTGTGCCATGCCTGAGAAGCATTCTTGCCAAGAACAGATTCAATTTCGCTCAGAGTTCCGTTGTGAGAAAGATTTGGAAATGTTAATTTCTTGCCATCTGGAAATATGTAAGTGAATGCAGGATCAACTGGTTTTAGTTCAAGAATTTGCTCCAACCTTTTACCAGTTTTCAAGAAAAGATCACGATATACAGCAGGTAATGTCAAAAGCGATGGTCCAGTATCGAAAGCAAAACCATTGATTCGTTCCGTATGACATTTTCCGCCGATTTGATTTGCCTCAAAGATAGAAACCTGATGACCAGTTTTTGCTAGTCGAGCGGCGGCGGCGAGTCCAGCCATACCTGCTCCAACAATTACTATCCGCTTGGGATTATTCGTCTTGCGATGATGATTCATATTTGTCTACCGCGCCAATATAGAGCATTTGATTTCTTACGTTTGACCGATCTAAAGATCAAATAAATCCAAATAGCAATTGCCAAAGGATGTAAAGGTGCCGTCCACTTTATCGAATTGGTCCGGATGGCACTTAGTACTCGGGAAAAAACAACTAGCAAGTACAGTATCAATCCGATCTTTAAATTAAAGGGGAGGATTATTAGTGGGTAAATTGCAGAAAGGAACATAATGATTGAAGCAATTAAAGCGCCAAGAGTGCTACCGAATGCGCGCCATTGTGATTTTTCGTAACCTGCGATTAGTTCAGAGCTATTTGCATACATTTGGCATTTCGCGACACTGGACCCATCAACTACTGAACCTCTGAATTTTGATTTGCGTAACAATCTGGCAAGCTCCAAGTCATCTAACACTTCCCCTTTAATCGCAGCATGGCCGCCAGAACTACGGTAATCAGATGCTTTTACGATGAAGAATTGTCCATTAGCAACTGCCGTAGATGGTCGAAGGCTTTGTTCTGCACGACGCAGAATTAGCGTCGAGAACCAACTCCACTGCAATAAGGGTTGCACCATGTTGGCCAAGAAACCAGATGCAATTTGTTTAGGGTACGGAGATATGTAACTCCATTCTTGTTTTTCTAATTCTGCTATAGCGACTGAAATCGCAGTTTCATGAAGTCGAACATCAGCATCTAGGAAGACTAAATAATCCCCGGTTGCTCTCTTTGAAAGCGTATGTAATGCGAAGTTCTTGCCCAACCAACCTTCTGGCAATTCTTCTCCGCTGTAGGCGGAAATCGATTCTGTTCTGAGACTTTTCGCAAAAGATTCTGCCAATTGAAAAGTACTATCTGTGGATTGATCATCGAGAACTAAGATCTCATAATCTTGTAATCCAATTTGTGAAGCTGAAGACGTTAGACATTCTTCTACATTTCGCTCTTCATTTCGCATCGGAATAAGAATTGAAACTTTACTCTTGATCGTTGAATTTCTAGGAACTAGCTTTCTAATTGACACAAAATTGATAGTGCTTACAATGAAAATCGCGGCGACAAGAATCCCAGAGATAGTATTTAAGAATTGCACTTAATCACTTCTACCGAATTTAACTGCAAGAAAATACCAAATAACGATAATTCCTAGAGCAGTGCCGCCTAGAACGGCGACACCGGGACGATCGAAGAAGAATAGATTTCCAATAATCCCACTGATCCAGCTCCAAAAGAGAAATATTTCGGGAATCGCTCGACTGATACCCATCGAGCGACGCTCTTTTGGCAGCGCTTTATCTAAAAGTGCCATTAAGCCAATGCCTGTCAAAAACCAACCAAAAGTATTTGAAAGTGGAATTTCTGGTTGAAATGGAACGGTTCGACCGGTAATTTCCCAAGTCCATCTTCCTGCCGAAACCATCAATGGATCCAAGAATAAATCCCAAGCCATCAGTCCAAATCCACCAACTAAGAAAACCCAATTAGCGGCGATGCGGCGAGCCGCGATCAAAATCGGGTAAGACATCATTACCCACGCAAAAGGAACAACAAGTGGTACTCCGAAAATCTGATAACCGAGTGTTCCAGAATATTGATACTCACCAAAAGGCCAAGTTGTTCTTACGCCAATCTGCTCAACAATTAAGGAATAAGTGAAAGTTATAAATAGAAATCTAAAGGCAAATGAGGCGCGGTATGCAAAAAGCGCGTGGAGCAACATTGCTCCGGCTGCCCAATACACAAATGCAATAGTTACTAATCTAAGTGGTTCTCCCGTTACCAATGGATATGAAATTTGAAGGCCTATTGCAATTGTTAGAACCGCAATTGAAATGGAGCTTTGTAAAGGGGTAATTCTTCTGCGCAGATCTCTCTTGGGGCGAAAGTTGCGAATCGACATGTGCCAATTCTGCCTTACAGATTGCCTTTTTCTTTAACAACAGCAAAACGCGAGAAAAGCTCTTCGGCGTACCATCTTTCGCGCTCAGTGGCCTTTATTGCCTCTTTATGCGCTTCACCGCGATAAGCAAAAGTGCTCACGGAGAGTGGATCCTTCCAAAGGGAAAAAGTACCTTGTAATCCCAATGGTGCTTCACCGATACCGATTGCATTTAAGAGTCCTGGCGAATTCTTCAAACTTAGAGTTACCGGCGGAACTGAGCGCCAAAATATTGAATTCTTGAAAAATTTAATCCGGGCTCTAGTGATAGCAGCTATCTTTCCGTTCCATTCTCGTGGATCAAGTTCTGCTTTAAATGGAAGCTTTCTTGACCAACTTCCGTGAACTGAAATGCATTTGAGTTCAGCGCTGTAAGAAGAAATAGCTATTTTGTTCCAACGTGTAATTAATTTAGAGTTTTCAAATTCGGCTAAGCCTTCCTCTTGAATTGAGATTAACAAGCCCCATCGAGTTGGGTCTGCATCTCTAGGGGTAAAAGTCTCACCTTTTCCCGTGCCTAGCAATTTCCAAAACTTAATGTTCTTGTCGCGCTTTAAGTGAGCACGAGAAAACCACATTTGAAGTATCGCCCAAAGAATTTTGCTACGAGGAACTTTCCAAAAAAAGATTTTTGTAATCATTGGTTAACACCTGTCGTATCAAAGACTGCTGAAATCACATCAGTAGGTGAGTCCCACATTGGGGCATGTCCAGTCTCAGGAAAAATAATCCATTTGGCATGAGCTGGCGCGATGGAACGTTCTTGACAGGTTGTTTCAGGAAGCGTTCTGTCAGTATCTCCAAAAATTATGGTGACTGGAATTCCTTCAGGAATTTTCCCGTCAAATCTTTTCATCAACATTCCGTCCCACGCCGGGTAATAGCCGTCTGCTTTTGCCATTGCCAAAGTTGCATCAAGACATAGTTCATATGAGAAATCACGCCAACGTGGACTGACATCTGAGAATCCCAGAGCACGTGCCCATTCAAAATGTAGAGCTGTCGGCGCCAGTTTTGCGGTATATCTTGCCAAGAATCTAGCAAGCGCAGTTGCTGGATATCTGACGTTGTAAGGATTTAGCCATAAACCTGCCGGAGCTAACGCGGTTATAGATTTGATGCGTTCAGGAGAAATACATGCCATCTCAAGTGAAATCCAGCCGCCTAGAGAATTGCCACAGAGATCGAATTTAGTAAAACCGAGTTCGGTCATTTCATTTAGAACTGCCAAAGCAAGACTATGTGGATCCATTGGTTGGTTAAGAACATATGGAGTATCACCGTGGCCCGGTAAATCAACTGTTACAACTGTAAATTTCTTCGCTAATTCCGGAGAAATTATCTTCCACGCGGTACTAGCTGATCCCATACCGTGAATTAAAAGTAAAGTTGGGCCCGCTCCTTCAACCCGATGATTTAATCGTTGCATCAATCGCCTACGACTGCAGGTTCGCCGCCGCTTACTTGAACTAATTCAGAAAAATTTGTAGGAAAAACTGTATGAGGATGTCCCGCAGCTGCCCATACGACTTCATATTCTGCAAGGGCTAGATCAATCAAGGTTTTCTTAGGCGGATTTAACCAACCCAATGGGGCAACTCCGCCTACAGAGTATCCTGACTTTGCTTTCACATAATCAGCATCGGCTCTTTCGAGTTTTGCTACTGAAAGTAACGTTGAAATTAAATCAAGATTAACTCGATGTCTTCCAGAAGTTATGACCAAGAGTGGTTCGTCATCGGGAAATTTGAAAACAAGTGAAGATGCTATTTGTCCTACCTGAATTCCGAGCGCCGCCGCAGCATCTTGTGCTGTTCGAGCACTATCTGCCAGAACTTTTATTTCACCTTTTAAATTGAACCTTTGCATAGCTTCCCGGGCACGCTTTACGGCTGCCTTCTCGAGAATTCCATCCATGAGAATAATTCTAATGTTTTCTCTCTCAAGAATTTACTTCAACGCCAAGTTTCAAATAATGTGAAGCCGGCAATCGCAAATACGGTCAGAGCAAAGGCTCGTTTCAAAGTCGATTGACTTAATCCAGTACTTATTCGAACTGCAACTCGCGATGTGATAATTGCAAAAAGGGCTATCAAGATCGGGTAAGTCCACTCAACTTCAGTCCAGTGGCGAAAATGAGCCACAAATCCCGTCACAGTATTTACAGTTATTATGAATAGTGATGTGCCTGCGGCTTTAGCAGGAGATACATTGTAAAAAAGAATCAGAATCGGAATCGCAATAAAACCGCCACCGATGCCAAACAGCCCAGTAATGGCTCCTATTAAGAGTGAGAGGAAAATTAGGGCCGGAGCAGACATTCTTTTTTCGGATTTTGCTCTGGGCTGTGGAGCTAGCATTGAGATTCCGGCCGTAATCAACACAATTGCAAAACCAGTCAATACCAACTTTTCGCTTAATGTGGGTAGTAGGTAGGCGCCACCAAAATTTGTAAGAAGTCCCAAGCTCCAAATAACAAGTCCATCTCGAATTAGAACTGCTTTTTCTTTAAATTTTGAAATCACGCCTGATAGCGCTCCTGCGAAGACAATAACGAGAGAAGCTGTCGTTGCTTGAATCGGTGTAAATTCAAAGATGTATATCAATATTGGTACAGCCACCATGGATCCACCAGCTCCAACAAAACCTAATATGGATCCAATTGCAATGCCGCATAGAATCGCGGTGATTACTTCCACGAATTAAAGATAGACCAAAAATTAAAAGCCCTTAGTTTCCCAAGGGCTTTTAAGTGAACTTTTCTTAAAGGTTAAAGAAACCTTCAGTGATGCTTGGTCCAAAATCTACGCCGCTTCCAACCATTACGAAGATGATTAGAGCTGCACCAGCAAGCGAGAGATTCTTGAAGAAATTAATTGTTTCGCTCTGCTTTGCCTGTGCATCGGTAATTGTCCAGAAGTTATGCATCATAAATGCAG
>JACCDW011565312.1_pt1 | contig 29006 bp, 21 predicted proteins | sample 7449781 | NCBI WGS metagenome assembly JACCDW01 (sample SAMN15323449, study PRJNA562643) | freshwater metagenome | isolation source: river surface water | place: USA:Blue River Watershed | collected 2017-08-18
CTTGCTGCTGGTAGGCCTTGAACTCGGGCGTGAGTGCCTCTTTGAAGGCCACGGCCTTCGCAGCGATCACATGCATCAGCGGGCCGCCCTGCAGGCCGGGGAAGATCGCGCTGTTGATTTTCTTCGCGATCTCTTCGTCGTTCATCAGGATGATGCCGCCGCGCGGGCCGCGCAGGCTCTTGTGCGTGGTCGAGGTGACCACGTCGGCGAACGGCATCGGGTTCGGATAGACGCCGCCGGCAATCAGGCCCGAGTAGTGCGCCATGTCGACCATGAAGATCGCGCCGACGGCCTTCGCCACCTTCGCGAAGCGCTCCCAGTCGATGCGCAGCGAGTACGCGGACGCGCCGGCGATGATCAGCTTCGGCTTTTTCTCGTGCGCCAGCCGCTCCATCTGGTCATAGTCGATCTCTTCCTTGTCGTTCAGGCCGTACGAGACCACGTTGAACCACTTGCCCGACATGTTCAGCGCCATGCCATGGGTCAGGTGGCCGCCTTCGGCCAGCGACATGCCCATGATGGTGTCGCCCGGCTTCAGGAAAGCCAGCAGCACGGCCTGGTTCGCCTGCGAGCCGGAGTTGGCCTGCACGTTCGCGAAGTTCGCGCCGTACAGTTCCTTCAGGCGGTCAATCGCCAGCTGCTCGGCCATGTCGACGAATTCGCAGCCGCCGTAGTAGCGCTTGCCCGGATAACCTTCCGCGTACTTGTTCGTCAGCTGCGAGCCCTGCGCCTCCATCACCGCGGGCGAAGCGTAGTTCTCGGAAGCGATCAGCTCGATGTGATCCTGCTGGCGCTGGTTCTCTTTCTGGATGGCCGCCCACAGGTCCGGGTCGACGTTGGCAATCGTGTGTTGGCTGGAAAACATCAGGTAGCTCCAATCGGTGCAAAAGCGTTGGTTCAAGCAGGTGGCTGCCGACGGTGCGGTGCAGGCGAGCGGCAGCCTCTTCTTTACGATCCGGAGGTTCACGGAAAACCCCCTTGTCGGCTGCCCAGGCGTACGGCGGAATGCTACGGTCCCGCGCTCCCCGGTGGAAACCCACCTTGCCGGCCAAAGGCCGGCTTTGCGCCAGTCACGCGAGACGAAATGACGCGAAATTCTATTAGACAGCCCGGTTTTCAGCAAGGTTGGACGTCGGATTTCAGTACGGTATCGGCTAAAATGCGCAGGCGTTTTCAAGCTCTTTCCATACCGTTTTCAACCTGTTCCAGCTCTCAAAAGGGGTCTCGCATGATCGTACTCGTCACCGGCGCCAGCTCCGGCTTTGGCGCAGGCATCGCCCGCCGGTTCGTCCGTGAAGGTCACCGCGTGATCGCCGCCGCCCGGCGTACCGACCGCCTGGCCGCACTGGCCGCCGAACTCGGGCCGGCGCTGCTGCCCGTCGAACTGGACGTGACCCATAAGGAATCGATCGACCGCATGCTCGACGGCCTGCCGGCCGACTGGCAGGCGATCGACGTGCTGGTCAACAACGCCGGACTGGCGCTCGGCCTCGAGCTGGCGCACCAGGCGCACCTGTCCGACTGGGACACCATGATCGCGACCAACTGCCAGGGACTGGTCTGGATGACCCGCGCGGTGCTGCCGCGCATGGTCGAACGGGGCAGCGGGCATGTGATCAACATCGGCTCGGTCGCCGGCTCCTACCCCTATCCGGGCGGCAACGTGTATGGCGCGACCAAGGCCTTCGTCGACCATTTCACGCTGAACCTGCGCGCCGACCTGGTCGGCACCGGCGTCAGGGCGACCAACATTGCGCCCGGCATGGCCGGCGACACCGAGTTCTCCAACGTGCGCTTCAAGGGCGACGATGCGGCCGCCGGTAAGGTCTACCAGGGCATCAAGTCACTCGGCTCCGACGACATCGCCGAAGCCGCTTACTGGGTCGCCACGCTGCCGGCGCACGTCAACATCAACCATATCGAGATGATGCCGGTCTGCCAGGGCTTCTCGCCGTTCAACGTCAAGCGCAGCGCATGACGACCGTGTTCCGCTGGCCGGTGCGCGTCTACTACGAGGATACCGACGCCGGCGGCATCGTCTTCTACGCGAACTACCTGAAATTCTTCGAACGCGCGCGCACCGAGTGGCTGCGTGCGGCCGGCATCGGCCAACAGGCGCTGGCAACCGGGGAACAGCGCATCTTTGTGGTCAAAAGCACGGCCATGGATTACCATGCGCCGGCAAAACTGGATGACCGCCTCGAGATCACGGTCACGGTGGAAAAGCTGGGACGCGCATCAGTGAATTTCATGCAGGAAGCGTGGTTGGCGGATGGCGAAACGCCGCGACTGCTGTGCAGCGGAAGCATTCGCGTCGGCTGTGTCGGCACGCCGGACCTGAGGCCGGCCGCGATACCCGACCATGTGGCCTCGAGGATTCGTAACATCATGAAACAAAGCGGCGACGCATGATCGTTTCCTTTTAGCTTCCCGGCAGTCTACGGGTTTGTACAATCGCACGCGGCCACACACCAAACTACTTATAAAGCCATGCCCGTCCACGAGAACATGTCGCTCCTTTCCCTGATTAGCAATGCCTCCCTGCTGGTGAAGCTGGTGATGGCGCTGCTGATGCTGGTGTCCGCCATGAGCTGGACTTACATTTTTCGCAAAATGTTCACCATCCGCAGCGCGACGCGGCAGACCGGCGAATTCGAGACGGCCTTCTGGTCGGGCGCGAACCTGAACGCGCTCTACGAGGAACTGACCACCAACCGCCGCCGCGGGCAGCGCAACGGCGCGCTCGAACGCATCTTCGAGGCGGGCATGGAGGAATACCGCAAGGCGCGCGTGTCGTTCAGCGGCAAGGACATCGACGGCAGCACGCTGCTGGACGGCGCCCGGCGCGCGATGCGCGCAGCCTACCAGCGCGAGATGGACGCGCTCGAGTCCCATCTCGCCTTCCTGGCGTCGGTCGGTTCGGTCTCGCCTTACGTCGGCCTGTTCGGCACGGTCTGGGGCATCATGAACTCCTTCCGCGGACTGGCCAACGTGCAGCAGGCAACGCTGGCAGCGGTCGCGCCCGGCATTGCCGAGGCGCTGGTCGCCACCGCGATCGGCCTGTTCGCCGCCATCCCCGCCGTGGTCGCCTACAACCGCTACTCGCATGACATCGACCGTCTTGCAATCCGCTTCGAGACCTTCATTGAAGAGTTCTCGAACATCCTCCAGCGGCAGGCACGCTGATGGCGCAGATCTCCACCATGCGCGGCGGCCGCGGCCGCAAGCTGAAGGCAGAGATCAACGTCGTCCCCTACATCGACGTGATGCTCGTGCTGCTGGTCATCTTCATGGTGGTCGCGCCGATGATCCCGCCGACCGAGATCAAGCTGCCCAAGGCAGGACAGTCGACGCAGCCGCCGACCGAATATCTTGAGATCGAACTGCGCGAAGACGGCGCGGCCAGCGTCGGCGTGCATGGCCGCAAGTTCAGCCGGGTGAAAAACCGCGAGCAGCTCGGCGAACAGCTGGTCGCGCTCAAGCGCAAATACCCGGACATGCCGCTGATGATCTCGGCCGACAAGGACATCAAGTACGACGAAGTCGTGCAGACGATCGCACTGGCCAACAAGACTGGAATCGCCCGCGTGGGCCTCGCCGCCCGCTGAGCCTGCCTTGAAATCCCGCTCCAACCCGTACCAGATCCCGTCCGAACCCGGTCGCTGGCGCGCATTCGCGCTGGCGATGCTGGTGCATGCCGCGCTGCTCGGCTTCCTCGGCCTGGGCGTGCGCTGGAAAAACACGGTGCCGGTGACGGTCGAGGCGGAAATCTGGAGCGCGCAACCGCGTCTTGCCGCCCCGCCGGCGCCGCTGCCCGAACCGCCAAAACCGCTGCCTGAGCCGCCCAAGCCGGCGCCTGCGCCTGCGCCCAAGCCTGCGCCCGAACCGAGGCGTGAGCCGCCGCCCGCCGTCAAGCCGCCACCGGCGAAGGCCTTGCCCAAGGCCGCGCCGGAACGCGCGCCTGCGCCCAAAACCAAGGGTCCTGATCCCGACATCGCGCTCGAAAAGGAAAAGCAGCGCAAGCTCGAAAAGGAGCAGAAGCTCGCCGAAGAAAAAGCCCGGCGCGAAGAGCTCGAGCGCAAACGGCAGGCCGAGGAAGACGAGCGCAAGGAGCTGGAGAAGAAGCGGCTGGCCGAAGAGCAGAAGCGCCGGCAGGAAGCCGAAGAGAAAAAGCGCCTGGCCGAAGAAGACAAGCGCAAGCAGGAAGAGGAAAAGAAGCGCCTCGCCGAGGAGGAGAAGCGCCGCCTCGAGGAAGAGCGCCGCAAGCACGACGAAGAAAAACGCAAGCAGGACGAACTCAAGCGCAAGCAGGACGAAGAGCGCCGCAAGCAGGAAGAGGAAAAGCGCAAGGCCGACGAAGAAAAGCGCAAACAGGAAGAGATCAGGCGCAAGCAGGAAGAAGAAAAGCGGCGCCTTGAGGAAGAGAAACGCCGCCAGGAAGAAGAAAAGCACCGCCAGGAAGAGGCGCGCCGCCGTCACGAAGAAGAGCAGCGCCGCATTGAGGAAAACAAGCGGCAGCAGCAGGAGCTCGCCGAGCAGCGCGCGAAGGCGCGCCGTGAAAGCGACCTCAAGCGCATGCAATCGATGGCCGGCGAAGGCACGGCCGGCGACGCCGAACGTTCATCCGGCAAGACGGACTCCGCGACCTATGCGCGCCTGATCGCCGGCAAAATAAAATCGCATACAATACTTCCGCCTCTGAACGAGATCGCGGGCAACCCCGGGGTCGAGTATGCGATCGAGCTGCTGCCTGACGGCAGCCTGAAGAACGTCACCATGACGCGCTCGTCCGGCGTCACTGCGTTCGACCAGGCCGTCCGGCGGGCCATCGACCGTGCCGTGCCCTTCCCACCGGACCCGGCCACGGGCAAGGTTCCACCGAGCCTGACGGTCACCCACCGTCCCAAGGACAATTGAATCGACGATCACGACATCAGATGAAACGAAACTTCCTGAAGCTCCTCTCGATCGCCTGCCTCGCCCCGCTCATGCCCGCCCGCGCGCAACTGCGCGTTGACATTTCAGGCGTCGGCGCCAACCGGATCCCGATCGCCATCGGGCAATTCAGCGACGATCCGCCGGGCGCAAACCAGATCAGCAGCATCATCCGCGCCGACCTCGAACGCAGCGGCATTTTCAAGATCATCGGCAAGGCCGAGCCGGTGCGTGACGCCGGCACGGTCAATGACTCGCTGTGGAAATCCCTCGGCGCCGACATGCTGATCGGAGGCAGCGTGCACCCGACCAGCGACGGGCGCACCGAGATCCGCTACAGGCTGCGCGATACCGTCAAGGGCACCGACTACCCGGTGCTGTCGCTGACCGTGCGGCCGCAATTCATCCGCTTTGCCGCCCACCGGATCGCCGACGACATTTTCGAGAAGCTGACCGGCATCCGCGGCGCCTTTGCGACGCGCATTACCTATGTCAGCCGCAGCGGCCCCGAATACCGGCTCGAGGTGGCGGACTCCGATGGCGAAAACCCGTTCATTGCGCTGCGCTCCAGCGAGCCCGTGATCTCGCCGGTCTGGTCGCCGGACGGCAGCCGCGTTGCCTACGTGTCCTTCGAAAACAAGAAGCCGGTGGTGTACGTGCAGGAGCTCGCGACCAACCATCGCCTCGCGGTCGCCAACTTCAAGGGCAGCAATTCGGCGCCGGCATGGTCGCCGGACGGGCTGCGGCTGGCGATCGCGCTGTCGCGGGAAGGCCTCACGCAAATCTTCATGATCAATGCCGACGGCACCGACCTGCGCCGCCTGACCAGCTCCAGCGCAATCGATACCGAACCCTGCTTCTCGCCCGATGGCCGAACCATCTATTTCACCAGCGACCGAAGCGGTGGCCCGCAGATTTACCGGATGAGCGCCGAAGGCGGCGACGTGCGTCGCGTGACGTTCAATGGCAGCTACAACATCAGCCCGGCCATCTCGCCAGACGGTAGAATGCTGACCTATATTTCGCGGCGCGATGGGCGGTTCCAGGTCCATGTACTCGATTTGGCAACATCGCAGGAAACCCGGCTGTCAGACGGTCCCCGCGACGAGTCGCCAAGTTTCGCGCCGAACGGCCGCTACATCATGTTTGCAAGCGATGCCGACGGACGCGGAACGCTGTCCGTGGCAGCCATCGACGGTGGTACGCGTTACAGTCTGAGCTCAAAGGCCTCGACGATTCGTGAGCCGGCGTGGGGACCGTTCACACGGTAAACACAGGAATAATTGCTTAATCTAACCAGGGAGAACCCAACCATGCGTGGACTGAAATCCGCCGCCAGTATCGCAGCCCTCGTGCTGCTTGCCGCCTGCTCGACCGTGAAGCTCGACGACCAGGCGCCGGTCGAGGATCGCGTCGCCAAATCGAACTCGCCTGCGTCGGGGGCCGCGTCGAGCGCCATTCCGGGCGCCGGCGCCAAGGCATCTTCCGCGAAGGAGGCGGCGGCCAAGGATGCCGCAGCACGTGAAGCGGCCGCCAAGGAAGCCGCAGCACGCGACGCCGCTGCCGCAGCAGCCGCATCCAAGGACCCGCTGAACGACCCGGCCAACATCCTTTCCAAGCGCAGCGTGTACTTCGACTTTGACAGCTTCTCGATCAAGGAAGACTTCAAGTCCGTCGTCGAGGCGCATGGCAAATTCCTGGCCGGCAATCCGGAACGCAAGGTCATCATCCAGGGCAACACCGACGAGCGCGGCGGCAGCGAGTACAACCTCGCCCTGGGCCAGAAGCGCGCCGAGGCAGTGCGCCGTGCGCTGAGCCTGGCCGGTGCGCGTGACTCGCAGATGGAAGCGGTCTCGTTCGGCAAGGAAAAGCCCAAGGCCAGCGGCAACAGCGAGGAAGCGTGGGCGCAAAACCGCCGCGCAGACATCGTCTACTGATCTGAGCGATGAAACTCAATTTCAAAGCGAGCAGCGCCGCCGTCATGGCGGCGCTTTTTATTGGGGCGCCGATGAGTGCGCATGCGCTCTTCGAGGATGTTGAGGCGCGCCGCACCATCAACGAGATGCGCAGGCAGATCGCCGACCTGACCACCCGCATCGACACGAAGATCGCGCCCGCGGTTGCGCGCATCGATTCGAAGGCCGAGACCAAGAGCATGATGGATCTGGCCAGCGAACTCGAGAAGCTGCGCAGCGAGCTGGCGGGCCTGCGCGGCCAGCTCGAGATCGTAACGAACGACGTCGCCAATGCGCAGAAGCGCCAGCGCGATTTCTACGTCGACCTGGACCAGCGCCTGCGTACCGTCGAACAGAAGCAGGTCGCGCTCGAAAGCAAGGCGAGCGAGCCGAAGGCGTCGGACCAGAAGGCGGCCGAGCAGCGCGCTGCCGCGGAACAGAAGGCAGCGGAACAGCGGGCGCTGGATGCGGCGCTGGCGCAGTTCAAGACCGGTGACTACAGCAGTGCGGCCGAATCGCTGACCACCTTCCTGCAGCGTTATCCCGATTCCGCGCTCTCGGCGCAGGCGCACTTCTGGCTCGGCAACAGCCACTTTGCAATGCTCGACTGCCCGAAGGCCATTCCGTCTTACCAGACCGTGATTACGCGCTACCCGAACAGCCAGCGCGTGCCGGAAGCGTTGCTGAACCTGGGCAGCTGCCAGCTGGACCTGAATGACAAGAGCGCGGCGCGCGATACGCTGAGCCTGCTGGTGAGGAAATTCCCGAGTTCGAACGCAGCAGCGGCAGCGAAGGAAAGACTGTCCGAGTTCAAGTGACCCACGACGCTGGTGGCGCACCGATGCAGGCAACCGGAATCAAACAGGGAGAATCAAATACACGAAGCAAAGTTTTCAAAGGCGTTTGACAAACCTAATTTCGACTGTATATAATCTTTGTCTTTCGGGTCGTTAGCTCAGTTGGTAGAGCAGCGGACTTTTAATCCGTTGGTCGCAGGTTCGAGTCCCGCACGGCCTACCAGAAAAATCAAGGGGTTGGATGAGCAATCGTCCAACCCCTTGAACATTTCGAGAATCTTTGTTTTCGGGTCGTTAGCTCAGTTGGTAGAGCAGCGGACTTTTAATCCGTTGGTCGCAGGTTCGAGTCCCGCACGGCCTACCAGAAAAAATCAAAGGGTTGGATGAGTGATCATCCAACCCTTTGTTCATTTCTGCGTCTCATGTAACCACTGTGCCAGCATGCACAGTGCGGCAGTTTCCCCATCGATCGCAAGTCCTTCATCGCTGGTTCGATCTTGATCCGTGCAGCCGCATCCTTGATGCCGGACTCTGCCGAAAATTTTTCTGATTCGCCCATGGGGTCAGCGCTGCCTTACCGGCATGAGTGAGCGTTGCGAACGCCACGCCATTATTTCCCGACTCCCCGATAAAGCGAATCGTCACATCGCTTTTCCTGAGAATCGCAACTGAATTCTTCAGCCCCCTCTTTGCCAGCGCTTCACGCCGCCGGCATCTGCCCCTCCAGCTGCCCCAATACCGGCCGAAATTCAAATGCGACGGTGCGAATTGAAATCGCAAATTTGCCTTTCCCCTCCCCCGACTTCGTTGCGATGATGAATAAGCGATATACAAAAATGTCGCCATCGTCATATGCGCTGTCCGGCTATCCGGGCAAGGGTCGTGTCGTTGCAATTATTAAAACCATGGAGCGAGACAATGTCCAGGAAGTTCATCGAACATCACAATTTATGGTCCGCCGAGCAAAAGGAGGCCGCAAAAGAAGCCCTCTCCCGGATTGAAAAAGAAGGCATACAGATGATCAGGCTTTCGTGGCCGGATCAGTATGGCCTGCTGCGCGGGAAAATGCTGTCCGTCAGCGCATTGAAGTCCGCCTTTTCGAGCGGATCGGAAATCACGATGGCGCCGTTTTTCTTCGATACGGCCAGCGCGATTGTATTTAACCCGTTCCAGCCGGGTGGCGGCTTCGGTGATTCCGAGCTTTCCGGCAGCCCGAACGTTGTGATGGTGCCCGATCCGACCACCTTCCGCATCCTGCCCTGGGCCGACAAGACCGGCTGGATGCTGGCAGACCTGTACATGCGCAGTGGCCGCCCGTTCCCGCTCAGCCCGCGCGCGCTGCTGAAAAAAGCGCTCGCCGAGATGAAAAAGGAAGGCTACGACTTTATGGCCGGCCTGGAAGTCGAGTGGTACCTGACACGCATCGTCGATCCCTGCCTCGACCCGGAGACGCTCGGTGGCCCCGGAACTCCCGCTGCGCCGCCAAAAGTCATGCCGGTTGCAAAAGGCTACTCCTACTTGCTGGAAAACCATCTCGACGAAGTCGAGCCTATCGTTGCCGAAATTCGCCGTCATCTGCTCACCCTCGGCATGCCGCTGCGAAGCATCGAAGACGAGTGGGCGCCCAGCCAGATGGAAACCACCTTCGATGTGATGCATGGCCTGGACGTCGCCGACACGATGGTCCTGTTCCGAAATGCCGTCAAGCAGATCTGCCGCCGGAATGGCTATCTCGCCAGCTTCATGTGCAAGCCAAAAATTTCGGGCTTTTATGCGTCAGGCTGGCACCTGCACCAATCCCTGGTGGATGTGAAATCCGGGCAAAACATGTTCATTCCCAACGAAGGTCAGGCATTGTCGGATCTCGGACGAGCCTACGTCGGCGGCTTGCTCGAGCACGCAAGCGCGGCATCCAGCTTCACGACGCCCACCATCAATGGCTACCGCCGTCGCCGCCCCTATTCACTGGCGCCTGACCGGGTCACCTGGGCGATCGACAATCGTGCCGCGATGGCACGCGTCATCTCGGCGCCGGAAGATCCGGCAAGTCGTGTCGAAAACCGCGTCGGCGAGCCCGCAGCCAATCCTTATCTTTATCTCGCGTCGCAAGTTTTCGCGGGCCTGGATGGCATCCGCCGCCGCCTCGATCCCGGACCACTGCAAGAGTCCCCTTACGCAGCCGACGTCCAGATGCTGCCGACGGACCTGAGTTCGGCACTTGACGCGCTGGAACCCTCGACGATGTTCCGTGAAGCATTCGGCGAGCAGTTCATCAACTATTGGCTGCACATCCGACGCAGTGAGTGGCAGCGCTTCGAGACCGCTGAAGGAAAGGTCGATATGCAAGAAGGCGATGTCACCGACTGGGAGCATCGTGAATATTTCGAGCTGATGTAAACCGCAACTGCGCGCTGTCGAGCAGGCAGCGCGCACCCATTGGAATACAAATGAAACGGTATGCACTTGTGTGGTGCTCAGAGAATGGCGGCCTGGACTATCGTGAGCAGATGGTCAGCGAATTTCAGAAAGAATCTGAAATCTGGGACATTCTGACGCCTGCAGATCCTGACCTGATCGAAAAGGCATTGTCTTACGATGGCTTCGTCATCAGCGGCAGCGAAAAGTCGGTAGTGGACGATGCGAAAACCGCTTTCGTATCCCGGCTGCTGGAATTCCTGCGCACCATAAAAACACGAACCACGGCGCCCATTGTCGGCATCTGCTTCGGCGCCCAGGCGCTGGCAACGGCACTGGGCGGCGAGGTTGCCCGTAACCCCGATCGGCGTTTCCGTCTCGGCGTAGAAACCCTGGCATGGGAACCGGATGCCGTGCGCTTTCCGGAACTGGCTTCAGATCCGAATTGCATGGTCGTGCAAAGCCACGGCGAATGCGTGAGCCGCCTTCCACCCGGCAGCACGCTGCTGGCGCAATCGAAAACGATTCCGCATGAAATCTTCCTGACTGACGGCCGCTTCCTCGGCGTGCAGGGCCACCCCGAGATCGACGGCCAGATGCTGCAGGAATTCTTCATGCCGCTACATCGCCCCTTGTTCGATGACGACAGCTGGCAAGTCGTGGTGCAAGAGGCCCGGCTGCCCGTTCATCGCGCCCCGCTGATCTCGCTGGCGCGCCGGCTCCTTGAGCAAGGACGGCTCTGAGCCCGGCTGCGAGAGCCCGCATGTAAGGCGAATCAGTCAAACCTACCTGGATCAGACAATGAATAAAGTCATCAATATCAAACCCATCGATACGGATTGGGATTGGCTCATACAGGACTACCGCGTCCACAGCAGCATTTACACCAGTGACAGCATCTTCGCTCAGGAGATGAGCCATATTTTTGCCGCGACCTGGGTGTACATGCTGCATGAAAGCGAAATACCGAATGCCGGCGATTTCAGGAAGGTCTCGATGGGAACGCGTGAATTCATCGCCACCCGCGACGACAATGGAAAAGTCAATATCTTCGCCAATCGTTGCTCGCACCGCGGCGCCACCGTTTGCCGCGAACACCAGGGCAATGGCTCCGGCTTTACCTGCCCCTATCATGGCTGGAAATATGACAATCAGGGGCAGCTGTTCGGCATTCCCGGCAAGACAGCCTATGGTCCGGAATTCAAGAAAAGGGCATTGCATCTCGCACGGCCGGCGCAGGTGGCTTCGTACAAGGGGTTCGTGTTCGCGACCCTCAATCCTGATGCGCCTCCGCTCGAAGAGCACCTTGCCGGCGCACGCCGCTTCATGGACGAATGGATCGCGCATCAGGGTGGTGAGGAAAATATCGTGGTGGCCGGGGCACAGCGCTTCCACCTCGAGTGCAACTGGAAAATGGTCTATGACAATGCCGGCGATGGATATCACGTGCCGTTTTCCCATCAGTCGCTATTGATGATGACGAACGAGCGCTATGGCGGCGGAGACATGTCTTATTTCGCCGATGCGGATCGATCCAACATGTATCTCTACTCGCTGGGCAATGGCCATACCGTTATCGACCAGCGGCCAGACATGTTCCGTAACAATGCATGGGAGCAGCAGCGTCCGCAGCCGGGCCGCGAGAATTTCGAGAGGCATGTGCGGGAAAGCGTCGCACCCGACGACATCAGGTCGACGCTGGAAAACGCAGTCGGCGCTGGCATGAACCTGAACATTTTCCCGAACCTGCTGTTGATCGGAAACCAGATACAAGTCATTCAGCCATTGCGCGCTGCCGCCACGGCAATGCATTGGCACGCAACGCGCCGCAAGGACGCCGATGCCGAACTGAACACCATGCGCATGCGTACCCAGGAAGATTTTCCGGTCATGGGAGAGATGGATGACGCGACGAATTTCGAGGAATGCCATCGGGGCATCGCCATCAGCCCGGAAGACGAATGGATTGACATCAGCCGCCATGTAGAAACCGGCAAAGACATCGAAAATGATGACGGCCTGGTGGTCGGCCCCGTGACCTCAGAGCTGCATATGCGCGCTTACTACGCGCAATGGAAGCAGCTGATGAAGTCCAACCCTACCCTCATCGTCGATAAATCCAAGGTGCCGGCATGAATCAAACTGCAACCCAAGAAACTTCCGAGCGTTATCAACCGTCCTCCGTCTATATCGACAACGCTTTTTACGACTGGCTCTGCGACGTCTCCGCCGACTTCAACCAGACAACCCTCCGTCCGCAGGCCGAGCCGGCAATCGCAGGTGAACTGACGCACCTGCTTACCCTTGAGTCGAGATTGCTGGACCAACAGGCATTCGATGCATGGCTAGAACTTATGTCCGCCGAATGTGCGTACTGGATCCCGCCCAGCCAGCCCGCGCCGGATCTGCGCCAGACCATTTCGCTTGAATTCCACGACCGCCGCCGTCTGTTGGACCGTGTCACGCGCCTGCGCACGGGACTCGCATTTTCGCAGCTTCCCAACTCGCGTACGTCCCGGCTGTTCAGCGGGCTCGAAATCTGGACTACGCCGGGCCGGAACGACGAATGGCGGGCACGCTGCAATTTCGTGATCAGCGAATCGCGCGCGGGCCATCGCCGCACGCTCGGCGGCTGGAACGGATTCGTTTTCCGGCGCGACGGAGGCAGGCTGAGGATCGTCCTCAAGCAGATCAACCTGCTTGACGGCGACTACCCGCAAGGAAACAACTCCTTCTTCTTGTGAGGCCCGGGCGATGAAACAAGCTCATGTACTGAAGGTCGCCGAGGTCGTCCCGCAGGGAAGTGATGCCGTGCTGATCAGCTTTGCGCCTGACGATGCTCAGCGCCGGCACTTTGGTTTCAGGCCCGGTCAATACCTGACGGTCGAAGTTGGCCCGGAGAATGACCGGCAGTGGCGCTGCTACTCGATTACCAGCGCACCGGCAGAAGAGCGCATCAGCGTACTCGTTCGCCGCGTTCAGGGCGGGCTGGTGTCGAACTGGATTTGCGATCAGGTTCGCGCAGATCACAAGCTCAGTGTCTTTTCGCCGGCCGGCAGCTTTCTTCTTCGTCGACCCGGTGAACCGCTGCTGCTGTTTGCCGGCGGAAGCGGCATTGCGCCCATTTTTTCGCTCGCGCGGCAGGCGCTGCAAAGCGGCGCGCCTGCGGTCGCTCTGTTTTACGCCAACCGGAATGCGGAAACGGCGATGCTGTTGTCCGAGATCGCCGAATTGGAAGCCCATGCCGGAGACAGGCTGCAAATAAAATTCTGGCACGATGAAATCGACGGCCTGCCCGCCGAAGCCGACATCGCGGCGTTCGCCGCAGAAGCAGGATCGGGTGATATTTATCTGTGCGGCCCCGATCCCTTCATGCGGCTGGTCCGGCAATCGCTGGTCAACGCGGGGCGCGACCCGGCGCAGGTCTTTTGCGAGGAATTCGCGCAAGCCCCTGAACGGGCGGTGGAAGAAGGAGGAGCCGTATCGTCCCTGACCGTCACCCTGAAAGGCAAAAGCCACCAGGTAAGCATCCGTCAGAACGAGACCTTGCTAGCCGCCATGATCAATGGGAAGCTGCCCGTACCGCATGCGTGCAAGGTCGGCGAATGCGCATCTTGCATGTGCCGTCTGGAATACGGCAGCGTCGAGCGGCTCAGCAACTCCGTGCTCGATGAGGATGACGAAGCCAGCGGATGGCTGCTTGCCTGCCGCACCTACGCGACCGGTGATGCAATATCCGTTCGTTTTCCCTGATTCACCATGACAGCGTGTGGCTGAAAAGGAGCATCAAAAATGACGCAGGACGATGACGCATTGATCAATCAATGGGATTTGATCCGTGCGTTCCTCGCCCTTGAGCGGCAAGGCGACTATGGCATCGCTGCGGAATTGGAAGGCATCGATGATTCCACGCTGCGAAGGCGCATCCGCACGCTGGAGCAGCACATGGGGCGCAGCCTGTTCGTTCGCACCGAGCAGGGATGGAAAGTCGCGTCTGATCAGCATGCGCTGGTACAGGCGGCACTCCGAATGGAAGAGGCGGCGCGTGCGTTTTCGCGAAGCCGGCAGCCTGATTCCGGCATCATCCGCTTGACGATACTGGATGCATTGGCGATCCGGTTGGCGCCTGTGATCAATCAATTCCGCGACAAGCATCCGGGAATTGTGCTGAACATCACGACCGAAACTCACTTCGTCGACTTGGAGAAAGAGCAGGTCGACATCGCCATTCGCCTCGCGCGCCCGATGCAAAGCATGAGTTCGCTTCGCATTCGCAAATTGGGCAGCGTGCCGTTCAATGCCTATGCCAGCAAAGCCTACCTCGACCGGGTCGCTGCGTCCGGATTGCCGGGCAAGCAGGTACGCCACAAGCAATTGGCGATGAACCTGAGGTTTTCACAGAGCGACCATAACTTCCGCCACAGCGAAATCAATTTTTCCAATTTCGATGTCATTACGTGGTCAGACAGTTATCTCGTGCTGGCGAAGCTCTGCGAAATGGGTCAGGGCGTCGTGGTGATGCCGGAGTTGCTCGCGCAGCAGTACCCGACTCTGCAACCCGTCTCCGGAGCACGACCGGATTTGCAAGAAGATTTATGGATGATCAGTCGCTTCGATCTGAGAGCGCCATGGCAGCGCGATCTGGCAGAAATGATCGCCGCAGAGCTGGCAGCCGCGACCCGCTCGTGACCGGCCTCGCCTGCCGGGTCCTAGCCGCCATTGGCGTCACGCGCAAAGTGACGAGATGAATTCGTCATGTCGCTTACCCCGGGGTTCGAAATGCAGGTCACCCCGCCTGCGGCAGTCAATCAATAAGGAGGAGAAAGAATGGGAGTGTTGCGTATGGGGCATGCCAGCCTGAAGGTGATGGACATGTCGGCGGCGGTCAAGCACTACACGGAAGTGCTGGGCATGAAGGTCACGATGGAAGACAAGTCCGGCAATGTCTACCTGAAGTGCTGGGACGAATGGGATCGCTACTCGCTGATCCTGACGCCGTCCGACCAGGCCGGCATGAACCACGTGGCTTACAAGGTCGAAAAGGACAGCGACCTCGACAGCCTGAAGACCCGCATCGAAGCCGCCGGCGTGAAGACCACCGAACTGGCGGAAGGCGCGCTGCCGGCGACCGGTCGCATGCTGCAGTTCAAGCTGCCGAGCGGCCATGAGATGCGCCTGTACGCAAAAAAGGACTATGTGGGCACTGAAGTCGGGACCACCAATCCGGACCCGTGGCCGGACAACATCACCGGCGTCGGCGCGCATTGGCTCGATCACTGCCTGCTGATGTGCGAACTGAACCCGGAAACCGGCGTCAACAAGGTCGCCGAGAACACGGAGTTCATGAAGAACGTTCTGGATTTCTATCTGGTCGAGCAAGTCGTGGTCGGTCCGGGCGGTGCGATCCAGGCGGCGACCTGGCTGGCACGCACGTCGACGCCGCACGACATCGCCTTCGTCGGCGGTCCGCGCATGGGCCTGCACCACATCGCGTTCTTCCTCGATTCCTGGCACGACGTGCTGAAGGCAGCCGACGTAATGGCGAAGAAAAAGACCAAGATCGACGTCGCACCGACCCGCCATGGCATCACGCGCGGCGAAACGATCTACTTCTTCGACCCGAGCGGCAACCGCAACGAGACCTTCGCCGGCCTCGGTTACCTGTCAGCGCCGGATCGCCCGGTCACGACCTGGACCGAGGACAAGCTGTGGAGCGGCATCTTCTATCACACCGGCGATGCGGTGCCGTCATTCACGGACGTCTACACCTGATCAGTGTCCGAGCTGGCTGCGAACGGAGAATGACTGCATTGCACTATCCGTTGCGCGATTTGCATTTTTAACGCATCAAATTGGCCGGCTTTTTATACAACCGCGGATTCTTTGAATCCGCTGGTCGCAGGTTCAAGACCCGCACGGCCTGCCGGGGAAAACGAAAAGGCCGGATGAGCAATCATCCGGCCCTCCATTTCAGCAGCCGGATACAACCCGGCGCCGCAAAAGCGCCATGCTCACAGCACGATGTCGGACACCGACAAGGCCGAAACGCCGGCAAGTTCAATGACGAAATCCGCCAGTCCGTCGCCATTCATGTCGCCCTTCATCAGCAGACTGTCCCCTTCCGCGGCGACCAGCAGCTGGCCGGCGTTGCCGCTGAATCCATCTACCCGGACAAACGCCTGATTGCCTGCGATGGTGCTGTTCGCATCAATGCGGGACAGGTTGATCCTGTCTTCCCCGCTGGCGAAATCGGTAATCAGGTCACGGGAAGCTGCATCGGCATCACCAATCCGGGCCGCCGAAAAAATGAACCGGTCCATACCGCCGGCACCGGTCAGTTCATCCACGCCGTCAGTCGCGAACAATTTGTCTTTACCGTCGCTGCCGCTCTTCATCGTGGTGAGACCGTATACCGTCAATGTCGACGTGAGCTCATTCGTCACGGCCAGCATTGCCTGCCCGGTCGCGCTTTCAGCAGCCGGCACATAACTCAGGCCTTCCGGCGACACGTCGGCCCATTCGCGCGCATAGGTAACGAATTGGACATTCCGGACGTCGGTCACGTCGTAGACCATCACACCGCCGCCGCCGCGCTCGAGCCCAACGAAGACCAGGGCGCGCCCGTCAACCATGGCCGTCGTGATGCCCTCCGGCTCCGGCCCTTTGTCGTCGCTGCGGCCGTCGTCAAAGGCGCCCGTTTCCGCTTCGCCGGCAATGAAGGCGCGCTGCGTCGCAATGAAGCGCTCAATGTGGTCGCCGCTGTCGAACACCATTTTTCCCTTGCTGTTCAGGATCGAGAATGAACGCGCGCCATAGGACAGGATCTGGTCAATGTCGCCATCGCCGTCCGTATCCCCGCTGATGGCCTGGCCGACCGATGCCGGATTGGGCGTGTTCAGGCGGCCGAGAACGCCGCTGGCCTGAAGGGCTGCGGCGTCGGGAAACCTGACAGGATCGAGAACGAGCGTCGACAGCCGCGCCTTTTCGCCATCGACCATGAAATCGTCACGGTCGTCGCCTTCATTCGCGATCGCGTAAAAAGTCCGGCCTCCGGCGTTGAATGCCGCGATGGCGTCGGGCATGTACATCCCGAATACCGGCTTGTCGGACACCGGGTGATAGCCGCCGTCCTTGTCGCTGAAATCAGTCAGCAAGCCTTGGTATTTTTTAAGACCCAGCGGCACGATCTTCGTGAACTTCAGCGTCGTCAGGTCGAGCAAGGCGACAGCGTTCGCTTCCTGCAGCGTGACCATGGCCTGCTTTCCGCTGGCGGCAACCGCGATATATTCCGGCTCGAGATCCAGGCTGGCCGGCTTGTCGTTGAAGAGGCGCACGCCGCTCTGGCGCAGCACGGTTTCCTGGCCGTCGAAGGCGCTGAAGTCGAGCGTCGTCACCGTGGCCTGCGCAGCTCCGTTCGACAGGTCAATGACGCTGACGCCGCCTTTTGCGTCAACCTCGCCATTCTCGCCGTCTCGCTCGCCCTCATTGGCAACGAGGATGCGCTTGCCGTCAGGCGTAAAGGTCAGCATGTCGGGCAATGCGCCGACGCTTACCGCCTTGATCAACGCTCCGCCGCTGTCGAGCAGGAACACCTTGCCCGGTTCGCTCTTCACGGCATTCGCGACCGCTACTGCGACCAGCCCGTCATGCACGGACACGCTGGTGATGGCATTGCCGAATCCGCCAAAGGCGTCTGTCGAGAAATCGATGACTGCGCCCGCCTCGAGCGTGGCCGGATTTTCCGCAGAAACGACCTGCAGTCCGACGGACGAGGTGACGTAGAAGGCCTTGCCGAGGGCATCGTAGGCTGAAATTTCAGCACCGCCGAGCGCTATGCTGTCGAGCGCCGAAAGGACAAGCTGCTGGTTGGCTTCGAGTGAAAGGGCCATGCGGATCTCCTTGAAATGGAGACCGCATTCAATCAGTTATATGTTTCATCCCTATTCCAGTTCCGTGACATGAACATGTCGATCCGGTGACAGCGGCGCCGCCGGGCGGCCGGTCGCAGCCTTGCTCAAGCGTCGGAGAATTGCGCCGCAATCTCCTCGAACTCTGCATGCACCTGCATGAACGCATCCAGCACGTCCGGGTCAAAATGCGACCCACGTCCGTCCGCCATCATCTGCAGCACGTCATCGTGCGGCAGCGCGGGCTTGTAGACACGCTGGCTGATCAGCGCGTCATACACGTCGGCCACCGCCATCAGCCGCGCCGACAAGGGAATGGCCTCTCCCGCCAGGCCCTGCGGATAGCCTGATCCGTCCCATTTTTCCTGGTGCGACAGCGCAATCTCCTTTGCGATCGCGAGGAAATCGATCTCCATGCCCAGCGCGTCTTCCGCGCGCCGGATCGCCTCGTAGCCGAGCGTGGTGTGCGTCTTCATCACCTCGAACTCTTCCGGCGTCAGCCGGCCTGGCTTCAGCAGGATGTGATCAGGAATGCCGATCTTGCCGATGTCGTGCAGCGGCGCCGACTTGAACAGCAGCCGGATGTAGTCATCCGTCAGGAGCGCGGCAAACTTCGGATGAGCGCGCAGCCGCCGCGCCAGCGTCTCCACATAGCGCTGCGTGCGCAGGATATGGTTGCCGGTCTCGTTGTCTCGCGTCTCCGCCATCGACGACATCGCCAGCACCGTCACGTCCTGAATGGCGTCGATGCGCTCGGTGCGCTTGCGGATCTCGTCTTCCAGGTACTGGTTCTTGTCGCGCAAGAAGTCAGCGGCGTCCTTCACCAGCAGCTGAGCCTTCAGCCGCGCCAGCACGATCGGCGGGCTGATCGGCTTGGTGATGTAGTCGACCGCGCCCATCTCCAGGCCGCGCGTCTCGTCTTCCACCTCGGATTTCGCGGTCAGGAAAATCACCGGGATATGCCGGGTCACGTCGTCCTGCTTCAGCCGCTGCAACACCTCGTAGCCGTCCATTTCCGGCATCATGATGTCAAGCAGGATGATGTCCGGCGCCTGCGCGCCGCGCGCGACCGACAGCGCACGCTGGCCGCTGTTGGCGACCAGGGTCACATAGTGGTCGCGCAGCAGCTCGACCATCAGCTTCAGGTTTTGCGGCGTGTCGTCGACTACCAGTACGACCGGCTTGCGCGCGATTGCGCTCATCGTGGGACTCGTCATCAGGTGATCCGGAAAATGGCCTGCAGGGCGGAAGCGCAGCAAAAAAGCCCGCGCTCACTCCTGAAAATCGCTCAAAATTCGATATTAATTCAACTTAATATAATAAAAATTACGAGGCTCGCATGCTAAGCGATTTTTTTCTTGCTGGAAACGAGGCAGTGGAGAACGCCTATCTGAGCACCTACGAACCCGCGATGGTGACGTTCTCGGTGGCGATTGCGATCTTCGCGTCGTACTGCGCGTTCGAGATCTCTTCACGCAAGCTGCGCGGCGTGGCCTGGATGCTGCCCGGCGCGCTGATGCTGGGCGGCGGCATCTGGGCGATGCACTTCATCGGCATGCTGGCGTTCCGCCTCGACTGCGGCGTGACCTATGACCTCAGGCTGACCCTGCTCTCCGGCGTGCCGGGCATCCTGGCCGCCGCCGTCGCCCTGCGCTTCCTGCGGCGCGACACCACGTCGACCGCGCAATTGCTGTTTTCCGGCACGGTGCTCGGCGGCGGCGTCGGCCTGATGCACTACACCGGCATGGCGGCCACGCGGCTGGACGGAATCATCCGCTACGACCCCCTGCTCTTCTTCCTCTCGATCGCGGCAGCCGTCGTGCTCGGCATCGGCGCGCTGTACTTGCACACGCGGCTGAAACTGGGCATGCACCGCGCATGGACCCACCGCCCGTCGCTGGGGGCCGGCATCATCCTCGGGCTGGCGATCTCGAGCATGCATTACATCGCGATGGAGGCGGCGTTCTTCATTCCGGTCGGTACAGGCCAGCCGGTCGCGGGCATTTCCCTCGCCAGCCTGGGCTGGGCCGTCGGGCTCTGCACCTTCGCCCTGCTCGCGGGCGGACTGCTGCTGACGCGGGCGATGGCGCGCGCCAGCAGTTCGCGCTACCGCTTCGACGTCATCCTCGCGACCACCCAGCAGGGCTTTGTCGTCACCAACCGGCACGGCACGATCGTCGAATGCAACCCCGCCTTCTGCGAGATGTGCGGCGACAGCCGCGACGGCATCCTCGGCGATGACTTCGTCGAATTCATCGACGGTGAATTCCAGGTCCGGCCGGGACGCTTCCGGACCGAAGTGGCGCTGCGGCGACGCGACGGCACCAGCCTGCCCTGCCTGATGAACGGGAACACCGTGTGGGACCAGAGCACGCGCGAGATGTTTTCTTTCGCGTTTCTGTCCGACATCTCGGACCGCGTGGCGGACGAGCGCAAGATCGCCGCGCGCGAGGCGCAGTTTCATGCGCTGCTCGACGCCACCCCGGACCCGATGATCATCTCGAACAGCGATGGCATGATCGCCATGGTCAACCAGGCTGCGGAAGCATTTTTCGGCGATCCGCGCGACCGTCTGGTCGGCCGCCCATTCGAGGCCCTGGTGCCGCAGGCGCGCGGTGATTTCGTGCCGCTGCAGGGCGCGCCGACGGCCGGGCCCGCCGAGCGCAAGGTCTATCAGGCCGTGCTCAGCGACGGCCGGACGATTCCTGTCGAACTGAGCTTCGGGCCGATCTCGACGCCGGAAGGCAGCGTGATTGCGTGCAGCCTGCGCGACATCACGCGGCGCCTGCAGATCGAAGGCGAGCTGCGCAAGGCCGCCAACGAACAGAAGGCGATCTTCGATGCAGCCAGCATCGGCATCGCGGTGATCCGCCTGGACCAAATCCTGCGCACGAACGCGAAGGCCGACAGCATGCTCGGCTACGCGCACGGCGCACAGGCCGGCAAGCCGACGCGCGACTGGTTCGTCGACCAGGCCGACTACGACTCCATCGTCAGCGAGGGCTATTCGCGCATCGTTCGCGGCGAAATTTACGAAAGGACCTTCCGCCTCAGGCGGCAGGACGGCCAGGCGTTCTGGGCCAGCATTTCCGCGAAGATCATCGACGAACACGACCAGGACAAGGGCGCGGTCGTGATGATCACCGACGTCACCGCCGAACGGCGCGCGACCGAAGCGCTGCGCACGTCGAATGCAGAGCAGGAAGCCATCCTCGGCACCGCCACGTCCGGCATCGCGCTGGTGACGGACCGGCATTTTGTCCGTTGCAACAATCGCCTGCTGCAGATGCTGGGCGCCACCGAGGCGTCGCTGCTTGGCCAGTCAACAGCGGTCATGTATGAGGACCTCAACGAATTCCGCACGCACGAAGAGGCGTACGAGCAGATCTGGCAGGGGCACGCGAGCTCATTCGAAGTGTGGCTGGTGCGCAGCGACGGCAGTCGCTTCTGGGCGCGCCTGACCGGCAATGCAATCGACCGGCACGACCAGTCCAAGGGCGTGGTGTGGATCATCGACGACATCACCATGGACCGTGAGGCCAAGGAAGCGATGCAGATGGCCAAGGAGCAGGCCGAGGCCAGCGCGAAGACCAAGGCAGACTTCCTCTCCAACATGAGCCACGAAATCCGCACGCCGCTGAATGCGATCCTCGGCATGGCGCACCTGCTGAAAAAGACCGAGCTCGCGCCGCGCCAGCTCGATTTTCTCAGCAAGCTCCAGTCGGCCAGCCAGCACCTGCTGGGCGTGATCAACGACATCCTCGATTTCTCCAAGATCGAGGCCGGCAAGGTGACGATCGAGCATGTGCCTTTCCAGCTCGAAGACGTGCTGGCCACGGTGACCAACCTGGTCGTCGAAAAGGCGGCAGACAAAGGCCTAGAGCTGATCGTCGACATCGACGCCGGCGTGCCGCTGGCGCTCGTCGGCGATCCGCTGCGCATCGGGCAGGTGCTGGTCAACTATGCGAACAACGCCGTCAAGTTCACCGAGCGCGGCGAGATCGACCTGAAGGTCAGCCTGCTGGAACAGCAGGGCGACGAGGTGACGCTGCAATTCTCCGTGAAAGACACCGGCATCGGGCTCAGCGAAGCGCAAGTGGCGCAGCTGTTCCAGAGCTTCCAGCAGGCCGACACCTCGACTTCGCGCCGCTACGGCGGCACCGGGCTGGGGCTGGCGATCGCGAAGAACCTGTCCGAGCTTATGGGTGGCGCGGTCGGCGTCAGCAGCCAGCCCGGGCTCGGTTCGACGTTCTGGTTCACCGCCAAACTCAGGAAGTCCGAGCATGCGGTCAGCCGCGTGCTGCTGCGCTCCGAACTGAAGGACAAGCGCGTGCTGGTCGTCGACGACAACGCCACCGCTCGGCGGGTGCTGCATGACTTGCTGCTGTCGCTCGGCCTGCAGGCGGTCGAGGCCGATGGCGGCGAATCCGCGCTGCGCACCTTTGATTCGGCCGTGCGGCGGGGCGCGCCGTTCGACCTGCTGATCGTCGACTGGCAAATGCCGGGCATGGACGGCTTCAAGCTGGCGCGCCGGCTGCACCAGGCCCACGGCAAGCAGGTGCCGCCGGTCGTCATGGCCACCGCTTATGACGTCGATGCCGTGAGGCGCCTCGATGCCAACCACCTGCTGCGCGATACGCTGGCCAAGCCCGTCAACGGCTCGACACTGTTCGACTGCGTCGCGCGCGTATTCGCCGCCGATGCGACCGACGCGCAATGGCCGCGCGCCGTTCCCGCAATCAGCAACGCCATCTCGCAACAGCTGGCAACGATCGCCGGCGCGCGCCTGTTGCTGGTCGAGGACAATGACCTGAACCAGGAAGTCGCCAGCGAGCTGCTGCGCGACGCCGGCTTCGTCGTCGACATCGCGGCGAATGGCCAGCTCGCGCTCGACATGCTGGCAAGCGGGCAGTACGACCTGGTGCTGATGGACGTGCAGATGCCGGTGATGGACGGCCTGACCGCGACGCGGCTGCTGCGCCAGCAACCGGCGATGAAGGACCTGCCGGTCATCGCCATGAGCGCCAACGTGATGCGCTCCGATATCGACCAGTGCCTTGAGGTCGGCATGAACGGCCACGTCGCCAAGCCGATCGATCCGGACGACCTGTGGATGGTCCTGCTCAACTGGATCCGGCCGACGGCATCCGGCGCCGGCCATGCCGCAGCGAACGAGGGATCGGGCGCACCCGTGTCCGCCACCGGCCTGCCGGCTTCACTTCCGGGCGTCGACATGGCGCTCGGCCTCCGGCGTGCGTTCGGCAAGCAGGGACTGTATGCAAACCTGCTGAAAAAATACCTGTCCGGGCAAGGCGGCGCCGTGGCGGAACTGCGCCGTGCGCTTGGCCGGCAGGACTGGCCCGTCGCAGAACGGCTCGCGCATACCAGCAAGGGAGTTGCCGGCAACATCGGCGCGGCCGGCGTGCAGGAGGCGGCCGCACAGCTTGAAACGGCCATCCGCGAACGGCGCCCCGCCGGGTCGCTCGACGCGCTCGCCGACGCGCTCGATGCGCGCATGCGCCCGCTGCTCGACGCGCTCGCTGCCTGGCTGCCGGGCGGCGCAGGTATCGCGGCCGCCGCCGCAGAGTTCGACCGTGATGCGTTCGCCCGTCTGTGCGTAAAGCTCGCCGCCTGTCTGCGCGAAGGCAATGCGGCGGCCGAAGCGCTGATCGAAGAGCAAGCGCCGCTGCTGCGGGCCGGACTCGGCGGCGCATTCGACCGGTTGAAGGAGGCAGTCGAGTCCTTCGACTTCGAGGCTGCCGAGGCCCTGCTGCCGACAGAACCTGCCGCCAGCAAGAGTCATTAGCAATGTGAAATATAATCGTCTGCTGTCACCCGCTCGAATAGCCGCCGCCAATTCAATGACTCCGCTGAAAATTTCACAGCCATCGCCATCGCTCAGCGCAAGGCTGTCGCAGATCCACGAGCGGGTTCTCGCGCACATCCCCTGCGTCGACCGGCTGGCCTGCGTTATCCACGATGCCGACACGGACATGCTGAAGACTTTCATCAACAGCACGCGTGCCGGGGAGCCGATCGCCGGCTACGAGTTCAAGCTGTCCGACAGTGCATCGCTGAGCCGGCTCGCCGCCAGCAACGACGTGCGCGTGATCGATGACATTCCGCACGCGATCGTCCCGAATTCGAAGCATTCAAGCTGGCTGCTGGCGCAGGGCTACCAGTCGTCGTTCACGACCGTGCTGAGCGATCAGGGAAAGTTCATCGGCTTCCTGTTCGCCAACTCGATGCAAAAGGGGGCGTTCACGCTGTCAGTGCAGCGCGACCTGCTGCTGTTCGCCACGCTGGTCAACATGTCGATCTCGGGCGAACTGGCGGCCATCCGCTCGATCACGGCGTCGGTCGAGGTGGCGAAGGATCTTGCGAACCTGCGTGATTTCGAGACCGGTGCGCACCTCGAGCGCATGGCGCGCAATTCCCGCGCCATTGCGCGGCGGGTCGCCGAGAAGCACGGGCTGAATGACGAGTTCGTCGAGCATGTATATTTCTTCGCGCCGCTGCATGACGTCGGCAAGGTCGGCATCCCTGACGAGATCCTGCTCAAGCCCGGCAAGCTGGAGCCGGCGGAGCGCGACGTGATGCGCACGCACGTCGACAAAGGGGTGCGCATCATCGAGACGATCCTCGGCGACTTCAACCTCGCGCAGCTGCCCAACTGCTCGATCCTGCGCAACATCGTGCTCTGCCATCATGAATTCCTCGACGGCAGCGGCTATCCGCAGGGACTAAAGGGCGACGAGATTCCGCTTGAGGCGCGCATCGTCACGGTGGCGGACATCTTCGACGCGCTGATGCACCGCCGCCCGTACAAGCGACAATGGACTTTCGAACAGGCGATCGACGAACTTCGCCGGATGGCCGGTGCCGGCCAGCTCGACCATGATTGCGTCGAGGCGCTGGCCGACGCCCGCAACGAGGTCGAGTCCGTGCTGAGCAAGTACGCCGGCTGAGCCGCCGCGATGCGCGGCCCGCTGCGACTCGGCCTGCCATCCTCTATGATGGCAGGCAAGCCAACCCACCGGAAGATCCGACGATGCGCCCCTCCCCTTCGCTGCCGAATATCGGCAAGACGCTGACCCGGCCGATCGCCCGTCTGCGCGCCGTCTCCTGGCGCGACCTGCTGACCGTGCTGCTGCCGATACTGCTGCTGACGATGGGCCTCGGCTGGCTCGCGATCAAGCTGATCCGGCCCGCGCCGCCGAGCCGCGTCGTGATCCTGTCCGGGCCGCCTGACAGCAGCTACCGCACGACGGCCGACCGCTATGCCAAGCTGATCGAGGCACACGGCATCAAGGTCGAGGTGCGCACGACCGACGGGTCGATCGAGAACCTGAAGGCGCTGCTCGACCCGAAGCAGGCGGCCGACGTCGGCTTCGTGCAGACCGGCCTGGCGGACGACGAGAAAGCGCCCGGGCTGGTGTCGCTCGGCACGCTGTATGTGCAACCGATCATGGTGTTCTACCGCGGCATGCGCGACATCGAGCGGCTGACGCAGCTGAAGGGCCGGCGCATCGCGATCGGCCCGGACGGCAGCGGCACGGCCGTGCTGGCGCGCCGCATGCTCGCCGAGAACGGCATGGACAAGGGCGAGGCAACCCTGCTCGACCTCGACGGCGACGATGCCATCACGGCGCTCACCGCCGGCAAGATCGACGCAATCTTCGTGACCGGCGAGCAGGTGCGCGGCAAGAAGACGCGCGAGCTGATGAAGGTGCCGGGCATCCGGCTGATGAACTTTCGCCAGGCCGATGGCTACCTGCGGCGCATCCGCTTCCTGTCGCGCCTGACCGCGCCGGAAGGCAGCTTTGACCTCGGCATGAACCTGCCGGCGAAGGACACGCAGCTGGTCGGCACGCCGGTCGAGCTGATCGCACGCGACGGGCTGCATCCGGCCATCTCGGACCTGCTGATCTCGGCCGCGCGCGAAGTGCACGGCAAGTCCGGCATGTACCGCAAGACCGGCGAATTCCCGGCCGCCATCGAACACGACATACCGCTGAGCGAAGAGGCGCGCCGCTACTACACGTCCGGTTCGCCGTTCCTGTACAAGCGGCTGCCGTTCTGGCTGGCCAGCCTGGTCGATCGTATCCTGCTGGTCGTGCTGCCGCTGCTGATCGTGGTGGTGCCGGCATCGCGGCTGGTCGCACCGCTGTACCGCTGGCGCATGCGCTCGCGCATTTACCGCTGGTACGGCGCGCTGATGATGATCGAGCGCGACATGATGGATCCGGTGGACGGCAGCCAGCGCGACGACCTGCGGCGACGGCTGGACGAAATCCAGCAGGCGGTCAGCAACCTGCAGCTGCCGCTCGCCTTCGCGGACCAGCTGTATGTGCTGCGCGAACATGTCGGCCTGGTGCGCGCGCGCTTCGAGGCGCAGCACCGGCAGGCCGGCGCCGCGGTCAGTAGCGCGTGACGAGCACGACGCGGAAATTGCGCGGCTCGATCGGATGGAACACGCGGCCGGACAGGCCCGAGACGCCGTTGAAGGTATACGAGTCGCTGTAGTAGTCGATCGCGGACTGCTTGCTGTCGAGCAGGTTGAAGCCCAGCAGTTCGACTGACGTCTTCGCATCGACGCGGTAGCGCAGCCGGCCGTTCAGCGTGGTGGTCGCGTCAGAGCGCATCGTATTGTCTTCCGTCAGCGGGCGCGGGCCGAAATGCCGCAGCTGCAGCGAACCGCTCCACGGACCGCCGTCGTCGACGATCATCGCCACCGACGCGACGCCCTCGACAGCGCCGGCGATGTAGCGGCCGTCGCCGCCGTCATCGCGGAAGCGCGCGCGCGCAAACGCGAAGTCGGCATCCAGCGTCAGCCAGCGGTTGACCTTGTAGTAGTTGTTGAACTCCCAGCCGACGCGGCGGCTGCGCCGCCCTGAATCTTCGGTACGGCCCTCGTCGCCGATGTAGACGATCTCGGAAGCGCTGTCGAGCTGGAACAGCGCCAGCGTGGTCTGCAGGCCCGGCACGAGTTCGGTGCGCAGACCGAGTTCCTGGCCGAAGGTGCGCACCAGGCCGTTGGCGCGCGGGCCGCTGCCGATGGTCACGCCGCGCGCGTCATTCGAATGGTAGCCATTGCCGATGCTGTAGTAGTACTCGGTCTGGCGCCACGGCCCGAACACCAGGTTCAGTTTCGGGCTGACGATGAAGTCGGACACGCGGTCGCTGTTGGCCGCGTCGGACAGGCCGACATTCTTGAAGCGGAACCAGTCGCCGCGCAGGCCGGCGACCGTGCGGAACCAGTCGTTCCAGTGCACATGCCCTTCGGCATACACGCCGATGCTCGACTGCGTGACGTGATCGCGCCGGCATCCGCCGCCGGGAATCAGGCAGTCGTCATTCTGCTCGCGCGCGGTGGTGCTGGCGAGCGCGTTGTAGACATTGTCGTTCTGCAGCTGCGCGCCGAGCGTCGCGAACGCTTCCTTGCCAATGCCGCTGATGTTCCAGGTATGCGATGCGTTCAGGCCGGTCGTCACGCGACTGTCGCGCTGGTTGAACTGGCTGGACGGCGCGTATTCGAAGTTGGAGTACAGGTCCAGGTAATTCCGGATCAGGTAGGCCTGCAGCAGCGTGTTGCCGGCGGCGTCCGACTGCCGCCATTCGCCGGACAGGCTGTAGCGGCTGGCCTTAGCGCCGCTGCTCGGATCCATCGCGTCCCAGCGCGAGATCTGGCCCTGCCGGTATTCATTCCACGGGATCTGGTCAGTCGCGCTCCATTGTCCGCTGTAGGCCATGGCAGTCACGGAGAAGCCGTTGGCCTGGCTGCCCTCGCTGTAGCGCAGCACGCCGTTGATCTTGCGGTAGTTGTCTTCGTGGGTCCACGGCCCGTCGTGATGCGACAGCTCGAGCGCATACAGCAGGCGGCCGTCGAGCAGCTTCGGCGAATCGGCCAGCAGCACGCGCGCATGGCCAAGCTGGCCGGCGCTGACGCTGGCGATGCCTTTCTCCAGCGTGTCGCCGTAATAGATCCCCGCCGAGCCGGCATTCGCAAAATCGCCGTCGGCCGCGTAATACGGGCCCTTGCGGTAGTACAGCGACGAGATCAGTTCCGGTATCAGCGGGTTCAGGTCGGCCCAGCCCTGCCCGTGCGCATGGCTGCGCTGGTTGATCGGCATGCCATCGAGCGTGAGCTTGATGTCGAGCCCGTGGTCGAGGTTGAAGCCGCGCAGGAAGTACTGGTTCGCCTTGCCGTCGCCGCTGTGCTGGCTGACGATCAGGCCCGGCATCACCTCCAGCACTTCGCCGGTGCGCGCGACCACGCGGTTGGCAATCTGCTCCGGTCCGGCCGCGCCTTCGCTGGCTGCGTCGGCCACACCCAGCAGGCTGAAGCGCGAAGCTTCCACCTCGACCTGCGGCAGGCTGCGGATGTCGTCCGCCAGCGCCGGCAGGCACAGCGAGAGCAACGCTGCACAGGCGATCGGGGATAGTCGGACGGTATTGCGCTGCGCGGTACGCATCGGCCCTGGCCGGGCCGGCTTTTTTGTCATGACCGGTTTCTTTTTGTATGAAGAATTATTTGAAACTTCACACCGGATAATAACGACAATAAATCCCCGCCGACACTTTTAAAAAATCAAAGCACCTTATCGCTTCGGACGCAGGTGTGAATGCGCAATGCCGTGCCCGTCTGCATGCCGGTGACGCCCCGGCCCGGTCTCGGCAGCGATCAGGTTGATCGCGCCATGCCGCACGCCGGACTGCGCGATGGTCTGCTGCGCAAACTGCTGCACTGCGGCAGTCCGCCCCTGCAGGAATACCGCCTCGAGGCAATGGTGATGGTCAAGGTGGGCGTGCATGCTGGATGTCACGAGGTCATGGTGCTCGTGCTGCGCCGATACCAGCCGGTCCGACAGTGCCTTCTCATGGTGGTTGTACACATAGCTGACCACGGCCACGCTGAACGCGGGCGCATAGGGTGCCGGCGGCTGCGACTCCAGCGCCTGCCTGATCAGGTCGCGCACTGCCTCGGAACGACTGCC